>WNFC01005203.1_pt1 | contig 16686 bp, 19 predicted proteins | sample 5400541 | NCBI WGS metagenome assembly WNFC01 (sample SAMN13153342, study PRJNA577476) | soil metagenome | isolation source: 120 cm saprolite under Douglas fir tree site 2 hole 2 replicate 1 | place: USA:California | collected 2015-04-18
GAACTAACGACGTGGTGCGCAATTAGGTTCGGGGCGTCCTCTCTCAGGGTGCTCATGTGATCGGGTGGTAGCGGCGCGTTACCAGGCGGCGCCGCGGTCGGACACCAGCGAGCCGATCGCCCGGATGGTCTCGGGCAGGTCCTCGCGCCGCCCGATCCAGCGGTGCAGGGGCCGCCAGTGCTTGCTGGCGGCGATGGCGTGCTCCACGCAGATCCGCTGCGAGGACTGGGCGTGGCGGGCCTGCTCCCAGGCCTGGATCACCTCCGGTGGCGCGTTTTTGGCCGGTTTCTTCGGCGGGACGCTGACCTGATCGGGATGGTCGCGGCGCAGGCCGCGGTAGCCGGCGTCCATCTCGGCCTGCACGTAGGGGAACTGTTCCAGCAGGTTGTCGATGCCGTCGGTTTGCAGTGCGGTCTGGTCGTGCACCCGGCCCGGACGGAACGCCCCGTCCCAGACGGTGCGTCCCTGACCGTCGCTGACCTTGGTGAACTTGATGGTGTTCTGCTTCTTCTTGCCGGACACGAACGCCCGCCGCCCGGGCCAGCCTGCCTTCGGGCGGCGGACCTGGATCTCGCTGCCGTCCAGGCGCAGCTTGATCCCGCAGGCGGCGGCGTAGGCGAATACGTCGGCCAGGGTGTGCAGCCGCCGGCCGACCGGGGTGGCATAGCCGCGGCCAGCCAGCAGTGGGCGGACCTGGCGCACCGCCCGGGTGATGGTGGAGCGGTCCACCCCGTACATCACCGCCAGCGCGGCGTGCGGGATCTGCAGCCGCAGCACCGCCAGGGTGACCAGCACCCGGTCGGTGAACACCAGGTCGTGGCGGCGGCCAGCGCCCTCGGCGCGCTGCCGGTCCCGGCCGCGGCGGCCGCGCAGGTCCGATTCCCGGCGGGCCTGCCAGGGCCCAGCCAGCTCGGCGACGACCCGGCCCAGGTGGCGACGGGAGATCCCGATGAAGGCAGAATGGCTCAAGGCCGCGCGAGCCCATGATCGCTTCGACACCGGTTCATGATCTTGCGCGGCCCTTCGTCATGGGCGGACCGACACGCCGAGATGATCAAACCTCATCCATGATCGCGCGCACCAAGTCGTTAGCACGGCGCGGGAAGGATGGCGCGCCACGGCTCTGTTTGCCCGAACTTGAAGCCTGGCGGGGGCGGGCTGACGCCCCAGCCGGTGATGACCGTCCCGTCCTCGGAGACGTCGGTGGCGGTCTGCAGGACCCATCCGCTGGGGATCTTCGCCCCCCTCAGCGCCGTCTGAAGGTCCAGCATGCCGCATCTGGCCGTCCAGACGAAGGCGTGAGCGGAGCCGGACGAGGTGGTGGTGAGCGAGGTGCCGACCACCACGCTGCCGTCCTGACTGGTCGCAGTGGCGCGGCTGAGCCCGCCGCCGAGACTGCCCAGATTGACCATCCCGGTGGAAGCGGTCCACCGGAAGGCAAGGTAGGGGCTGCCGACCTGCATCTCTCCAACGATCACCGTGCCGTCGGCGGAGATGCCACTCGCATCGCTGTTGCGATTGAAGACGGCATCGATGTCCTGGCAGTTACCTGCCGGCGTCGAGCGGTAGGCGTTCGTGGCTTGCTGCCCGAACATGTCGAGACCACCCGCCCCAGAGCCCGCCGCCACCGAGCCGTCCGCCGACAGATCAACCATGCGGAGCGGAGCTTGAAGCGCACTGCACGTCCCGCCTCCAAAGCTTCCGGTCTGCCCGGAGGTCTTCCACCAGACGTTGCCGCCGGCGACCATCGTTCCGTCGTCGGTGACCGAATCGGCCTCGTTGCCCAACGTGCCCGCCTGGAGCAACGGCAGCGCGACCATCCCCTGCGCCGCCGTCCACCGGTACGCCCGGGGGGTCCCACTCGCGTCAACGGACTGCCCCACCACAACCGAGCCGTCGAACGAGGCGGCCCGTGCGTCGCTACTGCCGCCTCCCAGGTCGCCGAGGACCCGATACCCGCCCGCGGCGGTCCACCGGAACGCCTCGGTTTTGCCCGAGGAGACACACCCGGCGCCGGCGATCACGCTGCCGTCCCCGGAGATGCCCAGGGCTTGCGTGCCGCAGGAGGAACCCGGCATCTGGCCCAGTCCCTGGAAACTAGCCCTGCTTGCTCCGCTGGGCGGTTTCGACGTCCCGAACGCGGACGACGCCCCCATTAACGAGCCGAAACCGGCGACAACGGCAACGAACACGACGAGACCTAGTGGCCGTGTGGGGGTCAGAAAGCGATTCACCAGCACACCTCCTTGGCGAGCCGGGCGGTACCGCGTGAGCGCCGCCGCGGTGATCCCGATGCGGCAGAAGACGCTGCTTCGCCCGCCTCTCTTCTTGTACACGTGCCGGGAATGGAAACGGTTCGTGCCGCAAGCCGAAGGAACTCTCATCTCCAGCCGCTTGGGTGACGCTGCACGGCCGCAAGCCCCTAGCAAGCACTAGCGGCCCCTGTACCGCTGGATCGGGCGGCGCGAGGACCTGCCCGAGACCATCCGGCGATCGGCTCGCTGGTGTCCGACCGCGGCGCCGCCTGGTAACGCGCCGCTACCACCCGATCACATGAGCACCCTGAGAGAGGACGCCCCGAACCTAATTGCGCACCACGTCGTAAGCAAAGACGACACGGCCGCGCAGGCCAGGATAGAGGATGTCGCGGCGTGCGCCGCGCGGGTTGACGCCCAGGTCAGGGGGGTCCTGGGCAGCGTGCTGGCACAGCGCCGCAGCGCTGAGGTGGCCTTCGGGTACGTGAGGGCCCTGTCACCCGGGGTACGGGCGAACTGCTGGAGCCTGGCGGAGGCAGCCGGGCATGAGGGCTGGGGCCGGATGCAGGCCCTGCTCAGGTCGTACGCGTGGGACTGGAAGGACCTGCGCGCTGAGCTGCCGGCGCTGGCCGCGGCGTGGCTGCCGGACCACGAGGATGACCTGATCGGCCCGGGCATCGCGATCGACGAGACCGCGCACCTGAAGAAAGGTGACGCCACCGCGTGCGTGGCGCCGCAGCACGCCGGGTGCACCGGCAAGGTGGAGAACTGCGTGACCACGGTGTTTTCCGCCTATGTCACCGCCGCCGGGCATGCCTGGGCCGACTTCGATGTCTACATGCCGAACCGGTGGGCGGAGGACCTGCCCCGGCGGCGCGCCGCCGGGATCCCTGATGACCTGGAGCTCACCACGAAGCCGCAGCTCGCGATCGGCCAGCTGAGGCGGCTGACGGGCTGCCCGCCAGGTGGGCGGCCGCCGACGAGGTGTACGGCCGCAGCGGCGACCTGCGCCAGGCGTGCGAGGAGGCCGGCCTGGCCTACGTGGTGATCATCCCGTGCGACTACCAGGTCACCACCGCGGCCGGCGCGGTCATCCGGGCGGACGAGGCCGTAGCTGACGCGCTGTTCGAGCGGCGCTCGTGCGGCACCGGGACCAAGGGCCCCCGGTTCAGCGACTGGGCGATGGCCGCCACCCGGCGGCCGGGGCAGTTCCTGCTGATCAGGAGGCTGATCTCCCACCCCGGCCAGCTCACCTTCTACCTGTGCTGGGCCCCTGAGGACAGGCCCGCGACCATGACGTACTTCATCACCATCGCCGGGCGCCGCTGGCCGGTCGAGGAAACCTTCAAGACCGGGAAAGACGTGCTCGGCTGGGACCAGTCCCAGGTCAGGACCTTCGACGGCATCTGCCGGCACACCGCCCTTGCGGCCTTGTCCCAGCTCCGCCAGGCTGCGATCCGCATCGGCCTGGACGGCGGCATCCAGCCCGCCCCTGCTGAAGCCACGACCGCAGGGGAATGCGCCGCCCCCGACGGCAGCGATCACGTGAACGACGCTGACCTGGCGATTCCCCTCGGTGACGCGCCCGTCCCTGCCCTCGGCGGCCAGCCCTGCCCGCCGGGCATCGCCCCCATCAGGCTCTCCGTGGCCGAGACCGCCCGGCTGACCCGCCTAGCCGCGCAGTCCGCCGCCGGGCTGATCACCCGCGCCCGCCTCGCCTTCGCCCTGCGCTGGTCCGCCCGCCGCAGGCGCCACCAGGCCGCCGCCCGCTGGCACCACCACAGCGCCCGCCTCCTAGCCGCAGCCACATAACCCCCGGCGGCCCGGAAGGAGGTCACACCATGTAACCGGCAGCCGGTAAGCATCACATCACGCTAAGCGGCAGCGCGACCACAGATCGGAAAACCGCGACTGTAATACCTGGGTGATTGTGGCGTGTCCGGGCCGCGCGCCGGGCATGAGACGGCCACCTGGATGATCAGGTGCTGTGACACATCAAGATCAGCAGGTGGCCGCTGCGGCCATCGTAGAGGGCGGCAGCTGGCTAGCAAGGATCCGGGACGATCTGCACGCTCTGCTCGCGCCGGTGTTCTGCCAGGCCAGATCGCGTTTCATGGCGTTCGGGTATATCGGCGCGCTGCTGGCGGGGCCGGGGGATCGCAGGTCGTGCAGGCAGCTGGCCGAAGCTGCCGGGCATGCCACGCCGCGGCGGATGCAGGCGCTGCTGGGCGAGCATGCCTGGGACTGGAAGGCGGCGCTGGCCGCGCTGCAGGCCGCAGCGGGCCGTCCGGAGGCCGTCCGCCGGACCCCGCGCCTGCTGGAGTCCAGGCTCACGGACCTGGGCATCACGCCGGCCGCCCAGACCCGGCAGGTCGCCGCGTCCCTGCTCAGCGCAGCTCGCCGCCGCTCGTGAGGACGCGCAGCTTGAGGCTGCTCGATCCGGCGTTGACGACGAGCACGCGCGCCGTCCCGCTGGCCTCCATGCTCGCACCATAGCAGGGCCGCCACCGGCGTTCCCCGCTGCGGCATCATGTCAGGTCACGCGCTATCCGCAACCATCGTGACGGCCGAGGGGGAGGAGGTGGGGCCGGTCCGTGTGGCCAGCGCGCGCCAGCTGGGAATGGTCCCGTTCACGCCGGCCCTGATGCCGTGGGCGAACGCGTTGGTCACCGCCAGGTAGGTCGGGGCCGCGATGACGTTGATCCCGTACTGCGGGCTGGCGTTGCCGGTGCCGTTGTCGTCAACGCCCGGGTAGCAGGTGAACCCGTTCACCACGATGGGCGTGGTGGGACCGTTCACGGCCAGCCCCGCGTAGCCCGCGCTCGTGCTGGACGATCCGTCACGCCTGGTCATGAGGCCGTTAAACAGGATCGGGGTATTCCCGGTCGCGTCGATCAGTACGCCGTGCGAGGCGTTCCTGTCGGTGCAGCAGCCGGACAAGACGCAGCCCCCCGAGCCGGTGCCAGTGCCCCACTCACCTGTCAGGTAGAACCCGACGCTGTTGTTCAGCGCAGCGCGGCAGTTCACAAGCTGGGAGTTGGCAAGCGCGGACAGGTTCCACCCGACGCTGCGGCAGTTTTCCGCATGGCAGTTCACTGCGAACATGTCGGTCGCGCTGTACAGGGAGAACCCGTTGTTCCCCGCGCCGAACACGGTCACGTCGGTCAGGTGCAGTTCCAGCGGCAGGCCGCTCGTACCGCTGACCGCGTTCACGCCGTCCTTGATCCCGGTCCCGGTGATGAAAAGCTGCTCCAGGGCCGCGAACGACACGTTCGCCGTCGAGGAGTCGAGCAGCACTCCGTGGACGCTCCCGGCCGGGGCGGCGCCGCCATCGATGTTGAACCGGTCAAGCCGCTGCTCGTACGTGCCTGGAGGCAGGTAGAGGGCGGCGTTCCCGGAGAACGACGGGGAGAGCCGCAGCGTCGCCCCGGAGCCGTACTGCTTGCTGCCGTGACTGCCGGTCAGCCGGACGCCGCTGGGGATCCTCAGCGGAGATGAAATGACGTAGTTCCCGCGGTCGGGCAGGTAGACGACGGGGTAGCCGTGGTCGAGTGCTGCCTGGATCGCGGCCGTGTCGTCGTCGCGGCCATCTCCGGAGGCACCGAACCATTTCGCGTCAAGCCAGTCAGGGCCGAAGGCGGAGGGTGCAATGTCCGGCATTACGGCACGCTCCTCATCCTTATGATGTAGGGATCCAGAAGAGGTAACTGCCCGCCCCGGCGCTGGTTGTGAACGGGATCGTCGCCACCAGGCGGTAGTCGTGATACTTCTTTATATCCTGCTCGATGGCCTGATCGGTGCCATACGTGGTCTGGAAGTCGAGGATTATAACGCTGAAATAGCGATCCTGGATGGCGGCGGCGTACGCGTTCGCTGGCTGCCTCTTCGTTTTCTGGTCTCTGTAGCTGAACGTCAAGGTGTTCGACCACCGCGGCAGGGGTATCTCCTCGCGGAGATCGTATGTAAATTGATCATAATCATCTGTGAGGTACTCGCCATTTGGCTTTACGAGCTTGGTGAGTTCGGCTGCCGCAGCGCTTGAATTGGGCCAGTTATGGAATTGCCTGGTGGAGCTCGCCACGCCGATGGCGGCACTGGTGACCGCCACGAGAATCGCGATTCCCCGTCCGGCAGTAAGCCGTTTTCGTCGCGCTTCCGGCTGGCCGCGGCGCTTGTGCGCGTCGAACGCATAGGCCAGTATCCAGCCCGCCGCGGCGCAGGCGAACCAGGCCCCGAATCCGACATCCTGGTACAGGCTCACCGTGGTGTGTACCCGCGCCTCCTGAACCGGCGCCAGCAGCGCGGCCGCCACCAGCACCCAGGTAAGGAGTGCCGTCGGCAGGTTGCGGTACCGCCAGGTGATGGCGATGGCGGCGGCAATGGCAACTATGACCAGGAGCCCTATCCACCGGCCGCTGGCGGCCAGGACCTGCTCGGGCGGGGTGTTTCCGGTCGAGCGGGTAACGATGGAGGACTTGATGCCGGCCTGGTAATGGACTCCCGCAACCCGGTAGATGCCGGCCACGAGGACGGTAGTGGTGACAGCGGCCGCGGATCCGGCGCGGAAAGCAACGGACCATCGGCGTGCCCGCCATGTCGCCAACGCGAATACCGCGATGACAACCGGATCGTACAAGGCGGACATGTAACTGGTGGCGTTAGCCGCCACCAGGCAGATCGCCGCCATCGTGAGCAGCGCTACGCGCGCCGGAAGCCGGCGCTGGACCGCACCGATGCCAAGCCAGGTGGCCATGGCCAGCAGGGCGAGCGCCATCGCGTCGTAAGTGGCGAACGAGCCAAGGAACTGTACCGACCCGAGCCAGCCGAACAGCGCCGCGGCGAAGATCGCTGGCATGCGTGACGACCACAGCCGACGCGTCACCGCGTACAGTGCGCAGGTGGTGAACAGCATGAATGCCAGGCTGAGCAGCCGTGCGCCGGAGAGGCCGCCGTACTGTGCCGCCAGCGCACCCGCCGGCGGGTAGATTTCCGGGGAGCCGGTAAACCGGGACGCCAGCCCCTCTAGCTGGTTGAGCGTGATCTGGTGACTGACCTGAAGGTATCCGGCCCACAGATACAGGCTTTCATCCCCGAAACCAGCGTTAGCCCTCAGCAGCCGGATCGAAAGCGCGGCTTGTGTGAGCAGGATGACCACGATCGCCCAGCGATTGCCGAGTGAGGGGAAAACGTCTGATTGTTTCGGTGCCGCGGACTCACGGTCCTGAAGTAGGCTGGCGAACCAGCCTCCGGTCTGCCACGGGTCGCGGTATTCCGGCGGCGGGGGAGCGGCGGCATCCCATGGCACGGGAGAATCCGGCGACATCAGGGATTGCCATTGTCCTGAGCCGTGAGCGAGGCGAAGCACGACGAAATTTCGTGTTGCGCCGGCCGGTCCAGGAAGGTCAGGCGATCGGTAAGGAACTCGGCCGGGTGTACCGGGTTGGCATCGAAGCTGACCTCCCACCAGTAGATGCCGACGAGCTTATCCGCCGAAAAGGCAGTGCACACTGCCTTGTACCAGTTGTCCTGGATCTGGGGCACTATCGTGGCATGAGTGGTGCCGAGCCAGTTCCCGGGTGACCGGTACGCGCCGGAGGTCGCGGTGATACCTACCTCGCTGAGCACGGCCTTGTGCAAGACGGTGCTGTTATGGGTGCTCAGCCAGGTCTCCCAGGCCTGCGTGAGCTCGCTTACGCTGGCGCTGTCGGATAGCTGGAATCTCGGGTACGCGTCGACACCGAATTCCGAAAGCGGCAGGTTGGTATCGTGGTTCTGGAAAGAGTCGAAATTCTCGTCGTACGATAGCTCGCCGTGATAGACCGAGCCGATCGCCCTGACCAGGTCAGGCCATTCAGGAGCACCTTCGAGTGAGTTCAGTTCGGCGCCGATAACGAATGTAGCCGCATGTCCTGACTCGGCGGCCTTCGCGTATGGGAGGAGCAGTTTCTGGTAGCTGGCAAACCATGCCTGCATGCTGGCTGGCTCGATGCTGCCGCGCCATGCAAGGGGATTCTGCTGGACCAGGATGTCCTCGTTGAGTATCGGGCGGAGGGTAACCCTGATGTGACTTTCCGCGGCCATTGAGAGGAATATCGCGATGTGCTCGGGACTCGGTGTGGTTACCTTGTTCGCGTACAGCGTGTCGGAAGTTATGCCATCCGTGTAGAACGGAAACGATACCGCGATTGAATTCGCGTTCAGGCCTATCGCGTAATCGATGATCCGCTCGGCCTTAGCCCTGATCACGGCGTCAGAATCCTGGGAGTTCCCGGTCCAGTCCACGTCGATCCCCAGTTGCGGCATCCCCGGATGCCACGGATGCGCCACCTCGGGAACGCTCGGCGCCGTGGACGCCGGCTTGGGTCCGCCGGCGGAGTCCGGTGCTGAGGAGCCGGTGAAGGAACTGGGTGCTACGACAGAACAGGCAGCGACGATCGACGCGACACACAGGGTCGCCGCCAGCCTTACCAACACCAGGACCAACACCAGGGGCCGGCCGTGGAACACCCTGCTCATAGGCCCTCGCAATCACTATGTCGCTGAAGCCCGGAGATGGCTTCTGCGATGCCAGACGGCACGCGCCTGGTCAGCAGGGGATGGTACACAAGGATGTCGCCCTATATGCTGTATTTGACCTGCTCATCAGCTTGCCGCCTGGCTGCGGATTGTAACCAAACATGGACAAACGGTAATATTTGCTGCTGGCTGACTTTCTCGACTTTCGCAGTTTTTGGGTGCGGCCTGGTGGTGACGCTGCGCTCAGGCGGGCGGCGCCGGGTCTGTCCTTGGTGCTGCTTGCCGGGCGTTCGGATCGGTCGGGGGTTATCGCCGTCCAGCCGCCAGCGCTGGCCGCTACGAGCAGAGCCGCGCCGGTGGCGATCGCTGAGCCGGCGTGTTGCCGCCTCGGTTCCTGCGCTGCCGGGAGGATCTGGCCGACTGCGGCGCCCGCGAGGATTTCAGGGTGATCGACCAGGCCAGCCTCCGCGGGCAGGGCATCGGGCCGGTGAGCCTGGAAGAGCGGATCCGCTTTCACCGGGAGGTTTACGCGGGCGACCAGGTCGATGTGTCGTGCGTCTTCGTCTGGGGCGAGGGCAAGACCTTCCGCGTCGAGCAGGAGATCCGCACCCCCGACGGGACCCTCGCCGCGGAGGTCACCAACGTCGGCGGCCTGCTCGACCTCACCCAGCGCCGGCTCATCAACGACCCCGGCCGGATATGGCGATCAGCCGCTAGCACACCAGAACTTCTCGGTCTCGCGTGATCCGCGCTTTTGTGGTCTTGGCGGTGTCCGGGTGCCAGGCTGCGCACTATCAGCGGTCAGTTCTGGGGCCCGCGTAGAGGATGAAGGTGTCATCGACCCCTTCTTCGGGGGTGCCGGTCGTGGGACCGGAGGAGGCGGGCAGTTCGGACTCGGTGTACTGGCCGCTGCTGGCCAGGTAGATCCCGATGGCCCAGCGGTCGGCTGATCCCTGGTAGCGCAGGCGCAGGATCGGCGTGGGTTCGCGGTGGCCGGGCAGGAGGGCAGAGACGTAGCAGAATTGCCCGCGGTGGCGCACGATGGGCTGGCCGAGGCGGGGCCAGCCACGGGTGACGTGGGCGATGATCCGCTGGGTGACGGCGGTCCGGGTCTGCGGGTCGGGTGTGCCGGGCACGCTGTCCATGATGGCTACGGCCGGGCGGGCAGCCGCAAGGCGGGGCGGCGACGTGGCTGGTGTTGCCTGGCTTGCGCCGCCGTATGAGGCGGGGCACGAGTGCTGAGAAACCGCCCATGAGCCGGGATTGCCGGCGATGCTCCCGGATGTGACGCTGCCGCTTCCCGCTTCGCTGGCCAGCCTGCTGGCCGTCTTGGGGCCGTTGTTCACCGCCCGTCGTTCCGTACCTTCTGTGGCCTGGCCTGCGGGTTCCTCGCGCAGACCGGGAAGCGGACGGTGTGCGGGATGCTGGCCGGGGCGGGACTGTCGCGGCTGTGGCCGCACGACCGGGCGCACTGGTTCTTCGCCCGCGCCCGCTGGAATCCCGATGACCTGGGCCTGGCTGTCGCCCGGCTGGTGGTGGCGCTGCTGGTGCCGGCCGGGGAGCCGGTGGTCGTGGCGATCGATGACACCTTGTTCCGGCGGCGCGGCAAGAAGGTGTGGGCCGCCTCCTGGTTCCACGACGGGTCCGCGCCGGGACCTGCGAAAACGGGATACGGCAACAACTGGGTGATCGCCGCGGTCGTGGTGCGGCTGCCGGCGGTGCGCAGGCCCGTGGCCATCCCGGTGCTGGCCAAGCTGGTCATCAAGGACACCCGCTCCGCATCGAGGCTGTGGCTGGCCCGCCGGATGACCGCAATGCTGGCCGGGCGCTGCCCGGCCGCCACATCCGCGTCGTGGCCGATTCCGCCTACGCCGGCGGGGAGCTGAAGAAGCTGCCGGCCGCCGTGACCTGGACCACCCGGCTGCGCAAGGACGCCGCCTTGCACGGGCTCCCGCCCGCCCGCACCGGCAGGCGCGGGCGGCCCCGGCAGAAGGGAGACCGGCTCCCCTCCCTCGCCGAGCTTGCCGCTACTGCGGCGTTCACGCAGGTCACCGTCACCCGCTACGGCAAGGCCGCCACCATCTCCGCCGCCGCGGTCACCCTGCCTGTGGCCCTCGGTCTTCGGCACCCGGCAGGTAACCGTCGTGCTGATCCGCGACCGGTCAGCGGCCGGCTATGACCTGGCCCTGGTCACCACCGATACCGCCGCCAACGCCGCGCAGGTGATCGAGCGGTACGCCTCCCGGTGGTCCATCGAGGTCGCGATCGAGGACGCCCGGCAGGTCTTCGGCGCCGGGCAGGCCCGCAACCGCACCGCCCGCGCCGTCGAGCGGACCGTCCCGTTCCAGCTCGCCTGCCAGGCCATCACCGCCTGCTGGTACGCCACCGCCGGCCACGACCCCGCCGACTGGCCGAGCACCGGGCCCGCGCCCCCTGGTACACGACGAAGGCCCAGCCGTCGACCGCCGACATGGCCGCCAAGCTCCGCCGCGTCATCATCGCCGCCAGATTTAAAGCATCTCGCCCTGACCAGCCGACACCCGAAGAAATCACCGTCCTCCGCTTGGCCTGGGAAGACGCAGCGGCATAACCGCGAAAGCCGAGTGACTTTGGCGGAACGACTGATGGTGCAACTCACACAAAAGCACGCCTTAGCCGGCTAAGGGAGTGGTTATGCTTGCCGTGTTGTTCCCTCAGAGCGCCAGCGGCCGTTTAGTGCTGGTTTGGTGAGCGCGGACGGGTCGCTGGGGAGGTCGCCAACATGATGGACGGGATCGGACAGGCAGGACCTGCTCGTGCTTTGAGCCATGGAGAGAGGCGGGAACTCGCGGCGACCCTGCGTGCGGGCAACAGCGGCTACGCCGTCGGCCGGTTCCTCGCTGCCTACGGTCCCACGGTCTACGACTTCATCATGCTCATGCTGGGGCCGGGCGACCTGGCTGATCGCGTGGTCGCCGATACGACGGTTGCCGTGACCGGCCTGGCGCGATGGTTGCGCGACTATGACCTGCTCACCGCATGGGTCTTCGCCCTAGCGCGGTATGAGTGCCGCCGGTATCCCCCGGTCGTCTGGCGGGAGCGGCAGTGGGAGGGACTGCGTAGCCTGGCGATGGGCGGACCGGTCGGGCAGCGCGCCTCGGTGCCGGTGGGTATCGTGCGCATGGCCTTGCTGGGCATTGCTCCCAAGGACCGTGAGGTTCTTGTGCTGTCGTCCACGTATTGCAAGCTGCTCTCAAGCGACTTGGCCGCGGTCTTCGGGATCAGCGGGGAGGACGCTGCCGCGGCCGTCGCCGGTGCGCACCGCCGGTTCGAGCAGGCCCTGGCTTTGTGCGCGGAGGAGGTCGGGTACCGGCGTGATCCGCGTAACCGTGCGCCGGAGATCGGTGAGCTCGTCGGCATGGTGGTCAGCGGGATCGATCGCCCGTTGCCGGCCGACCGTATCTTCCACGTGACCCAGTCTCCGGAACTAGCCGCCTACCGCTGGGAGGTTACATCCGGCATCCAGTTGAACGAGCATGACGGGTTCCCGCTCCCGTGGAATCCGGGACATGCCAGGAAGCACTTCGGCGTTCCCCGCCACCCAGCGGAGGGGCGACCTCGGCGCATGCCGCGGCCTGCGATGGCGGAGGGCCGCTACGGCGCGGAGCGCGCGGCGGGTGGTCAGCCCGCGTGGCGACCGTCATTTGTGCCCGGAACCCCAAGGGCGGGCCGGGATCGGGCCCCGGCAGATCGAGTACCACCCGTAAGCCGTCGTCAAATGGCACACCTCTCAATCGGATAACCGTCCGCAGAGAGTAAGCCCCTGCACCCGCTGAGGAAGAATGATCCCGCTCGAAGTCGATAAGCGAGTTGATGTCAGGCAACGGCGCGTAAGGACTGCCCAGAGAGTACTCCCCAAGCGCCCGTCACCCCTCCCGTTCTTTGTTGCGTTCGCGATATCACTCTGCATATCTCTGTACATCTTTGACTGGCACACCAGTATACTCGGGTGGCTCCTCACATTTATATGGTCACTGCCCGTGGTGAGTACCATTGTCGGAGCCCGCGGTATGTTCGTGGCGCGGCGCAAGATGAATGAAACCCGCCAGGTCGCGGACAATGTGCGGGTTAGCTTGCGGGACAAGCTGCTCGTGGTGGTGCCCACAATCGGTAGGCATGACACTTATCCGGCGCTTGAGAGATCGGTTGTTTCTTACATTACACATCTTCCCGCCTATTTTCCGTACCTGCGCATAGACGTGATAGCCGAAGAGGGGTGCGCGGCGATGTCCAAGATTGTGGCACTCGCCGAGCGCAGTCCTTTTGTCCGCCTAGTCGTAGTCCCGAGGCACTACCAGACCCGCGCGGGTACCAGATTCAAGGCCCGTGCGAATCACTACTCGCACGAGCTGCGGATTATGGAGGGCGATGTCCGGGACGATATCTGGGTCCTGCACATGGACGATGACACCGCTGTCGGCCCCGACACGGCGATTTCGATAGTCAAGTTCATCAACGAGCAGCGCAGGTCTGAGTGGCCGAAGCACCTCGCGCAAGGGGTTCTCACCTATCCGCGGGAAAACGCGACTAACTGGCTCACCTGGATGGCCGACTCCATCCGTCCTGCCGATGACCTTTCCCGGTTCGCGGCATTGACGGGCGGCGGCACGCCGATCTCCGGACTGCACGGCGAACTGCTTGTCATCCGCTCTACCATCGAGGCGCAGATAGGCTGGGATTTCGGGCCGAAGGCCATTACCGAGGATGCCCAGCTAGCCCTGATATTTTGCCAGCGCTATCCCGGCCGGAGCGACTGGTTCGAAGGACGTTGTTACGGAGCATCGCCAGCGTCGGTCCGTGACTTCATTAAGCAGCGCGAGCGCTGGGCATGGGGACTGCTCGGCCTCGCGCTCAACAAAACCATCCCGCTACGCAAGCGGCTGTTCCTCGGCTACTGCGTTTCCAACTGGGTGATAGGGCCGCTGCAAAACGTGGTCTTCCTTCTGCTGGTCGAACTTATACTGCAGGTTTTCAGCCTGTCGCCCGTGTCGCCATACGTGCTTGTCATCTGGACGATGAATATGGCTTTCGCTGTGTGGCAGTACTGGGAAGGCTACAAGGCGAACGTCGCGTCTTCCGGCGGGGGCGGGCGGCGGCGACCGCTCGAACTCGTGTGCTTGATCATTTTCCTTCCCATCTTTTCACTGATGGAAGGTCTCGGCGGAATACGCGGCTTCTACCGGCTGGCGACTCGCAAGGAGAACGAGTTCGTCGTCATAGCGAAACCCGTCTGAAGTCCCAGGCTCAGTTCGCCCACTTCCAGTCCCTGATATTACAGTCGCTGTTTCACGTTAGGTATTGAATACGAAACTGTGCGTGGTCAGCAGACTCGGCGCCGGTGCGGGCCGTTCCGGGCGGATGTGACCGTAAGTGACGGGTTTTCGGGAGCGTGCAGGCCTGGGACGGGAAACGACACGCGTGTAACTTGATGCGGCCGTGACGCGTTGTGGAACTAGACGAGAACGCCACGGCCGCATCGGCCAGCATAAGAGATGTCGCGGCGTGCGCCGCGCGAGTGGATGCCCAGCTCAAAGCGGTCCTGGGCAGCGTGATGGCGCAGCGCCGCAGCGTGGAGGTCGCTGCCGGGTACGTGTCGGCGCTGTCCCCGGGGGTGCGGGCGAACTGCTGGAGCCTGGCGGAGGCGGCCGGGCATGAGGGCTGGGGCCGGATGCAGGCCCTGCTGCGGTCCTACGCGTGGGACTGGACGGACCTGCGCGCGGAGCTGCCGGGCCTGGCCGCCGCCTGGCTGCCGGACCCCGAAGGCGACCTGATCGGTCCCGGGATCGCGATCGACGAGACCGCGCACGTGAAGAAGGGGGACGCCACGGCGTGCGTGGCTCCCCAGCATGCCGGGTGCACCGGGAAAGTGGAGAACTGCGTGACCACCACCGTGTTCTCCGCCTACGTCACCGCCGGCGGGCACGCCTGGGCCGACTTCGACGTGTACATGCCGGAGCGGTGGCAAGATGACCTGCCGCGCCGCCGGGCGGCCGGCATCCCTGATGACCTGAAGTTCGCCACCAAGCCGCAGCTCGCGATCGATCAGGTGGAACGCCTGGCGGCGGGCCTGCCGCTGGCCTGGGTAGCCGCCGACGAGGTTTATGGCCGCAGCGGTGACCTGCGCAAGGCGTGCGCGAAGGCCGGCCTGGCGTACGTGCTGATCATCCCGTGCGACTACCAGGTGACGACCGCGGCCGGCACCGTGATCCGCGCGGATCAGGCCGCCGCGGACGCCGTCTTCGAGCGGCGCTCGTGCGGCACCGGGTCCAAGGGCCCCGGATCAGCGACTGGGCCCTGACCGCCACCGGCCGCCCGCGGCAGTTCCTGCTGATCCGCAGGCTGCTCTCCCGCCCGGACCAGCTCACCTTCTACCTGTGCTGGGCACCCGAGGGCAGGCCGGCGACCATGACGTACTTCATCACCATCGCCGGGCGCCGCTGGCCGGCAGTTATGCGATCTGTCGAGGTGTCTCACCCGGTGCTTCGGCGGACAAAACGATCACTGTCTCATTGCCACGTGCGGCATGACTTCAGGCTGGGCTTGGAAAAGATGGCAGCGACATGAAGGTCTGAGACCCGTCGATGTGATCACACAACTTGAGACAATGAGACACGATCACGCGCCTACATAACGGCCGAGGAAACGTTCAAGACCGGCAAAAGACGCCCTCGGCTGGGACCAGTCCCAGGTGCGGACCCGGGACGGGATCTGCCGGCACACCGCCCTGGCCGCCCTCGCCCAGCTCCACCAGGCCGCCATCCGCAACGCCCTGTGCGGCGGCACCGGCCTCGCCCCCGCAGGCGCCGCCCCCGCCGCTGGCGACTGCGCGGCCCCTGACGCCGGCGATGACGTTAACGACGCCGACCTGCAGATCCCCCTCGGCGACGCTCCGGTGCCCGTCCGCGGCGGCCAGCCGTGCCCGCCCCGCCTCGGCCCCATCAGGCTGTCGGTCGCCGAGACCGCGCGGCTGACCCGCCTGGCCGCGCAGGCCGCCGCCAGGCTGATCACCCGCGCCCGGCTCGCCTTCGCCCTGCGCTGGTCCACCCGCCGAAGGCGCCACCAGGCCACCGCCCGATGGCACCACCACAGCGCCCGGCTGCTGGCCGCGGTCGGCTAACCCGGCACGGCCAGGAAGGAGGTAACGCAATGTAACCGCAAACGGGTGAGCAGCACACCGCGCAGAGCGGCAGCGCGACCACAGATCGGAAAACAGCGACTGTAATACATACCGTTTTAGTAAAGGATGGGAGATGTAGACGCTGGCCTGCTCATTCAGCCACCAGGGAGGCAGCCCGAGATCGTCGGCGACCCGTCTGGCCTCCTCCAGGACGATTCCGTGGGGCAGGAACCTGGCATCGACATCGCGGGTGACGCGGGAGGCGTCGTAGGCCAGGGCCATGGCCGCACCGCCCACGACGAACACATCGGCGACGACGCCCCTGCGGGCCAGGCGCTCACCCAGGGCGGTGAAGGCCCGCTCTAGGTCCGCCCGGCCGAGGAGGACATCATCAGCCTCACTCACGCCGCCTCCAGGTCCCGGGCAGACAGGTAAACGCCATGCTTGCGGAAGGCCGCCGGCGCCCAGACCAGGGCATCGGCCCGCTGGATTTCCAGTTCCGCCGGGAACCAAGGGCGCCGCAGCACACGCAGTTCCGCCCAATCCGGCGGGGCCAGGTCGTGCTGCGCGCGAGATGCTCGGCCAGCGCCGCCAGCAGCGTGTCCCATCGCTCATCGCCTATGGGGGATGGCTCGTCACGCAGCAGCGACGGCTGGACGTCTTCCGGCTCCCACCGGTATTCCTCCAGGAACTCCCACACGAGCTTCCACCGCACCTTGCCGTCGGCTGTCCGCGCCAGGCGGCTGGCCAGATCGGCCA
>WNFC01013537.1_pt1 | contig 16683 bp, 14 predicted proteins | sample 5400541 | NCBI WGS metagenome assembly WNFC01 (sample SAMN13153342, study PRJNA577476) | soil metagenome | isolation source: 120 cm saprolite under Douglas fir tree site 2 hole 2 replicate 1 | place: USA:California | collected 2015-04-18
GGCTCTGGCGGTCCGTTACGAGCCAGCGAGTCTGGCGATCTCGAGCGCGACGGTATCGAGCTCGGCGCGGGCGGGCGTCGACCACTCGGCGCTGATACGGACGCTGTCGCCGGTGAAGCGGGGGATCACGTGCAGGTGGCAATGCGGTACTTCTGGCCGGCGGCGGCGCCGTCGGCGAGGGTGAGGAGGATGGCTTCGCAGTGGACGCCTGAGCGGCGGATGGCTTCGGCGAGGCGCTGGGCGACGATGAACAGGTGCGCCCCGATAGCCTCAGGCAATTCGCTCAGTGAGGCGAAGTGGTGCCTGGGGATCACCAGGATGTGACCCGCATTGACCGGGTGGATATCCATGAACGCCAGGACGTTTTCGTCTTCGTAGACAAAGCTGGCTTCAACTTGTCGTTCAGCGATCGCGCAGAACGGGCACGGCATCTTAGTGCTGATCTGGACGTGTGAGCTGCGCGGCGCGGGACTCTAGATAGTGCTGCTCAGGGATGTTGAGGGTGCGGCTGGCGGCCAGGCGGTACTGGGAGCGCGCGGACTCGTGGTCGCCCGAGAGCTCGAGGAGGTGGGCGCGGACGGCAGCGACGCGGTGGTGGCCGGCCAGGGCGGGGTCGGACTCCGCCTTGGCGAGCTGCTCCAGACCAGCCCGCGGGCCGTGGACCATGGCCACAGCCACGATGCGATTGAGGGTGACCATCGGGCCACGGGCGATGTTGTCGAGCAGCTCGTATAGGCCGAGGATCTGCAGCCAATCGGTGTCCTCGGCGCGGGCGGCTTCGGCGTGGACGGCGGCGATCGCGGCCTGGAGCTGGTACGGACCGATCGGCGCGCTCGCCAGAGTCTCTGTGATCAGCGCTATGCCTTCGGCGATGAACTGCGCATCCCACAACCGACGATCCTGCTCGGCCAACGGCACCAGCGTCCCATCTTGGCGGGTCCGCGCCGGACGGCGGGCATCGGTCAGCAGCATCAGCGCCAGTAACCCGGCCACCTCGCCATTCTCCGGCAAACGAGCGCGCAGCTGGCGGGTCAGGCGGATCGCTTCGCTCGAGAGCTCGACCCGATGCAACGCCGACCCCGAGCTGGCCGTGTAGCCCTCGTTGAAAATCAAGTACAGCACGTGCAAGACGGCCACCAACCGCTCGGCGAATTCGCCCGGCGGTGGCATGCGGAACTCCGCACCGCTGGCTTTGATGCGCTGTTTCGCGCGGCTGATGCGCTGGGCCACGGTCGCCTCGGGGTCCAGAAACGCGCGGGCAATCTCGGGCGTGCTCAGCCCGCCGACGGCACGCAAGGTCAGCGCCACCTGCGAGACCGTCGTGAGCGACGGGTGGCAGCACAGCAGCATCAGGGTCAGCGTGTCGTCGGTGTCGGCGATCGGCACAACATCCACCGGCGCCAGCAACAAAGCGTTTTCCTCGCGCCGACGGCGGGCCGACTCGTTCCGCCACAGCTCAGTCCAACGGCGCGAGGCGACGGTAATCAGCCAGCCCTTCGGATTGCTGGGCAGGCCTTCGGTCGGCCACTGCAGCGCGGCCGCCAGCAGCGCCTCCTGGACCGCGTCCTCACATCGATCGAAGCCGCCGAAGTGCCTCACCAGCGCACCCAGGACCTGCGGCGTCAACTCGCGCAGCAGCGTCTCGACCTCTCTCGCGAGAGGCGGTGCGTTAGAGCTCAAAGCCGCTCAGGTCCATCACCGGCCGCACCTCGACCAGGCCGAAGTTAGCCTCCGGCACCCGCGCAGCGTACTCGAGCGCGCGCTCCAGGCTCTCGCACTCGATCAAGAAGAAGCCAGCCAATTGCTCCTTCACCTCGGCGAACGGCCCATCAGTGGTCATCGTCCGACCATCGTGCACCGCGACGCGCTTCGACAGTGACGGATCGGCCAGGGCTTCCGACACGATCAACTCGCCCGAGTCCTGGAGGTCCTCGCGCAAGGCGGCGTAGACGCCAAGGCCCTCGCCACGCTGACCAGGTGAGAGGCCCTCCCAGGCCTGGCGGCTGGCCGGGTTGCTGTAAATCAGGATCAAGTATTTCACGGGTGTAGCTCCTTTCGTTCAGGATGTCGAAACTGGCTCGGCGGTTTCTACATACCCTATGAGGAGCCCGCCGAGCGGCACCTCGAAGGAGCGAAGACGATGTTCACGCCAAAATCGGCGTTTAGCGGTTTTTCCGTCGACAACATGGACAAGGCGCACGAGTTTTACGCGCACACGCTGGGACTCAGCGTGGATCAGGAAAGCGCGGGCCTGTCAATCCATCTCCCTGGTGGTGGGGCCGTGTTTGCCTACCCGAAGAAGGATCACCAGCCCGCTACGTTCACCATGTTGAACTTTTGGGTCGACGACATCGATCAGGCAGTGGACGACCTGACCCAGCGCGGCGTGCAGTTCGAGCGCTATGCCCAGATCCCGCACCAGGACGACAAGGGCATCATGCGCGCCAGGGCGCACAACATGGGCCCGGACATCGCCTGGTTTAAAGACCCAGCGGGCAACATCCTCGCGGTACTCCAGGATGCCTGAGCTGAACGCTGAACTCGAACCGTGGCAGTGGCACGAACAGACGTGGCGCGAGCATGTGCAGCACGTGCGCGCTGGTCGCTCGCTGGCGCCTGCTAGCTGGCCGGGCGGCGCCACAGTAGCGGTGGCGCTGTCATTTGACTCGGACCACGAGACGATTCCGCTGCGCGATGGCGAGACCAGCCCGGGCAAGCTCAGTCAGGGCGAGTTCGGCTCACGCGTTGGTGCACCGCGCATCGTGCGCCTGCTAGAGGCCAAAGGTGTGCGGGCCACGTTCTTTATGCCGGCGGTCTCGGCTTTGCTCCATCCTGCTGAAGTTCAGGGGTATGTGGCAGCCGGCCACGAGGTCGGGATCCACGGCTGGATCCACGAACGCAACCAGCAACTCCGACCTGAAGACGAGCGGGAACTGGCGTTCCGCGCCGCTGATACTTTGGAGAAGCTGACTGGGGTGCGGCCGGTCGGGGTGCGCACGCCGTCGTGGGACTTCAGCGCGGCGACCCTGGGCATCATCCGCGAGCTCCGCTTGCTCTATGACTCGTCGCTCATGGCCGACGACGAGCCATACGAGATTCTCGCCGACGGCGAGGCGACTGGCATCGTCGAAATTCCGGTGGAGTGGATCCGCGACGACGCGCCGTACTTCAGCATGGACCGCTACACCGCGGTCCGCCCGTACACGCCACCGCGCGGCGTCCTCACGATCTGGCGTGACGAATTCGACCTGGCCTACGCCGACCGCGGCATGTTCCAGCTGACGATGCACCCGCACGTGATCGGGCACCGCTCACGGATTGCGGTGCTCGAGGAGCTGATCGATTACATCAGCTCACGGGGCAACGTGTGGTATGCGACCCATGCGCAGATTGCGGAATACGTGTTGAAAACCGCCAACGGCGCAGGCAATTCAGGCTGATGGTGGCTGGTTGAGCAGCGCCCAGTAGAACCCCAGCTGGCGGACGGATTCGGTGAACTGCTCGAAATCGACCGGTTTGACGATGTAGCTGTTCACGCCCAGCTGGTAACTGTCGACGATGTCGCGTTCCTCGCGCGACGACGTCAGCACCACCACGGGAATGGTGCGGGTGCGCGGATCTTCTTTCATTCGCCGCAGCACTTCCAAGCCATCGATCAGGGGCAGCTTCAGGTCGAGCAGCACCACCCGCGGGTTACGTTGGCTGCGCTCGGCGTACGGACCGGTGCTGAACAGGTAATCCAGCGCTTCGGCGCCGTCGCGGACCACGTGGATCCGGTTGGCAAGGTGGTTGCGCTCCAACGCGTGTAGCGTCAGCTGCACGTCGCTGGGGTTGTCTTCCACCAGCAGAATCTCGACCAGCTTTTCGTTCACCGCCGTGGAATCAGGCAGCTCGGGCACCGTTGCCCGCCCCTCCTTCGCTGATGTCAGAATTCGCCAGGGTGAAGAAGAACGTCGCGCCCTGGTCTGGGGCACCCTCCGCCCAGACGCGGCCGCCGTGCCGATGGACGATGCGGTTGACGATCGCCAGCCCAACGCCGGTTCCGTCGTAGTCCTCCGCGCGATGCAGCCGCTGGAACACACCGAATAGCTTGTCGGCGTAGCGCATGTCGAACCCCGCACCGTTGTCCTTGACGAAGTACGTCACTTCGCCATCCATGTCACGCCAGCCAACTTCAATGCGCGCGACTGGACGCCGCCGCGTGAACTTCAGCGCGTTCGACAACAAGTTGACGTAGACCTGGCGCAGCAGTGCCGGATCAGCCTGGCAGACGGCAAGCTCGTCCAACTGGATCTGGACCTCGCGGCCTGCTTGCTCGGGGGCGAGCTCGTGCAGCGCATTGCGCACCACGTCGCCCGGCTGCACGCGTTGGGTGCGCAGCTGCTGGCGGCCCAGCCGCGAGAATGCCAGTAGATCGTCTATCAGCCGGCCCATCTGCTGCGCATTTTCGCTGACCATACGTAAATAGCCCTGCGCATCGGGCACGAGCTGCGGTCCGTAGTCCTGGAGCAAGATCCGCGAGAAGCCGTTCACCGCGCGCAGTGGCGCGCGCAGGTCGTGCGAAACGGAGTAGCTGAACGCCTCCAGCTCCTTGACGGTATCTTCGAGCTGCGCGGTGCGCTCGAGAACGCGCCGCTCCAGGTCGGCGTTCATGATGCGGATGAGCGACTCCGCCCTCTTTTGATCGGTGATGTCGCGCAGATATCCGGTAAACAAAAGCGGGCTGCCGGTGGGCATGCGGGCGATCGCCAGCTCAATGGGAAACTCGGTCTGGTCGGCCCGCATCGCTGTCAGCTCGAGCCGCTGATTGAGCACCCGGCCTTCACCACCCGCGAGATAGCGGCCAAGCCCGCTTCGGTGCTGATCGCGCAGCTGCGGCGGAATAATCACCTCGGCCATCTCCCGCCCGAGCACCTCCGCGCGGCGGTAACCGAAGACACGTTCGGCCGCCGGATTGAACTCCACGAGTCGGCCTGCATCGTCCATGGAGACGATCGGATCGAGCGCCGTCTCGACGATGGCCGTCATGCGCGCCTCGCTGTCGCGCAGTGCCGCCTCCGCGCGCCGCCGCTCCGCCATTTCCGCTTCGACCCGCTGACGCTCGATCAGCTCGCGCGCGTAGCCCAACGCCAGCGCGACCTGGTTGGCCAGGATCTGGGCGAGCTCGAGGTCGTCCTCGGCGAATACCGACGCCCGCGGCCCGTACGCCGCCAACACACCCAGACGAGTTTCGCCGACGGTGATGGGCACGGCCAGCACCGCGGTGGCACCTGCCGAGCGGTAGGCTTCGGCGTGCGCCGCGTCTGTCCGCGGCGCGTTCGCCGTAAATATGGGCTGTTGCGTCGCGAAGACGTTAGTGACGATCGTGTCGCGATCGGACTGCTCCGACACGAGCATTGCCGACGAGTTGGGATCGCTGGCGTAAAAGCGCAGCACCTGTCCGGCATCATCCCACAAGCCAATCACGGTGTGCGGCGCACCAAGCGCCGCGGCGACGCCACCCTCGAGTGTGCGCACGATATCGCCGATATCGCCCAACTGGGGCAACCCGGCAGCGCTCTTGAACAACGCGCGCACCTCTGGCTCCTGCCAGGCGCGGCGGAGCAGCGTGGGCGGCGCAAATCCGAGGGCATAGCTGATGCCGGAGCCCAGCTCCGCGACGAGCGCGAGACCTGTCCAAAGGCCGGCGAGCGATGGCGCCAGGAGCAGCAGGGCCACCATCAGCACCGCGAGGGCCAGGAACCCGGACCCGACCGCCACCGCCTGTAATCGCCGACGCGTGACGCCGCTCGAGTGCCGCGCACTACTCAGGAAACGCACCGCGGCGTACAGCTCGAACCCGAAGAAATACGCCACGATCAGGACGGTGAGCCAGCCGGGCAGCGGTTGCTCGATCGCAACCAGCACAATCACCGTGGCCGCCAGACCAACCTCGGCCAGGCGCAGCACGGCGCTGGGCACGCCGACAAAATCGTCGAGGAGGCGCAACAGGAGATACGGCAGGGCCATGCCCAGCGCCGCACCGACGGCGTTGGTAACCCCGTTCGGCGGCATCCCGAGGACCTGCCGGACCCAGGTCAAAGCGATGCTTCCCGCGGCAGCCCCGAAGAGCAAAGCGGTGTCGACGTTCGCGCGCAGCGGGCGGCGAACCGCGCCGACAACCGCCGCGCAGAACACGCCGACGAACAGGGCCTGCGTAAGCCACTGCAGGAGTTGATCAGCGGTCATCGGCTGATAATCGGCACTGGCGACCCCTTGACATTAGGTCCGGCACTGTCCGTTCCGCGCGGGGACCAGAAGACTCACATTCCTGTGACAACTCGCTCAGTTCGGTACCCGCTCAAGAGTGCTGCGCGACTGACCGATACTCCCTCCGACCGTGGGCACGCATCTCCGCGTATTGATGATCGAAGATTCTCCCGCGGACGCGCGGCTCGTCGAGTGGGAGCTCAAGCACGCCGGCTACGAGGCGGGCGTGCGTCGGGTGGAAACCGAAGCAGAGCTACGGGCTGCCCTCGCCGATGGCTGTTGGGACGTCGTCACGTGTGACTACCGGCTGCCGCAGTTCAGCGCGCCGGCCGCCCTGGCGTTGGTCCGCAGCCATGGCGCAGATCTACCGTTCATCGTCATCTCCGGCACGATTGGCGAAGAGGCGGCGGTCGAGATGATGCGCGCCGGCGCCCACGACTACTTGATGAAGGGCAACCTGGCGCGCCTTGGTCCGGCCATCGAACGAGAGCTACGCGATGCCGCGGGCCGAGCGCAACGGCTGCAGGCCGAGGCGTCGCTGCACTACCAGGCATTCCACGACGTGCTGACCGGCCTGCCGAATCGCACCTGGCTGCGGGCCGAGCTCGAGCGGATCCTGGCAGCAGGCGCCGAGCATCGCGAGCCATTCGCGCTCCTGCTCATGGACCTCGACCGATTCAAGGAGGTCAACGACACGCTTGGCCACCAGTCGGGCGACCTGCTGCTGCAGCAAGTCGGACCGCGCTGCCGGGCGGAGCTGAACGAGATGGATCTGCTCGTGCGCTTGGGCGGCGATGAGTTTGCCGTCCTGCTGCCGCGTGCAGACGCGCCGCGGGCAAGCGCCGTAGCCGAGCGACTGCTGCACGCCCTGGAGCGTCCCTTTGCGATGGATGGCAACGAAGTCGAAATCGGTGGCAGCATCGGCGTGGCGCTGTATCCCGAGCACGGGGCCGATGCCGACGCATTGTTGCGGCGCGCAGACATCGCCATGTACTCGGCGAAGGAGGCCCACAGCGGCCTGGCCCTGTACGCGCCCGAAGCGGACCTCCACAGCCCCGAACGACTGAGCCTGCAAGCTGACTTGCGCCGCGCGATCGAGAACGGCGAGCTCGTCCTGCACTACCAACCGCAGGTGGACGTCGGGTCGGGCGCGCTGGCCGCCGTCGAAGCGCTGGTGCGCTGGCGTCACCCGCAGCGCGGGCTGGTTGCGCCAGATGTGTTCATCCCGCTTGCCGAGCAGACTCGGCTTATTCGGCCGTTGAGTCGCTGGGTGCTGGGCGCAGCGTTGCGCCAGTACGCAGCCTGGCAAGCGGCTGGGCTGACCATCCCGGTCGCGCTCAACCTGTCCGCGCACGACCTGCAGGATCCCACCTTGCCGGATCTGGTGACCGATCTACTGCAGGCCAATGGAGTTCCGCCGGAGCACCTGCGCGTCGAGATCACCGAGAGCAGCCTCATGGCCGACCCCACCCGCGCGCGCGAGGTGCTGGCCCGCTTGCGCGGCGTCGGTGTGCAGATCGCCATCGACGACTTCGGCACCGGCTACTCGTCGCTGGCCTACCTGAAGGATCTGGCGGTCGACGAGCTGAAGATCGACGGGTCGTTCGTCCAGGACATGGCCACAGACGCAGGCGCGCGGGCGATCGTGCGGGCGGTCATCGACCTTTCGGACGACCTGGGCTTGCGGGTGGTCGCCGAAGGCGTCGAGGATCAGACAACCTGGGAAGCGCTGGCCGCCCTGGGCTGCGACGTGGCGCAGGGCTACTACTTCGCGCCGCCACTGGAGGCGTCAGACGTCGCTGGTCGGGCGGCGGGCTTGCTCAACTGGCGGCTCGATGAAGATCGCGCCCGACTGGATGCCGCGCTCACCGACCGAGTAGGCGTGCGCAGCGCGCGCCTGGCAGCCGAGGAGGAGTTCCTCGCGCGCAAGCGGGACGAATCGGCCGTGCGGGTGAGTCAAGAGCGACTGAAACTGGCGTTGGACGCGGCCCGACTGGGCACCTGGGACTGGGACGTTGCTGCGTCGACCTGCATCTGGGCGGGTGCGGCCGACGCCCTGCTCGGCGAGGAGCCCGGCTCCTTGAATCGCCGGCCAGGTTTGTTCAAGAAGCGCCTGCACCCCGAGGATCGGCAGGCAGTCGAAAGCGCCATCGCGCAGGCGCTCGAGCACGGCGACGACCTCCACATGGAACACCGCGTGGTGCGGCCCGATGGGGTGGTGCGCTGGTTCGCCTGCAATGCGCGCGTGTTCCGCGATCCGGCTGGCCGGGCAGTGCGCTTGATCGGAACTGAGATGGACATCACCGAGCGCAAAGAGGCCGAGCAGCAGCGCCAGGTGCTGGCGCAAGCGGAGAAACTGCGCGCATTGGGGCAGATGGCCAGCGGTATCGCCCACGACCTCAATCAGTCGCTGGCGTTGATCGCCGGCTACGGCGACATTGCCCAGCGAGCCGTGAGCACTGCGCCCATCGATACCGAGGCGCTGAACGAAGCGCTGCCAATCATTGCTAATGCAGCGATGAACGGCGGCCAGACGGTGCGCCAGTTGTTGACGTTCGCGCGGACCAAGCCGGACGACGCGGCCGAGCAAGTTGATCTCGGAGGACTGGTGCGCGAGGTGGCCCAGCTCACCGCGCCGCGCTGGCGGGACGCGCCCCAAGCCGCCGGGCGACACATCACGCTGCAGGTCGAGACCGATGGTGAGCTCGCCGTCGAGGGCTGGCCGAGCAGCCTGGGTGAGGCGCTGACCAACCTGATCTTCAATGCGGTCGACGCGCTGCCGGCTGGCGGAACTATTCGGCTGGGGGCCCGCCGGGTCTCGCAAGCTGTGATAGTTGAGGTATCGGACTCCGGGATGGGCGAGCGAATGTTCGAGCCGTTCTTCACCACCAAGGGCGAACGCGGCACCGGTCTCGGGTTGGCGCAGGTTTTCGGGGTGGTCGAGCAGCATCGAGGCACGGTGGCAGTGGAGTCCACCCCGGGGGCCGGGACAATGTTCCGGCTTACGCTACCGGCCGCGGCGCCAGCACCTCTGGCGCACCGCGCGGTCCGCGCTCAGCCTGACGCGGGCGGCAAATTGCGCGTGTTGGCGGTGGACGACGAGCCCAGCGTGGGCAGTATGGTCCGCCGCATCCTGCGGCCGCAGGGTCACGCCGTGGTGACCGCCACCTCCGGCGAAGAGGCACTGACGTGTTTGGCTCGAGAGTCGTTCGACGTGCTGATCTCGGACGTCGGCATGGGCCCAGGTATGAACGGCTGGGAGCTGGTCGAGCTCGTGCGCCAGGCGTGGCCGGCCATGCATGTCGTCCTCGCGACAGGCTGGGGTGCGGCGATCGACTCGTCCGAGGCGCGCGCCAAGGGCGTCGACGCGGTCATCGCCAAGCCGTATCGCCCAGCGGACCTCGAGGCGCTATTGGCGCGCCTGACGCAGCCCGTGGAACGGCGAGACGCGGCCTAAAAGACGATTACGCCGCGGGCGACTTCGCCGCGGCCGAGGCGGTCGAACCCTTCGTTGATCTCGTCCAGGGCGTAGCGGCGCGAGATCAGCTCTTTGACTTTCAGCTTGCCGGCCAGCGTCAGCTCGATGATCCGCGGGAAGTCGATCCGCGGGCGGGCCGAGCCGTACCAGGTGCCGATCAGCTTGGTCTCCTTGTTGACGAACGCGAGCGGATCGAAGCTGGAGAGCGTCCCCTGCGGCGCCATGCCGACGATGCACGCGGTCCCCGCGACGCGCGTCATCTGGATCGCTTGCTCGACCGTCTTGCCGTTGCCGATCACCTCGAACGCGTAGTCGACCCCGCCGCCGGAGAGCGCGCGCACCTGCTCGACCGCGTCACCGCGGCTGCCATTGACCGTGTCGGTGGCGCCAAACTGGCGCGCGTACTCGAGCTTGTTGTCGAGCAGATCGACAGCAATGATGCGCCCGGCGTTGACCAACGCTGCACCTTGAATCACGTTCAGCCCGACGCCGCCACAACCGATCACCGCCACCGTGCTGCCCGGCTCGACCTTCGCCGCGTTGATCACCGCGCCAACGCCCGTCGTCACTGCGCAGCCGATCAGCGCCAGCTCTTCCATCGACACGTCCGGTCGAACGGGTACAACTTGCTCAGCCGGCACGACCACGCGCTCGGCAAACGAGCCGACGCGACCCAGCACCAACAAGTCCTGACCGTTGCGATGGACGCGCGCGGTGCCGTCGTGCATCTTGAATCGGTCCCCCGTCCGACCCTCGCACAGCACCGATCGACCCATCGAGCACAGTCGGCAGACGCCACACGCGGGCCGAAACGACAGCACCGCGTGGTCGCCCGGCTGGACGCCCGTTACGTTCGGGCCGATGGCCTCGACAACACCGGCCGCTTCATGCCCGAGGATCATCGGCAGCCCGTATTTCCACTCACCTTTGATGACGTGGTAATCGCTGTGGCAGACGCCCGTCGCGCCGATCCGCAGCTGCACCTCACCCGTGCGAGGCGGCTCGATGTCGACGTTTTCGAGGCTCAGGGCTTGTCCGTAATCGTTGAGTACCGCGGCCTTCATAGTGCGACCGAGCATACCGCGGTCGCCTCAGATGCCGTCCGCATATTCCGCCTGCTGGCGCTGGGCACGGGCACGTCGGAGGAACAGCACGGCCAGAGCCAGGCCGACCAGGCACAGCGAGGCGTTGACCTGCAGCGCCAAACGCACGTCGAACGCATTGGCGAGCGAGCCGGTGATGGCGCTGCCGACCGGTGTGGTGCCGACCATCAGGAACATGTACAGCGACAACACGCGACCGCGGATGTCCTCGCGCGCCTCGATCTGCAACAGGGTGTTATTGGTCGCGTTGAACAACACGCTCAAGATCCCGGTAAACACCAGCATCACCAGCGCTGTCGGAAGATCAGGCGCGTGGGCAAGGACCAGGATGAACGCACCGAACGCCGCCGCCGAGATCAACAGCAGGCGAATCGACGGTTTGATGCGCGTCGCCAGGGCGAAGGCGCCGATCATCGAGCCCGCACCCATGGCCATGTTGAGCGCACCGAATCCTTCGGCACCCGCGTTCAACGCAAAGCGCGCCATCAGCGGCAGCACCAGCGCCCAGTTGTAGGCGAATGTCCCGTAGAAACCGGCCAGGACCATGTTTACCGCCAGCGAAGGCGTGCTGAACGAGTAGCGCACGCCCTCGGCGAGCTGTTTGAAGAGCGCCGTTTTGCGGGCGAGGCGCTTGGGATAGAAGTCCTCGCTGCGCAGAACTACCAGACCAAGCGTCGTCCCAATGTAGGCGACCGCGGTCACGGCGAAGCACACGCCGCTGCCCAAGGTGGCGATCATCACCCCGCCAACACCGGGGCCGATGATGCGTGCGGCGCTGCCCATCGCGCTGTTGAGGGCGATGCCGTTGCCGACGAGATGTGGTTCGAGCAGCTCGCTGACGATCGCCGAGCGCGTCGGGAAGTCGACCGCGCTGGCCACGCCCAGGATGGACGCCAGGACGATGATGTGCCAGAACTGGATCTGGTGGGTGAAGATGAGCACGGCCATGACGGCGGCCTGGCAGCCCAGGACCAGCTGCACGAAGACCAGTAGCCGACGCGATTGGGTGCGGTCGATCAAGATCCCGGCGAAGAGCGTCAGGATGGTGACGGGCAGCGCCTGGGCGATGGTGACCGCGGCCAAGGCGGCCGGTGAGCCGGTCAAATCAAGGACGAGCCACGCCTGAGTCGTCCGCAAGAGCCAGCCGCCGCACTGCGCGATCGCCGCACTGACGAAGTACGTGCGGAAGTTGGGAACGGACAGAGCCGACCGCGGCACGAACGTCCATGTTGGCATGCCAGGTACAAATGAGGGCGATCGAATGGCTGAGGCTGCTACGAAAAACGCGCTGGTCGTGCGCGGTGGCTGGGACGGTCACCAGCCCAAGGAAGCGACCGAGCTTTTCATCCCGTTTCTAGAGACAAACGGCTACGGGGTGCGCGTCGAAGGCTCACCCCAGGTGTACGCCGACGCCGGCTACATGCGCACCGTCGACCTGATCGTCCAGTGCAACACCATGGCGACGATCGAGCGGGCCGAATTCGCTGGGCTGCGTGCCGCCATTGAAGCCGGCTCGGGCATGGCTGGCTGGCACGGCGGCATCGCCGACTCCTACCGCAACAATTCGGACTATCTGCACTTGATCGGCGGCCAGTTTGCCTGCCATCCGGGCAAGCACCCGGACCTGCGGATCGGCGAGCAATCCGACAACTACGTGCCGTATCGGATCAACATGCTGCCGGAGGCCGCGGACCATCCCATCACCAGAGGCATCAGCGACTTCGACCTGGTGACCGAGCAGTACTGGGTCCTGTCCGATAATTACATCGACGTCCTGGCGACGACGACGCAGGCTGTGCGCGAGTGGGATCCGTGGACGCGTCCGGTCTGCTCGCCGGCCATTTGGACACGACAATGGGGCAAAGGCCGGATCTTCGTCTGCACGCCCGGCCATCGCGTCGAGATCCTGCAAGATCCCAACGTGCGGACCATCATTGAACGAGGCATGCTGTGGGCCAGCCGCTAAACATCGGCATCATCGGCTGCGGGACGATCGTCGCGGCCTACCTCGCAACTTTTCCGAAGTTGAAGTCGGTCAGGCTCGTCGCCGCCGCGGACATCGACCCCTTGCGGGCTGAAGCGGTGGCCCATAAATATCCGGGCGTGCGCGCGCTGAGCGTGGCCGACCTGCTGGCCGACAACGAGGTGGACCTTGTCCTCAACCTGACTATTCCAGTGGCCCACGCCGAGATCGCGTTGCAGGCCATCGGCGCCGGCAAGAGCGTCTACAACGAGAAGCCGCTGGCGGCGACGACGGGCGAAGGGCGGATGGTGCTCGACGCGGTGCGATCCGCCGACGTGCGGGTGGGCTGCGCGCCCGACACGGTGCTCGGCACAGGCATCCAGACGGCGCGCAAGGCGATCGACGACGGGCTGGTCGGCGCGCCCATCTCGGCCACGGCGACGCTGGCTACCCCGGGCCCCGAGCCGTGGCACCCCAACCCGGATTTCTACTACGTTCCGGGCGGTGGACCGCTGCTCGACATGGGCCCGTACTACATCAGCGCGCTGGTTACATTGCTTGGCCCGGTGGCCTCGGTCATCGGCGCGGCGAGCCACACACGGGCGACTCGGACAATTGGATCAGGGCCGCGGCAAGGCCAGCGCATTCCGGTCTCGACGGACACCCACGTGACGGGCATATTGGCGCACGTTTCGGGGCAACTGTCGACGATCTTCATGAGCTTCGACGCGGTCGCGACGGAGGCCGCACGCATCGAGGTTCACGGCGAGACTGGCTCGTTGGTGGTGCCAGATCCGAACCGCTTTGACGGCGACGTCAGACTGCGTGTGCTGGGTGGGAAAGAATGGCAAACCCTGCCTGTATCGGCTGGTTATGTCGAGTCGTCGCGGGGGATCGGGCTCGAAGATCTGGCCAACACGGCCAAAGGCCAGGAGCCGCGGGCGGGCGGCCAGCTAGCCTTCCACGTGTTGGAAGTGATGGAGTCGCTACTGGTATCAGCACGCACAGGCACGGCGGTCGCCATCGAGAGTCGATGCGACCGCCCGCCCGCGGTACCGCTCACTTAGAACTCAAATTCTAAGTGTTCAGGCGTGCCTTGTGCGGCAGCAGGAACCCGAGGCCGAACGTCACTACTGTTAGCGCGATCGTCAGCAGGACGACTGGCCGGGCCGCGTCGACGAAGGTCTGCGCATCGGCCTGAAGGCCAACGCTGCTGAAGAACACGGTGCCCAACACGGCCACGCCGAGCGACGCGCCCAACTGTTGAAAGGATGACAACAGGCCCGACGCCGAACCGACTTCGTGGTCCTCCAGCCCGCCGACAATGATGTCGAACAACGGGACGAAGATCATGCCCATGCCGATGCCAAATACGGCCAGCGGCGCCGCCAGATCCCAACTACCCAGTTGATTTCCGACGAACGTGAACACCATGTACAGGCCCGCCAGTCCGAGCGTCATCAGCGCCAGACCGACGTGCAAGATGTTGCGGCCGAGCCTGGACACCATCGTCCCACCGAACGCGGAGCCGATGAACGCACCGATTGCCGAGGCGGCCAGCGTCAGACTGGCTTGCAGTGGGCTGTAGTGCAGCCCAAGCTGCAGGAACAAACCAACGGTCAACGAGAACCCGACGATCGCGCCGAAGAAGGCGACCAGGAACGCCACGCCCGATGAGTACGAGCGCCGGGCAAACACGCTCAGCTCGACCAGCGGTGTGCTGCCCGCACTGGAGCGACGATGCTGGTACCAGGCGAAGGCCGCGAGCGTCGGCAGCGACGCGCCGAGAACAACCAGGGACCAGGTCGGCCAACCCAGCTCGCGGCCCTGGACCAACGGATAGACGAGCATGAGCACGCCGGCGCCCGCCAACAATGCACCGCGCAGGTCGAGCCGCACGCCACGAGCGGTTGGCGGCAGCGCGGGCAGCACCCGCAGCCCGACGATCATCGAGAACGCGCCCAACGGCAGGTTGATCAGGAAAATCATGCGCCAGCCGCTACCGAACCAGTCGGCGTTCATCAGCAGCCCGGCGACGACCGGGCCGAGGATGGTCGCCAGGCCGATGACTGGACCTAGCGTCGCGAATGCCTTGCCGACCTCGCGGCCGAAGAGGTCGCGAATCAGGCCGAACGACTGCGGGATCATCGCCGCGCCGAAGACGCCCTGGAGCACGCGGAAGCCGATCAAGGCCTCTGGCGACCAGGCCGCGGCGCAACCGACCGACGAGGCCAGGAAGCCGCTGATGCCGATCATCAGCATCCGCCGGCGGCCGAACATATCACCCAGGCGCCCGCCGACGAGCAAGCCGACCGCCAATGCGAGGGTGTAGCCAGCAGCCAACCATTGCAAGGTGGTCAGCGAGCCGCCCAGCTCGGCGCGGATCGACGGCGCGGCGACGTTTACAACGGTCGAATCGAGGAGGTTCATGAGGTCGGCCGCCAGGACGGCGAAGAGGCCGATCCAGCGGGTCTTCGCGGATAGGGTTCTGGTCCGCGGAGCGGCTGAAGTGCTGTGCGACAGGTCGAGCTCAGGAGCGCAGATCATCGCTTCGGTCATGCATCTAATGTAGCCACGATAGCGGCCAGATCCTGTCCTGAATAAGATAGATAGTGCATCCACATGGCCAACACCAGCTCGCGCACACTACGCCTGCTTTCGCTACTTCAGACACACCGGTTTTGGCCTGGCGATGAGCTGGCAGACCGGCTTGAGGTCTCGCCACGGACGTTGCGCCGCGACATCGACCGGTTGCGCGAGCTGGGCTATCCGGTAGATGCCCATCGTGGCGTCGACGGCGGCTACCAACTCGCCGCCGGTGCCGTGTTGCCGCCGTTGGTGCTGGACGACGAAGAGGCCGTGGCGCTGGCGATCGGCCTGCGGACGGCCGCGCAGGGCGCGGTGGCCGGGATCGAGGAAGCGTCGGTTCGGGCGCTGGCCAAGGTGGTCCAGGTGATGCCGCCGCGGTTGCGCCGCCGCATAGATGCGCTGCGCACGGCCACGGAATCGGTGATCTGGGCGGCGGGGCCGGCGATCGATGCCGAACTGCTTACGGCCGTGGCCCAGGCGTGCCGAGATGAGGAACGGTTGCGGTTCTCCTACACCTTCCAAAGTGGTGAACAGACGCACCGCCACGTTGAGCCGCACCGACTGGTGTCGCTGGGGCGACGCTGGTACCTGGTCGCCTACGACTTGCAGCGCCAGGATTGGCGTAGCTTTCGGCTGGACCGGCTGGCCCAGCCGCGCAATACCGGTGCGCGGTTCACGCCGCGCAAGTTGCCCGCCAAGGATGCGGCGGCGTTCGTCCGCGCTGGCATCGCTAACATCCCTGGCCTATCACACAGCGTGGAGGTGGTGATCCACGCTTCCGCCGGGTCGGTCCGCACATCGGTGGGTCAGTGGGCGACCGTTGAAGAGCTCGACGATTCCCGCTGCGTCTTACGGATGACGGTGGACAATCTGAACTGGACGGTCTTTGCACTCGGCTCCGTCGGCGCCGAGTTCGAAGTAGTAAAGCCCCCCGAGCTGGTGCTGCACATTCAGGAGTGGGCCACACGATTTGCCCGCGCCACCAGCTAAGAAATCAGACGACGGTACGCGTTTCTCGCCTTGGCATATCCGGGTCGGGGGCGCTGCGCCCCCCGCCGCCAGTCGTTGCTCCGCTCGTGCCTCGCTGCGCACTCCTTCCCGCGGCGACCCCCCGCGTACGTGCTGTCCGCCCTCGGAACGCGGTGAGACCGATACGGTTGACGCCGAAACATCTGGACGCGGCGCATCGACCAACGTTTCGGAATCTGGGTGGTACGAGTCGGGCGAAGCCCCATCAAGCGGGGGGTGGGGGCGGGAAGGAGTGCGCAGCGAGGCACGAGCCCACGCTTCGCGGGGTAGAC
>WNFC01003642.1_pt1 | contig 16682 bp, 14 predicted proteins | sample 5400541 | NCBI WGS metagenome assembly WNFC01 (sample SAMN13153342, study PRJNA577476) | soil metagenome | isolation source: 120 cm saprolite under Douglas fir tree site 2 hole 2 replicate 1 | place: USA:California | collected 2015-04-18
TTAGGGTCCTTAAACACGGCAGACATTCAGGGTTGCCCAACAGCTAGACTGCTGTTGCCGCTGCCGAGTGACCGAAAGACTTAACGGCCACCGCCTCGTCGTCCATGATGTCAAAGACGGTATACAGCTTTGTAATCTGCATCAGGTCGTCGACCTTATTCGTGAGGTTGAGCAGCTTCAGTTCTCCCTGCTGCCTCCGCAAGCTCGTGAAAGCACTGACCAGACAGCCCAAGCCCGAGCTGTCGATGTAGTTGACATCGCCAAGATTGAACAGAATCTTCTTATGTCCCTTGCTTAATAGGTCGCAAACCAACTCGCGTAATGCGCCGCTCTCTTCGCCGAGAACAATCCGGCCACTGATGTCCACAATGGTCACGCCACCTACTTGTCGACTGCTTGTCATCATGTTCATTGGCAACCTCCTGAGGCACCTTCATTCGCCGAAAATTTTACCCTTGCATTGGCGCAGAGCGCCCTAGTCAACCTAGCAACTCACATTAGCGCAAATCGTGGGATGGCGGTTAACTGATTGGCCCTCGCATTCCTTCGCCACTGCCGAGTTACTTGCCGTGTGCGGTACGTCTGGTGCCCTACCTCTGCTTTGGGATAAATTTCATGCCGGAGGATTCATGGACATTCTGGCAGCAATCAAGCGCGAAGAGAGAAAACTCGAAAAGCAGTTACACAAGATACAGCAACAATTGAACGGAGTACGAGCGGCTGCAACGGTGTTGGGCGACTCAACGAAGCGAGAACTAAAGAGTGCAAAGAAGCGCGTCCTGTCTGCCGCTGGCAGAGCAAAGATTGCGAAGGCGGCGAAAAAGCGGTGGGCGAAGGTTCGGAGGCAAGCGAAGAAAATAGCAGGATAAGTCGCCAAGGATGAGCGATCATGACATGACCACTGTAAGAGGAACAGTAGTTACAGGAATCGGCGCTGCGGCGTTGACGCTCAAACTGCAAATGCCGTACTTTGCCAAGCTATTCCCTGAAGTCAAGGACTGTCATCTGGCATCAATCAACCTTGAGATGGAGCAAGGACTGCGCGTCTTTAATCCTGATTTTGAGACCCCTCTAATCCCAGTGCTTCAGGATCGGTCATTCATGCCAAGTCCGGCAGAACTGAAATTTGACCCGATCACTGCCGACTGGACGTACATCCGGTGGCTCGGTGATCGCAAAAGTATCGAGGAGCAAACAACGACGTGGGATAGGACCGTTGTTGATCGCACTAGTGAACTCAGCAGTTGGGTAGATTTTTGCTACCAGATGAGGAAGCGTGGCGTGATTGTGTTCGCCTACGCCAACAACCACTATGCGGGCCACGCTCCGGCGACGATCGAACAGTTTCGAAATCTTTGGCTGGCCAAGGGACTGCCGGGGCTGGACAAGCCACGACAAGTGCGACAGGAGTCTTCGCTGTTTGACTAACCGTCGCCACGTTCGTCGACGTGCCGAGGCTCGCTCGCTAGTCATCTGTTTGACTCAACATTTAACTGTCGCGGATCGTCTGCGACGATCTCCGGCAGTCCCGCATAAGCCGTGATCTTGCCCCTGTCGCAAATTCGTTTTTCGGTGTACTCGACCTCCGTGGCCCGAGTTGGTAGGCGCAACAGTCGTACCAATTAGCCCGCAACTTACGCGGGGACTCTTCCAAAACTCGTTGACATGCGTTGTTAAATAGAGTAGGTAGCGGGTAGTAACGCCCCCCCATCTACTTCTGTCAAGGAGGTCCGATGACACGCCGAATTGCCCTACTTTTCCTCTTACTCTTCGCATTTGTCGCACCTGCCGCTCTAGGACAGGCGCAATGGGACAGTTTCCAGCGGGGCGAGTGCACCGCGGATGGGAAGCGGAAGTACTCCGCACAGATTCTGAATGTTCGTCAACCGCAGACTTGGGAGAACGCTTGCGCAACCACTCCAGCCAACGTCCAGGGCCAGTTTTTTGCCACACCGTCCAGGTGCAACAAGACGTTTGTCGGTGTCGGCGGCGAATGGGGTGAATTCGACGTAAACGACACCACATGTGAAATCCATCTCCTTCCCAACCAGTTGCCAAATGCGAATCCCAATCCGAACGCTCCTATCTGGGGTTTTGCAGACACACACAACCATCAGTTTGCTCATTTGGGCTTCGGAGGGCGGTTTATCTGGGGCAAGACTTTCGATCCTGGCGGCATCGCCGCGGCCCTTCCCTGGTGCGACTGCATAGGCACACATACCGTCCTGGGTTGTCCACCGCATGCTCCAAATGAGATTCACGGCTCTGGCGGCCTGGCAGACAATCTGGGAAGCGCCATGACGTTGGCCTCTGGTGTTGGAAAGGTTGATGCTCTGGCGGGGGCGAACGCGGCTGCTCATATTGTACTTCCGGGCCTAGCTCCGGGTATGGGACTTCCGGGGCACTTCGTAGGTGGTTATCCGCAATTCGACGGTTGGCCGCGTTGGAACACTCTAGACCATCAGTTGGCGTATTACCAGTGGTTGAAACGCGCGCACGCCGGCGGCATGCAACTCATGGTGATGATGGCCGTCAACCTGGAGTTGCTGTGTGCACCCATGGCCATAACCGGACATGCGCCGCTGGGTTGCGACGACATGCAAGCTGTGGACGGACAATTGGCTGCAGCCAAGGAACTCGAAGCTTACGTCGACAAGTACGATGGGGGCTGGTACCGCATCGTGCGTTCCCCTGCAGAGGCTCGCCAGGCGATTCACAAAGGACAACTCGCAGTCGTGCTAGGAATTGAGGTCGCAAATCTGTTTGGCTGCGCGCGCTTGCCAAATCCATGTACCAACGATCAGAAAGGGCAACAATACGTTCGAACGCAACTCCAAAAATATTACGCCACTGGAGTGCGGCACCTGTTCGCGATCGCACATACCGATAATGCGTTTGGGGGCACCGCGATTTTCGAAGATATCTACCAACTGAACAACATGTTTTTCAACCGGGACGGCTTTACTGTGTATGACTGCTCGCCGGAAAATGTAAACTTCACTCTAAGCATCTCGGTTATCGAGCAGCCCTTGTTCCAGATTCTTCATAGTCTGGCGCCTAGGCAGATCCCCAGTTACCCGGCAAAGGGGCAATGCAACGCACAAGACCTGACCGGACTCGGGAAGTTTCTCATCCGGGATATGATGAACCTCCATATGATTATCGACATCGACCATATGTCTTGGAGAGCTGCAGATGAAGCGCTCACGATGGCAGAGAGGAATGATAAGTACCCTATGATCTCTGGACACTCCGGGTATATCGATACGTCGACCGGCCAGAAAAAACATGAAGCACAGAAGAACCAAGGTCAGTTGCAACGGATATCCGCTCTTGGGGGGATGGCGGGCGTCATCACTGCGCAAGGTGTCACGGAACAAGCAGATCCGCAGCATGGGATCAGTCAGTATGTCCCTACGTGGCGTCGCAAGGCTAGCCAGGACGGCATCCCAAATGATTGCAGCAACTCATCTAAGACCTTCGCGCAGGCATACCTGTATGCGGTCGAACAGATGGGAGGGCCTCAGAACGCCCACGTAGCGCTGGCAACTGACCTAATGGGAGGCATTTACCAGCCCGGCCCGCGCTTTGGAGACGACGCGTGCTTCGGTGGCAAGGATGGCGAGAAGACGGCGCAAAGGCCGACTGTGGAGCTTGAGGAGCCCAGCGCGCAGGGCAAACGTGTCAAGAATCGCGAGAAGCCGGCGCAAAACGTGACACCGACACCGATGGTGCAATACCCGTTTACGCTGCCCGGAATGACGTTGCCGTTGTTTCAGAGTCGCGCCTGCGACGGCCGCGATTACAATGCGGCCACCAAGGACGTTTGCACACGGACCTTTGATTTCAACACAGACGGTTTGGCGCACATTGGAATGCTTCCGGACCTTATCCAAGACCTTAAAGTAGTGGGGCTTACAGAGAGCGAGCTTGGTCCGCTCTTCCGGTCTGCGGAAGGTTATATCCAAATGTGGGAAAACGCTGAACGCCCCAGGCCGCCCCAGCCGTAAGCCCCTTCCCAGTCGAGAACGCGATCTTGGGGGAGGCTGTCTGGCGAGGAGCTGAAGAAACGAGTTCATAAAAGCGGCCGCAATGAATTCCTGGCAACTCTGGATTGACCACGGTTGTTAAGAACAGGATGTGCGTCATGAACCATGTGGCGCCTGGTTTCGTGCTGATGCTCAGTCTGGTTGGGTTTCCCAACCAGGCATACGCACAAGCGAGACTCATGGTTCATCTGCGCGCCAGTGACGATCAGTATCTCGTGGCCGTCGGCGGTGGAGGTGGTGCGGTCAACGCCAGGAGCGCCCAGGCAGGACCGTCGAAGACCTTCTTTCCGATTGATCGGAGTGGCGGCGTACAAAACGGAAACACGGTGATTCGGGGCGGGGATCAAGTTGCTCTGGGGAGCAACAACGGGATGTACGTGGCGGCACAGGGCGGCGGGGGAGATGAGGTAAAAGCCAACCAGAATGCGATTGGTCCTTGGTCGACCCGCACTCTGGAAGAACCGGGTGGAGTGTTAAGCCCACCGCCACCCGAGCCGCAGCCTCAAGCCGCAGAAATGTGCGGACAAAACGCCACCGGTTCGCAAGGTTTTCCAAAAGACAATCGGCCGCCGGGGCAGTCCCCAACTGGCCTCACGGGCAGCGCTCTGGGGCCGACGGAGATTACCCTGAAATGGAATCCGGTGCGGGGCGCCGTCGGGTACTACGTAATGCGCGATAATCAGCCGCTTACTCTGACCCCCATTACCGCCACCACTTGCACGGACCTGGGACGCAGTCCTGAGACGACCTACAGTTTTTCTGTAGCGGCAGTGTACGCTTCCGCCCAGCAGGGAAAGAACTCCCCAGGATGGACTAAACCGCTCATTGTGCTAACACCACCGGCGTTGCCTCCCGCCGACTTCAAGGTTGCCAGGACGCGTCCCAACACCATCAGTTTGAGCTGGTCACCGCGACGCAACGCACTTGCGTACGTTCTCTACCGGAACAATGCAGTCCTTGCACGGCTCGTCTCCACCGAGTATGTTGACCCGCTGGGGCTGGAGGCCGGCTCTTTCTCCTACCAGATTGCAGCAGTCTACGAGGTGGAAGGGAACAGAGAAGTCTCAAGCGATAAGAGCAGTCCGATTTCTGTATCTTTCCGCGCGTTTAACATTGTCGCCATCGGGGATTCCATCGTGTGGGGCCAAGGCCTGCGCGACCAATCAAAATTCTCCACAAAAGTGAAGGAATGGCTGGAAAGCCAGCTAAACGGCAGGCCAGTGAATCTTTACACCTCGGCTCACTCCGGTGCCGTGATTGTGCCACCACAAGATGCATCGGAAGAGAACACCGCCACGCCGGGCGAAGTGCCGAATTCGTATCCTTCGATCACCTTTGAAGCGATGGGAGCTGCCAGGTGGACTGGCAGCGGCGAAGATATCGACTTGATTCTGATGGATGGCTGTATCAACGACGCCCACGTCACAAATATTATCACTTTCGATCCAACCGTATCTGACCTTGGCTTAGATAAGTGGGGTATTGCCGCTGCGATTTTGGATCCAGCAACGATCCTGGCCCCGGCGACCAAGTGGGTCCGCACCCTTGCTGACCGCTATTGCAGGAATGCGATGAAGGATATGCTCACCGAAACCTTCCAGCAGAACCTGTTCCCCAACGCCAAAATCGTAATCACTGGCTACCCCCTTATTGCTTCTGAACAGAGCGACATCGCCCTTCTTATCGATTTTGTCAAAATACGCATACTTCCTCCCATTCCCCTCGATCCGGTGGGCGCGGCAGTGCGAACGAAGCTGGCTGCTCAGTCGTTCGCCTGGTACGATGAGTCCAACAATGATCTCGGTGCGGTAGCTGGTCAAGTCAACTCAGAGCACGGCGCAAATCGCGTGCGCTTCGCCAGCATACCTTTTGGCCCCAGCAACGCATATGGCGCAGGGCCAAACACTTGGCTCTGGCTGACCGGACAACATGACGAAGTCTGGGATCAACGCCAACAGCTTTGTTCCAGTACCCCTGATGAACTTGGGACCGGCGGGGATCTTCTCTGCTCTGTCGCGTCCATGGGACATCCAAATGCCCTGGGCGCTCAGGCATACGCCAACGCGATCATTGGACAACTGCAATCCTTTGTTCCCGAGTGGCAAAGTCAATGGGCGTCTAGCACGATCATCCCTCCACCTCCTGTTCACGCCCCGCTTTACTTGGATGTGAAGTACGACCAGCGGACCGCCCAGCAAGTGAGGATGACTGTGTTCGCAGCAGATTGGATCACCGGCGCGGGGGTTACCTGTCAGGTGAAATTGAATGGAACGATCCGCGGCTTGGTGGGGCAACCCATAACCGTTGCGCTGCAACCTGGCCTAGCTGGTTCCCAGCGAAATCCCTGGTATGGGGGGCTTGTGCCTCCAGCCGGAAGTGTAGGAGGAAACGGTTGTCCTGAAACTGCATTCAAAATCCAGCCCCCGATCCTTAAACTAAAAGTCACCGTGATTCCCGGGCCCATGGCCCCCCAACCCGGCGGCGTGAACATGCGCACGGCAACTGTTAATGCCGTCGATGCTCAAACGGGGCAGAAGGAAAATGGGGAAGTCTACATCAATAGCAAAGATGTGGGCCCGACTGGGAAGCAGATCCGTTACTCCTGTCCTGCACCGCTGCTGCCGAAACTGGACCAGGATTCAGAGCCCGGTGTTCAACAGCCCGGCATTGGGCCGACACGTAAGATTGTGCGGCCAAATGTTAAGCCCGTGATTCCACCCTGCAATGGACTCGTGGAATTGACCGGTTACGAGGACGCGCCTTTTGACCTATCCCGGCTCATGCAGCCATGAAACTTTAACAACGGCCGATAATCGTGCACCCGAACCATCTCCGACCGCAGCATGAAAAATCTGCGTTCCTAGTCTTTATTTTAGGAGTACTTGACAAAAGACTGGAACAGCGCGTCAATTAGTCGCACGATTATCCAGCCGACCGCACAGAATCGACCCCATGGGCAGCTTTACAGGAGGAATTGGCCATGGAGAACAATCAACGGAGGCCACGGTTCCGCTCTTTCTTCCAGCTCGCAATCGTATCCATCTTACTCGCGACTCCCTCGGTTTACCCTCAACACAAGACATCTGCCGGGAACTCGTCAATTGCTCCGGCACCGCTACTCGCAAAAGGACATCCAGTCGATTGGTGGTTCGTTTTCAAGTTCAATGCGCAATCCTTTCCTGGGTGCGACGGGGAAGCAACGAGAACATGTCTGTTTGGGGGCGAAGTGCAGAATTACAAAGGGTTCAGCCAGCAGTTCGTCTACGCGAGTAGTGAGAATCGCTCGCTCCAAAAGGGAAGCAATTGCGCTGGCGACACAACAACTGAGCCGATAGGCGCGACATTCGACCAAATCTTTAACGGCTCCTTCCACTACGTGATCTGGAACGACCAGTTTTATGACGATCCCGAAATTGAGGGATGCATGACATCGTGCGGGTCTCCCTGGGGCCATTCCAAAGGCCTGATGGCCTGGAATGATGCCGGCGAAGGATTTGTCATGCAGGTCTCGACGCCGTCTTGGCCTGCGGCAGGCAGCAAGAATTCCCCCCGTCAGGCTGACGGCAACACGCTGGGTTGCGTGAAGGACAACGACGTGCAAGTCAGCCAGCATTTCTTCGCTTTGAGGGTGACCAAGGACGATCTCGTCAAGCTCCTGACGGCCCTTCAAAATGCGAGCGTCGTCACCGACCCCACAAACCGTCAGATTGTTAGTAACGGAGGGCCGGTAGATGTCCAAGGGCTGGTAAAGAATCTCGGAAAAGAATCCAAGAACACGACCGTTATAAAAGCGACGCTTTCCAGCGGTGTGGAATTGATTTCTAAGCCTTCGGGGCTGCATGTGCCGCCGTGGCAGATGGTTTCGGCTCTTCTGGGCGGCGTCCCCCTGCGGGCCGCCACATGGTGGACGAGACCCGCAATCGATACGACCACGGCGACGACGAGCGTCGCTTGTTGGAGCCCTTCGCTGGGTAAACCGGGGCCTGTCGAAATTGCCACTACCGGGCATTGGTCCGGAAAAGAAATCGGCTTGGAAGGAGGACTGGGTTCCAATCACAATCATGCAAAGGTTGGCGTGTCTACTTCCGGAAACAGTCATTACTCAATATTCGGCGACATGAATCAGCAAGGCTCTCTCTCTGGGCCTAATTGCGCCAGCAGCCAGAACGGGCGCGGCGGACTGTTCTTCGTCGTAGACAACGCAGGCCTCTCCACCAGCGTGAGTGGTCTCATTAGTGGCAACACGGGTCATGTCCCGGCTCCATAAACGTGGCGCATCATTTTTCGCGCGGACCACGAGTTTCGGGTCTAGCATAATTGCGAAGTTACATCGGCTTGCCATCCGTGCCGCGAAATTTGAGCCCGAAACCGCCGGCGGACTTTGAGTAGATGACAGCGTCGGCTCCTTCGACCGAGTACACAAGCTGGTTCTGCTCTAGTCGATGAACGCCGCGTTCGTCGTTTTCTCCGCCGTTCGAACTCCAGAGTGTCCCGCCGAAAAAGTTCTTCGAACTCCCGCTTGTCTTCGCCCGATTCGCGCCGTTCCTTCGCCTTCCAGAACCAGCCGTCTCGGTTAAAAAAGAATTGTCGTTTTGCGCCGCAGGTACAGCGAATCTGTTCCGGGCTGATTGGGCAGAAACTTTAACCGCTCGCAATCGTGCCTTCTCTCCGTCTACAAGATGCACATCATCGATGTTGACCGTCAAGCTTACCGCCGCGAGGCCAAGGACAAACGGAGAGGTGGTGGCTCAGGTTTTTGTACCGACTGCTGAGGCTTAGTTTCTTGTGGCGACTGAGCGGGAGACTGGGCGAAATTCGGACAAACCAACAATGCCGAGAGGAAAAGTGAGCAGGCGACTCTCATGGGCTGGGACCCCCGTCTGTGAACTTGTGCGGGGATTACCTCAACCCGAACCGATACACTGTCAAGTGAGAGGCGATCCGGTTTGCGAAGGTGTGTTGCCAAGAGAAGGCGAGAGAAGAATCAGGTCGAGGCCGGCCAGCAACTACGATAGAGCTTCAGAGACGCGACATCAACTTCGAAACGGTCATGTCGAAGGCAGTAGCCAGCAGTTCCAGATTGCGAATGCAGATTTCCTTCCTTCCGTTCTCCAAGTCCGAGATGAAACTCCGGTCCATTCCCACGTGTTCAGCCATATAAACCTGCGTCCACTCTCGCTGCTTGCGGAGAGTCCGAAGCCGCTTTCCAAGCCGGACACAAATATCGGTGGACACGCCCCAGATTATGGCTGTAGGCTTTCGACGATAAATCGGCTATAGCCGTCAAAGCACAGCGACGCGATGCGAAGGCTAATTGTGCAGTTTTTCTTGCGAGAGGCAGTATGCTAGGTCGCGCCCTGCTGATTTGCCCGCTGTTGGCTACCCTGCCACTCGTACCTGAGTGTGCGGAGCAAGGTAACCCGCAAGCGAATTCCGCAATCCTCGTTCCCGAGAAAAATGGTGCGGAAAGAGTTTTCGCAAGCGCGGCCTCGAAAGTAGTGTTTCTTATTGCGCGAAATTCGGGAGAGCTTCGCGCGCGTGCGAGCGGGATCATCCTAACGGCTGATGGATATATCGCCACCAACTACCATGCTCTAGAAGGTGCCGATGCAATCGAGGTTAGGTTCTTCCCCAACCCCGAGGATTCGGAGAACTATCAAAGCTTCAATGGAACGAAGCTGCTTTACGCCGATGCTTTGCGTGACATCGCTGTTCTAAAAGTGAATTCCAAGACCCTGCCTTTTCTCGAATGCGTAGCCAAGACAGGTTGCGTGCCGCATGTAGGAGAACCCGTCTACGCGATCGGCAATCCAATGGGCTTGAGCAACACGATAAGCGAGGGGATCGTGTCCGCCTTGCGCTCCGCAGGTGAAGAGGAAGTTATCCAACACACAGCAGCGATTTCACCTGGCAGCAGCGGCGGTGCGTTGCTTGATTCGAGCGGCTACTTGCTCGGGATGAATAGCTGGCAGGTCGCAAACGCGCAAAATCTGAATTTCGCGATTTCAACCAAACATCTTTTGAAAGCGTTAGAGGCAGCCCGCCAAACAACGACTGTTCTGAGTTTTCCGCCGGAAGCTCCGACTGAAACTCAAGCATCGGCTGAGGGATCAAAAGCGCGAAATAGAACTGCGATTCGTGCTGAATTCGTCGAGCTTGCGACCAGTCACGAGAAGGACACAATAGATTTTTGGTATACGCTCACCAACACGACGGACGCCGATTACAGAATTGATCGGCTGGATGAGATCACAACTGCCGGGTTGACAGTAGACGATTCGCTGTACGGCTTCAACCAAGGGGTATCGTTTGACCCTCCACTGATAATTCTCGCTCATCAAAAGACCAAAACGATACTGCATGTGACGCTGGCGAACCCCAATAATGCCCAGGTATCCCGTAAGACCGCGGAGGCATTCCTGGCGCTCGATGAAGGAAAGCAGCAAGCGGTACTGGCGAAGATGTCCGCGCAGGCCAAGATTGCCTTGCTAGAGGCACTACGGCAAAGGGCGGAAAGAAGCGCGGATGGTGAAGCGACTTACGAAAATTACGTGATGAATTTTCTCCGTTCAGAGTTCTCAGGGCTGAAAGGCTGCGTTGTCATGGACGAGGCAACCGGGTACGAGATTGATTTCCCACTAGTCAGCACAAGAATTGAAGAAAAGAAGCAGCCCCGCCCTGCCCCTCCCGCGACCGGCCCCCAACCGAAGGTCGTTTCCTTCGCATGGGCAGACTCGTATGGCGTGTACTTAGGCTTGCCGAAATGGGCCGATGACTGGGTGCAGAAGAACGCAAAGAAATTTCCGGCGCTTCGCTGTTCACAAACACCCGTTTCAGGAGCGGAGAACTATCTCGTAGTGCTCTCCGCCTCCACGAGCATGTTGTCTGGATTTCAGCCCGTCGTCAGGTTCACTACTGCAACGAGCACGGCGGATGTTTCTGGACGTGGCTCTGTCACCGACTACTACGGCTCGATCTGGTCCTATACCTACCAGGGGACGGCTACGACAACGACGACGACCATGACGCGGCAGGACGTGCTATACACGCTTGAAACGCGCACGCTTTACGCCAGTGCGTACGGCGGTCCGCTGAACTTGCTCGTCGCTCGGAATTCGGAGTGGACCGTTCGGCAGGAGGGTGGAGATCCCAGCCAAGCGCTCGGCACTAACTTGGGAGGGCTGGTCCGCCGTATCCGCATGAAAACGAGACTGCTCGACGGTGTGGTAAAAGACATTGCGAAGCTTCCTTAGAAAATTGTGAGTCGCGTCGCGAAAGGCTCAGAGTCTCGGTCAGAAATCGCCGGGCGACTGATTGCAGTTTGATTCACGCATAGACGCGAGAGCGGTGCCGTTCTCCGGAACACTGCATTTCTGATTCCGCCATTGAAAGTAATCACCTTACCCCGCATCTCGAATACGTGTCATGAAGAATTGCGAGTCAAACGCAAGCCAGGAGGACGCTCTCGGAAGTCGGCATGGAATTCTTACACGATATGTGGAGGCAAACGGACAGGCTGGAGACGCCTGAAAATGGAATACTGCTAGATTCGAATGCCCATCGTCATAAATCACAGGCGGAAGCGTGACACGTCGACGTTCTCCGAACCTTAATTCGTTGTTGCGAAGAGCCAGAAAATGTGCGAGCAATAGCACGAAGCATCATGGGAGGACGCCATAGTGAACGAGCCCGAGAAAACTCCTAGGGCGAGGCCGATGGTCTGCAGGGGTGACGGGGAGACCGCCTATAAGCGCCAGCTAGCCTACGAGCGTCTCGGCATAGACTCGAAGGACGTGCAACGTGTACCGTTCTTTGCCATCCAGTTGAGACGCATCGCTCGTCGTATTAACCATGGCGCCGACAGAAATGACCCGTGGAACTTGCTCCGCGCTCTCGACTATCTACGATTTTCTGAAGATCCTGAGGCTCGCAAGGTGGTAGACGCGTACTTCTCGGTTCCAGAGTCGTACAGGCGGCTGCTGCCGCCCGAGGCATTCTGTCACGCGGCCGGCGCTTCTCCGTGGCGAGTCCTGGAGATCATCACGGCCGTTGCGGCACGCCTGACAGCGCAGGCATCCGCCATCATCGCAGCCATCGCCCATCCCTGCGTCGTGGGGAAAACTATAGAAATGGCGCTACGGGACGATGGTACGAGGGAGCGCATGATACTGCATAAGGCTGTCGGCTTCCTGCGTACTCCGGGAGCCTGAGTCCAAAATTGGCAATTCCACACTCGATTTTCCGTCGCGAATTTCGATCCCCAGCGTGACCAAATAACGTCGTCCAAGACAAAAATCGACCGCTCACTGCGTTCCGGGATCGTCACTTCGCCCAATTTCTTAGAAACTCGCCGCGGACGAGAGGACGTGTGCGGACGGCCCTTTCCAGAAAATTTCCGATAAGTAGTCCTGCAGAGGGAAATTATTGCAAATTCACGTCCGCGTCCGCCCGCACGTCCGCAGGGGGCAGCATGTGCTGCCCCTCTGCGTCCTGTCGGCGACAAATGCCCAGCCAGGTCCGGTCGCGATCGTGGCCGCATCTGACTTTCCGAAGGCCCAAGGCTTCCAGTCGACGCGCGAATTCGGGGCGCTGGAGACAATCGCGTTCGTTGTTCTGTATGCTCCAGTCGAGATATTCCTGCCAGACGGCCGCCGCGGTAATTTGCGCGTCGGGGTGGAGAATGCAGCGATCCGCCACGAAGTCTCGCAATGGGTTGCTCTCCTCACGATACGCTCGAGTGGCTTCTTTCACGGCGACCGGTGGATTGAGTCCGCAAGTTTGCCATTCGAGACAGCCCCGAACGACCCAGGCTAGTATGCCCTGCGCTTCAGCTTTCAACACATTTTCAAGTCCCGGCTCGTCCACCGGGTCGAACTGCCGAACAAATGGAATTTGGTGCACGCGTCGCCAAAAGCCGTGAGAGTCGTCGGATACTATGGGAGGACGATTGAAAGCCAGCCAGAACTTGGCGACTGGCTTGAAGGTGAAAAACTCGCGGTAAAGCATGCGGGCCGTGATGGGGTCACCGCCAGTCAGAGCCTTGATCCGGGCCTCGTTCAACCGGACGGACTCGTCGGTTTCGATTGCGGTCACAAACCTTCGATCAGGGATGGTTGCGACATCGTTCCCAATCGTCGAGCGAGTTTGCAACTCAAACGCCGAGAACGGCAAATTGCAGGCGTAAGAACCCACGGTATGTCGGACGGCGTTCAGAAATGTGGATTTGCCGTTAGCGCCCTCGCCGTGACAGCAGAAGAAGCACTGCTCTGTAGTCTCGCCGGTGAGGCTATAGCCGACAGCTCGGTGAACGTAGGAGATCAAATCCGGGTCTCCATCGAATATCTCTGAAATGAATCGATCATAGCGAGGACACTCCGCGCTGGGATCGAATGCGATATCTGTATGAAGAGTGATTCGGTCGCTTGGCGCGCCAGGGCGCAGCTTGCCTGTGTGGAGGTTCACAACCCCATTGGCAACGCCTAGAAGCCAAGGGTCCGCGTCCCAATTATCGCCGGGATCCGCGAGTTGTCTCTCAGTGTGCGCAAGGGTGAGCATCGCCTGAAGGCGCGGAAGCGATTCGCTGCGTAGGGCCCATTGCACCTCCTGTTTGCGCTTTTCATCGTCACCAATCGCGGCAGAGTTCCTGAGCCGGATTCGGGCTGTGCGTTTCGCCATTCGCATCAGCTCGCCGTCCGGGTCGGTCGTCCACCAATGCTCCGCGTACAAAAGCCAGCGCTCACGCTTATGGTCAAACCGGAGCCCGTCACGAAACAACGCGGCGAACAATTCTGCGTTACCGGCATCTGTGCGGTGTGGCGGGCTCTGAGAATTATCTTTCCGGCTGGAAGCCATTTCATTTCCTCCAGCGCCAACCCTGCCCTTTTCGATTAGGCGCTCATGTGGCGGTCGTTTGTCTCTACCGCGTGAGCTGAGAGGTATGCTTCGATATCGGCTCGTCGGTATCGAACCATTTTTCCGACCTTTAAAAAGCGAGGTCCACGGCGCTCTCGCCGCGCTCGCCTCAAGAATGGGATCGTGAATCCGTATTCCTCCCACACTTCGCGTTCATTCAGAACTTCGCGATTGACCATTTCCTCCTCCATGCTCCATGTGCTCCTTCAATAGCGCTACCCGAGTTGATCTGAGAACCAACTTACAAAGCGAGGCGTTCTTTGTAAAAGGGACAGGCTCGGAAAAAATCAGAGGGTTCTTCGGCGGAATGTACCCTGCCTGAATCTTAGGATAGTTACGTGAACAGCATCGTAACCCTTGGATTCCGCGGTTTGATATTGAGGGCGGTAGTGGACTTCCGGCACGCCATGCTCGGTCCAGAAGGCGTTGCGGATCCGTGCCACTCGGACCTCGGCCTCGTCTCCCGAAAGCCGACAGCCATGGCGGAAAAACCAGTACAACTGAACCGTGCCGAGGGCCACTGGGTCCTCCAGTTTCGGGTATTCGCCTTTCATGGATTGGCAAAACTCAGGGTCAACGTCTTCCTTCAGCTTCTCCAGCGTCTCCAAACAGGTTTTTGCGGTGCGAACGTACTCCCAACCAAGCACCACGTCCAAGCTCGCTGCATACTTGCGCAAATCCTCCAAAGCTCGGCGCACCTTTTCCAGCTTACGAGCCAGCATGCGCGTTCGCCTTTTCGCTTCGCTGGCCAGCTTGTGTACCCGCTTCGCGGACCGTCGGTGGGATCTGTAGCTCTTCAGGGAATCAATGCTATCCAAGAATAGGGCGGCTAGTTCCTTCCGTTGTCGGTTGTTAAATCCGTCTAGGGCATGCCGCGCTTCAGGATGCCCCAAGACTTGGTTTTCCGCGCGCGCCAGCTGTCGGTACAGGACTTCGTCGGGGAGGAGGCGCTGGAGGTGGGGATAGCGCGCCATCATGAAGAGTCGGCAACGGGCAAACTGGAAGGGGGGATGGTGAGTCCAGTTCGCCCCACTTGGGAACTTCCGTACCTCTCCATCCAGCCACTTCAACCAATTTAAAGGTGATGTCCTGCCTGCACCGACGCGGCGGCCGCTAATGCGTTCGGCCATTGCCACCTCCCGCGTGGCATCCCGGATGTGGAAAAAGCGCGGAGGCAGAGCGGGATGCCTTGCTCTTCGGCTCGCGTAGCCAAGGCGCGCGAGAAAACTATCATATTTCGCTTGACTGTTTACAACCGAAACGTTTAGGATACTACCATGGCCAAGAAGCAACTCAGCGAGGCGGCAAGTCTGCTCGGAAAGCGCAGCTATCAAGCCCGGCTGCAGAGACTCGGAATCGAGCGGCTTCGGGCGATTGCGCGCGAGAACGGCAGCCTAGGCGGCCGACCGCCGAAGCGGAAGGATCGTGAGCGATGATCTACAAACGCGGCAAGATTTACTGGTACAAGTTCATGTGGCAAGGGAAGCTCGTCCGGGAGTCCACTAAGCAAGGCAATGACAAGGTGGCTCGGCAGATGGAAGCCGCACACCGCACATCTCTGGCAAAGGGAGAAGTTGGGCTGAGAGACAAAAAAATCTCGCCGACTCTCAAAGAGTTCATCGAAAACCGTTTCGAGCCTTGGGCGAAAGCCACGTTCGAGAAAGCGTCTCCCAAGACCTGGTTCGACTGGTATCGGGTAGGCCTGCGAGCCATTAAGAGCTACGGGCCCCTTGCAGATTCCAGGCTCAACGAGATTACGAGCGAAACGTTGACCGATTTTGCTGCACATCGGCAAACAGAAAGATTACAAGTGAGCACGATCAATAGCTCACTTCGCATTGCGCGGCGAGTGCTCAGACTAGCCGTCGAGTGGGGTGCCGCTGAATCCTCGCCAAAGGTCAAACTCTTGCCAGGCGAGCGACACCGGGAAAGAGTGGTAACTCCACAAGAAGAAGCCAAGTATTTAAGCGCGGCGCAGGAGCCTGTGGCGTCCATATCAGCCGTGCTCTGCGATACAGGCTTGCGTCCCGAGGAATGCTTTCGGCTGCGATGGGAAGCGATTACATGGGTGAACGGGCGACACGGGTCCCTGCTGGTCACTCACGGCAAAACAGCCGCAGCGCGTCGTGTGCTCCCAATGACTCCACGAGTCCGGGGCATCCTAGAAACACGATGGGAAGCGGCTGACAAGCCCCTAGAGGGCTGGATATGGACTGCGCCAACCCGCAGCGGTCATGTCGAATCTTCGAGCCTCAAAAAGCGGCACACGAAAGCATTCAAAACACTGCAGGAAGATGCCGCAAAGAATAATGAGAAGCCGATCCGCCCATTCGTGTTGTACAGCCTCCGTCACACATTCCTCACGCGTCTAGGCGAGTCGGGCTGCGACGCATGGACGCTGGCGCGAATCGCCGGACACAGCAATGTGTCCATGTCTTCTCGCTACGTTCACCCCTCCGAAGATGCGGTACTCACTGCGATGTCAAGGCTAGGTGGGCACAAAATTGGGCACAGCGACAATCAGACGGTTTCGGACCGACCAGCGAAGAGGCAGCTAACTCAATAAAGACAAAGGAGAAATTTGGTGGACGTGACCGGGCTCGAACCGGCGACCCCCTGCTTGCAAAGCAGGTGCTCTCCCAACTGAGCTACACGCCCCCTGCAACTATATGATTCTAATAGATTTTCGTGAGAGTGACCACCTGCTCTCTTAGCAAGTGC
>WNFC01028663.1_pt1 | contig 16682 bp, 16 predicted proteins | sample 5400541 | NCBI WGS metagenome assembly WNFC01 (sample SAMN13153342, study PRJNA577476) | soil metagenome | isolation source: 120 cm saprolite under Douglas fir tree site 2 hole 2 replicate 1 | place: USA:California | collected 2015-04-18
TTCACAATTTCGGATGCTACTGCAAGACCTCCATGACCGACCCAGAGCCGCCGACAGCGAACCGCATTGCCGGTACTGAAGACTTCAGAGCAGAGACACCTTGGGCACTTCAAGAACGACCAATTGAAACTTGTCTGCAGTTCTGCATGGGGATTTGGCGTGATCTAAACTGAAGCAATGCATCCTTCATGAAGAGAAAGAGTACGTACCCACGGCTGGCCAGCGCACCACCTGGAGATAAGAACGATTTGTCGTCCGCTGTGCAAGCGTTACAGACGGCAATGTCTTCAGGTATCAGACAGCGTCGTGCCAAGGAGACGAGCTCTGGCCGAATGGGCCGTCGTTACGATTGCCGCCGTAAGGCACCGCGTGCGACTTTCATCCCGGCGGCCTTCTTCTTGGGTTCATTCCGAGATTTTCACGAATCCTTCCTGAACGAGTTGCGTCATCCTTGCCATGGCATCGGTGTTGATCTTGATTCCAGGAAGCACGTCTTCGTTTCCCCAGTTGTGAATCTTCGCCGTCGCGCCACACAACTCAAAGTGCACACCGCGTTTCATCAAGTCGGAGACGAGGTCTTTGTATGGATTGCCGGTTGCCACATTCCGTTCGCTGTTGTACGCCTTGTCGTTCAACGTCACGTGGCCCGCATTCGTGTGAAAGACCGCGATCACCTGAGCCTTGGCGTGCCAGTCGGCGATGTCGTTCTCGATGAGCTGAAGGTGGAAGATAGAAGCCGGCAGATCGCCTTCGAACGCCAAGGAAGGGACACTGAAGGCAACCTTCACCTCCGCTAGCTTCACTGGAATATCGATGTGAAGTGGTTTCACTAAAGTAGACATTGCAAAGTTCCTTTCAACAGTTCGTTGCTTTTAATTATTCGGAATTAGACTCCCGAATAAACGAGCCCCGTGAATATTGCCGGTGTCATGAGGAATTGACCCCACTTGGTGTCATAGGCAGCCGTAGGCTTGGCGGCTATCGTCTCCGAGAGAGACTTGCCCTGTTTCTTTAGCTCGGCCACGTTGTCTCGAATGGCGACCAGCATGTCGTGGTATTCGGTGAGTCCGGCCTTATTTCCTACAGGTCCATGCCCTGGAATGATGATCGTCTTATCCGTCACCACGGCCAGATTCCTCTCGGTTGCACGGATCATTCCGTCGATACTGCCTCCGGTCGAGTAATCGATGAACGGATAAAAACCGTTCCACCATGTGTCTCCGACGTGAATAATGTCAGCCTCTTCAAAGAACACGGAGATATCGCTGTCCGTGTGGGCCGGTCCGTAATACCTCAAAGCTATTCGGGTGTCGTTCTGATGCACCTGGTGGTCGTGATCAAACACGGTGGTAGGAATGGCGCCGGCTGGCGCGGGCGGAAAGGTATAGCTCCAGCCTTCAACACGAGTTGCGGTCGAAAGATGCTTTCTCGTATTCTCGTGCGCTGTAATCGTTGCTCCTGCTGCATGCACCCACGCATTTCCATCTGTGTGATCGACATGCCAATGAGTATTTATCAGCTGTCTGACGGGGTCAGAGCTCAAGCCGTTTAGAGCCGCCGCAATTCGCACTCTCGATACTGTGAATCCTGAGTCGATCAGGAGCTTGCCGCCCTTACCCGTGAGAACCGCGATATTCCCACCTGAGCCCTCAAGAACGCTGATGTTGCGACGAAGCGCTTGAACTTCAATCTTGGCTCGTGCTGCCCCGTTGATCATCGTCGGAACGATGCCGGTTTCCTGTGCAAAGAGGAAGCGCGGAGCGCATACCGCTGAGACGCCAAGACCGGCTGCGGCTATAAAGCGGCGACGTGAGAGGTTGGCCATGCCGTTCGACAGCGCGGCAACCGAGGCGATTCGCCCGACCGCGTCTGCGGGCGTAGCGAGCTTCGATCGGCAGAAAGATCTCAGGTCCATTAGTCATTCCTTCGGGTCGGTAACCAGGGTTCGAGAATTATGTGTTGCTCGGATTGCGAAAGAGCTAGAAGTTCGCGGCGCCATCGTACGCTCGAGACTCATTACTTCCTTCTCCACCATGCACCGTCCTCAGGTGCAAGCGCAGAGCCATTCGTAAGCGATTGAAACGGAAAGGGAAGGCGGGTATGACCTCCTCGCGAATTTCGTGAAATTCGCGAGAAGCGTCATTTTTCAATTTCGAATGCGACTGAAAGACCTGTCCGGAACAAACAGGCGCTACCTATCTGGGTCGAAAGCGTTCTCTGCAGTTCTAACTGTGAACGAGCTAGGACTCACCCGCTGCAATTAGCTCAGTCAGCGCGGTTCGAGCTTGAGCGCAGTCTGGTGTACTCAGCTTTGGCTTGCTGGTAGATAGGAATATCGGAGTCGGCATCCTTCCACAGGGTTAGAAAATCCTCGTATGACTTGCGGGCTGCGGCTTGATCACCCATCATTTTCTGTGCCCTGGCCAGCTGCAGATATGACAATGCCCCAATGATCTCTCTTTCCACCCTACCCGGATGATCGAGCAGTTTCTGGAACTCCACAGCTGCCAGTCGCCCTTCACCCATCTGGAGGTACGCCAGGCCGCGGATGTAAGCGGGATAGAGACTGTTGAAGGAGTCGGCATCCGCGAAATCGTATTTAACCGTGGGCCGCAAGATTTCGACGGCAGCAGCCGGCTCGTTCTCACGTAGTTTCATCGCAGCCCGAATCGTAGGCAGGCAGTGATTCTGGACCACAGTATCCAATGGAAACTGCTGACTTAGCGCATCTGCTAGTTTCTGGGCTTGCTCAATGTCTCCTGCTCGCGCAAAGACCAGGGCCAGACCCAATTGCGTATCGCGGTCCTGAACCTTCGGAAGAGCATCTGCTGCCGCTCGTTGAGCTCGGACCGAATTGCCTGCTTCGGCCTCTCGCAGCGCATGAGCGGTGTCATACTCGCTGGTCGGATGCCAAGAACCGGCCTTTCTTTCTAGGGCTATACCTTGCTTCATCAAGCCGCGAGCTTCGCGGAAGTGGCCGTAGTAAGTCTCCACACTTGGCCTAGCGAAAAGTAAGAGGGACTCGGCAGCCGGCTGGCCTATGGACTTCTCGGCCCAATTCCACTGTTCCTGCATCGCGGGATTGTCCTTTTGCAGGAAGGCCAGCAGCGCGCGGGTCACATGCATCGGGGGCGCGTCAAATTTGCGCGCGATCGCCTCATCGAATGTGGCCTTCGCTTCGTCCAGCCGGTCCGTTACGATGCTGCGGAATATCAGGGCATTGTAGCTCCAAGGACTTGGAAGCAGGCGAGCCGCTTCGCGTGCTTCGGCGAGAGACCGGTCTGGTTGCCCCAAACGTAGCAAGCACCCGGCGAAGTTGCTGTGGGCTATGAAATCGTCGGGAAAGGTTTGCACCCATTGTGCCAGGACAGCACAGGCCTTCTCCTGTTCCCCGGTTACGACGTCGTAATACAGATCTTCCACCTGGAAGCGGGCCCGTTCGGTCAACCGAGTACGAAGGTTGTAGGCTCTCGTTTCAGCCGCCACTGGCAAGGCGCGTTCAGTCCCACCGCCATAAACACTCCCAAGAGCCGCATAAGCCAGCGCGAAGTCTGAATCCAGCTCGGTGGCACGCTGATAATACGGAAGAGCTCCACGGAAGTCCCCGGCCAGATGGTGCCTGTATCCCTCCGTCAGCAGTTGCAGGGCTTCTAGCGATGCGCTCGTCGCCAACTCCAGCGGCTTATTGAATTTGGCAATAGAGGCTGCCGGTTCACCCAGCTTGCCGCGCAGTTCCGCCGCAGAGACGCCCAGCAGGTGCACGACCTCGTTTCGGCTGGCAGCGTCTTGCCGAACTCGCGCGACAGTCACACCCGACTGACAGTCAATCCCCTTCAGCTCGATGCGAAGGCCATTGCCCGCGTCCGCAATCGAACTGGCTACCACCATCTTGCTGTTTGTCCTAAGACAAACTTCACGTGCGATCTCCGGGGTCACCTTCGCATCCTCAGAAACTTTGAGCGTGCTTAGTGTCCCGCGCACTTTGTTATCAGCTAGGACATTGAGATAGGGCGTCTGCTCTAGGCCAACACGCACGGCCAGGTTCAAGGCATCGTCGAACACCGGATCGCCGGTCTGATTGCTAACGGCGAGGACAACCGTGTCACTGGGGGAAAGTTTCACTTTGTTGCGGTAATCCCGATAAACCCAGGCTCCGCCTGCTACGACGATGAGAAGCGCGGCTGAGGCCAGCCAGTTTCGAAAGCGGCGCACGGGACGCATCTCTCGTCGGACTTGCTCGATCTCCTCACGCATCTCGGCGGCAGACTGGTATCGTTGTGAGCGGTCCTTCTCCAGAGCTTTGGCGATGACGGCGTGCAGTCCTCGCGGGACCGCGGAATTCAGATCATGCGCTGCGGCTGGCGTCTGGGTGAGAATCGCGTTGTGAACTACTGCGGCTGTCTCGCCCGTGAAGGCACGCCGTCCAGCCGCCATTTCGTACAGGACCAGGCCAAAGGAAAACAGATCGGTGCGAGCATCCAATTTTTCTTTGCGGATCTGCTCAGGAGACATATAGCCGGTCGTTCCTATGGCGATCCCTGTGCGCGTCAGACTGCTGTGGACATCTCTGGATGTTCCTGTGCTTCTCTCTCTCGAAGGCTGCTTTGAGCCTCGGAGTGTGGTCTCCGCTCCCTCTTGTGAGCTGATTTCCTCAACCTCTTCGGCGGAGGCCAATTTCGCCAATCCAAAGTCCAGTATCTTCACTGGACCTTGCTTCGTCAGGAAAATATTTGCCGGCTTGATGTCGCGATGAATGATGCCTTTGTCATGAGCAGCCTGCAGCCCGTCGCAGATTTGAAGCGCAATTTCTAAGAGCGGAACCAGAGGGATGGCCTTCGACTCGGTAAGGGACAGCTGATGGAGGAGCGTCGATCGTACTCTGCAATTTGGTGGATCGTGCAGATGTTGGGATGGTTCAAGGCAGATGCCGTTTGCGCTTCGCGTTCAAAACGCTGGAGAGCAACCGAATCGCTGGCCAGTTCTTCCGGCAGAAATTTAACCGCCACCTGGCGGCCTAACTTGAGATCTTCGGCCTTGTACACCATCCCCATACCACCGCCGCCGATCACCTCGAGCACGCGATAGTGGGAGACTTTCTTGCCGACAAGGCCACCCGGTACGGGCAATCCCTGCGGGCTGGCGGCCCCACGCCGGACGGTTTCTGTGGTTGTTTCCAGCCGCTCAGGAGTTACCAGCAAGCGATAGCCTCGCCGCGCCAACGTCTCGATGTACTGAGGGTTACCAGCCGAATCACCCAGCGCTCGCCGGAGAACCCCAATGGCCATATTGATGCCGTGGTCGAAATCCACAACGGTGTCGTTGGGCCAGAGCTTCTTCCTGATTTCTTCGCGGGTCACCATCTTGCCTCCGCGGTCAATCAGCATTCGCAAAACTTGGAATGGCTGTTCTCTGAGCAGCAGTTTGCCGTCACCGTTTACCGCCCCGACCGGCCACAGTTCACCGGACCTAAGATTGATCTCAAACCCTCCTAGCCGGACGCGCCCTTCGAGACTCTCTGCCATGGTCATTTAGTGTAATTGAGTGTACTGCCGGGTGGCGCGGCTCCCCAACAGGAGGAGACCGGGTTACCGCGCAGCCTCCGCCTTAGTCGTTTAGAATCTATTGCTTTCTGAAGCGAAATCCCATTTAGACCACCAAAAGACCGCTAGCGCATTTACATCCTGACGGAACTTGGATACAGATGGCGCGATACTCGATGCACAGGTTTTACTTCTCGCGTGAATCCTTATGAACCACGGAGAAGCGAGACGCAGCCGAAAGAGGCCCCGGAGCTAGAGTCATGGCTGATCATGCGGTAGCCTTTCCAGATGTCAACAGACTTCGGCGATTGTCGTATTCCGGTCGCCAGATCTTCCAGGCGGATCAGCCTTCGATAGAAGAATCGTCTACTGCAGAGTCGCTGAAAAATGCCTCGCCCGACGAGCATTCCGAGGACGGCTGTAAGAGCTTCGCAGGAATTGTCGAACTTGAAGCTGCCTTGCTGGAAATCTTAGAGCTGGTACGCACGGTGGCCCCCACAGATTCAACCATTTTGCGATTCAACGTGAATAAAGAGCGCGAGGCCAGGGTCGCTCTTGAGACTGCATTTCAACAGATAGAAGCGCTAAAGGACCAATTATATAAGGAGAATCTGGCACTGCGAGACGAAGTGGATCGGGTCTCCATGTTCGAAGAGATTGTTGGAACCTCCCAGGCGTTACAAGCCGTGCTTTCTCGGGTAATCAAAGTCGCTCCGACGGACTCCGGCGTCCTCATCACCGGTGAGACGGGCACAGGCAAGGAGTTGATTGCACGCGCCATCCACAAGCGATCCCGCCGATCAGAACGGGCCTTTGTCAGCGTGAACTGTGCAGCTCTGGCGCCGTCGCTGATTTCCTCCGAGCTGTTTGGCCACGAAAAAGGCGCGTTCACCGGCGCAACGCAGCGCCGACCGGGCCGTTTCGAGTTGGCGAATGCGGGAACCATTTTCCTGGACGAAGTCGGCGAACTGCCAGCCGATGTCCAGGTCGCACTGCTGAGAGTGCTGCAAGAGCGGGAATTCGAGCGGGTCGGAGGCACGGTATCCATCAAGGTGGATGTCCGTGTGATTGCCGCAACCAATCGCAACTTGGAAGCAGCCAAAGCGAATGGAACGTTTCGCTCAGACCTCTTTTACAGGCTAAATGTATTCCCAATCGAAGTGCCGCCGCTTCGGGAGCGCAAGGACGATGTTTTGATGTTGCTTGAATATTTCGTCCATCGCTATGCCAAAAAGGTAGGCAAGAATTTCGGAAAGATCAACAAGCGAACCCTCGAACTATTTCGATCGTACGATTGGCCTGGCAATATCCGCGAGCTACAGAATGTCGTCGAGAGGTCGGTCATTGTGAGTTCCGACGGCGTCTTTGGTGTAGATGAAGCTTGGCTATCGAGGAATGCCGGGCAAGCGCCGTGGCGACATCCAGGGTCTGAAAACACCGATGGAAACTCGAGTCCCGAACGGCAGATCATCGAGGCCGCACTCGCAGAAAGCCGGGGCCGAATTTCTGGTCCCAAAGGTGCTGCTGCCAAACTTCAAATCCCGCCGTCGACTCTTGAGTCCAAGCTCAAGAAATTCAAAATCTCTAAGACCTATTTCAAGTTCGGCCAAGGGTGCGCCGTAGAATCGTGAAATCATGCTTTTCCCGAATTTCGCGAAATCCACACTGGCTCATCGCTTCGCTTCTCATTCCGTTTCAAGCTTTTACGAATGGCTTTCCTCGTGCACTTCGTGACGATGCCTGTTGGAAGAGACGTCAGGAGCCGCAAGAGTCCGTCGTTGAGAAGGCGGCGCGAATGACCTGCAAGATCGAACGGCTCGCCAGCAAAGGGAACATGATCATGTTGCGCCTGTGTGGATGGATTCAGGTGGAACACGTGAAAACAATCAGAGCGCTGATAGAACAGGAGACCGGCAAGGTAGCCCTTGACCTTACAGAGATGACGCTCGTCGATCGCGATGTGGTGAATTTTCTTGCAACTTGCGAGCTTAAAGGCATCGAACTCCGGAATTGTCCGGCGTTTCTGCGGGAGTGGGTTACTAGTGAAAAGCTGCGGATAGCCGAGGAGCCTCACTAATCAATGGCTATCTATCTTTGCCGGTGTCCTCTACTGGGGATCGGGTTCCTTGAAACCCTTGCCACACCGGAAGGCGAAAAAGCAAACTTGGTCAAAACGTCAAGCGCGGATTTGCGGACGGCCAACCTGTTTGCTCAAGTCGATGGAGGGTGGTAAATCATGGCTTCGATCTCCCAATCCGTAGCGCAGTTCAATCCCCACGCAGGCGGTTTACGGGACGATACGAGGAGGTTCTTTCCCGCCGACGATCCAGTCACGCGAGGTGCCGAGACTCCAGCTGATGAATTTCTCGACAAGATCATCGGACGCCGTGCCGGTCTGCGACTGACTTTTTCCCAACTGAAAGCGGTGGCGCCAACGAATGTGACGGTCCTGATTACGGGCGAAACAGGTACTGGGAAGGAACTCATCGCGCAGGCAATCCACGAACTGAGTCCGCGTCGCTCGCGAAACCTCGTAAAAGTGAACTGTGCGGCGATGCCCTCCGGACTGCTTGAAAGCGAGCTGTTCGGCCACGAACGTGGAGCGTTCACGGGCGCCGTCAATTCACATGTTGGCCGTTTCTCTCTCGCCGATCGCGGAACATTGTTCCTCGACGAAATCGGGGACATGCCCCTTGAATTGCAACCCAAAATACTCCGAGTACTTCAGGAGCGGGAATTTGAAGCCATCGGAAGCACGCGCACGACGAAAGTAGACGTCCGGGTCATTGCGGCAACGAATCAGGATCTCCAGCAAATGGTTTCAAACCAAGAATTCCGGGAGGATCTGTTTTACAGACTCCATATCTTTCCGATTTTTCTTCCGCCTCTGCGCGAGCGAAAAACGGATATTGCCGGACTTGTGACGCATTTTGTGAAGCAGTTCTCGGTCTCCATGAATAAAGACATACGCACGATTTCGGACCGCGCGATGCGGTCCATGATCAATCATTCCTGGCCGGGAAATGTTCGTGAACTGCAGAATTATGTGGCCCGCGGAGTCATCCTCGCTCGTGGGACAACATTGGATCTGGTATCGCCTGACAAGCGCGTGACGCTGCGCGCAGAGCCTACGAGTGAGAAACTCGAGGACACGATCCGTGGCGAAATTCTCGCCGCATGTCACAAGGCGAACTGGCAGATCGGCGGACCGCGCGGGGCCGCTGCCCGGCTGGGACTGAAGCGCACCACGCTCTTTTACAAGATGAAGCGACTCGGAATTTCGCCTCCAGCAAAACCGTCCTGAATCAAAAACGTTCGAACACTTTTTCGAATTGCTACCGCGCCCAGAGTATTCCGGCCCATGGAACTCCGAGCAGGAGGAGCACTCCGAAGAAGATCGCTCCAAAGATCATGCCCAGCCGCCAGTAATCACCGGCGGGAAGATAGCCGCTGTTGGCATAGATCAGACTCGCCGCATCCGCGAAGGGCGTTATGACGCTATCAAAGTGAAATTCGCCGTTGGCGTCAGATTGCGCCGTCAACGCAAAAGCCGACGCTTTCGCCTTGAGGACGACCTGAGCGTCAGCCACAGGACGTGTGCGATCGTGAACCGCCTCGCGGCAGAGGATGCCATTTTCACAGCCGACGTCGGAACTCCCACGGTGTGGATCGCGCGCTATATTTCTATGAACGGCAGGCGCCGAATTCTGGGATCTTTCAATCACGGCTCAATGGCCAACGCATTGCCACCAAGCGATCGGGGCTCAAGTGGCGTTTCCCGACCGCCAAGTAATCTCCATGTCAGGCGATGGTGGGCTTTCCATGCTGATGGGGGAATTGCTCACGCTTCGACAGCTGAAGGCGCCAGTGAAATCATCGTCTATCAGAATGATGCCCTGAGTTTCGTGGAACTCGAGATGAAGGCTGCGGGAATCATCAGCTTCGGTACGGATCTTGAGAACCCGGATTTTGCGAAGCTGGCTGATGCATGCGGCATTTTCGGTCGAAACGTTGAAGATCCGGGGGAACTGGAGCAGGTTCTGCGCGCCGCGTTCGATCATTCCGGCCCTGCATTAGTTAGCGTCAAAGTGGCCAAGCACGAGCTTACTTTTCCGCCAACGATCGATTTTGAAGAGGCAAAGGGATTCGGAATCTACATGATCAAGGCCATGCTGAACGGCCGAGGCGATGAGATTCTGGATCTCGCGGCGACGAACTTGAGAGCGTTTCTTTAGAAGTCAAACCTCGTCTTTTCCATCAACCCCTTCCTACTTTTTTTTGCCGGCAACAGCCGCTTCAATTCCCTTCCTTGTATCGCCGGCGAATTTCGGGCCCGCCAGGTAAGTCAGATCCGCAACTACATTTCCGGCGGATGCGCCTTGCTGCTTAAGAGTCTCTTCAGTCTCCGGAGCCCGCAGAAAACCTGACATCACTTGCTCCGCGATTTCCCCGCATAAGTTGACATCATTATCAACAAACACACGCGTCAAACAGTTGCGTTGTGAATCGACCGAAGACACGAGCCAGCGCCCAAGCGGTGCCCGTCATTCGGCAACTGGCGGAAATTCTGAATGCGTATCGTCTTTCCATGGGAAACCCGCAAGCCGGTGTGATATTTCACTCCGGCGGAGGTCAACACATGGACTTCGATAACCTACGTCATCCGTCCTGCCGTAGAAGCTTTGCGGCTCAAGTGGTACGGCTGGCATGGATTCAGACGTGGCATTGCGTCGAATTTGTACGAGCTGGGCGCAAACGATAAGGTGGTCCAGCGCATCCTGCGGCATGCAAAACCACACGTGACCAAGGAACGGTATATCAAGGCCTTCGATCCGGCGGTTTTGGCTGCCATGAAATTCTTGGAGACCACTGACCACTTTGGACGCGCTGAACGATTGTTCAGCAACTGTTCAGCGAGTGAACTAAGCAACCTGTGGTAAGCTGTTGAAAGCACGCCGCGGAGAGGTGGCAGAGCGGCTGAATGCGGCGGTTTGCTAAATCATCCTGCCTTGTTCGTACTCACCACGTTTCTTTTGTTTCGAGTGGTTTAGAGCGCTCTCAGTTGCGCCCATCGATCTCATTTGCAAATTATTGTGCACCAACTGTGCACCAAAATTGACCCGTTCCCCCGATTGCAACGCACCTGCCTTGGCGCCCATCCCTCTAGGGTGTGGCGGTTTCGCCCGTTCCGGCTTAAAATTTCATGGCGCTAAGGTAAGGATGGTCCATGGTGCGAGCAACACAATCTCCCGCGCAAATCCTATCCGGAGTCGAACGGGCGCAGAACGAGTCCGGTCTCTTTTCCAGCGAGTCTGTACTTAGCATTCTCAAGTTGATTTTTTCTGGCTCTCCGCTCGCTGAAGTACTCACGATCATTGCTCGGTTTGTGCACTATCTGGCTTCCCGATGAGGACGGAAAGTATCTCCATTGCGCAGCGGCGCCCAGTCTTCCTGGATTTAGCGCTCGCGTAGGGCGCATGGAAGTTTGTCCGAAAGGCGCGTCCTGCGGAACAGCCGTCTATCGGCGGGAGCCAGTGTATGTGGCCGACATCCTTACCGAGTCCATCTGGGATGGCTATCGTGACCTTGTGCTGCCTTATGGGATTCGCTCAGTTTGGTCGCGTCCCTTGTTCACAAGCGAAGGTAAGTCCCTCGGTACTTTCGCCATCCTTTATCGTGAAGTGCGTAGCCCTGGCACCAGCGACCTGCACTTGATCGAGGAGGCCAGCCACATCACGGGGATCGCAATTGAACGCCACATGAACGAAGAAGCGCTACGACATGAACGCGATCGACTTCGCTTGCTTCTGGAAATTACGAACAGCATGACATCAAGGCTGGACCTGCGCCGTTTGGTTGAGGCGCTATCCACCAATCTGCTGCGCGTAACACGATGCGATTTCTGCGCCTTGCTTTTGCCAGTCGCTGATAACGGGCAATTGCGCGTGACAACTTTGTACAACCCGGAGGCGCGAGGTTCCCTGTGCGACGGGACGCTTATACCCATCCATGGTTCGAGCTGTGACAAAGCTTTCCGGACTGGCAAGACTCAACACTTTAACCACTATGAGGAGGTACGCGACGACCCTGAATATTTCGGCAGCAACGTAGGTCGACCTTTCTATCAACATGTAATGGCGGAAGGCTTGGTGTCGGGGTGCGATCTACCGCTTATCGGCAGAGGCGGCGTAGTGGGCGTGTTGGCCGCCCTAAAACGGTCAGAGAGGGCTTATTCCAAAGATGATGTCGCCTTTTTGGAACAGGTCGCGGGCCAAGTAGCCATTGCTGTTGAGAATGCGCTGGACTACGAAAATGCGGTAAAGGACAGAGATAAAGAGACAAAACGAAGACTCTATCTCGAGGAGGAAATTCGGTCTGAGTTTACGGAAATCATCGGGGAAAGCCCGGCACTGAAGACCGCCTTGAGCCTGGCGTCGGTCGTGGCGCCGACGGATTCGAGCGTGCTCGTCCTAGGCGAGACGGGGACCGGTAAAGAACTCGTGGCGCGTGCGATCCACAAGCTGAGCAGTCGCAGCGAAAAGGCATTCGTCAAACTGAACTGCGCGGCAATACCTCTCGGGCTTCTTGAGAGCGAATTGTTCGGCCACGAAAAGGGAGCGTTTACCGGCGCTATCGGCCAAAAAACGGGGCGGTTCGAACTTGCCGACAAGGGAACGCTATTTCTAGATGAGGTTGGGGATATACCTTTGGAACTACAAGCCAAACTCCTCCGCGTTTTGCAGGAGCAGGAATTCGAGAGGCTCGGCAGCAACCGCACGCATAAGGTTGACGTCCGGCTGATCGCGGCAACGCATCGCGACTTGCCCGCGATGGTGAAACAAGGCGCATTTCGTGAAGATCTTTATTATCGGATGAAAGTATTTCCTATCCGCGTGCCAGCCCTGCGACAACGTACCGAAGACATTCCGAAATTGGTCCGGCATTTCACTGAAGTTTACGCGCGACGAATGAACAAGAAGATCGAGGAAATACCTTCAGAGACCATGGATGCACTCGTGCGATACCGCTGGCCCGGAAACGTGCGGGAACTGCAGAACTTCATTGAACGAGCGGTGATCCTCTCTCCGCACACTACATTACGCGCCCCGACTTCCGAGCTGGAACCGTTTCACGCGCCGAAGGAAAGCGAAATAATTTTGACTGGTCTCGCTCAGGTAGAGCGTGATCATATCCTCCGTGCGCTAGAAGCGAGTAACTGGGTCATCGCGGGACCAAACGGGGCTGCGGCGCGCTTGGGGATGAAGCGAACGTCGTTGGTCTACAGGATGAAGAAGCTTGGTATAAGCCGGCCTGCCGCGCTACCGCAGAAACACGGGGTGACCGGACGAGCCGCGAACGGCTGAGTTCCCGACCGTAGGTGACAGTGGCGGAAACCCGGCAATGACGGACATCCGTCAGAGTTCTGCCAGGCGCAGTTCGGACTAGCCGGGCTCCTCCCACTAGAACTTCAATTCTCAGAAGACTTTGGCTCAAGTTCGCTATCTGGAGCGGGCTGAGTCCGTTCGGCATCAAATTTGCCCTTAACAGTCGTGAAGTCGGAGAAGGCTCCATGACCGAAGCGACGTCACGACGAGGAATGAAGGGCGCCGCACCTGGCCGGGAAGCAGTGCCCGTTACCACCATCGACAAAATCGAAGCGGATGGGGTTCAGGTGTTTTATCGATCGGCTGGCGACCCGAACGCACCCGTAGTCCTCTTGTTGCACGGATTCCCAACTTCATCGTTCATGTTCCGGGAACTCATTCCGCGGCTGGCCAATGATTACCGGGTGATCGCGCCGGACCTTCCAGGTTTCGGGTTCACGCAGGTCCCTGCGGAGCGAAAATATGTATATTCCTTCGACCAATTGGCCGTCACGATCGACGCCTTAACGCGCGCACTCAAAATCGACCGCTATGCGATCTACGTGTTTGACTATGGCGCCCCGACTGGTTTCCGACTGGCCATGGCTCACCCCGACCGGGTCACAGCGATCATTTCGCAGAACGGCAACGCGTACGAGGAAGGCTTGGGCGAAGCATGGGGTCCGATCCGAAAGTATTGGTCGGCACCTACGGCAGAGAATAGGGACATACTCCGCAAAAGCATTTTGACAGAGGGAGGAACGCGCTGGCAGTACACACACGGGGTCACAAACCCCGAGAGCGTTCCGCCTGAATCTTACACACTAGATACGGCGTTGCTTGAACGTGCCGGAAATAAAGAGATTCAGCTCGATTTGTTTCTGGACTATGCCTCGAACGTAAGGCTCTATCCCAAATTCCAGGAATACTTCCGCACGTCGAAACCACCTTTACTTGCGGTCTGGGGCAAGAACGATCCGTTCTTCATTCCCGCAGGAGCCGAAGCGTTTCGCAAAGACATACCTGGCGCGAAGATTCAGTTCCTCGACACCGGACACTTCGCGCTGGAAACACACGTTGTCGAAATTTCAGCCGCGATGAAGGACTTCTTCGAGAGGAATGGCATTGCGCGCCAGAGCGGAAAAGGTGTCGTTACACGATGAATTCCTTTCCTCAGAACTCCGCAATCGTTTTAGTCCATGGAGCATGGGCCGACGGCTCCTGCTGGAAGGACGTGGTTCTTCCATTAGAACGCAAGGGTTTTGAAGTTATTTGTGCTCCGATTCCACTCACGTCGTTGACCGACGACGTGGCAGCGTTGACTCGTGCGCTCGAACGAACGAGTGGTCCCGTAGTCTTAGCCGGTCACGCTTACGGAGGCGCCGTAATAGGAGCGACACGCGAGGAGCGAGTTAAATCGTTCGTTTATGTCGCAGCGCTCGCGCCTGACCAGGGCGAGACCGTTGCAGAAGTGTTCTATCGCGACGAAGCCCATCCAGAGGCACCTAAGTTAGCCCCGGATATGCACGGCTTTATCTGGATGCCGGAAGACGGGTTTAGCCGTGCAGTCGCCCACAAGGCTTCGACTGAACAAACCAAAGTCCTGGCCGCAGTGCAGCGCCCAATTTCTGTGCAGTGCATTCAAGAGAAGGCACCTGCACCGGGATGGAAGACGAAGCCATCCTGGTTTCTGGTCGCGGAAGAAGACCGCATGATCAATCCAAAGACGCAACAATTCATGGCTCGGCGAATGGGCGCGAAGATTCACTCGAGCCGCGTGGACCATAGTCCGATGTATACCGCGACTGATCTAGTGGTTAACGCGATTTTGGAAGCAGCGCGGGAGAGCCTCCCCCGATAGTATTCGTGCGTTTCGGCCGGGCCATTTTTTTTCGAGAGGGGCTAAGCACCTGACGCCTAAGTGAAAGAGAGGGAAAATGAAAACATGGATAAAAATTGCAATTCCTGTTGCCGCGGTCGCGGCTGTGGTGGCCTGGTATGCGTTTCGGCCGGAGCGGCTTGTGGTCAACCGCCAAGTTGACGAAACAATGCCGACCGCCCAAGGCGGCTCGTCGCCACAGCCTCTGGAATCCGGACAGTTCTACAGCATTTTGCACCCTACGCAAGGCACCGCAACCATATACCAGATGGGAGATGGCACTCGTATTCTTCGCCTTACGAGCTTCAGCACATCAAACGGCCCGGATGTGCACGTTTATTTGGTCGCCGCTGACGATGCCAAGGACGTGGCAACGGTGGAAAAAGCCGGCTTTGTTGATCTTGGAGTGATCAAGGGAAATATCGGCGACCAAAACTACACACTTGGCAGCGATTTGGACTTGGCGAAATACCGCGCAGTGTCCATCTGGTGCAAACGATTCAGCGTGAATTTCGGAGCCGCTGCTCTGAGACCGGCACAGACGTCGCAAAATCAATAGGCTCACATCGTGAGCACCAGGGCTGGCCTCGAACAATACGACCTGGCAATTCTGGGCGGCGGTTGCGTTCCGAAGAGTTGGCTACTGCATGATTATTGGCTACTACAGGAGAGGCGAACATGATCTCTGCGGCATTTCCGTATCAAAAGCAGCGGCGGCGAGTCCTCGGCAGCGAGATGGCTTACGTGGATGTGGGACAGGGCGATCCCATTGTGCTGTTGCACGGCAATCCCACGTCGTCGTACCTCTGGCGCAATGTGTTGCCGCATTTGCAGCCACTTGGCCGCTGCATCGCTCCCGACCTGATCGGTATGGGCGACTCCGACAAGCTACCTAACAGTGGCCCCGGCTCATATCGCTTCGTCGAGCACCGCCGCCATCTTGACGCGCTGCTCGATGCGCTGGATGTGCGCGAGCGGGTCACCCTAGTCATTCACGACTGGGGTTCAGCCCTCGGCTTTGACTGGGCGAACCGCCATCGTAAGGCCGTGAAGGGTATCGCATTTATGGAGGCAATCGCTCGGCCGCAAGGCTGGGATCACTGGGACGTGATGAACATGCGTCCATTTTTGGAGGCCTTGCGCTCCGAGGCTGGCGAGAAAATGGTTCTCGAAGAAAACTTCTTCATCGAGAAGATTCTGCCAGGTGCGATTCTGCGCACCTTTGCCGCCGAAGAGATGGCGCAGTACCGGCGGCCGTTTGCAGAACCTGGCGAAGGTCGACGGCCCACGCTGACGTGGCCTCGGGAAATCCCTATCGAGGGCGAGCCCCCCGACGTGAATGCGATCGTGAGTTCGTATGCGGAATGGCTTGCGACGAGTGATGTGCCCAAGCTGTTCATAAAGGCCGAGCCCGGTGCGCTTCTAGGCAGTGGTGCGAATCTTGAAACCGTCCGCGCGTGGCCAGCTCAAACCGAAGTCACAGTCGCGGGGGTCCATTTCGTTCAGGAAGATTCGCCGGACGAAATCGGACAGGCGATCGCTAGCTGGATGTTGAAGTTACGCAAATAAAATGCTCGCCGAGCATCCCGAGCCTCGTCGGTGGAAGTAGGTTAAGGGACCTAGTGCGTATCATCAAGAATTACCAACGAATTTTTGCCAAACTCGACACCGGCTTGGCGAAGAAAGCAGGCTAAAAAAATCATGGGATTGTCTTGGCAACAAGGTCCTCTCGCACCGGGAGCGATCGGCCGGTTCCTGGTGCCCGACCCGCTACCTGAACGACTTCTGTACATCGAGCCGTTGCGTCGACGCATGCGGGTGCGCTTCGGCGGAGCTTGGGTCGCCGACAGTGAAAACGTTCTTCTATTTTTCGAACCTGGCCGTTATCCCGTGGCTTAT
>WNFC01017781.1_pt1 | contig 16681 bp, 14 predicted proteins | sample 5400541 | NCBI WGS metagenome assembly WNFC01 (sample SAMN13153342, study PRJNA577476) | soil metagenome | isolation source: 120 cm saprolite under Douglas fir tree site 2 hole 2 replicate 1 | place: USA:California | collected 2015-04-18
GTATGTACAGAATCCATATGTCTATGAAAGCACAGTGGTGGACGAAACTACGGAAATTGGAATCCTGCCTAGCTCGGTGCTGCGACCGACGGGTTGAGACGCCCTCCCAACCTTACCCGAGTACTTGTTTCACCACCCACTCACCCGCCTCTCGAGTCCCGAGGTTCCCGCCGAGATCCTGGGTTGTCTTCTTTTGCTTCACGGCTTCCAGGACCGCAACTTCAATCCTGGCTGCTTGTTCCGCGAATCCGAGATGTCTTAGCATCATCGCTGCAGTGAGGATCGCGCCGAATGGGTTGGCGATGTTTTTCCCTGCGATGGGCGGCGCGGAGCCGTGCACCGGTTCGAACATCGACGTCTTCCCGGGATGGATGTTTCCGCTGGCGGCCATGCCCAGCCCGCCCTGCAGGCCGGCGGCGAGGTCGGTGATGATGTCGCCGAACATGTTGTTGGTTACGATTACGTCGAACGGCCGTGGGTCGCGCACCATCTTGGTGCAGAGCGCGTCCACGTAGAGGTGCTGGGCGGTGATTTGCGGATACTCTTTGCTCACTTCCTTGAACACGCGCTGCCAGAGGCCACCGGCGTGGGTCATGGCGTTGGATTTGTCGCACATGAGGACGTATTGGCGCGGGCTGCCATCCTGCTTCTTGTGGCGTTCGCAATACTCGAAGGCGTAGCGGATCACACGCTCTACACCCTTTCGCGTGTTGATGTCTTCTTGTACCGCGATCTCATCGGGTGTGCCCTGCTTGAAGATGCCGCCGGCATCCACGTATGCACCCTCGGTGTTTTCGCGGACCACAACAAAATCAATGTCCTTCGGCTCGATTGCCTTCAAGGGACATAAACTCGCGTCCAGCAACCGGACGGGGCGAACGTTGGCGTAGAGATCCATCTTGAAGCGCATGCCGAGGAGGATTTCTTTGGCGTGGATGTTTGAGGGCACGCGCGGGTCGCCGAGCGCGCCCAGCAGGATGGCGTCAAAGTCACGGGCCAGCATGGCGAAGCCATCGTGGGGGACGGTAACGCCGTCAGACAGGTAGCGAGTGGCGCTCCAGTCGAACTGGGTGGTCTCGACGGCAGCATGGGAGGCTTGGATGACCTTTACGGCTTCGGAGACGACCTCGGGGCCGATACCGTCCCCGGGGATGATGGCGATGCGTTTTTTTTGGGTCACGACGTTGGAAGATTATCAACTCAGTTGGGCGTTGTCATTCTTCCAGCTGCGCCGGTAGTGGTGCGGCATGAATACTTATTCAGAATTGTCATTCCGAAGCGCAGCGGTATCGCGCGAGGAATCTGCTGTATCGCTGCCAGAAGCAGATTCGTCCCCGGCAAAGCCGGCTCGGAATGACAATAGTCAATGAAAAATCGACGCACAGCACAGACCACGCATCTCCGCTGCAACGCCATCCCTCCGCTATAATCAAACATGTAGAGATCATGAGCCTGATGGCACAAAACGATAGCTTGGGCGCGCCCGAAACAAAGCCGCAGCGCGCTGTGGCACCGGCTGATTCTGGCGACGTGCGCGCGGAGTTCCAAGCGCTTATTTCCGGTTGTGGCGCCTACGATCTCGGGGCCCGAGCGAAGATTTCTCTCAGCGGCGGTGATCGGGTGCGCTGGCTGAACGGCATGGTCACGAACAATGTTCGGGATCTGGCGCCTGGCCGTGGTGTGTACGCTTTTCTGCTCAATCCCCAGGGACATATCCTGGGGGATCTGTACGCTTACAACCGGGGCGAGTCGTTGCTAGTGGACACCGATCAGTCGCAGGTCGAGAAGATCCTCGCGGTGTTTGATAAGTACATCATCATGGACCACGTTGAAGTGACGGACATCAGCGACAAGCTGACTGCAATCGCAGTTGCGGGATCAACCGCCGGAGAATGTCTGCGCACGGCGGGGTTTACCGTTGCGGCGCTGGAGGCTCTGCAGTCGGTCGAGCTTACCTGGGAGCAAATCAGCATGACACTGGTCCGCGGCGATAACCCACTGGTGGAATCTTTTGAGCTGTGGCTGGCTCCCGAGAATCATGGAAGAGTGTACGAGGCGCTGGTGAAGTCTGGGGCAAAGGCCGTGGGAACTGCGGCGGTCGAGCTGTTTCGGATTGCTGCGGGAATTCCGCGCTATGGCGCCGACATCCGGGAACGCGACTTGCCGCAGGAGACGGAGCAGGAACGCGCGTTGAGCTTCGTCAAAGGTTGTTACGTGGGGCAAGAAATTGTGGAACGGATTCGTTCCCGGGGACAGGTGCGGCGCAAGTTTGCCGGCTTCGATGTTCAGGGGGGGGTGCCGGCGCCGGGGACCAAGATTCAGGTAGACGGCAAGGACGCAGGCGAAATTACCAGCGCCGCTTCCCTGCCCTGGGCAAGCGGTGATCGCCGCGTGGCGCTGGGCTACATCCGCCGTGAAGTGGCGACGCCTGGCAAACTGCTTGATGCCGGCGGCACTAAGGCCACGGTTGCGCATCTTCCCTTTACAGAAGCGTCCTTTGCAGAAGCGCCGTTTGCGGAAGCATCGAAATAAGCGAAAGAAAGTTATCGAGGGAAAGAATTATGGCTGAGAAAAAGCAAGACAGTTTTACCGTGACTGACAGGCGGCTGTTCACGTCCGATGGCGAACTGCGCCAGGAGGTCAGCGAAGAGGAGATTGCCACCTTCAAGCCGGCCCCGGCGGCAGCACCGGCTTCGGAAGTGGTTTCCGCCGTGCCATCCGCCGCGCCGCCTGCGGGCACGCTAGATCCTTCCGTGCCGCCGCCTCCGACTGCGGCCGAGCAAAAGGAACAGGCCGACGCTTACCGCAAGTCGTCCAAGGAACTTGACGCGCGGGTCGAGCTCAGTGGCCACTCCGCCAAAGAAATGGAGATGACCTTTGAGCGCTTCATGGCATCTTTGTACATGACCGCCATGCTGCAGCTGGGCCTGATGCAGGAAGAGCGCGGCCAGCCACGAATTGATCTGCTGGGCGCGCGTCAGACCATCGACACGCTCAGTCTGCTCTCGGAAAAGACCAAGGGAAATCTCACTGCGGCGGAAGAAACTTTTTTGCAGAACTGCCTCTACGAGCTGCGCATGGCCTACGTGGAAGTGACGAACGCGCTGGCTCGGCCGCCGCAAGCGGCGGCCACAAATCCCTCGATACGATGAAAGCCATACTGACGGTGCTAGGCAGCGGCACATCCATGGGCGTGCCCACGATTGGCTGCGACTGCCCCGTTTGCCGCTCTTCCGACCCGCGCGACCGCCGCACCCGGCCTTCCGTGCTAATCGAATATGGCAGAAGATTTGTGCTGATCGACACCACCCCCGACTTTCGCCAGCAGGCGATCCGGGAGAATATTCAAAGTCTGGACGCGGTGCTTTACACTCACTCTCACGCCGATCACATTCTTGGAATTGACGACTTGCGGCCGTTGAGCTACCGCCATAAGCCGGGCCGGCTGCCGCTCTATGCGCATCCCGATGTCGTGACTTTCATCCGCAACATGTTCCGCTACATTTTTGACGCAGATTATAAATTCGGCGGGCTGCCGCAGGTTGAACTTAAACCTCTCGACGGACCGGTGGAATTGTTTGGCGCGCGATTTGAACCGGTCATCGTGATCCACGGAGAGACCCAGATCTACGGGTTTCGCTTTGGATCGGCGGCTTATCTTACCGATCACAGCCTGGTTCCGGAAGAGTCTTTTAAACAATTGCAGAATCTTGACATCCTCTTTCTCGATGCATTGCGGCACACGCCGCATCCGACGCATTCGACGGTAGAGAAGTCGCTGCAAATTGTCGAACGGGTGAAGCCGCGGCGGGCTTTCTTTACCCATATTTGTCACGATCTGGGGCATGAAGCCACGAATGCGGCGCTGCCTGAGCATGTCAGGTTGTCGTATGACGGGATGAAGCTGGAGTTCGAGATTTAGGAGAGGAAAGCTTTTAACCGCAAAGGGCGCGGAGGAGTTCTTGGGTCGCGGTGCAGCATGGAATATTTATTCAACATTGTCATTCCGAAGCGCGGCAGTATCGCGCGAGGAATCTGCTGTTTTGCTGGCAGAAGCAGATTCCTCGCCGGTAAAACCGGCTCGGAATGACAACAATTGAGAATGCATGCAAGTCTTTCACAAACTCGAGGATGTTCCCGTTGACTTCGGGCCGACGTTGGTAAGCATCGGAAATTTTGACGGCGTACACCGCGCTCACAGCCACGTGTTGCGCGAGATCGTGACCCGAGCGCGGCAACAGGGCGCCAAGGCGATGGCGGTTACGTTCGAACCCCATCCGGTTCGCATCCTGCGGCCTGATTCTGGACTCAAGCTGATCACGCCCACTCCGGAAAAGCTGCGTCTGCTGCAGGCGAGTGGCCTGGATGCGGTGCTGCTTCTGCCCTTCGGGCGCGATCTTTCGTTGATGACGCCGCACCAGTTCGCGGAGGAAATCCTCCAGAAACGGCTGCGCGCGCGCGAGGTCCATGAGGGCTTCAATTTTCACTTCGGACACAAAGCCGAGGGAAATGTGCACTTGCTCACCGAACTGGGCCGCGAGCTGGGGTTCGAGGTCAAGGTCTATCAGGAGATGAAATTGCGCGGGGAACCTGTCTCCAGCAGTCAGGTGCGCAAGCTCTTGAGCGAAGGCCGGATCAGCCGGGCGCGGCATCTGCTGGGGCACGCGTTCAGCATGCTCTCAACCCCTGGGCGGGGGAGGGGATACGGATCGAAATATACGGTGCCAACCATCAACCTGAGCCGTTATGAAGAATTCGTGCCGAAGGACGGTGTTTACATCACGCGTACGCGGGTGGCCGAAGAGTGCTTCGATTCGGTGACCAACGTTGGTGGGCGGCCAACGTTTGGAGCGGAATCGTTTGCCGTCGAAACCCATTTGCTGAACTTCCATCCCATCGAACTGGGGCCGGAAACCGAGGTTGAGATTCACTTTCTGCAACGACTGCGCGATGAGATCAAATTCCCATCGGTCGATGCACTCCGCGAGCAGATTGCGCGCGACGTGAATAAGGCTCGGAGATACTTTCGTCTGTTGAAGGCCGGCGCGAACGTTTCTCCTTCCATCTAAGACCAAGTCAACCACACACGACACGGAGGACGCAGAGGTTTCAACATCTAACCCCTGCTTAGGTTTTTGATTGCCAATTCGGCGTTGGCCATCGACAATCCCTGCGAATGGTTACCAGCATTTCGTCCACATTCTCCCAGACCACTTCGGCGCAACGCCGAACCCTTGTGGCCGCCGCGCTGGGCTGGATGCTTGATGCTTTCGACGCCATGCTTTACGCCCTGGTACTGGCACATGTCATGCGCGATCTGGGCATGAGCAAGGGCACCGCGGGTCTGCTGAACAGTCTGACCTTGCTCGCCTCGGGAATTGGAGGCGTGGGGTTTGGATTTGTCGCGGATCGCGTTGGCCGGAAGCGCGCCCTGATGCTGAGCATCCTCACTTACTCGGTGTGTTCGTTTGCGTCAGGCCTCTCGACTTCCGTTCTGATGCTGGCAGTCTTCCGTTTCATCCTTGGACTGGGGATGGGAGGAGAGTGGAATACCGGGACAACTCTGGTGGCCGAAACCTGGCCGACGGAGTTGCGAGCCAAGGCTATCTCGGTCGTGCAAAGTTCGTGGGCGATTGGCTACGCGCTGGCGGCATTGGTGACTGGTGTCGTGCTGCATTATGCCGATTGGCGGATGGCGTTCTTCGTCGGAATACTTCCCGCGCTAGTGGTGTTGTGGATTCGGCGGGGTGTACCGGAGTCGGAAATGTGGCAGAACAGGCACGGGGCAGGCGGCCTGGTAGGCGGAACCCGAAGAAGAGACGTAGCAAGCTACGTCTCTACGACCGATGGGCGGGCTGCAGATGTGGGATTCGTTCGTATCTTTCGACCGCCTTACGGGAAGCATACCGTCGCTTTGCTATTGATGAACTTCTTCGGGATGTTTGCCTGGTGGGGGCTGTTCACCTGGATTCCGCCGTATCTCTCTTTGCCGGTGGATCAGGGCGGGCGCGGCTTCGGGGTGATGGGAACGACCACTTTGCTGGTGGTGCTGAATCTGGTGGGGATGTTTCCCGGGTACGCCACTTTTGGCTGGGTGGCGGATGCCATCGGTCGCCGCAAATCGTTCATCATATATACGTTAGCGGCGGCACTTCTAGTACCGCTTTACGCTATGGCAAGGGAGCCGTGGACCCTGATGGTGGCAGGAGCGTTTCTGGCGTTTTTCGGCACGGGATTCTTCACTGGCTCGGGAATTATCGGGAGCGAGATCTTTCCTACCGCGGTTCGAGCCCGTGCCCTGGGTTTTACCTATAACGGCGCGCGCACAATGAGTTCGATCGCGCCGTTCGTCATCGGGCGGGTGGCGCAGACGAGGGGATTGAGCTGGGCTTTCTATTTGTGCAGCGTGTCGTTTCTGCTGGCGTGCGCGGTCGCGACGCAGCTCCCGGAGACAAAAGGGAAAGAACTGGAGTAACTAGTCGTCGGTCGTCGGTTAAGGCGCCAGACTAGTCTTCACCTGCGGCACGGCCAATCACGCGAAGCTTTGCGTCTCTGCCGATCTCATAGCGCGGGCGAACGCGGGGTGAGAGGGCGGTGGCCACCAAAGCCACGCCAGGCATGGTTTCGTCGCACCGGTGGTTGAAGATGGATCGGGAACTGAAGTCGTTCGCAACACCCTTTGAGCCCGCGGCTTCGGCGGCGGGCATGGCATGCAGGAACGAACCGATCCAGCGTTGTACGTTGTGTTCTTTTACAATTTCGCGCAGGAGCCGCATGCGGTTGCGTTTTTCCTCCGCGCTCATGGTGGCGGCATCGTGCAAAGCCTGCGCCACTTCGGAGAAGTCATTGGGATTGACCAGAATGGCGCCGCTGCGCAACTCCGGGCCGGCGCCGGCGAATTCGCTGACGATCAGGACGCCGCGCTCGTCAATCTGAGCGGCGCAGAATTCCTTGGCCACCAGATTCATTCCATCTTTCAACGGAGTGACCAGGCCAATATCGGCGGCGCGATAGTAAGCCAGCAGCTCCTCACGGCCGAGGTTGCGGTGAATGTAGTGGACCGGCACCCATCCCGGCTCCGTGAATTCGCCGTTAATCTGGCTGACCAACAGCTCTACTTCCCGGCGCAGGTGTTTGTAGTTGGGAATCTCCTCACGGCTGGGGACAACCACCTGCACTAGCGTGATATGTCCACGCTGTTCAGGAAAACGGCGGAGCAGGAGCCGAAATGATTTGAGTCGCTCGGGAATGCCCTTGGTGTAGTCGAGGCGGTCGACGCCCAGCACCAGCGTGTCTCCGGACAGGCGCCTTCTGATCTCGGCGGAGTGCGATTCGATCTCGGGTTCCGCAGCCTGCCTGGCAAATTCGTCAAAGTCGATGCCGATGGGGAACGTGCCAATTACGGTGCGCCTTCCCTCCAGACGGACTTGTGGATAAGGCATGCCGGGCTCGACCACAGCCTCCGGAAGCAATCGCTGCAGACAGGCCACGAAGTTTGTCCGGTCGTGATCACTCTGGAATCCGATTACGTCGAATTCCAGTAAGGACTTCAAAATTGGCTTCTTCCAGGGGAGTTTTTCAAAGACGTCAGGCCCCGGGAATGGAATGTGGAGGAAGAATCCCATCGGGGCAGAGACTCCGGCTTGCCGCATGGCGCTGGCGGTGAGCATGAGGTGATAGTCATGGACCCAGATGAAGTCGTCGTCCGTGGCGGTCTCTGCGGTAACCTTTCCGAACTTGCGATTGACCTGCTGATAGATTTCCCAGTACTCGGGATCGAAGTTGCAGCGCGAAGGCATGTCGTGAAACAGGGGCCAGACGATTTCATTGGCAAACCCGGAATAAAACTTGGCGATCTCGTCTTCGGTCAGCGAGACCGAGCGAAGCGAGTAAGAGCGAGCTTTCGAGGCTTTGAGCAACAAGGGTTCGATGTGCTGGCCTGGGGAAGTGCCCGCCCAGCCGATCCAGACGCCTCGCCGGTGGCTAACCCTCCCGAGCTTCGTTCCACCCGGGCTCCGCTGGCATGTTTGCGAATCAGGACGGGCAAGCGATTGGAAACGTTAATGACGCGTCCCTTGATGTCTGTCATGGTTGTGATATCCGTCAAAGTTGCCCTCCTGAAGCACGCAGCCACTCCTGGAGAAACTGGAGCAGCTCGTGAGGTGGTCGCAGCCAGACATCGGCGCTGGTGGGACGGGACTGAGGACGAACCAAAGCCGTCAGGCCATTTCCCTTCAGCGCGAGGAACGCATCTTCGTCAGTTTGGTCGTCACCCAGATAAGCGACGGCCGCACCCGGCCCAGCTTCCTTTAGGATGACGCGAACGGCATCCCCTTTGCCTGGGCCGGCGACACGAATTTCCAGACCGCCATCAAATTCAAGCAACCTTACCGGAGCCCGGTCGAGCAGGGGCTTCCAAAGCCGAGGAACCTCCCTAGCCAATTTCTCGGCTTTCGCGGGATCCAGTCCACGCCAGTGCACCGCGACGCCGCCCGGCTTGACTTCGGTTTGACTCTCCAATCCCGCGTCACGCAGCAGGGTGGCGGCCGCGAGCAAATAATCCTGATGGGCCGGCACCGAGCTCACCTTGTAGTGGCCATCGGCCATGAGCCGCTCCAAGCCGTGGCTTCCCCAGACTTCCGGCTGCGGGGATATCCCGCTTAGCAGAAGCAACTCCCGCACCGGGCGCCCACTGATGAGCACGACGCGGGTTCCTTGCGCCATGATGCGCCCGATCAAAGCTGGAACTTCGGGATAAGGCAAGGCCAGAGTGCGATCAACCACAAACGGAGCCAGCGTACCATCGTAGTCGAGCAAGAGGACACGGGCAGGAGCGGAACGCAGCCGCTCCAGAAACGGACCGTAAGTGACGTGACGTTCGAGCACCTTCATGCCGGCTCTTTACCTCAGCAACGACAAAAGCTGGACCGGACGCAAAGTGGCGGAAAGAGCTGCTATCGACACAACGGACAGTTAGGCCGGGAAACCCACGATCAAGGGTGGCAAGGTTCGCGAGTAGCAAGCCAGCAGAGCTTAAGCCCGTTGTATGTCTTCCACGGAGCCTGGTGTGGCAACGCTTTACGGATGCGGAGCCACCAGATTGGTTCTAAGAGCTTAAGGGGATTCTAACACGGACGGATCACCCCCGCCGCGCCTAAGTGCGAGAACGGGGGAGCTTTATTTAGGCCCAGCGGGACTAGGTCCAGCGGAACCAGCGCAGGGCCAGCGCAAACGAAATTCCACCCCACAGAACCAGAATCAGCAGGCGCCCGGACTGGGCCGTCAAGGAAGCACCTTGCAAGATGGTGGCGCGCAAGGCGTCGTTCAGGGCGGTGAGCGGCAGCATTTTAATGAAGGGCTGCAACAGGGCGGGAAAACGCTCGGCGGAGAAGAAGACACCGGAAAAAATCCACATAGGCATCATCACCAGGTTCATCAGTCCGCTGACGCTTTCAATTTTTTGCGCCCGGCTAGCGGTGAGGAGTCCAAGCCCTCCGAAGGTCACGGCGCCGATGGTGGCCAGCAGCAGAATCGAAAACAGCGACCCCAGAACACGCATGTGGAAGACCAGTACGCCGAGGCTGAGCAGAAGCACGATTTCAATCACCATCAGCACCAGGCGGCTGCTGGTGAGGGCTAGCAGAAAATCGCTGCGCCGCATGGGTGTGGCGACAAAGCGCTTGAGCAGCTTGCGCTGACTCATGTCCACCAGAGCAAACCCAATGCCCCACATGCCGGAGTTCATCAGGTTCATGCCCAACAGGCCGGGAATCAGGAAATCGATGTAGCGCGAGCCTGGCTCGCTGGACACGACGGCGGAAGTGGGCACCGGATCCTTGCGCCCGGCGCCCCCTTGCAGAGCATCGTCCACCAAAGCGCGGGAAAGCACACTCTCGGGGCGGGCCGGATCGTAACGATATCGAAAACCTTCTTTTCCATCAGGAGCGATGACCAAATCGTACTTTCCTAGGCGAAATCCCTGCTGTGCCTGCTGCTCATCGAGTATGTCAGCGCGAATTGAGGAACCGCGCGGAGAACCTTTAAGCAAGGAAAGTGCTTGCTGGGCACGGGGACCGGCGATGATCGCAACCGGCATGACGTCCGCGGGTCTGTTGCGGAAGGCTATTCCGAGACCCAGGGCCAGGAGGATGGGAAATCCAAAGACCCAGAAGATGACCTCGGGCTCCAGCGGTGATTGCGGGGAGGCGGCGAGGTTGATGGGGTTTGGTGGGCGACGTTCATTGGTCTGCCTTCCGATTCAGTCCGCCAAATTCAAAACTGTCGAGCTTCGCTCGACCAGGGCAGGTGGGACACCTGCCCCTACGTGGGCATTGCTGGGCGACATCCATTAGTCTTCCCTCAGGTGGCGGCCGGTCAGGCGCACGAAGACGTCTTCCAAGCTCGCTTGGCGCGTGGTCAGGTGCAGCAGTTGCTTGCCCTCTCTTGTCACCGCATCGAGCAGAGCCGGGATGGTCAGGTGCGGTTCGCGGACATTGAGGCAGACCAGGCCGTTGTCCTGGCGAACTGATTCAACTCCGGGAAGCGTGCGCCAGGCGTCAGCGCCAGCGCCGTTGGAGTTGCCACTTACCTGGAATTCCACCATGTGATGACCGCCCAGGCGATCGATCAGGTCGGCGGGCGTGCCCTCTGCAATCACCTGCCCGTGATCGACGATGGCCAGGCGGTCGCACAGGCGTTCGGCTTCGTCCATGTAGTGGGTAGTCAGCAGCACCGTACCTCCGGACTGCTGGAAGGTGCGAATGATGTCCCAGAGCTGGCGGCGGCTTTGGGGATCGAGGCCGGTGGTGGGCTCGTCCAGAAAAAGAACCTTGGGATTGCCCACCAGCGCGGTAGCAACGGCGAGGCGCTGCCGCTGGCCGCCGGAAAGCTTGCCTACCCAGGCGTCGGCTTTCTCTTCGAGCTGCATTTGCTCCAGCACTTCTCGCGGCGCGCGGGGCTGACGATAAAACCCGGCAAACAATGCGACCGTTTCGAGGACGGTAAGCTTTTCCGAGAGCCGCGTTTCCTGCAGCGAGATTCCCATGGCCTCGCGGAGCTCGCGCCCATTTTTCTTCCACGTCTGGCCGAGAATCGTGACCTGACCGGAGGTGGGTTCGAGTAAGCCTTCCAGGATTTCGATGGTGGTGGTCTTCCCTGCTCCGTTGGGGCCGAGCAAACCGAAGCATTCGCCTGCCGGGATTTCAAGATTCAGGCCACGGACGGCCTCGACCTTGCCATCGTAGGTTTTACGCAGATCGCGGCATTGAATGGCAGGAGACACGCTGGGATTCTAACCGACGGGCGCTTGTGGATGTCGGAGGCGGCGAATATCAATGCATTGCCGAGCTTTGCTCGGCTGGGCGGGTGGGACATCCGCCCTTACGTGGGCGTTGCCGGCCGCGAGACCTGCACTGGCGGTCTCGATTAGAATTGAAACCTGCTTATGCGATCCCGACGACGCGGCTTCACCTGACGGCGCCTCTCCTAAAACGCCCGTGTGTCGTTTCCAGATCATCAATTGTTAACTGAGAACATCGAAAGGATTTTGCATATGCTGCGGAAGCTATGGCTGCCGTTGTTGCTGGCTACGGTTTCGTTGTCGTCGGCGCAGGAGACGCGCCACCTTACGTTTCATTACGGCTTTACTGTGAAGAACGTGCCTGCCGGAGAGCGCGTGCATGTTTGGTTTCCTGCGGCGCATTCGGATGAGTTTCAGGAAGTGAAAGTGATCTCGGCCGGCGGCGACCTGGGCCTGAAGAAAACGCACGAGTCGCGCTTCGGAAACGAAATGTACTATGCCGACACTTCCAAGGCAAAGCAGGCCGACTTGCACTTTGAAGTGGTCTACGATGTCGTGCGTCACGAGCGCCTGACGTTAGGCGTGGCCAGGCCGCATCTGGCCGAAGTTCAAATCAAAGATCGCGATCGCAAGGAATATCTGCAGCCTGACAAGCTGGTCCCCGTCACTGGACTTCCCGCTGATCTCGCGGTAAAGGCGACCGAGGGCAAGGTCACGCCGCTGGATAAGGCGCGGGCCATCTACGACTATGTTTTCACGACTATGCGCTACGACAAAACCGGCACCGGCTGGGGGCGCGGCGACGTGCTGTACGCCTGCGATGCCAAGAAGGGCAATTGCACTGACTTTCATTCCCTGTTCATCGCCATTGCCGGCTATCATTGCTGGTCCGATTTCTTCGAACCGAAGCACGGATGGATTCCAGTGGATATTTCGGAGGCCTGGAAGCACCAAGAAAAGCGGGACTATTTCTTTGGAGCTCATGACGTGAACCGGGTGCAGTTCAGCATGGGGCGCGATCTGCATTTGAGCCCGGCACAGGATGGCGCGCCTTTGAACTATTTCGTGTACCCGTATGTGGAAGTTGCGGGCAAGGAATATCCCAATGTGTCGCTGGCCTTTTCATTTGCGGACATGGATGGGGTAGCAGCAGCGGCAAAGTAGTTCGATGTCGTGGTGGACATTCTTGCTTCCCTGCGTGAGCATTACCGATTACGTTTTCAGCCGAGCTTTGCTTGCCTGGGTGGGTGGGATACCCGCCCCTACGTGGACCGTGGTGGTTCAATCTTTGTCGCGGGATTGCTTCTGCGGGAAGATAGTGTGTTTCGGTAGGGGCATGGGTGTGCTGCCCATTCGGTCGCGCCAGAGAATTTGATTCAAGACTGCTGTGTTGACGGCGTCAGGGCGGGTGAAGTTCATCTTCGCCGATACCGCCGCGCCTTGACCCTTAACGGGGTTGGTCTGATAGACAAGACCGTTGTCACGATTGCTCCAGTCTGCCGCATACGGGGGTTGATCGCCCTTGCCGGAAAACATCGGCGCCATCACCGGGGCATAAGCATCGTTTTGATTCATGGGCGGCAAACCCAGAAGCGTTTCAATGGTGTGGATCATGTTCACCGTGGTGTAGAAGCGGCTGTCCACGAATGGACGCTCCGGTGATCCGGGTGAGTATTTGCTGATCGCGAATGCGATGGAACGGTGAGCGTCCACGTGGTCGGCGCCGTCCTGTGCGTCGTCTTCGATGATGAAGATTGCAGTGTCGTCCCAGTAGGGACTGTGCGATACGGCTTCTACGACGCGGCCGACGGCCAGGTCGTTGTCCGCCACGGAAGCGGCGGGACGAGGTTTGCCGGGCGTGGTGCCGTGTGTGTGATCGTCGGGCAAGTAGAGAAGAACATAGGCAGGAAGTTCAGTGGCTTTCCCTTCGCTGCGAGTGCCTTCCTTACGGGCGTGAACGAATTGGTCAAACTCGTTGAGGAACTCGTCGGCGCGGAGCTGGTCAGGATATTCGGTGTTGAAATCGGGGAAAACGGGATCGAAGTGGTCGCGTAGCGCGGCCTTGGTCGGCTTCATACGTTGCAACAGGGGCACGGCCCATGGCCAGGGACTGGGTGAACCGTGAGGCTGTCCGACGTTAGGTGGCAGCGGTTCGCCTTTGTTCACCATGTGCCGTTCACACTCCGCGTTGAACGCAGACGGCGTGCCTTCCTTTGGCGATGCGCCCGGATTTTTTGCGGCCTTGCACCAGATTCCTGCAATGTATTCGCCGTAGTCGCGGTAGGTTAGACCGTGATTGGCGAGGTTGTCCCAAATGTAGCCGGTGGCGGGCGCATTCACATCAGGCTCGCCGAGCTCCAGCGGAAATTCATCGGCCACCGTGCCTTGGTAGTCGTAAATGCGCTCGTGGCCGCGATAGGCGATCTGCCAGGTTTTCTCGTTGTACGACCCGCTTGGTGAGCCCAGGCAAATCTTTTTCTGCGCTGCGAAAGTTCAAGCGCGAAAGCGAACCGTACATCAGCGTGGGAATGTAAGGGTGTTCGCGATGTCTCCTCTCTTGCTTGAGCTCGCTGATGCCGTTGTTGGGGCCGGTGCCTTGGCCTTTGGCGGTGGCAATCAGGAGATCGTCGCTGACGCTGGCCAGCGCGCTGGGATACCAGTCAGTGGGGATGAAGCCGAGGGCTTCCTGCGGCAAAGGAAAGGAAGTCTCGGGTCTCGCCAGCGCCGCAGTATCGAAAACCGCGACTGCATTCAGCGAGGAGTCGGCCACGAACAGACGCTTGCCGTCGGCCGACTGGGCCAGAGCAGTTGGATAGGTCCCGGCATGCTCCTGCCGGGCAACCTTCGTAGAGGAAAGATGAATTACCTTTCCGGAGGAAGTCTCGACCGTGGCCACGGCGTCGACATTCGACAAAGCGACGTAGAGTAATTTTTCGTCCGGACTCAACAGCAGCGCGGTTGGATGGGAACCGGGCAAGATCTCGGACTTCGGCTGCAACAGAGAAATCCAGCGCGTCACGCGGCCAGAAACCAGATCCAGTTCGGCGACGTTCGACGCATTCCAGAGGCTGCACCAGGCACGCCGGCCATCGCGGCTAGCAACCACGGTGTAAGGGAACGAGGCCGGGATCATCTGGTTAGTGCTGAGGTCGAACTGTTGCAGAACGCTCCCGTCGGAAGAGTCGAGCAGCACGGCATTGTCGGAAAGGTTGTTGGCCACGAGCAGCTTGTCGCTTCCCGGCCCTGGGATCACGGCGATGCCAGCGGGATACGGGATCGCTGTTCCTGCAGCCGTTTTGCGGACTCCGAAGGCCACCTTCTTCCCGGGAGCAATTGTTTGTGGGGGAATTTTTATGAAGCGCTGCGGGCTTACCTTGCCATTTTCGAACTTATAGATCGCGACACCGTTGCCAGTGTTGCCCGGCTTCGCGCCGGTGGGATCCGTGATCGACCCGATTGAGGCATACAGGCGGGTGCCGTCAGAACTGAAAGCCAGGCCGAGGAAGTAGCTTTGATGGGCGCTCTCCGCGAGGCGAGAATCGGGGAAATCTGTCAGTTGGTTGGATTTGAGGCTGAGAATGGCGATCGATTGCTGGGCCTGGGACTGTTGTGTGCCGTATCCATTGTTCAGCAGGGCGGCGTATTGGCCATCAGGGCTTAGCGCCATGGTGACCGGAAAGCTGTTGGTAGACCCGATTCGTCCCGGCGAGGGCGTGTTCAGAATCTTGCTGCTAGGAAGCGGTATCTGGCGCGGTTGGGTTGACTCCTGCGCGGAGAGCGTCGCGAGCAGAATCGCAGGGAGTATCAGTGGAATGACGGGCTTCACGATGCCTCCGGAGAAAGTCTGAAGAACTTTTAGCATCGGCGGGAGGAAAAAGAAAGAGCGCCCGCACCGGGTTTGCGCGATCTGTTAGCGTCCCCTTAGGTGCGTCTGATAGTAGCCCGCCACTTCAGCGGCGGGAGGGCGGAAAAGGAAATGCGCGGCGTCGGCACGCCTGAAACGAACTCCCGCGCCGCCACGGTGACATTTCAACCGTCCCTACGGGACGGGAAATCATTTTGCCGACCGACCCGGCGTTGAAACCCCGGGCTACCGTCAGGCGCGCTATGGGGCGCACTATCGTCCCGGGACTGGGTACTCGGTACCGGGTACCACGACCTAGTTCATCCCACAGCGGATGCGAACCGGGTTAATCCGGTACCTCAGTGCGGCTCGGTCACTTCGTGCTGGACTGGCGGATCTGGGGCCACGTTGTGGCGGACGTCGGCTCCGCGGACCCAGAAGATTACGTCTTCCGCAATGTTAGTGGCGTGGTCGGCTACGCGCTCAAGGTTACGGGCCACCAGGAGGGCGTCCAGGGCCTGCCGCGTAATGTCCGGACGCTCGTTCATGGCTTTCACCAGGACGATGAACGCTTCATCCTTCATGCGATCGACTACGTTGTCCATTTCGAGGACGGCTTGGGCCAGCTCGGCTTTGCCCTCGATGAAAGATTCAAGGGCGCGGCGAACCATGGCGGAAACGGCGGCGGCCATGCGCGGGATGTCGACCGGGAGGTCCGCCTTGGGCAGGTCGACCATGTCCATTACGCGCTCGGCGATGTTGACTGCCTGGTCGCCTACGCGCTCCAGATCGGCATTGATCTTGGTGACGGCGAGGATGAAACGCAGGTCTACGGCCATGGGCTGTTGCATAGCCAGAAGGTCGAAGGCCATCTCGTCGATTTCGCGCTCGGTGATGTTGATTTGAGTTTCACCTTCCAGCACCATGCGGCAGCGCGTCAGGTCGCGCTCGATATAAGCCTGGCAAGCGCGATCCACCGCCTGTTCAGCCAGTCCGCCCATGCGGAGCAAACGGGCCCGAAGTTCATCCAGTCCTTGCAGAAAACGGGTGCGCGCCATTATCCAAACCTGCCTGTAATGTAGTCTTCCGTCCGCTTGTCGGACGGGGTGGTGAATATCTTCTCAGTCTTATCGAACTCGATCAGCTTGCCCAGCAGAAAGAAGCCAGTAAATTCCGCGACGCGCGACGCCTGCTGCATGTTGTGGGTCACGATCACAATTGTGAAACGTTCCTTGAGCTGGAAGATTAGTTCTTCGATCTTGCCGGTGGAAATGGGATCGAGCGCCGAGCAGGGCTCGTCCATCAAAAGGACCTGCGGCTCGACAGCGATGGCGCGGGCAATGCAGAGGCGCTGCTGCTGGCCTCCGGAGAGGCTGGCGCCCGACTTCTTGCGCATCGTGTCCTTGACCTCATCCCAGAGGGCGGACAGCGTAAGCGAGCGCTCGACGATTTCATCCAGGCGCTTGCGGTCGTGGAAGCCGTTGAGGGTCAATCCGGCCGCCACGTTGTCGTAAATAGACATGGTCGGAAACGGATTG
>WNFC01003933.1_pt1 | contig 16680 bp, 10 predicted proteins | sample 5400541 | NCBI WGS metagenome assembly WNFC01 (sample SAMN13153342, study PRJNA577476) | soil metagenome | isolation source: 120 cm saprolite under Douglas fir tree site 2 hole 2 replicate 1 | place: USA:California | collected 2015-04-18
GAGTCCACACTTAACAAAGCGCTTAAGGGCGAACGCGGACCAAAATTGTGAAATGCTTTGTATACATTCGGGAATCATATTCCAGCGAAAGCACTAGTATCCTTAGGGCTTTCCTTACGTGCCCTCGGCTGCGAATCTGAGCATGGTCTTTTCATTGGCCGTCGCCGTTACTGAGTTAACAAAAGATATAACAAATCGCAAAGTTATACCGATTTTCGGCGTGAGCCGTATCGTGAATGATCGCGCTCGTCCCGCCGAGGAGTGTTGCTGAAATTCTCGCGCACGGAGTGTAGAATCTGTAGCGACCGATGTAGACGGATAAGGGGGCGTCAGGCGTCCTCGCATCATGTGACGGAATCGCCGGTCCGATAGAGAATCGCCGAGGAATTTGCTCTTGAGATTTCGAACCAGCGTAACCGCTATCACTGCCCTTCAAACGGTGCTGTACTTTTTTGCAGGCGGATGCGGCTCGTCGAGCGCTACCGACCCGAAAATCTTCCCACCTTCAATTGTATCTCAGCCAGAGAGCAAGACGGTGACGGCGAACCAGACGGCCACCTTCACGGTGGCCGCCACGGGGACACCCCCGTTGAGTTACCAATGGCGGAAGAACGGGGCGAACATTGCTGGAGCTACCGCCGCGAGCTACATGACGCCGTCAACGACGATGTCAGTCGTGAGCAACACGGCGGGGACGGTGACGAGCGCGGCGGCGACGCTAACGGTTGTCTCCGCGTTCGCAATCTTGAACGTGAATGTGGCCAACGCTACGAAAAGTACGGCCCAGATCACCTGGACGACCGACCGGCCATCGGACTCACAGGTGCAGTATGGCACGAATGCTGCTTACGGATCGACAACGCCGCTCGACTCGGCTTTAGTCGTTTCGCATTCGGTGCTGCTTTCCTCGTTGAATCAAGATACCCTCTATCACTTTCGAGTGATGTCCCGTGACGCCTCGCAGGCTGTTAGTACATCGGCCGATTACACGTTCGCCACCGCAGGGGCCACGACCGGTGCGATCGACTCGCACCCGGTAGTGCTAGATTCGAACGGCCGGCTCCTACCTTGGACCACGTACGACCAAATCGTGAAGCTCAATGTCGCGATGCTGGAAAACGGGCTTCCTCTCGACAGCCGGACGGGGCTGCCGCTCTATTACTTCTACCCGTACTTTGATTCGAACACGCTCCAGGGCGCACTAAACTGGTACCATAACCCGGCGGGGCTGTTTGCCATGTTCGTCGAAACGGCCCTCGGATACTATCCTTATTCTCAAGATATTCGCATCATGACTATCGCAGAGGGCGTGTTGACCTACGATTTGCAAAACGGTCTCACGCCGAGCGATGCCTCGTGGGCCAGTGTACCTTATGCGAGCAGCGATGGCGGCTCTACCACTTATTCCGGGGCGAGCGGCGGAGGCGCCTCGGGGGCCGGCGACGGCCCGGGTGTCATCGAACCCGACAAAGTCGGAGAGCTCGGCTACGGGTTCCTGAAGATGTATGAGTTCTCCGGGAACCCCCAGTATCGAGACGAAGCCATCCAATGCGCGAATATGCTGGCAAGTCATATCCGTGCGGGCACTGCGACCAGCTCTCCTTGGCCCTTCCGAGTGAATGCGAGGACGCTTGCCGTCCTGGAGGACTACACGGCGGACGTGATCGGGCCCATCCGGTTGTTCGATGAGCTCATCCGGCTAAATGTGGGAAACGTGCCTAGCTACCAGTCCGCGCGGCAGACCGCATGGACTTGGCTGATGACCTACCCGATGGTGAACAATGTCTGGTCGAATTATTTCGAGGATAGGCCGATCGAGCCGGACCTCAGCGGCACCAATGCGTATACGGCCCTGCAAACCGCTCGATACTTGCTCCTGCATCCGGAATTCGATCCGAACTGGCAGACCCATGTGGCGGGAATCATCCAGTGGGTCGAAACGGTCTTCGCATTTCCGCGATTCGGGGCGCTCGCCATTGGCGAACAGGCAAAATACAACTTCGTCATGTGCAGTCACACGTCGCGCTATGCATCGGTCCTCGCTCTCTGGTACGAAAAGACCGGGGATCTGACGGCCATGGAAAAGGCTTATCGCTCCTTCAATTGGGCGTCATACCTGACCAGAGCGAGCGGCGTGACCGTCACGGGTTTAGATGCGGGACTTGATTCGCAATCCTGGTTCTCCGACAGTTACGCTGATTTTATCCCTCACGTCGTTGCTGGAATGGGAGCGATTCCCCAGTGGTCTCCGCCGCTGGAAAGCCATCTGTTGCGATCCACGTCGGTGATTCGAAGTGTGTCGTATCTTTCCGGCGAGATTGATTACGAGACGTTCGACACCACTTCCGCCGAGGTACTGCATCTGACCTTTGTTCCCGCGCAGGTCACGGCGAATGGGGTGGCTCTGCCGAGGCAGACCGTGCCCTCGCAGCCCGGCTGGACTTTTGACCAGCCTACCGGCGTGTTGCACATCTCCCATACGAATTCCACGGTTCTCAAGATACTGAGCACTCCAGCGCCGTGAAAGTGATGTGGTAAGGGGGGCGTCCCGATTAAGACCCAAATGGATGCAGATCCTCCGCAACCTCATGCTACAAAACCACGGGATCGAAATTGACTCGCCATCAGCAGGGTGGCAAAACCTGCCAACGCTTGGATGAATCCCCAGAGAAGTTCAAGCCAATTTAAATCTTTGCAGGAACGACGCCGCGGTCAAACGGTAGGTCGGACATGCGTAAACACGCTTCTCTTCTATTTGCGATCACGGTCACCCCTTCTGAGTCAGGCACTCGTGGGGGAAGCGCGTTTGCCTGTCCCGGAGTGTGGCGATCTTCTCGAAGATAAGCTTTCCGTTATCAGCGGTGGAAGGGGGGACTGCGCACTATCCCATCTGACTAAAGAGAACCATTTTCAGCAGCATCTGTTCCAACCTTGTCAAAGACCGTGTGCAATTGGGTCCGCCAGTCTGGCAACTCGATCCCAAACACCCGACGCAGTTTGGCGTTGGAAAGCAGGGAGTAGGGCGGGCGACGCGCCGGAGTCGGATAGTCGCTTGTGGCAATAGGAAGCACCCGTTGGCAAACGAGCGGCTTCCCTGCAGTGGCCAAAGGCAGCCACGGATCAGGGTCTTTAGCGGCGGCGCACTCCTCCAGAATAGCCTGAGCGAAACCACACCATGTGGTCTGGCCAGTAGCTGTTAGATGGTATATGCCGCTGAGACGCGAAATTTCCAGTCCTTGCGAATAGATTTGGTCAAGAATGCGGATCGTGGCCAAAGCGATCGTCCGGCTCCAAGTGGGCGCTCCCACTTGATCGCCCACGATGCGCAACTCTTCCCTCTGGGTTGCCAATCGTAGAATCGTGAGAAGGAAATTCTTGCCGCGGGTCGCGTACACCCACTCGAGACGAAAGATAAGGTGCGGAAGACCCACTTTTTGAATCGCCTGTTCCCCGGCCAACTTTGTCCTCCCGTAGACATTTATCGGATTGGGAGAGTCGGCTTCTCCATAGGGACGTTTCTTATCGCCGTCAAAAACGTAATCCGTCGAATAATGGACCAGAGCGGCTGCGAGCTTTTTCGCTTCTTCGGCTATTACGGCAGGAGCGTCGGTGTTGATGGCGGAAGCAGTTTCAGGATTCGATTCGGCTTGGTCCACAGCGGTATAAGCGGCTGCATTGACGACGAGATTCGGGCGCAGCTCGCGCAAAACGCGACGAACCGCAAGCGAATCTGTCAGATCAAGTTCTTGACGACCGAGCGATACTGTCTCGCCCAGATGGGGTAGGAGCCTCCGGAGCTCCCCGCCCACTTGGCCGTTTTTGCCGATTAGTAAGATCCTGGGCCGCATCACGGCTCGTAGTGCGGCAGAAACTCTCGCGGAATGTCCGACAAAGGCGGGTTTTGCTTGTCCTTCTCGGAGACGGTGGGACACTCAATTCCCCAGTCGATATTCAGATCGAGGTCATTCCAGAGAACGCCACGGTCGTCGGCAGGATCAAAGAAGTCACTACATTTATAGAGAAACTGCGCCCAATCCGAGAGGACCAGGAAGCCATGTGCGAACCCGGCTGGAATGTAAATTTGATTGTGATTCTCCGCGCAAAGGGGCACCGTGACCGACTTGCCAAAGGTAGGCGACCCGACCCGGATGTCTACCGCAACGTCCAAGACCTCACCTTCAATCACGCGACAGAGCTTTGCCTGAGGGCGATGGAGCTGGTAATGCAGACCGCGCAGAACTCCCTTTTGGGAGCGAGAGTGGTTGTCCTGAACAAAGTGGTCTGTTATTCCGAGTTCAGCGAACTTAGCCTGGTGATAAACCTCTAGAAAAAAGCCCCTCTTGTCTTGCCGTAGCTCAGACTGAATCAAAAAGACGCCGGGCAAAGTTGTTTCGACGCGGTTCAAGACAGCCGTTCTCCGTTCGCCGACATCGGTGGTGAGTTCCTAAAGCAGCATTCCCAAGGCATTTCGCCGGATGATGTTACTGGGGAATGATGACCGCGACAAGCGTGGCCTTTTAGGCCTTCGAACCCTCGTTAACCGAGGCGATAGCCTGCAATGAAGCGTCCCGATTCTCGTAGTATTTTTCATAATAAGAGCGGTAAACGCCGTCGCGCACCGAGGCAACCCATGCGGAATTGCCTCTATACCAATCGACTGTCTTCTGAAGTCCCTCCTCGAGAGAAATGAGAGGGCGCCAGCCGAGTTCCGCCATGATTTTCGAAGAATCTAAAGCGTAGCGCCGATCGTGGCCCGGCCGGTCCGTAACGTATCGGATCAGCGATTCCGATTTACCCGTTAGACGAAGCACAAAGCGAACGATTTCCAGGTTTTCGAGAACATCAACTCCGCCAATGTTGTAAACTTCTCCGTCGCGACCACGCTCAAGAACCGCCAAGATCCCTCTGCAATTGTCTTCGACGTCGACCCAGTTTCTCACCTGCCGACCATCGCCGTAGATTGGAAGCGGCTTGTCCTCAAGTGCATTGGTAATCAAGAGAGGAAGAAACTTCTCAGGAAATTGATATGGGCCGTAGTTATTGGAGGAACGCGTGATGAGGGCGGGAAAACCATAGGTTCTGACGAAGGAGCGAACGAGAAGGTCGGCGCTAGCCTTTGAGGCGGAATAGGGGCTGTTGGGCTGCAGCAACGCGTTTTCGTCCGAAGCTGTTCCGGGAGCCAGATCGCCGTACACTTCGTCGGTGGAAATATGAACGAACCGCGGAATGTTCAATTTACGAGCAACCTGCAAGAGTATGAAGGTACCGGTTACGTTGGTTTCAATAACCGGCATGGGTTCGTAAATGCTGCGGTCCACATGCGATTCGGCAGCGAAATGCACCACGGCGTCACACCCGCGCATCGCTTCGCCCATGGCTACTGCATCGCAGATATCGGCTTTCACAAAGGTGTACTGAGGGTTAGAGGCGACCACGGTCAAATTGGCAAGGTTGCCAGCGTAGGTCAACGCGTCCACGTTCACTACGTCGTATCCCTTACCTAGGGAGAGCACGTAGCGAATAAAGCTCGAGCCGATAAAGCCCGCTCCCCCGGTGACAAGAATTTTCATCGGTGGGATCCTGCGCCTATCACACTGTCGGACACCGCCTCAGACACTATCTTGTTGGCTCCGCTTGCTGCCACCATGTTATTTGCCCGCAGCAAAGACTCGAAGGTGCCGGCGTCCGTCCACCAGCCCTCGAGAATTTCGTACGTGAGAGTCCCTTCCTCAATATAGAAGTTGTTGACATCGGTGATTTCAAGCTCGCCGCGATTGGATGGTTTCAAACGATGGATCTTTTCGAAGACGCTTCCATCATATAAGTAAATGCCAATAACGGCGTAATCCGATTTGGGCGCCTTCGGTTTCTCCTCGATCCCCACTACGTGGTCACCGGAGATCTCGGCGACACCGAACCGCTGTGCGTCCGGAACTTGTTTCAGTATAATTTTGGCGCCGCTGGCCTGCTTCTGGAATTCTTGGACCGCCGCGCGAATATTGTATTCGATCAGGTTGTCGCCGAGGATCACGCAGATTGGGCCGCCATCCGCAAAGAATTCGGCAAGGGACAGCGCGTGGGCGATGCCTCCCTCTCCTTCCTGATAGGTATAATTGAAGTGTTTGAGGCCAAATTCTTTGCCATTGCCCAGTAGTCGGAGAAACTCTCCGGCATTCTTCCCGCCCGTGACCAGAAGAATGTCCTGAATACCCGCGTTCACCAGGGTCTGAATCGGGTAATAAATCATAGGCTTGTCATAGATGGGAAGCAAATGCTTATTGGTCACCTTCGTGAGAGGACTGAGCCGACTACCCGTCCCACCTGCCAAAACGATGCCTTTCATAGTTCTCTCTCCAATCCTTTCCATTCTGGGTGTGTCGACGTGATCGAGGCGGCGAGCTACGGACTTGCCCCGATATTGGGTCGATCCTCCCAAGACGGCTTCAAGGCCGCGTCTCAAGGTAGGAAGAACCGATCCAGCGGTCGAAGCGCAAGCTAGCCGGAATCTGCGTTTCCTGGAGCAATTGTCTTACCATTTACCTTCAGGTTGAGAGACTGAGGGTAGAGTCGTGTCACATAAATAAGACTCGTTTGTTCTTAGGTCTGGAGCCTTAGGTCTGACAGCAAGGCACTGAACCATCAGGGGTTGCGATCCCACGGGCCTGCAGAACTCATGAATTGAATTTACAGGACAAAGTACGAGATAAGCTTTTCTTTTTCAGCTATTTAGCATCGCTTCCAACGAAATTGAAGACCGCGATCAGGCGGGAAAACCATTTTCCCATTTGCCCTGAAAATTTCCGTACCTCGATCGAACCCGCCGAGAGGGGAAGTGCGTCTGAATTCGGGTGGATTTTATTGCTGAAGGTTGATCCCGCCGCGCTTGCAAATCCCTGGCGCGTCACTTTCAATCCGTTCGAAGAGTCCAAGCGCACGCTCAGGTCGCTACCGGAACGGGCAGCTCTGCCTCCGAAGTAGACCCAGTCTCAGTTGAAAGCAGCAGCTCTCGGAGGACTGCAAGTTACGCGACTCGGACCTGTTGGATCAACGACGAGGTCGTTCCCCGATGCTCGTGGCAGCGGTCGCAGAAGCAGTGCGGATTCATCCGGCGATGCAGAGCTGCCAATTCCCGATAGTCTCTCACCGCCTGAATTTCTTCTGCGCTTCGAGCGAGCCCGTGGTTCTCCAGCACAGCGGCTGATCTCCTCCCGGGCGGCGTTTCACAGTTCGCGCCATCGGTTGCACCGTCGAGAGACACGACTCGATCTGGTTGGTCGAGCAGAACGTTTGCCGCAGCGGTCAGCCGACGCCCAGCCGGTGCGCCCGCGTGAGCACCCGGGTTTGTGTGATCGGTACCTGTTCTCGCGAAACTCCAGATCACCGGATTGGCGAGCCCAACTCGACACCGGATGGGCGGCCGATCCTCCATGTCAATTCGTTGTCGACAAGCGCCGGAAGATTTTCAATCACGCCAGCGCTCCACGCGCTCAAGCTCGGGTTGCAGTTCTTCTGACACCTCCATCAGCGGCAAGAACGCCAACTCCACCAACAACTCTCGGATTTCGATTACCTCAAGCTTCTGCTCGGGCTTGCTTAAGGTCCCTGATCAAAGTGACCCACACAGCACAGGTGACGGCCAAGGTTCATGGAACCGCCTAGGCCAATTTGGGGAACTTTATTTCAGTGCGCCCTCGGATCAGGGAGCGTAGGAAGCAAGTTGCTTGCCCGATCTTCGTATCCAATTGAAAATGCACGCCTTTCTGCGTGTCTCAGGATGGTTCTAAAATAGAGTTGGTCCATTAAATGCAACAAATCTTTTAAACGTCGTGGAATGACGGGGCTGAAAAGGCTTCGTTGCAGAGGGATGGCTCGCCCTGCCGACCGCGCTTTATGAGTCGGACCGGACCGCCATAAGGCTCCGAACACGTCAACTATGCTGCTGAGTGGCCTCGCTCTATGTGTCGGGCCACCGAATATGCTGTTAACGTAACAGAGATTACGGTGACATCCTCGTGTTCGAGGCGTTTGTTTATCATCCATACGCGCCCAATCACGGTCGTGCTTAAACGGGAGGGGGAGAGTGTACACTTGCATTTAAGCTATCGAGGTCTCACTCGTCAGCGGATAACCATCCATGCTTAAGTCCATTCAGATAGGTGTCGATGACCACAGACGAACCAGCCTCTACGCTAGAGCAATCCTTATTCGAAGCGTGGAGCAACGCCTGCTACAACTGTTTTCGGAGGGCAAGCTTTTTGGCACCGTCCACACTTGTATCGGTCAGGAATGGACCGGAATAGCTATCGCAGAGGCGCTGCAAGCGGGTGACTTGATCTATAGCAACCACCGCGGGCATGGCCATTACCTTGCGCGAACAGATGATGTTCATGGCTTGATTGCTGAGGTTATGGGCAAGAAGACGGGTGTCTGTGGCGGACGTGGAGGCAGCCAAAATATATGCTCTCGGGAGTTTTTTAGCAGTGGCGTCCAAGGCGGAATCGTGCCGATTTCCGCGGGTCTGGCTTTCGCACAGAAGCTGCGCAAGAGCGCAAACATAACAGTGGTCTTTATCGGCGATGGGACACTAGGCGAAGGCGTTGTCTACGAATCGTTTAACATCGCATCTAAATGGGGTCTGCCACTGCTGATTGTGCTGGAGAATAACTATTATGCTCAGAGTACCGCGCAAGAGCAAACGCTCGCGGGAAATATTTGTGCTCGAGCCGATGCTTTTGGAATCAAAACGGCGTGCGGCAACACATGGAACCCGGAAGAATTGCTTGACCTGGCAACCGATTGTGTCTCGTTCGTTCGCAAGCAGCGCAAGCCTATGTTTCTGCAGATTGATACCTACCGTTTGATGGCGCACTCCAAAGGCGATGACAATCGAGACCGTAAAGAGGTGCGGCGCTATTGGGACAAGGACCCCATCACGATTTTTGCGGAGAAATATCCCGACGATTCGAGAAAAATTCAAGCGGACGTTGAAGAAAGGATCACCAAAGTCGTCGCGCAGGCAGATAGGGACGACTTCGCCGGACCCATTGTGGGGGATGAGACTGTGCCACCCTATCACAACACGGTGTGGCGCTCGGTATCCAATGAATCGTCGGATCGCGTCGTTAGCCGGATTCATGCGGCCCTACAGCGCAATATGCGTCGTGACGAGCGTATTCTCGTACTCGGTGAGGATATTGAAGGCCCTTACGGAGGCGCGTTTAAAGTCACCAAAGATTTAAGTCTTGAGTTCCCCGGCCGGGTACGCAACACGCCAATCAGCGAAGGAGCTATCGTCGGGGTGGGAAACGGCCTCGCGCTCAATGGGTTTTTGCCCGTCTGTGAAATCATGTTTGGCGATTTTCTGATGCTGGCTTCCGACCAATTAATTAATCATTCCACGAAGTTTCGCTACTTGCTCAACGACCGCGTTGACCTTCCCCTGATCGTCCGGACTCCTATGGGAGGTAGGCGGGGATACGGTGTGACCCACAGCCAAAACCTCGAAAAGCATTTTCTTGGAATGTCAGGTACTCTCATGCTTGCCATTAATCATCGGTACGATCCGGCTCTGGTTTTCGATACCTTGTTTTCTTCTATCAATCGCCCCGCCATTGTCATCGAAAACAAAGTCCTCTATGGCTTTCGGGTATCCAACTCTGCGCCCGAAGGTTTTAGTTGGGAGCAAAGCGATGAGCAATACCCGACCTTGCGGTTGCGCCCCGAGGCAAGGGCAGACGTAACTCTGCTTTGCTATGGTGGGATGCTACCTGAGGTAGAAGCAGCCGCCGACAAACTTCTCGATGAACATGAAATTATCTGTGAAGTGGTATGTCCGATACAGCTTTACCCGCTCAATCCATGGCCAATTGTCGATTCGATCCGTGAAAGCGGTCGTCTATTGGTCGTTGAAGAAGGAGAGAATTTTGCCGCATTTGGCGCAGAGGTGATCGCACAGATTCAAGAGTCCGCTCCCGGTATCTTGAAGTGCGTGCGAAGGTTGGGACCACCCCGGCATCCGATACCATCGTGCGGCGTGCTCGAGAAGAATTTCTTGCCAGGTGAAAGACATATTATTGAAGCCGTGTTGGAAATGATGAAGCATGAGTGAACCCACGCCGATCTTGGTGCTCCGGGAGAACCTTAGCGACGCTTCAGTCTGTATCAATAAGTGGCTGGTCGCCGAGCGCAGCAGGGTCGAAATAGGACAGCCGATTGTCGAAGTCGAGACCAGCAAAGTGAATATGGAGATTTGTGCCCCGGCCAGCGGTTTCGTTCGGTATGCATATAAAGAGGGAGAAGACGTACAGGTTGGCAAAGTATTGGGGTATATTTGCGACAAAATCGAGGCGGACCTCCCAGACGTTCCCCTCCTTTCCGATGGTATACCGGGAAATCAACCCAATAAACGAGTCGAGGAAGCAGTAACTTCCCATCATGGTCCGCCTTCAACAACGGCTAAAGGACGAACGACGAGATTTAGTCAGCAGGCTTTACAGCTGATCAAGGAATGGAGGGTAGACCCGAGCCAATTCGAGAATATTGGCCTCGTACGCTCACAGGATGTACTTAAGCGCATTGGCGAGGATCTTGCTCGCCAGAAGGGACTCGCTTCCCTCAAATTACCGGACTCTGACCGCAGGTGGGAGGCGCCAGTCGCAGCGGCAGGAGTTACGTTCAGAACCGAAAAATTGCCTCGCAGTAAACGGCTTGAGGCGAAATACCTGTGGTCAGGCTACCAAAACACGCTTCCCTCTGCCGTTACCGTTCCCTGTTCCGCTGACGGGCTCCACGCAGCAGCCGAAAGGGAAACGGGCGTTCGGGCCGATGTGGCGGCTTTGATTGTATTTGAGGTCGCTCGGCTTCTCCGGAAATACCCGGTCTTCAACGCTCATTACGCAGATGGGTGCGTAAATTATTACGACGAAATCAACATCGGATTTGCGATCGATGCTGGGCGCGGTTTGATGGTTCCCGTCATTCGTGACGCGGACAAGAAGAGCGTCGCCGAGATCGCTGGCAATATGCGAGAACTCTTGGTGCAGTATCTCAGCGATGAAATTTCAGTCAAGTCGCTGCTGGGGGGCACCTTCACGCTCACCGATTTATCGAGCGAAGGCGTCTACTCGTTTCAGCCGCTTATCAACCGGGGACAATCGGCCATCCTCGCTGTTTGCAGTGAGTTCCCCCCGGCCGCAGATCAAGAAGGTGTGTTCAACTTGGTCTTAGTATTCGACCATCAGCTGTCCGAGGGACGCGAAGCAGCACGTTTCCTCAATGAGCTTCGACATCGTCTTGAAGGATATGGAAGTGCGCAGGATAAACAGCAGAGTAAGCAAAGCGAACTTGCACCGCCCCAGACTACGGGAAATTTCGCACCGCCGCGGACCCCCACTGAAGAGATCCTCGCGGGAATTTGGGCTGAAGTATTCGGCCTTCGACGGGTCGGTGTCCACGATAGTTTTTTGGAGTTAGGTGGGCATTCCTTACTTGCCACGAAGCTCATCTTCCGGATGGAAGAGACGTTCCACGTCAAGTTGCCTCTGCGCTCTCTATTTGAGACCCCTACTGTCGCGGGCCTTGCCGTTTCTATTGAACAGAGGAAATCGGGGCGTGAAGAACGTGTCCCGCCTCCGATTATATTGGCTGAGCCTGATCATCGATACGAACCATTTGTCCTCACCGACGTTCAACAAGCCTACTGGATTGGACGGGGCAATTCCATCGAGTTGGGTAATGTTGCGTGTCATATCTACACGGAAGTGGAACTTGCTGAATTTGATCGTCAGCGATTCGAGCTTGTCTTGCAGCGCTTGATCGAGCGCCACGACATGCTGCGGGCCGTAGTGTTGCCGGATGGCCAGCAGCAGATTCTCGAAAAAGTTCCTCACTATAGCCTTGAGGTCTTAGACCTGCGCGGCCAAGACCCTGAGGCGGCGGACTCCCAGGTCGAAGCCGTTCGCGACCTCATGTCCCACCAAGTGCTCCAAGCCGATCAGTGGCCTTTGTTCGAGATTCGCGTTTCTCTTCTAGGTGATCAGCGCATACGGCTCCACCTCAGTTTGGATCTCTTGATCCTTGATGCAAGAAGTATTCAGATTCTTATTCAGGAATTTTCGGAGCTCTACCGGAACCCGGAAGCTTCTCTACCCTGTCTCACGGTCTCTTTTCGTGATTACGTCCAGACGGAAACCGCCTTGCAGAATTCAGATGCCTACCGTCGCTCTCAAGATTATTGGATGCGTCGTCTGCCGTTGCTGCCATCCCCGCCCGAGTTACCGTTGGCGAAGAATCCTAACACTGTGATACGCCCTCGCTTCGTTCGGAGAAGCGCAAGGTTGGAACCGGAAACTTGGAGTCGGTTGAAGAAGCGAGCTCTCCGATCAGGACTCACGCCAGCCGGTGCATTGCTGGCTTCCTTCGCCGAGGTTCTTAGCATCTGGAGCAAAAGCCCCAAATTTACCCTCAATTTAACGCTCTTCAATCGACTTCCAATTCATCCACAAATCAATGATGTCGTGGGCGATTTCACGTCGCTGAATATGCTTGCGGTGGATAACTCGCTACAGGACACTTTTGAAGCTCGCGCGCGGCGCATTCAGGAGCAGGTTTGGAGTGATCTCGATCATCGACATTTCAGTGGTATTAGAGTTCTTCGGGAGCTGGGCCGGACCCATGGGGAAGCACTGCGGACAACCATGCCTGTGGTTTTTACAAGCTTCCTGAACCTCGATATGTCGCGCCAGGATGCGAGCCTGCCGCTACCGTTAGGAAACATAACCTACGGTATTACCCAGACTCCGCAAGTCTGGTTAGACAATCTGGTCCGCGAGGAAGCCGGAGCGCTTGTCTCTAACTGGGACGCAGTCGAGGAACTCTTTCCTGACACTTTATTGGATGACCTTCTCAAGGGTTACCAAGTCTTGCTGGAGCAATTGGCGACCGACGACTCGAGCTGGAATTGCAGCCTCGCTGAGAACACGCGAAGATTGATACCTGCCGCCCAGATGGAATTGCGCAAGGAGGTTAATAACACGGGCGCGCCGTTGCCCTGTGAAATGTTGCATACACTTTTCCTCAAGCAAGTCGCCGAACGTCCCAATCAGATCGCAGTCTCTACACCAGCGCGCGAGCTCACCTATGAAGCGGTGTATCGACTCGCGTGCCAAATCGAAGATCGATTACTTCTTCGAGGCGTGAAACCGAACCAACTGGTTGCGGTACTGATGGAAAAAGGCTGGGAGCAAGTGGTCGCTGTTCTCGGCATCCACTTTGCGGGTGGCGCTTACTTGCCCATTGACGCGGAGCTACCGGCAGAGCGCCAGCGCTACCTCATCGAACATGGGCAGGTGAAACTTGTATTGACTCAGTCCGCTGTGCAACACCGCCTGAGTGTGCCCGCCGGAGTTGAAGTCTTGACGGTTGATTCGTTGAAACCGGGCAATGCCGGGGCGCCTGTTCCGCGCCAACGGCAAAAACCAGAAGACCTCGCGTATGTTATCTACACTTCGGGCTCGACTGGCCAGCCCAAGGGAGTCATGATTGATCACCGCGGCGCCGCAAACACGGTGCTCGATATAAATCAGCGCTTCGGAATCGGTCCACAGGATCGCGTGTTGGCGCTGTCGCGATTGAGCTTTGACCTATCCGTTTATGACATCTTTGGCCTGCTGGCAGCGGGTGGAACAATCGTAATGCCGTCGGCCGATCTTGCGCAGGATGTAGCGCACTGGGCTCAGCTAATATCCTCGGAGAAAGTCACGATATGGAATAGCGTGCCCGCCTTGATGCAGTTGCTAGTCGACCAAGTTGGGCATGCAAATGATGTGGGTCGATCCGTGCGATTGATCATGATGAGCGGTGACTGGATCCCGGTGAGCCTGCCTGGGCAGATTCGGCGGATTCTGCCTAATGCGAACGTTGTTAGCTTGGGAGGCGCTACCGAAGCCTCCATTTGGTCGATTTTATACCCAATAGAGAGCGTGGATCCGAATTGGAAGAGCATCCCATACGGCAAGCCAATGCTCAATCAGAGCTTTCAGGTACTGAATCAAATGCAAGCGCCTTGTCCGGTATGGGTGCCCGGCCAGCTTTACATTGGAGGATTCGGCCTGGCAAAAGGATATTGGCGGGACGAGCAGAAGACGAATGCAAGTTTCATTCAGGATCCGGAATCCGGGCGACGCCTCTATAGAACGGGAGATTTGGGGCGCTACATGCCCGATGGCAGCATCGAATTCCTGGGACGCGAGGATCTCCAGGTGAAAGTGCAGGGCTACCGGATCGAGCTTGGCGAGATTGAAGTTCGCTTACAGGAACACGAGGGGATAGAAAATTGTGTCGTGGGTGTGCGAGAGGATAACCCAGGAGAAAAACGTCTAGTCGGATATGCGATCGTGAAGCCGGGAGTGCGTTTGGAGCCTGATGCGTTACGGAAGTATCTCCGTGCGAAGTTGCCGGAATATATGGTGCCAGCAGTATTTGTATTCTTAGACCGATTTCCGCTTACGCCAAATGGTAAGGTGGATCGGAAAGCGTTGCCCGCGCCGGTGCGCTCGATCACGCAAACGGAATCCAGACCAACCGCGCCGCGAGACGCGCTGGAGCTACATTTGACCAAGCTCTGGGAGAAAACATTGGGTGTTCAAGGCGTGAACCTCGGAGACAATTTCTTTGATCTTGGCGGAAATTCGCTTATGGCTGTCCGCCTCTTCTCCGAACTAAGAAAACTCACGGGCCGAATTCTGCCGCTGTCCACCCTGTTTCAAGCGCCGACCGTGGAGAAGCTCGCCGACATCCTCCGGCAAGATGGCTGGTCTCCGTCTTGGTCCTCCTTGGTCCCCATTCAGCCTGGGGGAAGTAAGCCGCCGTTTTATTGCGTCCACGGCGCGGGCGGCAACGTACTCTTGTTCCGCGATTTGGCGCGTTATTTTGGAGCAGACTACCCCTTCTATGGGCTGCAAGCCAAAGGCGTGGACGGCAGCAAGAATTATTTGACGTCCGTCGAGGAAATGGCCTCGCACTACCTGAAAGAGATTCAGCAATTTCAGCCCGAGGGCCCATACTATCTCGGCGGTTTCTGCATGGGAGGCCAGGTGGCCTACGAAATGGCCCAGAGGCTTCGCAAGAACGGTGAGGAGGTAAAGCTCCTAGTTTTGATCAATACATATAATCTAAATGGCAATCCAATGCGCATGTCTTTTCCTGAGAACCTATATCATTTTCGGCAAAGGGCAGGGTTTCAATGGTCTAATCTCGCGCGGCTGAGTTCGAAGGAAAAGGTCGACTACCTGAAGAAAATCGCAGAGATCGGATACGAAAGGCACGTAGAAAAGATTTCCCTTAAGGTATCGGATCTTCTTAGAAAGACCTTTCATCGCAACGGGAGAGAAAAGGGCGAAGTCCTTTTAGAGCATCTCAATGATCAGGCTTATTTTACTTACGTGCCCGAGGTTTACCCGGGAAAAGTGACGATCTTCAAACCCCAAAAAAACTATGCGCATTTAAGAGACTCGCACATGGGGTGGCACGGACTGGCTGCGGGTGGGCTTGAAATGATCGAACTGCCAGTCAATCCGGGGGGGATCTTTGCCGAACCATACGTACGGAGTCTCGCCGAAAAGCTCAGGGCGCGAATCGATGAGTCAATCTTCAGTGAAGAAGACCATGCAAGGACAAGTTAGCTTGTTGAAAGCGATCGAAGTACAATGACTGATGAGGCTTCGAGCAGATGGGAAACACGGCAGCTGAGCGATACGGCATCTGCGGTTCCTTTAACCCTCTCCTGTCCTTCGCTGCCCGAATCTGTCCGTCTCGAGAACAACGAGATCCACATATGGTGCGCGGCTCTAAGCGACTTTGACAGCGAGTTACCTAGGTTTCAAGCGATACTATCCCCTGCCGAACAAACAAGGGCTGAGAGATTCCGATTTTCCAAAGACCGCATTAATTACGTCACTCGCCACGGAGTGCGCCGACTGATCCTCGCTCGATATTTGGAGCAACATCCCGCTAAGATTGCTTTTTGCCAAGGGCGATTTGGAAAGCCCGAAATCAAGGCATGTCCTCTTCCGAGCGCTCTGCATTTCAATGATTCACATTCCGGCGATCTGGCGATCTATGCGGTGACACAGGATGGCCCGATTGGCGTGGATGTCGAGCACCTTCGGCCAATTCCGAATTTCGAAGCGATCGCCTCGCGATTCTTCTATCCTCGTGAAACGGAGATGCTGAGGAGCTTGCCGGCCGAATCTCGCATAGAAGGTTTCTTCGCTTGCTGGACTCGCAAGGAGGCTTTTCTGAAAGCCACCGGTGAGGGAATCGGCGAGGGCCTGGCAAGAGTAGAAGTGACGCTTGCGCCGCGGGAAAAGCCCCAAGTCCTACATCTTTCAGGAGACTTTCGCACCCAAACCGGGTGGCAACTGCGATCCTTCTCTCCTGCCCCAGAATATCTCGCCGCTATCGCATTTAAAAACGGCAATGTCAGCTTGAGCCAGTGGAGAATTCACGCTCCTTTGTACTGAGGGACATCGACACGTCAGAAGAGTTGTCGCCGTGGTGAAGGCCCAAGTCGGCTCGCTGACCATATCGTGCATAGCAAAAGTTGCAAAGCGTTCCGTGCGCAGAGGGACGATTCACGCGGCTAGGATGTCACACCGCAAGGGTGCGCTGATCCTTTCAATT
>WNFC01003643.1_pt1 | contig 16678 bp, 17 predicted proteins | sample 5400541 | NCBI WGS metagenome assembly WNFC01 (sample SAMN13153342, study PRJNA577476) | soil metagenome | isolation source: 120 cm saprolite under Douglas fir tree site 2 hole 2 replicate 1 | place: USA:California | collected 2015-04-18
ACGGGACGTGTGGGGGTCTGCACGGTGGGACCATTTTGGACCGCCGGTGGGACCAGCTGGGACCAGGATCGCGCCCAAGATCAACTCGTGTTCGATAGACCGAACAGGTTGGCGAACGGCGCCACAGCGGCCGAGAAAACGTAATCCCCGGCGGCCCTCGATCCTACCGTTCCGGGAGGTCGCTCAGCTCATCAGGACGGCAGCCGAAAAGTGCGCCGCGCCCGCGGCATGACCAGAGCAGATCGCCGAGCGCCTCGACAAGGAGCGCCGCTATGTCCATGATCGACGTTTACGCGACAGCCGGGACATTCCCTGACAAGCACCAACTCGCCGTCGACCTCGCCGGCGCTGTAATGGCGATCGAGCAAGTACCCGACATTCCGATGTTCCGGCAGAACACCGCGGCGTTCATCCACGAGCTGCCGGCCGGCAGCCTGTCCAACGTCGACGGCGAAACCAGCTACGTGCGGATTCAGGTGCTCACCAATTCAGGCGCACTCGGTCGCGGCAAGCAGCTAGCCGTGGTCCAGCGGCTGACCGATATCGTGGCCAGCGCCGCGGGTGACCCGGCGCTGGTCAGGCGGACATGGGTACTGCTCACCGAGGCGCCCGACGGAGGGTGGGGCCTTGCCGGCCATGCCAGCACCAACGAGGAACTGGTGGCGGCCGCCCGCGCGCAGATCGCGGAACTTCGCCAGAACCCGGAGTAGAGAGGCTGCTGCCAGGCCGATTGCCCTAAGACCGAGGAACCGACCGTGAAAGCCGTCGCCTTACCTGTTGTCGGTTCCCTCGCTAGCTTGTGATTGCCAGGTTCGCGGGTGGATCGCCGCCGAGCATGGTGATCAGTTGGGCGAGCAGGGCGTCGAGTTCCCTGCCGACCTCAGAGATCTGCGGGTTGTCGTAGCTGGCGACCAGCAGGCTGGGCTGGTCGACGGCCAGCTTGGTGTCGCCGTAGGGGTCGGCGCAGAGCAGCGTCCGCAGTGGTGCGTGCAGCATGACTGATGGGTCGTGGCGGAACATGCGTTCGGCGATGGTGTGGTTGCCCATCAGGTATTGGGTGGCCTTCCAGAGGGACGGCGATCCGGACATGGCGGCTGTGAGGTCGCTGCGGTAGTAGCGCATGAACCCGTGCGGCGCGTTGATCTCGGCCAGCTCGAGAGTGGCCTGCCAGGAGGCCATCTGGAAGAACCGAGCGGAATCGACTTCGGGGACAAGGGACTCATAGTGCGAGCGGGCTGCGTCGTAGGGGCGGGGCAGCGCCACAACGAGCCGCCGGACGGGGTGGTCGATGGCCGTGCTGCGCGTGCTCATGGCTGTGACTCTTCGTCGGCGGAACGGATCAGTTCGACGTCGTGGATGTCGAGGGTGATGGACGGCAGGTTGAGGTTGACGCTGTTGTCGGGGTTGCGGCGGAAGACACGGCGGCGCGTCGCCACGAGCAGGCCTTCAAAGGTCTTGTAACGGCTGGTGTAGTGGGCGACGAGGGTGCTGCCGCTGACCTCGGCGATGTAGTCCAGGCGGCGTTGCAGCCCGAGGCTGTCGAAGTAAAACACCTGGCCCGGGTTGTGCGTGGCGATCTCGGGCGGGAAGTGCACCAGCAAACGGCGCCAGGTCTGGCCAGCTTCGCGCCAGGGTTCGATCTCGCGAACCAGGACGCCTGGGTAAGTGAACAGGAACGGAGTGGTGAAGTAGTTCCAGCACGCGTAGCCCAGGAAGTAGCCCAGGTGTACAGCGTCCCAGGCACTGTTGCGCAGCATTCCCTTGAACGCTGCGCGCGGGGGAGCCAGGGTCTCGACCAGTTCGCCGTCTAGTGTCAGCATGGTGACGCTGTCGGTGGCGGCATCGAAGACCATCTGCTGGCCGGGCCTGGTGAACGGGCTGAACACGATGTGCTCTCTTGCCACTGCAGGGTCACGACCTGGTCGAACGTCTTTCCCGGTGGCCAGCCTTTCATCGCCCAGATCGGTCCGCCGACGGATAGGCCGATCTTCAGGCCGCGCAGGGTGCTCCACAGTTGGCTGCCGCCGGTGGTGGCGAGGGCCAGATCGACGAGATCCTCACTCACGGACTGGCCTCGATGCGCTGGAGGACTGGACTTTCCGAGCGGCCCCGTCCCCGGCACCGGAAGGGCTCGACACCAGTAACCGGTGCGTGGCGGCAACCAGATTTCGGCGGCGAAGGCAGCCGCTGTGTCGCTGCCGTGTCGACGTGACCCAGCCTTGTGCAGCTGGCGCTCATGCGATCGCCTCGGTGGTTTCGATGACCGCTCGAGCTTCGAGCTGGTTCCTGGAGGTGATACCGAGCTTCGGGAAGATCCTGTGCAGGTGGAATCCCACGGTGCGGTGCGAGAGGTAGAGCTTCTCGCCGATCTGTCGGTTCGTGAGCCCTTGGGCAGCCAGCTGGGCGATGGCGAGTTCCTGCGGCGTCAAGCGATCCCACGGCTGGTCGACGCGGCGTCGGCTCACCTCTCCGGAGGCCCGCAGTTCCTGGCGGGCGGTGTCCGCAAGTGCCGGGAAGGCGAGGGCGTCGAACGTCTGCCGCGCCGCACGCAACGGTGCCCTGGATTCCGCGATCCGCCTGTGCCTGCGCAGCCAGCGCCCATACCACAGGTACATGCGACCCCGGTAGCACAGCCAAGCCGCCAGGTCGGATTCGACGGCGTTTACGTACAGGGCCTCGGCATCCTCGTCTGTGGCGAGGAGTGGGCGGGCGTAGCCCGCCGTGGCTCGCAGCAGCGACCCGGACGTCGTCTCGGCCAGCGCTTCGAGCTGCGCTAGGTGCTCTGAGGCTTCTGCGCGTCCGCCCGTCCGCGTGCAGGCCTCGACGAGATCCGAGAGGCCCCAAGCGCCGACGTGCGGCTGGTACAGGGGTTCGCTGGGGTCCAGGATGCGTCGGAGGTGATCGATTCCCTGTTCATATCGCTGGTGCGCGACCGCTCCACGTCCGCGAACGAACTCCGCGAGCGACAGCAACTTGATTGCGCCGATGGGCACGAGCAGACGCTTCGCGCCGCCGATGAACTCGTCAGTTGCGTCGGTGTCGCCGCGCTCGGCAGCGATGGCCGCGCGGGCGAGGTGAGCGGAGGCGGCCCAGCGCGGCTGACCGGTCTCCAAGGCCAGGCGAGCGGCCTCGTCCGCGGCCGCGATTGCTACTGGCTCCTTCGCCGCGTGCACGGCAGCCCACGCCTGAGCCGTTAGCGCCTGGGCGAGCAGCCCGAGTCGCCCCTGGTCCCGGAGGCCTTCGACAGCGGCGGCGAGAAAAGGGAGTGCCAGGTCAGGGGCCCACACGGCGCTGGCGGCCGAGCCGAGGTGGTGCAGCTCCTGGGGATCAGCGTCCCATGTCCTCAGCGTCGCGAGCCGGGCGAGGACGTGCGCTCCCTGCTCCACGGGTTGGGCGTGAGCGAGGATCGCGAGCAGCGCCGGTTCGTCGTCAGGGCCAGCGATCTGCTCCGCCGCAACGGAGACCGCTTTGGCGACCTCGGGATCGGACGGATCCCACCAGCACGACGTCGCAATTCGGAGCAGGAGCTGCCAGGCCAGATCGCTGTGCCCATCGCGCTGCATGTCCGCGGCGACTTCGGCGATGGCGCTCGCCGGGATGGCAGAGCGCGGCCCAGAGTCGTGCAGTTTGGCAAGCCAGCGGTGCCTGTTCCGGTCAGTCGGCGCGAGGTGGTCGCGGTCGGCGGCGGAGAGCAATCGATGCCCGATGTCTGATCGCCCGAGGTCGAAGGCCGCCTCGGCAGCGGCGAGCGCCCGCGCACCTCGGCGTCCAGGGTCGGCGCTCAAGTCTGCCGCGCGTTCCAAGGCTGCGACCGTGACGGCGAGCGCGCCTCGCTGCCGGGCTTCCTGGGCCACCTTGTCGAGCTCCGCGGCGGCGTGTTCGTCCGGTCCGAACGTGGCTGCTGCCCGGTGCCACGCTTGACGGTGTGGTTGGTTCGCGAGCGCCGCGGCCACTGCCGCATGTGCCGCGTGCCGCTGCGACACAGTCGCGGACTGGTAGATGGCCGAACGGATCAGCGGATGACGGAACCGCATGACCGCGCCCTCGACGAAGATCAGACCAGCGTCCACCGTTGCGTCCAGCGCGGCGGCCGGGGGTTCGGCATCGAGCATGTACGCCGTTGCGCTCATGACCTCGGCGACGAGTCCGCGATCGTCAGCGGCGGAGGCGAGCAGGAGCGCACGAGCGTCCCTGTCGAGGTCCGCCGCCCGTGCGGCGAACGCACGCTCGAGCCGACTCGTCAACGGGACAGACCCGGTGATCGGCGACTCCCCAGGCAAGTGCTCCGTTGCGAGCGACATTGGCAGCTCGATCAGCGCCAGCGGGTTCCCGGCGGCCCCTTCCAGGACGCGTCGCCGCACGCGGGCGTCAAGTTCCGGTGATCGATCGTCCAGCACCGCCGCGGCAGCGGCGTCGTCCAGCGGCCCGACCTGCAGCTCGGCCAGGTTGGCGCCGTCGAAGGCTGTGGCGTGCCCGGATCGCATGGCGATCAGGATCAGCACGGGTTCGGTATCGAGCCGGCGCGCGACAAAGCTCAACGCCGCGCAGCTCGGCTGGTCGAGCCATTGCGCGTCCTCGGCGACCACGAGCACCGCGGCCTCGGCCGCGACCTCGACGATTAGCTCAAGCGTCGCCAGAGCAGTGAGGAACGGGTCCGTAGCTCCGTCGCGCACGATCCCGAACGCGCCGAGCAAGGCGTTGCGTTGCTGCTGGGGCAGCAGGTCCGCGAGATCGAGCACCGGTTCAAGTATCTGGTGGAGCCCGGCGAAGGGCAGCTGCGTTTCGGCCTGTACACCGGTCGCTGCCAGCACGCGCGCCGATCGCTGACCAGCTCGTTCGACAGCCACGTCCAGCAAGGCCGATTTGCCGATCCCGGGGTCGCCGCGCAGCACCAGCGCTCCGCCGTGGCCAGTGGTGAGCCGGTCAACTGTCCGGACGACCTCGCCGACCTCATGCGATCGGCCGCGGAGGCGGGCATGCAGCCGCAGATCTGCACTGAGCCCGTCCACCGCGTCAAGGGTTTCCACTGCGGCGCCTCCCATTAAGGCGAATCTACGCCTCCTGGCAGAGCCGGCCAGAACAGCACCCACCACGTGGAACGCGCCGCAAATCCGCTGAGGGCAGGTCATCCGACAGAAGCCGAACAGGTGACGGCCTCGTACCGTGGACCTTGGTGGCGCAGAGGGACCGTGCCAATCCGGATCGCGACGCCGCAGGCGGACTAGGGCTCTGGCATGCCTCGTCAGCGCGCCCAGGACCGGGCACATGCGAGGTCTGCGGTACCCGAGGTCTGCGACTCCTCGTCGATCCCGGCGAGCGATCGGCACGGAGCCGCCAGCCGGGCGCCCGGCGCTGCCGCTGCTGAAGGGACCCTCACGTGAACGAAGACAGCGCCGTCGAGCGGGGCAGTGCTCTCGGGGAGTGGGAAGTTGACCCGGTGAACGGGACAGCCGACCAGGTCGACGCGACCGTGGGGGGCCAGATGACCGACGACGTGATCATCGGACACGACGGAAAAGCGCGCTGCGCCTGGGCCGGAGCGGGCGACACCGCATTCAGCCACTACCACGACAAGGTTTGGGGCACCCGCACGCATGACGAGTCTGCCATCTTCGAGGCGCTCACCCTGGGCGTGTTCGAAGCTGGGCTGAGCTGGTCGATAGTCTTTGGCAAACGAGACGCCTTCCGAAAGGCGTTCCATGACTTCGACGTCGTCAAGGTTGCCGCGATGACGGACCGGGACGTCGAAAGCCTGCTCCAGGATCCATCGATCATTCGCAACAGTGCCAAGATCCAGTCAACCATCGACAACGCGAAAGTGATGATGTCCGCGTCGCCGAGCCTGCCGGCGCTCGCAACGTCTTACGAGGAAACGCGGAAACACGCGCCACGATCCGTCGCCGACATCCCCTCGTCGACACCACAGGCGGAGGCTCTTGCCAAGCAGCTGAAGGCTCACGGTTATCGCTTCGTCGGCCCCACGAGCGTTTACGCGTTCATGCAGAACGTCGGCATGGTCAACGATCACGTCCGCGGGTGCTTCCGAGCGACTGACCGGAGTTGGCTCAGCTTAGTGCGCAGGTCGGCTGGCCCGGGTGATCGTTTCGAGGGCCTGGCGGAGGTCGGCGGCGATGGGGTCGGCGGCGGTGATGGTGTGCGGGCCGGCCTGGATCTGGATGGTGCGGTAGCTCCGGGCAGTGTGGACGAACTTGCGGATTGACCAGCCAGTCTGGTGCTCGATCCAGCGGCTGACCGCTAGGGCGGCGAACACCATCGTCAGGTGGGCCTCGATCGAATCGCGCTTGCGATGGTAGATCGGCCGGGCATGCAGGTCGCTTTTGGCCATCCGGAATGACTTTTCGATCTGGAACAGCTGGTGGTAGGCGCCGATCACGAACTCGGCGGTGACCGGGGTGCCGTCGGCGCAGGCGCGCAGGTTGGTGACGTAGCCCTTGATCCCGGCCGGCGCCCTGGCATTCGCCTCCAGCTCGCGGTTCACGGTGCGGGTGCCGCCGTCGATCTGGATGAACCGGTTCCTGCGCCGCCGCCTTCAGCACATCCAGCTCGACACCGTCATGAGCCGAGCCGATGTGCTCGATATCCCGCGACCCGCGCTGCGACGAATAGACGATCTGCACCGCCGTCGCACCCGAGGTCATCTTCACAGTCCGCAGATACGGGGACACCAGCCAAGCCTAGGGCCGCGCCCAGTGCGCAACTTCAGCAATCACCAACAGCGAACCCGCAGGTCAACGCGCTGAGCGAGCCGCGAACCCAAAATCCTGAGCCAACTCAGGGCAGCCCGCTCCGTGCCGAGCCGAGATGCCTGGGACCACGCCACGCTAGCGACTCCCGCCGCGACGTAAGCGCTCGGCTGAGCCGCGGCGCCCACGGCAGCGCCGTCACCGAGGGTGAGCAGCGCTGAATGGCCGCGCCAACGCGAACTCCGACAGAACGATTCTGGCGCAAGTTGCTAGCCGCGGTTCGCGTTGCTTGACCGGCTCAGAACGGGCAGTTCTGCGAGCAACGGGTAGCTCGGTTCGGCGCCGCCGCGCCTATCATGGCCTCCCGCACACCGGTGAGGTCGCATAGCGCTAGCTGGCGGGAGGGAGGTCCATCCCGTCGAGGAGCGCGGAGATGTCGTCGTTCGCCTTCCGCGCCCTCGCGTGCGGGCGAGCTTGAGGCGACCATCTGCGACGGTCAGTCGAGCTTCGCGACCGCCGACTCGCCGAGCTGCTGGCCTGACGCGTCGTGCGCGGCCACCGCGAAGTAGGGTCCCGTGCTGTTCGCGACGATCACGGTCTCGAATCCGCTGCGCGGCTGCGCCGCCACCGCGGCGAGGGTCGACGGGTGCTTGCCGGCGAGCACCCGCCAGGTCGCCACCTCGGTCGCCCCGTTCCAGCTCACGTACACGGCGGTGCCCCGTGACGGGTTGGCCCGCAGTGCCACCGCGGGCTTGTCCGCAGGGTACCCGGCCCAGTCCCCGGTGAATGCGCGGTACGACTGGTCGCCGTTGGGAAGCTGCCCGTTCATGATCACCGAGCCGTCGGCGTCAAACTCGGTGTAATACGGCTCGGCGCCCCAGCCGACGAGCGCCCGGTCGCCGGGCAGAAGCTGCATGCTGCCCTGGTTGTTTGCCAGCAGCTTGCCCGGGCTGGTGAAGGCCTGCTGCAACGTCGCGGTCATCTTCGTGAGGTCGAGCTTCACGATGATGCCGCGGGACTGCGGCTCCTTCTGCGGGGTGGCCCCGTTGTCGAAGATCGTGATCACGCCGGTGCCAGCCGAGCGGACGTGGTGCTGGTGGTAGAACCTCGCGCCGGGTCCCATGGCGAAGCTGGAATCCTTCCCGCCGAGGCGCCATTTGACCTGGCCATCCCGTCGGCCGACCTTGTAGACGGCCGAGGCGTCGCGGGAGGAGACCAGCAGGTCGCCGTCCCAGGCCACGTCGATCGAGTTGATGTGGAAGTAGTCGTACGGCCGGTCCGAGGTCCCGGAGCCGCTGGCGGGCATGGACATCGACTCGGTGAGCGGCACGTGGTCCAGGCTGTTCCACTCGAAGATCACGTCGCCGGTCGCGATGTCGATCTCCTGGACCACGCCCGCCGCCACGACTCCGTTCTTCTTGCCGCCGACGGAGCTCATGTCGGCCTTCTGCGGCACGTAGGCGTCAACCAGCGCCGTGCCCTGACTGGTGAGGTTGAACTCGTGCATGTCGGCCATCAGGCCGTTCCCGCACCTGACCTCGGCGATCTGGGCGTAGCTGGAGTCGGCGATGTAGCAGTTGCCCCGCCCGTAGATGGCACCCGTCCTGCCATGCCACCAGGTGAGCACCGGCTTACCCTTGTAGTACTGCACGTTGAAGTCCCAGACCTGAGACTGCGGGCTGAACCACGCGACATCCCCGCCCCGCTCGGCGATGAGCAGCCCGCGCTGGCCGACCGACCGTCCAATGTACGGCTTGTTGGCCAGGAAGACGTACGGCGGCACGCCTGCGGGGGTGCTCACCACGTCGACCGCGAGAACGGGCGGCCGCAGGTCGGGCCTGCTCAGGAACGAGTGCACATCGCGGCCCGGGGTCGCGCCGGCCCTCTCCGCCGCCTCCACGCTGCGCCGGTCCTCGTGCCGCGCCCACATGTACCCCATGCGACCAGCACCGGCCAGCGCGGCCAAGCCGACGGTGCCCCCGCCGAGCAGCAGATTCCTGCGCGATACGTCCCCCCGCACGCCGGGCACGGCCGGTACGCTCGTGCGAGTCATGTTTCCCTGCGTCAACGCGGTTTCCTTAGCGGCCCGCCTCAGGCGGGACGGGTCATCAAGTGATCCGTTACGCTACATGACGAATTAGCCCGAAGTTACGCCGGCCGAGGCGGGCTAACCCCTGGCCTGCAGGGCGTTCACTGTTCCCGGCGCTGTGGCTGGTGTCTGCTCCAGGCTGATCGAGACGGACGCGCCAACCAGGTCGAAGGCGTGCCACTGGGCGGGGGCGGAGGGGCTGATCTTCTCGATCTGATGGCTGCCGATCACGATGGTCTGGCGGGTGATGACGGCCAGGATTCCTGGACATAGGTAGGTGCGTGGCGCCCCCTACCGAAAGGTTGTCGCCCGCCCAAAAAGGCCGAATCATGCCCCGCGCGACCTGTCCTGTTCTGTCACGCCGGGCTTATCCTCCGCGGGCGGACACACTGGACGGATTGTTACTGCCCGAACCGCGGCTGCGCGTGCGCCTAACTGCTATCCGCCAAGCCGCCGAGGATGAGGCAAGCCGCACCGGGCCTGCCCAGGTTGCAGCTTGACCTTCCCGGTGCAGATTAACTGTTAGGCGCCGCTCGGACGACTATCGCGACTGAGCGCCTATGGACACAGATCGAGCCATATTTGCGCTGATCCTGCAAGCTCTGGCCATTGCCCCGCAATGGAGCAGGCCAGCTCTGGTGGCGAACCTGCTCTGGGCCCTAGCTAGCACGCCAGCACTGCCAGGACTGCCCCGCAGAGTGATCATCGCCACAGCGACCGCTGCCAACGGAGTAGGGCTGGTCCGATCCATATGAGGCCGGTTCCGGCTGTCGTGGCGGCCCCTTCGAGGTGGCATGCCAGTCGAATCCGCGAACGCAGAACATCCATTCTCGCTCGCGCACGACGCGCGTTGCTTTCGTGCCGCTGGGGCCATAACGAGCCGAGAATGCGCGCCCAGACGCTCGCATATCAGCTGGACTGCGGTCAGATGTACGGCTTCAGGCCCGGCCGGTGAGACGGCGAGGCCTGAGCTTCCGATCTTCAGCAGATTTGCAGGTGCAGGTAAGTCCGTCACAAGTGTCTGACCGGGCCCCGCGAGTCTCCGCTGTCGCTGGCATCCGGAGCTGGGCAGCGGGGTTGCGCTTCCTCAGCCGAGCGCGGGACCTGAAAAACATCTGAGGTCGCTGATTGTAAAGGGCGACGACCATTCGTCTCCGTCCAGGTAAGACGTTTGGATTTGTGAGCCCGACTTCCAAGCCATTAGCAAGGATCCGTCAACCAACCCAAGGGCTGGGCGTGTGTCCGTCGAGCGATCAGTCAGGGGACGTTGGGGTGACCAGTTATCTTCTTCAACGTCGTATGGTGACCACCAGATAGTGGTGTCCGCGTCCGCCCCCTTCCACACCATATGGAGACGATCATTGACTGACCCTAGGGCTGGGCTATCGCTTGTCGCCCTATCTAGGAGAGGCCCTATATAAAACCAATCATTCCCAGAGAACATGGCCCAAGAGATAGCATTGTCATGACGGGTGGACTTCCATGCAATGAAAAGCCATTCGCCGTCAATGCGCCTGACCGAGCCGAGCGCTGGGCCTTTGTCGGTAAAGTCGTCAATTCCTGGGACTGCTTGCGGTGAAGTCCACCGGTCCCCCAAGAGAAGGGACCATGAATGCACGGACCATGAAAGGAATGGGTCGTCCGCCCCCTTCCAGACCAGGTAGAGCTTGCCGTTCAACGACCCGAGTGCAGGGTTCGCATCCGTAAGGTGGTTCATCAAAGGACGCTGCGGCATTCAGGACCGCTCCGACGTACCTTGGTTGACGAGCTGTGACCACCAGATATGATTATCCGGGCCGATAGGTCCACCCTCGTATTGAACTTGCCACCCTCGCCAGGCCATGTAGTGGGTTCCAGCATTCTCGGCAAGGGCGGGGCCAGAGCTTGTGCGCCGGTCAATCAACGGTTGAGGTGACGATGATCCTATCAATCCGACCTCCGCCTCCCACACAGTGCCACCATCGCTTGACCATGCCATATAAGCCATTTTCCCTCCAATGTCATTACTTGTCTCGCTCGTGTTAGCGGCAAACCAATCGCTCTAATCTTCGCCATGCAGTTCTTCACACTATACAAACCGTTTCTATGATGCCGAATAGTCATGGTTAGAGTGGGCGCGGCAGTCATCGCCGGATCGGTTGCCCTCCTCGGATTCGACAGCGGGACGGAGGCGCTGGCGTCCATCATCGTCATCTGGCGGTTCACTGGAACCCGCCTGACCCAGCGCCACCTCCGAGCACCGCGCGCAACGGCTGGTCGCGGTCAGCTTCTGCCTGCTCGCCCCCTACATCGCCATCGAGGCCATCCGCGCCATGGCCAGCGGAGATCGCACGAGGCCCGCCACGAGCTGTACTCGGGCCCCTGCGCCACCGCCTCAGCCAACCGGGCCCCCTCAGCCAGCGACGGCACGCGGAAGACTGCCATCGCGCCGCCGTGCAGCACCACCCAGTCGCCGACACCCTCTGCGGCGAGGAACCGCCGCCATCCCTGCTCGCTCATGGCAGACTTCCGGGTCCAGGGCATCTATAGTCCGGCCCTGATGCGCGCGCTGACCCGGCCGGGCAGGGACGGCGGGCCGGCATTCACCGGCTCGGACTACCACGCCTCATCGATCGAGATCGCCCGCAAGCGCGCCCGGCCGCAGGCGGCTGCGAAACCTCCGGTGAGGTCGTGGAACAGGTACTGACCCGCTCGGGGACGCATCAGCAAGCGATGGTCGAGCAAGGTTATGAGTGCCTTCTCCACCTTCTACGGTGTTGGCGCCGCTGAGGGCTGCCGAATGCTCCAATCGCTGACATCAGGTCCTTGACCGAGGTTGAAGGAGCCGCGGCGGATGGCCTGGCGGGTGATGACCGAGAAGAAGCAAACGTCGGCGTGCTTGCGGGTGGCGTAGCTGTCGCAGACGACGTGCAACAACTCGCCACGGCGCGCCAGATCGAGCCGTCGTGCCGTCGCTCTCCCAGGTCGAGCCTGGCGATAATGGCATTGATTCCTATGGCTGCGGCCAATGGTGACCTCAGGACATTCTTCTGAGCCGCCCCGATCCGCGCAGTCATGGGGCGAAGTTACGCGCTGGCCGCCCCGGCCCTCATACGCCTGCCCGGTAGCGGCGGAAGGAGCATGATCAGGAGGCGATCATAGCGCCGGTGGCAGTCCGAGCAGGCCGCTGAACGCGAAGGCGCTGAACCGGGCGGATGGCCTCACCCGGTTGCGCAACGTTGAGAATGGCCTGCTGCCTCACTACGCGAGGGTTGGTGCAGTGAGCCGCCACGTGCCGCAGGTAGCTGCGGGCAGCTTGCTCTGCCTCGCGCTGGGCCCGACGCGTTGTTGCCACAGGGGCGGAATCTACACCGTTCGGCTGCACCGTTGGGACCAGATTGGTCCCAACGTTGATCTTCTTCAAGATCCACATAGGCCCTGACCTGGATGGATGGAGCCGGTGAGCGGGATCGAACCGCTGGCCTGCCGTTTACAAGACGGCTGCTCTGCCTACTGAGCTACACCGGCGGGAACGTCGGCAATGCTAGTCGAATGTCGCGAGACCTGCGCATCTGGCCGCTGACCTGGGCCTTCGTCCCTCCGCGTGCTCCATGCCACCGCCCGCGATCGCGACGCGATGTCCGGTTGACACCGGCTGAGAGCGGTTCTCGGCGGCTCGCTGTGCCGAATACGTGCCGAAGTTCTTTGGTGCGCTGAGCGCGACGCCGAACCCAGTTGAACACGCCGCAGACGGCCCAGCGACTGGCGACGGCGACCCGTTACCGCTGTGCCGTCACGGGGATGGCGGATCACAAGTCGAACGCCGCCGGGAGCCGCTGCAGCAGGCCAGCGCGGTTAGCCCACCCTACGGCTTGACGGATTATCAGTCTGGGGCGAGGGCTTCAGAGCGACCATATCCGCGCTTCCGCATCGGCCTGTTCGCCGCCCGGGTCGCAAAGCTGGCGATAAGCCCAACTCCGATAACCACCAGGTAGCGGCCCGTGAAGATCCTCCCTGGATCGTGATTATGCAATGGTGTAGCCGGACAATCCGGCCATAACGATCGCTCTGCAGCGGCCAGGCCGTCGAACTGAATCAGCCACGCTGCTGGCTCTCGCCATGGTGAGCTAAGCACGGTTACGCCCAAGTGAGGACCTCAGGCGCAACGGCAGCCGGCGGTCGGCAACCGAGACTGCGATCGCCACGATGCACGTGCAGCCAACGAGTGCCCACCACGCATTTGACGACAGCCCCTGCGGATCCTGGACCGTCGTCGGGAACGTGTGAACCCGCCCGGCCAGAGAGGGAACGAGTGGGGGCGCGATCAAGACGAACGCGGCCGCTGATGACGCCCACGCACCGGGCTCGCCGACGCGCTGCCGGGCGACACAGGCGATGGCGAAGCCGAGCAGCACGTTCCCGGCAAGCGCCAGGCCGATGGCCGTCCAGGGCAACGCTCGCGCGCGAAGCGCACACGCCAGGACGAGCCCAAGACCAGCGCAGAGCGGTACCAGCAGCGCGAGGCTGCGCACTGCCGTCCGGGCGCCGGGCCCGGTCGGGGTGACATCGACAACCGAACTGGCCGGCTCGTCCAGCGCGAACGCGGCTGCCGCGGCCAGCAGCGCGAAAGCGATGGTGAGCAATTGCGGGCCGGCGGAATTAAGGAATATGACACCGCACGCGCCGACGGCGGCAGCCGTGGCGGTAACTGCGCAGATCGCGGGCCATCCGACGGCGCGCAGCATGATCGCGGTCATCAGATCGGCCGCGGGGCCTTGCCCGGGTAGGAGATGACCGCATGTCCCAGTCCGCCGGTGACCGTGAGCGCGTACATCAGGGCGGCGGCCGCGAGGACGACGATGAGGACCCTGGTGAGTCGGCTCCGCAGACCCGGCTCGGCGTCGCGTAGCAACGCCACGGCCACCGCGCCAGCGCACAGGCATAGCTGCCAGCCGACGAAGAACCACGGCGAGCCGCGCCAGGTCTCCACTGCATGCTGATCAGATGCGGTGAAGAACGTGAACGGCGCGAACAATCGCATCATCAGGACCAGCATGGAGTGCCGGTGGGTCGCGGCCAGTACGTCCGCCAGGATTACCCACCCGAAGATGACCAGGAAGAGCACGGGCGCCGCGCCGGGGAAACGCACCCAGCGCCCGAGCGCGACACCGAGCAGTGGCCCGCCGAGCGCCGGGATCACGGTCTGACCGATGAGCAAGGCAGCACGACCCGACGTGCCCAGAGTGCCGTACGTCCAGTCGCCCGGCACCCGCAGAAAAACCGTGATCGCCAGGAAGCTTAGCCAGCCACATATGAGCGGCACGATCGCAACCAGGCAAATCGCGGCAGTGCGCACCTGCGGCGTCGTCGGCGACACCTTAAGCGCCTCGGCGCTGCGCTGCGTCGATCGGGTGAGCCGGAAGGCCGTCACCATGCCCAGCCCGCCGAGGAAGATCGCCGGGTAGACGGTGACGGTGTTGACCTCGGTCACGGTGACTCGCATCCCGTCCCACAGCGCCCAGGCGGTGAGCCCGAACGCGACGAGGAAGACCGGGCTGCGGACAAACCGGCGGGTCTCGTACTTGGTGAGTGCAACCAGGCCGACCGCCGGGCCGGTGCGCCCCGCAGCGATGATCGTGGTCATGACAGGACCTCCCGGACGTCGCCGGAGTCCGGCCTCGTGCCGCCGCGCAGCAGCAGATAGGCATCCTCGAGGGAGGGTTCGACGTGCTCGACTCCCGCGCGAGCGTGCTCGGCGACGTTGCGGTAGCGACCCGTGCCGGTACGCCACGACGCGCTGGCGGCCGCATCGGGCGCGTCGGCGAGCCACACGCGCCCGGCCGCCTGCCCGACAAGCTCTGTCACCTGGCCGTTGTAACGCACCCTGCCGCAGTCCAGCACGATGACGCGCTCGCAAAGCGCTGCGACGTCTTCGGTCTGGTGCGTCGATAGCACGACGATAGAGGTGCGGGCCAGTTCTGCTAGCACGTTGCGCAGCGCGGCCCGCTGCTCGGGGTCAACTCCGGCGGTGGGCTCGTCGAGAATCAGGACGGGCGGCGAGCCGAGCAAAGCCTGGGCCAGCGCCAGCCGTCGGCGCTGACCGCCGGACATGGCGCGAATCCGTTTTGTCGAGATGCCCCCCAGATCGACCAGGTCGAGCACCCGGCGCACCTCCGCGTGGCGTACGGCGGGCTGCGTCCATTCCTTCAGCACGGCGATGTAGTCCACGAATGCGAATGCGCTGAACCCGCGAGGAAAGCCGATTTCCTGTGGGAGGTACCCGAGCCTGCGGCGGATGCCGGTGCGCTCGGCGGGAACGGCGGGATCGAGACCGAGCACGCAGACCTGCCCGTGCGTCGGCGACAGCGCAGTCGCCAGCAAGCGCAGCAGGGTCGTCTTGCCGGCGCCGTTTGGCCCCAGCAGCCCAGTCACGCCCGGGGCGAGGTCGAGATTCACGTCCGCGAGCGCCCAGGCAGCGCCGAATCTCCGGCCGACGCCGCGCAGGCTGATCGAGGCGGTCATAACTACCTCCTCCGAGGTCGAAATTCGCGCACGTGACACCCACGCACGAGGAAGATCACCGTCGAGGTCACGGCCAGGACGAGATAGCCGATCTGGAACCGGGCGTGCAGGACGACATCAGGAGAGCCGGCCTGCGCCACCAGCGACCAGACAACGACGAGCCACACCGCGCTGACAGCGACGGCCGCCCGCAACGGACTGGTCCAGGTCGACAATGCCAGGACGGCTGTGACGCAACCCACGGCCGGCAGCAACCACGTGTACGGCGCCCGGCCCGGGACGAACAGCCCGAACAGCGCCACCGCCGGCAACGCCATCGCGAGGATCGCGACCGTGCGCAGCAGCACAAGCCGAAGTGCCGGGTATGGCGTGACCAGTTCCGGTTCGAGCGCCGGGTCGACCTTGGGGTCATAGCTGAAAGCCACCGCAATGCACGGCACCAGCGGTGCGACGGCGAGGAAAAGCCACACGCCGCGGGAGTCTCCGAGGGCAGCAGCAAGGGCGACGAACGTGAGCACCCCTGTCACGCCAGCCAGCCACTTGCCGCGAAACGCGCTGGCCACGGCGACCAGTTTGGCGTCATGAGCGGGCAACCCGGCACGCTGCAGCAGCCGCTCGAATACCGACGGCCGCGGCAGCTCAACTGCGTCACGGACCTGCGACCACATGTCGCCCAGGTCAACCACGCCAGGCGCTGGCTTGCCGGTGACCGCAGCGTTGACGCGCTCGCGACACTGATCGCACCAGAGCAGGTGCTGCTCGACCGAGGCGCTGTCGGCCAGCGAATCACTGCGGCCGATCCAGCGCCGCAGTGCCATTTCGTCGACGTGCCAGCTTGTCATGGCAGTCCCTCCGCTAGCGCGGCACGCAGGTGCGCCTTCGCCCGGGACAAGCGCGTCTTGACGCTGCCTACCGGCATATCCAAGAGCCGGGCGGCTTCCTTGGCGGTTAGCCCGTCCAGGACAACGGCCTGGATCACTGCGCGCATCTCGGGCGACAGCCGCGCCAGCGCCTGGCCAATGTCGCCGTATTCGACCGAAAGGAGCACCTGATCCTCGGCCGCGGGCACCGGCGTCGCGTCCATCATCTCGAAGCTGGCAATGACTTCACGGTGACTGCGCAGACGGCTGACCAGCCGGCGAATCGCGATGCCCCACAACCACGCGGCGACGTCGCCGTCGCCGCGGAAACCCTGCGGTTTCCGCCACACCGCGACAAACGTGTCCTGCACGGCGTCCGCGACAACGTCGCAATCGTTGCACCGCCGGGTGAGCCGAACCGACAGCCACGCTGCGTGCCGGTCATACAGAGCGCGCATAGCCGCCAGATCACGCTCGCCGATGGCAGCCAGCAGCGCCGCGTCGCTCCGGCTACCGTGCATAAT
>WNFC01004193.1_pt1 | contig 16678 bp, 14 predicted proteins | sample 5400541 | NCBI WGS metagenome assembly WNFC01 (sample SAMN13153342, study PRJNA577476) | soil metagenome | isolation source: 120 cm saprolite under Douglas fir tree site 2 hole 2 replicate 1 | place: USA:California | collected 2015-04-18
CCGCTGCTGCTGTTTGGCTGGCTGGTGATTCCTTTGATCATCTCGGGCAACTGGAATCCGCTGCGAAGCTTGCGCGAGACGGCATCGGCGGAGAGACGCTTTGACGAGGACGTCGCGTTCCTGCACAGCCGGATGGGGCCTGCGCTATGCGAGAGTCTGCTGCGGTGTTACTTTGCCGGCAAGCCTTATCTTTACGATCCGTTCAATGCGACCCGCTTGATTCGGTTCGGCAAGCTGGACGCTGGAGTGATTGTCCAGGAAGTGCGCCGGCAGAGGTACGGGACAATCCAGTTCGACGAGCCGATTCCGGACGAAAAAGATTCAGAGCGATTCGACCCCGCCATCTTGGCAGCGATTGAAGAGAACTATGTGCCCGCACTTGAGCATAAGGATGGGGTTATTTACGTCCCCAAAACGAAGCCAGTACTGACCGCGATTCTCTTGTTAGCTGTGCCGCGTGTTCGCGATCTAGCGCAAAACTGATCGTGAATTGCAATTGTTAGATGCATGAGAAGCCACTTTAAGGAATGTAGATGTCGACTCTCGACCAAATAGAACTCACTCAGCCACGCATAGCAAAGCTAACCGATTGGGCATATATCAGTTCAAACAAGATCCGTTTGATGTCCATGGTCTGCTGTGCACTGGTCCTCCGAGCCGTTGTGGTGGCATCCACATTTCTCAGCATTGCGGCACCTTCGCGAGACTTCGGACAGTTTGGCGCGGAGATGGGTTGGGTAGCCCGCAGTTTAGCTTCGGGTCACGGCTTCAGTTCGCCGTTCTTCCCCGCAACCGGACCTACGGCTCTGGTTCCACCACTTTTCCCATACTTGCTTGCGAGTGTCTTCCGCGTCTGTGGTCTCTACACCGCAGCGTCGGCTCTTGTCATTCTGTTGCTCGACAGCTTGCTCTCGGCTCTGACCTGCATTCCGATTTACTTGAGCCTCAAACATGCTGCGGGCGAGAGGCCGGCACAACTTGCTGGCTGGCTCTGGGTAATCTACCCATTCGCAGTCTATTTTTCCGGGACCCAGGTCTGGGACTATGCTCTAACCTCTTTTCTCTTTGCAACCTGTTTTTGTTTTGTACAACGCCTTCACTTGCAGGACCGTTTCTCGGCCTGGTTTGGTTTTGGCATCCTCTACGGCATCACGGCTCTTTCAAATCCATCCGTTCTCTCGGTTTTTCCCTTTCTCCTTCTGACGTCTCTTTTGAAAGTTAAGCGAGTGGGCGGTCGATGGTTGCTCCGCGGCATTGTCACCGTACTCGCTTTCATGATTGTTGTTGCACCATGGACCATCCGCAACTACCGCGTCATGCATGCCGCTTCTCCCATCCGCGATGGATTCTGGCTTGAATTCTGGGCTGGCAATGATGGCGACACCTCCGCGTCGAACCCGGCCGGAGCCCATCCCGCCACTAATCCTGCCGAAATGCAAAAATTCGAAGCGGAAGGGGAGATGACCTATCTTGCAAACAAGCATTCGATGGCCATGAACTTGGTTCGCCATCACCCACTCTTTTTCGCGGGCGTTTCACTCCGCCGCGTTATCCGCTTCTGGACTGGATTCTGGAGCTTCAGTCCAACCTACCTTCACTCCGAACCCCTGGATGTGCCAAATGTTTTCTTTTGCACCTGCATCACACTCTTCATGTTTCGAGGAATATGGCGTTGGTGGGAAGAGGACCGAAACCACGCATTTCCTTACCTGATCCTGATTGCCGTCTTCCCCATCACTTACTACTTGACCCATGGCTCAATGGACTACCGTCAACCCATAGAGCCGCAGATTGTCATTCTCGTGACAATCGGAATATTCGGCTTCGAGGCATCGACTGGATCAGAGGATTTTCTCGCCTTTTCAGGAGACGAAAGCTTCGCCTCGCCTCATGCACAGACGAATGCACTCACCGCTGCATTCAAGAGAGACGTGTCCGGCGAGTCAACTGGATTGCTCGATGGGATCGAACAGAATCTCAGCCTTTGAGAGCCCTCTCCTCCTCAATCAGGCTTTCCGGAAGATGGAGAGGTAGCTGGAGACAACGGACACCTTTAGCCGACCAAGCGCCTGAGCAAGACCTATAGCGAGCCTTCCTTCCTGTGGGAATAGTCGGTCAATTGTAAGTTTCCGACGGCCGGCATGTCTGCATGACATCCGTCGCAAAGTCTACAATGCCTCTGTAGCTCTTCGCACGAAACAGTGTCAAAAATCCCTGGCTGTTGCACAAAAGGAAAGGTAACTCTCCGTGAAGGCACTTGTTAAAAGCCGCGACGAACGCGGCCTCTGGCTCCATGACGTTCCCGAACCTGAGATGGGCATCAACGACGTCAAGATTCGCGTCCTCTACACCGGCATCTGCGGTACGGATCTCCACATCTACGATTGGGACGCCTGGGCGAGCAAGACCATTCCCATCGGGCTTACCATCGGCCACGAGTTCGTCGGTGAGGTGGTCGCCGTCGGTTCAAACGTTGCCGACATCAACATCGGTCAACTCGTCAGCGGAGAGGGCCATGTCGTCTGCGGGCGCTGCCGTAACTGCCTCGCGGGGCGGCGCCATCTCTGCGCCCACACCCTCGGCGTAGGCGTAAACCGCAACGGCGCATTCGCCGAGTACATCGTCCTTCCAATGTCGAACATCTGGCAGCATAGCCCAGGCGTCGCGCACGAGATCGCAGCTATCTTCGATCCCCTCGGCAACGCCGTCCACACCGCGCTGGCCTTCCCCGTCCTTGGTGAAGATGTCCTCGTCACCGGGGCCGGCCCCATCGGCATCATGGCCGCAGCGGTAGCTCGACACGCCGGAGCCCGTTACGTCGTTATCTCCGATCCCAACGAGTACCGCCGCAATCTCGCCGAAAAGGTAGGCGTCACCCTCGCCGTCGACCCCCGCGCCACGCCACTCAAAGAGATTCAGCAGCAGCTCCACATGCACGAGGGCTTCGACGTCGGCCTCGAGATGTCCGGCAACCCCAACGCCTTTCGCGACATGCTCACCAACATGAGCCACGGCGCGAAGATCGCCATGCTCGGCATCCCCTCCGAAGACATCTCCATCAACTGGAACCAGGTCGTCTTCAACCAACTCACCATCCGTGGCATCTACGGCCGAGAGATGTACGAGACCTGGTACAAGATGACGGTGATGCTCGAGAGCGGCCTGGATATCTCCGGCGTCATCACCCACCACATGAACTGGCGGGACTACGAGGCAGGCTTCGCCGCCATGCGCTCCGGCAACTCCGGCAAGGTCGTCCTCGACTGGCGCGACGTAAGCTAGCCTCGAATCCCTATCGAATAAAAGGCATGGCTTCGGCCGTGCCTTTTTTCATCTCAAGCACCCAAGCTATACTTCACAGGTCGCACCATCAGGAGCCTACCTTTGCAGAACCGCATCCTCGGCACCACCATGCCCGTCCTCGAGTTCGCCCTCGACCACAACGACGCCATCATCTCCGAGGCCGGCGAACTCTCCTGGATGTCCGCCTCCATTCAGATGACCACCCACACCCAGCACGGCGGTGGTGGCGGTCTCTTCGGCGTCATCCGGCGCGTCGCCGGCGGCGGCTCTCTCTTCATGACTGAGTACCGCGCCGTCGGAGCCCCCGGCGAGGTAGCCTTCGCCACCCGCGTCCCCGGACACATCGTCCCCGTCGAAGTCGGCCCCGGCCACGAGTACCTCGTCCACCGCCACGGCTTCCTCTGCGCCACCGCTGCCATCGAGCTGGGAGTGGGCTTCCAGCAATCTCTCGGCGCCGGCATCTTCGGTGGCGACGGCTTCCTCCTCCAGAAGGTCTCCGGGCAGGGAACTGCCTGGCTCGAGCTCTCGGGCGAAGTCATCGTCAAGGACCTCGCCCCCGGCGAAACCCTCCGCGTCCATCCCGGCCACGTCGGAGCCTTCCAGTCCAGCGTCTCCTTCCAGATCCAGCGCGTCCCCGGCCTCAAAAACATGATCTTCGGTGGCGACGGCATCTTTCTCGCCGCCCTCACCGGCCCCGGCCGAGTCTGGCTCCAGACCCTTCCCATCTCACGCCTCGCACACCAGCTTCAGGAATATATGCCCGCTCAACGCAGCGAGAAAGCCGCCGAAGGAGGCGTAGTAGGCGGAATCGTAGGCTCTATCCTCAAGGGCATGTGACGCCCCGTTGCATCAACTTCGAGCCATCCACCCATCCAAAGACCATCCGTTATATCGCCGGAGGAACAGAAGCAAAGAGAAGATCAGCGCATACACAACTGCGATCCTGCAGCCGACCAATCTTGCGCCAAAGCCGACCCAAACGTAAGCACCGCAATCAGCAGACTGGCCCCAATCAAAGCAGCCCGAGTCCTCACCTAAGCCATAACCGTGTTCAGCATCGACTCTTAGAGTCAGGGGATCGATGATGATCGCATCGTCCCTGCGCGAGGCGGCGAGGTTTTCCTGCATTTGCCGATGTATATCGAGCATCTCGCTCAACGCCCAGTTTAAAGCCGCCCATGCCTGCTTATCGAGAGACAAAGATGAGTAGTCGTCAGCATCGACGGTCTCGTTAATCTCTTCTAGTGCGGCTTCTGTAAGGCCTATCTGATGGAGGATGTATTCCACATAATTTGAGGCGGAAGTCCCGCCGACTTGGTTCGCGAACGATGTGAGCTCTTCCGCCATCTTCGAGCGTCGTTCCTCTTGTGCTGGCTTGAGCTTGTGCAAGCGAAGGAAACAACCCTCCTCAGAACATCGGCAAGGAGTTTACGCAGACTCTCTTCGTTATGGGCTGGCAGCAAGGACAGAGCAGTATCCCAGTCAAAACTTCGTAATGCCTTGTTCATCGATTCTTCGTTATACATAACTTCAAGCTTAGAGGATGATCCCCTCTCTTTCGTCAAAGTGTGCGTCTTCCATACGGTGTTTAGCTTCTACGACGCAGACGCGACTACGCCTTCGCATGTCGGGCCTGACTCTCAGGAAGGTGCTGCGGAGTGAGAGGCGGAGGCTCCAGTGTCTGGTCGTGGGATTGCTAGGAAAAGATGAGGAGCTTTGCTTTGAATCGTTGCCGCGTTTCGTGCAGCGGGGAACATGTTGTCCTCGCTCATCATCGCGTTCGTGTCTCAGTGGTTGGTTCAGTTTCCGCTGGCCTTCTTTCTGTCGAGGCACACGGACCTGCACGCGGTCGGCTCATGGTGGTCATTTCCGATTACGAATATCGTCGCGTCCATTGTTTCGATCTCGTGGTTCGCCCAAGGCGGCTGGAGAAAATCCAGACTCAGCGAAGACGATCGAGACCTGATCCGTGACACTGACAACGGCGTCCGCCTCTAGGAGTCGGCGCGAACGAGGTGAACATACGGCCAGGCAGCTTACCACCCTCAAGGACAAAACTCATCCGCTTGCTTTCAAGAATCTCCCGTTGGTCGACGGTAAGGTTTTCTCCTTTGATTCATTCTTCTCCTAGCATGGCTGGATACTCATCATCTCCATCGGTAGTTAGCCGTGGATTAGCAAAAATGCCCGTTTGTTCTTGAATCTTGGACTTCATCTGTTCATCTTCATTCGTCCACTGTGACTAAACCCGAAGACAGAAGTCGTAGGATCTGTTCTCTGCTTCCGTGGCAACTCCAATGACCTTGTGATTATTCGGATAGAGGCCGCGCGCCACAAAACACATGGTCCCCAGCATTGCTTTACACCGCCAGGCTCACTTTCAATGGACACGCTGCCGCAAGGACACGGATCACCTTCGATCATCCACGCCGAGCGCGCGACGGCGATCTCCGATATAGCTCAAAGCCTGACCGCCGTCTGAGTATTCCCACCACGCATCCATCCCGCCTCTGAACAGATCGTGCGGAACTTTCTTAGTGGCAGTGGCATTCTCCCAAACCGTCACCCCAGTCCCCTTTGCTTCTACGTCGTCAGGCAGGCCCGCAACACCGTGATAGATGTCATCGGCGCGTTCCCGGCGAGTTCTCCCGTCATCGGTATTCATGTACTTTCGCATGGCGAGATGCCACATGGCGAACTGCTGGATTGATGCTAGAGCTGCGATCCGTGTATTTTGCACCCGCGTCTTCCTGACCATCTTGCCCTTGCCTACTAAGAACTCAGAGGTGATCTCTTCGGTGTTTGCCACACCCTGTCCTGTATCGAACGGGACGCGAAAACCCAAGTCACCATACATTGCTCCAAGCATGACGTGCGGCTCATTGAGGTTTACGAAACTGCCCGGAGCCGCTGCCAGCACCAACACACAAAGGTAGTCTGCGGTTGACTTGAATTTGCGCTGACCTTCTTCAATGTGCTCCCGAATTGGTGTGTACGAGTTGAAAGTGCAAAAGCCACGAGGAGGCGGTGGGTTTATGATGTCCTTCACTTCGAGCAGTATCTTGCCGTGTGTCGGATGATCTACAACGAAGTCGATCAACTGGGAAACACCGGGTAGCTTTGGCTCACGCTCGAACGCGATGCCCTGCGATACGAGGTAGTCCTCAAAGAGCTGTTCTCCGTACGTTGATTTATTCATGCGTGTCATACCGCTTTCATCAAGATGGTAGGATTATAGGCGAAGAAATGGTGAAACTCTATCCGTGGAGCTTATGCCAGAAGACCCGATCAAGCTATTTGCCAGTATGTCCGAGCGCTATCCCCAGCCCGACGATGCCGACGCTGTCCATACCGCTGCCCGTGGTCTCATTTCGTTGATCCCGGGCGCGGGCGGTCCCATTGACGAGTTTCTGTCGTTGGTGCTCGCACCCAGTGTGAGCCGACGTAGAGACGATTGGTTCAAGGAACTCGCCGATGTAGTGGAGGAAATGAAGAGGCGGGTGGACGACTTTAAGGTTGAGGACCTAGCCAAGAATGAAGCGTTTGTATCAGCAACAATTCAAGCCACAAGAATTGCGGCAGGTACCCACAAGCAAGAGAAACGGGCGATACTTCGCAACGCTTTGCTCAATATCGCACTCGGCAATGGGCCTGATGAAGACACGCAACAGATATTTCTGAACATCGTCGAAGCATTCACTGCGTCCCATGTTCGCGTTCTAAATGTTTTATGGAATGGTGCGAGGGACATGGCCCAGAAGAAGCTCTGGGACCAAAACAACATACCGATGAACTCCAGAAACTACGGTACAGCCATTGAATTGCTAGTACCGGAGCTGAAGGGGCAGAGCACTCTTGTGGAGTACATTTTGACTGACCTGAGAAGTCGCGGATTCACCCAGCTTAACGGGTTGACCAACAGCTTTCCACAAGGTGGGACGATCACAAATATGGGCATACAGTTCATGCGTTTAGTTCTTCATCCTGACGAATTGCCCTAGTGGAAGTCATGCGACCGAACATCTATCTCACTGAGCTTCAGCACGCGAACGGCTGACGCTTTCACGGAGATGACGCCGTCCTGATTCTGGAGCGTGCCTTCGACTCGCAGGAACTTCCCGCGCGTCACCGCGACCCTGTTCCGCTCATACAAATAGGGATTGATGATTGCATTGGAGATGCCTGTCTCATCCTCCAGGCTGAGGAAGATGAAGCCTTCAGCCGTACCGGGACGCTGGCGGGCAATCACAGCTCCAGCGATACGCGTATAGATGCCGTCCGGCATTGCTCGCAGATCGGCAGCCGGGATGACACCGGCGTCGTTCATCTCTGCCCGGTGATATGCCATCGCGTGCGGGCCCATTGTTAACCCTGTGCCACTGAAGTCAGCGACCAACCGCTCTTCTGTCGTCATGGGCAGCAGCGGTGCAGAGGTCTCCAGTTCATGCTCATCGGGAATGTTCTCGAAGAGCGGCCCTACACTCTGCCCGGCGCGTTCCACGCGCCAGAGAGCTGTGCGGCGGTGGTGTTTCTCTCCCGTCCAGTTGAACGCTCCTGCCTTCGCCAGCAGCGTTAGCACTGTCCGCCGTATCGAAGGCACACGGCGTTGAAGATCGTACTCAGATGCGAATGGCCCATTTATCTCTCGGGATTCTGCAATAGCGTTTCCTATCTCCCGCCGCAATCCTCGTACATATTTGAAGCCGACTCTGACGGCGAACGAGCCGGAGTATCTGTCGCGCTCTGCTTCTTTAAGTTCTTCGAGCGTGCAGAACCATTCCGAGTTCTGTACGTCGATGGGCAGACCTTTAAGTCCGTGGCGCTTCGCGTCGTTGAGTATCGTCGCCGGAGAATAGAAACCCATTGGCTGATTGTTGAGCAACGCGCAAGTATATGCAGCGATGTAGTGAAATCTGGTGTAAGCACTCGAATACGCGATCGAAGCGAAGCTGTGTGCGTGCGATTCGGGGAACATGAACTCTTTGACCGTCGAGAGTACCCGCATAATCTCCGCCTGTACTTCCGGCGTGATTCCGTTTGCAGTCATGCCTTTGTGGAGTCGTGCTTTCATTCCGTCGAGGATGGCCTCAGACCGCTTGCCGCCCATCGCTTTGCGTAACTCTTCAGCTTCTCCACCAGTGAGGTTTGCGGCAACCATTCCTATCTTCATCACCTGCTCTTGAAAGAGAGGCACACCGAGCGTTCTACGAAGGAACGGCTCGAATAAAGGATGGAGGTACGTGATTGCTTGTCTGCCTAACCTTCGTTCGATATAGGGATTTACGAATTTCCCTGTAACCGGCCCAGGGCGGATGATGGCAACCTGCATCGACAGATCGGAGAAGCACTTTGGCCTCGTGCGCGGGAGAGCGGACATCTGAGCACGGCTCTCTATCTGAAACAGCCCAACCGTATCGGCTCGCTGAATGCTTTCGTAAACGGCCTCATCCTGCGGGAGCTGTGCATAGTCGAGCGGCACACCGTAATACTGCGGCACAAGATACGCCGTATCTTTGAGGACGGCCAGCATCCCTAAACCCAGAAGATCAACCTTGATGATCTTCATATCGGAGCAGTCGTCTTTGTCCCATTGCACGACCGTGCGTCCGGCCATCGACGCCCATTCAATCGGCACAACCGAATCGAGATGCCCCTGACAGATGACCATACCGCCTGAGTGCTGGCTGAGGTTGCGCGGTAGGTTCTGCATCCGCCCGCACATCTCCAGGTACTTCGAAATGCGTGCATTCCGCATATCGAAGCCGGCAGCTTTGAAGGTGTTTTCTAGGGTGTCGCTCGGTCCCTTCCATTCCCATGAACTCACTAGGCCGGCGAGCCGTCCCGCTGTTTCTCTGTCGAAGCCGAGCGCCTTGCCCGCCTCGCGTGAGGCAGAACGGCTGCGATACGTGGTTACATTCGCAGTCATGGCTGCGCCCAGCTCACCGTATCGTTGGTAGACGTATTGGATGGCACGCTCGCGGTCGGTCTCGCTGGGCAGGTCGAGGTCTATGTCCGGCCACTCACCGCGCTCTTCAGACAGGAACCGCTCAAAGAGCAAATCGAGCCCCACAGAATCAACGATGGTGATTTCGAGCGCATAGCAGACGACGCTATTTGCGGCTGACCCACGGCCCTGAATGAGAATGCCGTTGTCTTTGCAGAAGTTCACAATATCCCAGACGATGAGGAAGTATCCGGCGAGTCCCAACCGCTCAATCAGTCGCAGTTCACGCTCTGCTTGTTGTTTTGCTTTGGCGTAGAGCGCCGCATCGTTCTTAGGCAAGTAGCGTCTGCGTATGCCCTCCTCCACACGTTTGCGGATAAACGAATCCATCGTCTGCCCGTCCGGTACGGGATACGCCGGGAACTCATACCCCAAGCCGGTCAGCTCGAATTGCAGACGTGTTGATAACTCCCTGGTGTTGGAGATTGCGTCCGGGTAGTCGTAGAAGAGTTGCTGCATCTCGCGTGCGGAGCGCAGATGCCGTTCGGCGTTCATCGTAAGCAGACGGCCTGCTGTATCAAGCGTCTTGCGGTGACGAATGCAGGTGAAGACATCGAGGACTTCGCGCTCGTACTCCGTCGCATAGTTGACCCCGCCCGTAGCGAGCAAAGGCAGGTTCAGTGATCGCGCGATGCGGATGGCTGCCCTGTTGCGGTGCTCTTCCTCACGGTCGAAGTGACGCTGTAACTCGACATAGACATTACGTGGGCCGAAGATGTTCACCAGCCGCTCTACTGTCTTCTGTGCGGCGTCGTATCCGCCTTGTGCCAATGCTGCGGCCAGAGGCCCTTCACTCCCGCCTGTGAGACATACCAGACCTTCGCCGTACTCTTCCATGTCGCTTGTGAGCGCCGAGCCTTCGGCCTTCGTGCTCTCGCGTAACTTGAAACGGGTGATGAGGCGACAGAGGTTTTTGTATCCGGTGCGAGACTCCACCAGCAGAGGCAGCCGGGCAGGTTCAACCGGATGCCGATGCTGCAAATATGCGGCGGGTCGTAGGCGCTGCCCCATATCGCTCACGGCAATCTCTGCACCGACTTGCGCTCTCACACCTTGCTTCTGTCCTTCCATATGGAAGCGTGGCGCACCGTATACGCCGTTACGGTCCAGGAGTGCCATTGCTGGCATCTCCAAATCGGCCGCTTGCTGCATCAGGAACTCAGGCATGGATGCGCCCTCAAGGAAGCTGAAGACGGAGCGTGCGTGAAATTCGACGAACTGAGTCATACGTCCCCTGCACATACCAGCACCGGGAGCGAGGATCGAATGCGATTCGGCAGACACGCTCTGCGGTGTCGGTTGCCAGCCGGACAGCCACCTCCATCAAGACATATTCAGCACTGTACTGACGCCAAAATTGCCTGAGTTGATCGCTGCAGCGAATCGTTTCGGCGGCGATGCACAGCAAGCGAAACACCATTTCGAGGACGGATTTCGAGAAGCGTTCAGCTCTCTCAGGAGAGAATGGATTTGCGTTTCCCACTAACGGTCTATTACGCATTCAAACAGGACGACGAGGATAGCGGTTCTGAATCTGAAGAAAACGTGGATGCAACCGTAGATCTCACAACTGGATGGGAAACATTGCTGGCAGCCCTGATTACAAGCGGTTTTCAGATCACCGCGACGTGGCCAGTTCGTGCGTCTCAAAAATGGCGCATGGTTTCTATGGGCACTAATGCGCTTGCTTCTTATATTGTCCTTGCGTGTAGGCCGCGACTCGCCGAAGCCCAGCAGACTGATCGTCGCACGTTCGTGGCCGCGCTTAAGCGCGAGTTGCCGACGGCGATCAAACACCTACAGCAAGGCAACATCGCGCCGGTTGACTTCGCCCAGGCGGCAATAGGTCCTGGCATGGCAATCTACTCAAAATACACCAGAATTCTCGAAGGCAGCGGGAACCCCATGACGGTTCGTACCGCACTCTCGCTCATTAATCAGACGCTTACGGAGGTGCTCTCTGAACAGGAGGACGAATTTGACACAGATACGCGGTGGGCCATCGCATGGTTTGAACAGCACGGTTTTGATGAGGGGAATTTCGGAGATGCGGAACTCCTGAGTAAGGCTAAGGTCACGTCTGTTGCAGGACTTCAACACGCTGGAATAATCCATTCTAAAGCCGGCAAAGTTCATCTTCTCCGCCCTAGTGAACTGTCACCTAGTTGGGATCCAGCGACGGATATGCGAGACGCTGTTCCTCCCTCCCTCCGCATTGCTGCCGGTTTGCTGCTGGCCGTCCTGTTGAGTGTTGTCGGATGCCACGTCCTCCGCTGGAGGAATCCTGCCTCTCCAGAGGCGCTCCTCAAGCGAGCCGACGAGATGTCGTGGCTGAATAGTTGGATAGCGGCAGAACCCCTTTATCGACAAGCGGAAAGTCAGTTCACACAGAGACACCAGCTCTCGAAGGCACTCTACGCGCGTGTCAGCGAAATGCCGGCCCACAGCGAATCCGCAACGAACGTTCCAGTCCAAATCGCGTTGCTCAGAAGTGATTTGACGCTGCCTGAGGCGCACGACCCTGAAACACGGCTTCGCATTCTGACCATACTTGGAATGCTCGAAGTTAACTACGACTCTGGAATGGCGCGTGAGACCTGGACTCAGGTTGAGGATCTGGCACTTCGGCAGCATCATTATCTGCTGGCATCCAGAGCGATCGGCGAGCAAGGAATTGCGGCATTTCTTCTCGGGGACATGGCGACAGCAAAGAAGGATGTAGTCAAGGCATGGATGGTGGCGAAGACTGCTGATCCTGGCGCTCATATTCGATACGCCAGCATGTATTGCACGGGTTTGGTGGAACTCCACAAATACAACGAAGCTCTTGGACCCCTGAATGAGGCAATCAAGGTCGCCAAAGACACTCCCGGCGCGGCCTATCCAACCATTGCGATAACTGCGAAAATAGGATCTCTCAGCGGCCTCGGAAAAGCCAGGAAGCATTAGCGTTGGCGGGTGAGGAGATGCAGTGGGTAAGGAGCTACCATCTCGCCGAACATCTCTGTGACATCTACCAAACCAGGGCTGGCGTTTACGAAAGAATGGGCAATTGGGATCAAGCGGTGTCCGACTACGGGCAGGCCGCTCGATATGCAAAGCAGCTCTCATATTGGCGCGGCTTGACTCAGGTAGATGGTTTGCTCGCGAAGGCGTACCTGCATGAAGGGACGCTGCAACTAGCCTTGACCGCGATCGACGAAGCCATTGAGGCCAATGAGCATATCCCCGATGAGCTGTATTTCGTTCCAAGGGATCTTGCCATCAAGGCAGAGATCATGGCTCGCTTGGGGAACGTCTAATCATCGAACCAGTTATACGAGAAGAGCGCGGATATGCTTGACGCGCTCCTGAGCAAGGTGCCGACGCCAACCGTAGAGCGTCAACTCCTCGGCGATTTGAGCGAGGTTTATTCGGAATACTTCGCGTCTCTAAGCGATCAAGGTAGAACCGCGGATGCATTCCGCGTGATCGAGCGTGCGCGGGGGCGAGTAGAAGCACAATCGTTGACACATCACGAAGTCATCACACCGCACCAGCTGAATGCTTCGGAACAACACCTGACGGAATTGAACCTTGCATTGCTCAATACCGACGGCTCGGCCGCTAGAGAGCACATCCTCGACGCGATCTATGAGACGGAGCAACAACTCAATGCCGGTTCAACGGCAGGCGAGACAGCGCCAGAACCCGTTGATCTCGGTCAACTGCAAGGTGATCTCCGTCCTTCTGAACTTTTCGTCGAGTATGTTCTGGACGGTCCGCAATCTTATGCTCTCGCAGTGACGCATCGAACCGTCCACCGATACACGTTGCCGTCGAAGGATGAACTGGAACGACAGGCGACACGATACCGCACTGAGATTTGCAACAAAGGGCTGACTTGGCACTTGCGCAGCAGCTTTTCAATAATCTCTTGGGTGGAATTCAAGAATTCAAAGAGAAGCAGACGCTGATCGTAGTGCCAGATGGAAAACTCCACCTCTTGCCCGTCTCAACTCTGGCAAACGGCGGCCACTACGTTCTGACCTCTCATCTTGTGACTGTGGCGCCGTCAGGAACCGTGCTCCACATTCTGAGGCATCGCACGAATGAGACCGCGAGTGACGATCTGCCGTATGTGGGAGTGGCGGCGTGGACAACCAATTTATCATCCCTGAGCATTCGCCGAGCGGTCTCAGGACCGGAGAGAAAGGAACTCATAGCGTGACCAGCGATGTCGATCAACATGAAATTGGTCAGTGCTGACTTCCACCCGCTTAACATGATGGACATCGACAGAAGTCGAAACAAGACGCAAACTCGGGGCTCTCGTATCAACTTCCATGTTCGCCTCGAGTAGCATTTCCGCTAACGTTGGCTCGCGCGGAGGCCTGAACCTCACCCGCAGGCGGAACCTCCTCGGACACGGAATACTCGACCTCAGGTCCCCCCTCGTAGTCTTGCAACGTGCTAACGCTGAACTTCGTTCCCTCAGGTATGGCGACCTTTTCAACGACCGATGCCTTATGGAAGAGGACTATGTTCTTCGCCTGTCCTGCTACTTGAACGGAAGGATAGATGATCCCGTCGATTGAAGGGGAACATTGAGAGCTGAGGAAATCAGCAATGGCCTGCGTCACTAGGTAGTCGGAAGACTCGGTTGACCGCGACGGTCTTTGTTTATCGCCACAGTCACGGCTCTCTGATCTGCGTGACTGATTCACGTCGTTGCAGCTGCAGTCAAGTCAGCCGGCTATAAGATTCTTGGAGCCTCGCCGATTCCGGCAAGCGAAATCACGTTCAACGGACGGGCCTTCTCGGTGGGAGCTCTGTACTATGCGCTGACGTTGGCAGGCATTGCGGCCGGGGTTGTGTTCGATGCGTTAGGTGCGTTGGCGGAGAATACTGTAGTCACCTGGAAATTCATCAAGGACGCATTTCTGTCCGCAAAGTCGTGGCGCGGCCTCGTTGCCTCCCCGGCCTTCAGCTCGAACGATTCTCTCGTGAGCGGAATTTCCTGGATCACCGACGAAATCTGATTGCTCACAAAATCGTTGAGTACGACCGCATCAGAACCGTCTGCCTCAGAGAGAACTATCCGCGGACAGGAATAGTCACTGGTAATGAAATATGGAAGTAGCTTCTCGACAAGAATGCGCGCTACTGTGTCTAACCGCTTGTCGATGGACTTACCGGTCCTCAGCCAATCCAAGCGCACAACGGTTTTCGAATCAGAAACAGTCGAAGGAACGTTCGATTCATCAACGATGATTTCCTTGCCTTTGCCCATCCGAAAGGAACGATGAATATAACCATCCCCTTTCAGGTAGTCACTCTCCACCTGCAAACGGTCGAAATACTTTAGACAGGTGAAGCGACCGAAGCCCTTACCGCCATCCCGGATTTTGAAATCGCTATAGAGCGTATCGAAGGAATCCCGGTTCTCGTCGCGATGCCGTTGTCTTCTATTTCGAAACTCAGGATATCGGGCAGGCTCCCATCTGTTTCGAGTTGAGCACTCCTGTATGCCCTGATCAAAACCTGTCCGTTTGACACGGCCTTCGCGTCGATCGCCTGAATTGCGTTGACGACGACCTCCACGATGGCGGTGTGTCGTATTCGCACGAATGTTCTCTACGGCTCTGCTGACGTTTATATTACTCATGGCGAAGGCTTCCAACCTCGATCTCAGAAACACTAAAGCAGAGCTGCTGATGTTTTTATCCAAAGTGCAGTCCAGCAGGTGCCATTTGCCAGTGCGAAAACTGGCCAACCCAATATTGGCATGCTACATCGTTGCATGTTCGCCTAGCTGGATTACTCATGTCCATCGGCTCGCACTTGGGGTCGGCTAACCGGAAACTGGACCACTTCCGACGATTGGCTACCTGATTTGAAGGGGGTAGTAATACGAAGCCTGATCCTGCTCATGGGTCGTTGAAAGGAAATAAGACCCGGGCTGGACTTTCGCAAATCGAGGTAAACAGAGACCTCTTCACGGTCGCGATTGCCCGTTGCGGCTGCGCTAGCCTTGGCCAGTAAATCGTTGCCCCTCTGATCGCGCGTGACAGCGACCGCGTATCGACCAGGGTCGCTGTACCGGGGACGAATGATCGTCACTTTCACCAAAGCCGCAGGCAACGATTCGGCTTGCAATGGGCCAGGCTGATCCCCGCGAAACGTACCGGCGTTCCATAGGTCCACGGATTCAGGAACGGCTGCCAGGTCGGCCAACTGCTGCGTCGAGTTCGGTCCGCGGCGAGCCAGCCCGACGAACAAGGCGGCAATCAACAGACACGAGGCAACCGCGGCTGTGAGCACCAGTCTCAGCCGAAGAGAATGGTGTTCTCGCCGCAGGTCGAGCAACTGCAGGTCGAGCAACTGCCTCATGCAAATGGGGCAGTTCGCTGCATGATCAACTCTTGGGTCTCCAAGTGCTATCCGCTTGGATTTCTTGGCTAGGTCCTTGAGGAATGTTTCATCAGGACAGGGACCAGGAGGGGTTGCGCTCCCTTCGAGTACACGTTCCTGATGGCGCTGCGCAATCCAGGCTTCAAAGCGATCTTCAGGACTTGAAAGTCCGCGCAATCTCAGCCGCATCGAGAGAGATCTCCAGGTTCGGAGAGGGCGTGGCGCAGCGACTCCACCTCCCGGAAATATGCACGTCTCACAGCAGTATGGTCCATGTTGAGGTGTTCAGCGACCTTCCTACACGAGTATCCCAGCCATCGCCACTCCACTATCGATTGGGCAAACGGCAGAAGCCGCGCGAACAGTTCGTTCGCATAGACTCTTTGCTCTGCTTCTGATTGACCAACATACACTTTTTCCAGATCAAGCAAAGACCCGTATTGAATCTCTCGACTCTTCTTCGCGGATTGTTGCCGCGCGCGACGCTTGATGACGCCCTTGATGCGCCACGCGAGTTTTTTGTCCGGACAATCCGTATGGCGACCAAGGTAGTCGAAGGCGTTCTGTACAGCATGATCCATGAGGTCATGAGCTGCGGCGTGATCGTTCAAGTAGGTCCACGCACAGAGGAGCGCGTAAGGCCAGGCTGTCTTGGCAGCGGCCTCCAGCCTCTGATCAGAAGTAGGGTGCCCGGTCGAATAGGCCCAACTCCACGTCAGCTCTTGCCAGATGCGACCATGTGGCTGCATACGCGAGCGACCGTCTCGAATGGGTTAACCACTTCAACAACGAAAGTATATGCCACAACCGGATTCATCTGGTCGTACAAAAATTTCCAGACACTTGCCCCAAAGACAGTATGAAAGTGCCTTTAGTAGATGCGGGGACAGAATTGCCAGAGCGTCCCCACGGCGCTCAGGATGAACCTTCAAGATTGATCGGCGGTGAAACATGATTGGGAGTTTGCCAGAACAGGCT
>WNFC01005472.1_pt1 | contig 16678 bp, 20 predicted proteins | sample 5400541 | NCBI WGS metagenome assembly WNFC01 (sample SAMN13153342, study PRJNA577476) | soil metagenome | isolation source: 120 cm saprolite under Douglas fir tree site 2 hole 2 replicate 1 | place: USA:California | collected 2015-04-18
GCGATACCGCCAAGCGGCGCCGTCCTGATGCCCGCCTGCTCGATGCCGAGATTGGCGATGTTGGGCTTGCGGCCCACCGCGAACATGACGCGATCGGCGTTGATGGTGCGGCCGCCTGTCAGCGTGACGGTATAGCGCGCGTCGCGCTCGTGGATCGCGGTGACGAGCTCACCGACGATCACCTCGATGCCGCGCATCTCCATCTCGGTGCGCACATGGGAGCGCACGTCGTCGTCGAAACCGCGCAGGATGTTTTCGCCGCGATACACGAGCTTCACGCGCGATCCGAGGCCCGCGAAGATGCAGGCGAACTCGACCGCGATGTAGCCGCCGCCCTGGATCACGATCTCGGCCGGGAGCGCCGGCAGATGAAACGCATCGTTCGACGAGATGGCGTGCTCGAAGCCCGGAATCGGGTGGCCGGCAAACGGCGCCGCTCCGGTCGCAACCAGAATGTGACCGCAGCGCACGCGCGCTCCCGAGGCCAGGAGACGCACGGTGGTCTCGTCCTCGATCACGGCGCGGGACTTGACGATCTCGACGCCGGCCTTCTCCAGGTTGGAGCGGTAAACGGTTTCGAGCCGCGCGATTTCCTTGTCCTTGTTGGCAATCAGGGTCGGCCAGTCGAATGCCGCCGGCGCCACCGTCCAGCCGAAACCCGCTGCATCCTCGAATTCGTGGGCGAAACGCGACGCATAGACCAGGAGCTTCTTGGGTATGCAGCCGCGGATGACGCAGGTGCCACCGATACGATACTCCTCGGCGATCATCACTCTGGCGCCGTGGCCGGCGGCGATCCGCGCCGCCCGCACACCGCCGGAACCGGCTCCGATGACGAACAGGTCGACGTCGTTTACAGACGCCGAAGCTGTCACAACTGGTGGCCCTTTTTCTGCATCTCGCTGCGCATCCGGGCCATCACGGTGTCGCCGAACGCTTCGGCCCATTGCCGCGCGCGATTCATGCCGTCCTCGATCGCGTTCGGCTCCTCCTTGAGGAATTTCTGACCCAGCGGGGTCTTGTAGAACACCAGCAGATCCTTGAGTTCCTGCTCGGTGAAGCGGGTCGCGTAGGCGCGGGCGATCTGCTCCAGAGCCTCGCTGCTCTTGCCGTCGAGTTCCTTGTGCAGGACCGTGGCGACATCGTTAAGCTCGCGCGTCAGATTGGGATTGGTCGGCACGAAACTGTTCTTGACGGTTTCGATCACGCCGCGGACCAGCGGCTCCGTCATGCCGCTCGCGCCCTTGGCGACGACCACGTCGCGCGCCAAGGCGACCGCTGCCGCGGAGGGCTGCTGCGCATGGGCAGCGATTGGTCCGAGGCAGGCGCAGATCATGGCCCCGATGAAAACGATGCGCGAACGTGAACTCCTGTACATGTGCATGCTCCCCGACGTTGCTGGTCTAAATCCTGTTGGCCTCGACCATCCGCACCCCTCCCGGCCCGGCGATGATCGCCACCGCGACCAGGCCAATGAAAAGCCCGTGTTCCACCACGCCCGGAATTCCCGCAAGCCGCGCCGCCAGCGCTTTGGGGTCGGGAATGCGCTTGAGCGCGGCATCGAGCATGTGGTGCCCGCCATCCGTGACGAAAGGATGTCCCTCCCGCGTGCGCCGCAGGACGGCCGGCCCCGGACAGCCGGCGGCCACGGCGGCGGCCTCGACGGCCCGGCGTGTGGCCGCAAGGCCGAACGGCACGACCTCGATTGGCAGCGGAAAATGCCCCAGCTCTGCCACCCATTTGGTATCGTCGGCAATCACGATCATGCGGGCGGAGGCGGCGGCTACGATCTTTTCCCACAACAGCGCGCCGCCGCCGCCTTTGATGACGGTGAGGTCGGGGGCGATCTCGTCGGCCCCATCCACGGTCAGATCGAGTTCCGGCGTCTCGTCCAGGGTCGAGAGCGGAATGCCGAGCTGCGCGGCGCGGGCGCGGGTGGCCTCGGAGGTCGGCACTGCGATGACGGAAAGGCCGTCGCGCACGCGCGCGCCCAGCAATTCGACGAAATGGCGCGCGGTCGACCCGGTGCCGAGGCCGAGGCGCATCCCCGATTGCACGAACTCTACGGCCCGCGCGGATGCCGCGCGTTTACGATCTTCAAGGCTGGTCACAATGTAAGCGCTCTTGCGGCGGACGGTTGTTTTATGAGCCTCTTAGCGGGCTGCGGCCGCAAAGCATAGCCGAAAATCCGGGCCCCCACCCTGGGACCGCGGGCGTCTCGCCCGCTCGCTGTCGATCCCTTGCCGCATGAGGAGGATCGGAGCGTAGGATGGGTTGAGCGACAGCGAAACCCATCAGGACCTTGCAGAGTGAGGCCGAATGGTGGGTTTCGCGGAGTTTACCATCGGGCCGGCCAGAGGCCGGACCCGTTGGCTCAACCCACCCTACGCTGCCTCGCTTGCTGGGGGAGGGTGTAGGCCATAGCGCACGCTTGGAGGACAGCGCGCAGCGCTTGCATTCGGGACTGCCCGTCGTTAGCCGTTGCGATATGGCCACCATCATCTTCGATCTCGACGGCACCTTGGTCGATACTGCCCCGGACCTCATCGATACGCTCAATGTGATCCTGGGCCGCGAGGGCCTGCCGATCATTCCGTACAGCGAAGGCCGCGCGCTGATCGGGGCCGGGGCGCGGAGCATGCTCGAGCGCGGCCTTGCGGCGGCGGGCCGGCCCGCGGCCGATATCGATCAGTTGTACGAGCATTTCGTCGCCTATTATGCGGACCACGTCGCCGACCGCTCACGCCCGTTCCCGGGTGTCGAAGCCGCGCTCGATGTCCTGGCCGGGCGCGGCTTCACCCTCGCGGTGTGCACCAACAAGCTCGAACGGCTCTCGGTGCGGCTGCTTAAGAGTTTGGGCTTGGCCGGCCGGTTCGCGGCAATCTGCGGGCAGGACACGTTCGCGGTGCAGAAACCGCACCCCGAGGCCTTGCTGGGCACGCTGCGTCGCGCCGGCGGCAGGCTCGACCGCGCCGTGATGGTCGGCGATTCACAAACCGACATCGCCACGGCCCGGGCGGCCCTGATGCCGGTGGTGGCGGTCGATTTCGGCTACACGGACGTTCCCGTGAAGGCCCTCGATCCCGACAAAATCATAAGCCATTACAGTCATCTGCCAGATGCGATCGAGATGCTCCTTAAAGGGCGCGATCACGTCGGCTTGGACAGCGGCCCGCGAGCACTTGCTTGACACGACTGGCGCTGGCTTATTAATGGCGTCGTGACGGCGGGCGCGTAGCTCAGCGGGAGAGCACTCCCTTCACACGGGAGGGGTCACAGGTTCAATCCCTGTCGCGCCCACCATAAAACCTCAACAAAACCAAGGCTTAGATAAGGGTCCACTCCCCTTTCCCCCACGTCTTGACCCTGAACAGACCGCGAATTCCCCCACAAAAGTGGGGGAAAATCGGGGGAAACTGTTCCCTGGGCGTTCGCGTGGGGGCGCACCACCCGGGCGCCAAAAAGGAAAGGCCTACGCCACCCGCTCGGGTCGCCTTTGACTCTCCACACCATGCGCTTACCGTCTCGCCCGCTGGCGGGCACTATTCGAAAGACAGGCTAATGGCTCAAGGCACGGTGAAGTGGTTCAATCCAGACAAAGGCTACGGATTCATCCAACCGGATGATGGCAGCAAGGATGTCTTCGTGCACATCAAGCAGGTCGAGAGCGCCGGGATGCACAGCCTCAATGAGGGGCAAAAGGTCTCTTTCGACGTTGTGCCGAATCCGAAGACAGGCAAGTCCTCGGCTGAGAATTTGCGTGCCGTCTGATGTCACCTGCTAACGAAAGAGCCGTCGTGGACCCCCGGCGGCTCTTTTCGTTGGATGCGCCCAAGACTGCGCCACGGCGCGATGCCCGGAATGATTCAACCGTGGCCCTTCGATGCCCTCCGCTCGTTCGCGTCCAGCGTCTGATAATAGAACCGATGCAAGAACGGCAGCGTGAACGGATCGTGCCCCAGTCCTTGCATTTGCCAGGCCCAGATAGCCCTTCCGGTACGTCCGTTGCCGTCCATGTAGGGATGAAGCGTTTCGAAGGCGATGTGGACACTCCAGGGACTGCGGGAGGCGTCATTCGCATTGCTGAGGATGCGCTGAAGTCGGCGGATGATATTGGGGCCTCCGTCGGGGGCGATGTGGTTGCCGACCCGGACGTTCATACCCGGGCGCTCACGTAATGGCTTCCCGGGGGCGATGACGGCCTGGAAATCGCCTACCGTTGTCGGATGGAGCTGAACGAGTTTCAGTAGCCGTTCATGGGCGGCGATTTCCTCTTCCGTCGGATCGCGCAAGATGCCTTCGATCCGGTTGCTCTCTCGGATGAAGTCGACGAATCCGGGGTGAGTTCGGTCAAACATGGGATGGCTCGCATTCGTTTTTCTCTTGGCGCGTCTTGAATGGGTAAACCCAAGTGAGCCGGTCACGTGAGACACAAAACACGTCTCAACAGGGTTGGGTTGCCGCATACGGGACGTCGATCAGGCGAGGGTGAAAACCCTAACGAGACACTTGCCACTATCCACGTGGCGCGGTCTGGGTCTCCTCATTTTTTGCCAAACAGCTGCATTGCCTCGTCCGCCAAGACGCCGCCTGTGATCGTGATCGGTACAAACGGTGCCTTCGCGGCGATATCGGCGCTTGAGATCATGATCTGATTGAGGGTGGTGGCGAGCTGTTGCACAGATGCGGCAAAAACCAGCCGTCCGACACGGCACCACAGGATCGCACCCATGCACATGGCGCACGGTTCGCCCGTAGTGTAAAGCGTGCTGCCGCGAAGGGCCACGTTGCCATGCTCGGTGAGGCAGTGGCGAATCGCAATCATTTCCCCATGCGCCGTGGGGTCGCCGTTCGTTCTTCCAAGATTGCGCCCGCGTGCAATGACCTGCCCATCGCGCACGATCACAGCACCAAACGGAAAATCGGCTTGACGGGCTTCGTCCAGGGCAATGCGCATGAACCGTTCATCATCAGGTGACGCATTCGTGGCGGCAACCAAATGACCAGCAGGCAATACAGCAGCGGAAGCCAGTGTGGTGATGATGGCTCGGCGGCTGTGAAGCTTGGTTGTCGGAATGGAATTGCGCTGATCGTGGCAACAAGGCATGTCCGGACCTCCTCTGAGGGGGGGCGTTGTGGCTTCCTGCCAGAATCATCTTAGTCGACAATGCGTCTTCGCGACAGTTTGACTCACGCGAGTTTCATCCCTGGAGACTGTGGAAGAAATGACTAATTGTTCCACAGTGACATTGCATGGCGGGGCTTTTTTCATGGATTCACAGGCAGGCAGCGACGCAGCGCCAACCATCGTAAATTCCACAGTTGCCGAACGCGCGAGTATCTGACGGGCTCCGAGGTCGAGGCGCTGATGGCGGCGGCTCGGAAAAGCAGCCGATACGGGCACCGCGATGCCACCATGATCCTGATCGCTTACCGGCACGGCCTGCGGGCATCCGAGGTGTGCGATCTGCAATGGCACCAGGTCGAGCTTGCTGCGGGCCGGCTCCATGTCCGCCGGTCCAAGCGGGGAACGTCATCGGTGCATCCGCTGCAAGGAGATGAGCTGCGAGCGCTACGTCGCCTGCAGCGAGAACAGGCACCAGGCCCTCACGTGTTCGTATCCGAGCGCGGCGCGCCGATGGCGCCGAAGAGCTTCCATGCCCTGATCCGGCGCCTCGGTGAGCGTGCGGGTATGCCCTTCGCTATCCATCCCCACATGCTGCGCCACGGCTGCGGTTACGAGCTTGCGAACAAGGGGCATGATACGAGGGCGCTGCAAGCGTGGCTCGGGCACCGCAATATTCAGCACACGGTGCGTTACACGGAGCTGGCGCCGAATCGGTTCAGGGATTTCTGGCGGGGGTGAGCCAAGGCCATCACCAAGGCGCTCGGCATCGGCCGGGCGTCGGTCTACCGCGTGCTGTAACTCCCATTCTGGGGCAGTTGCTCCGGCAAGAACGCCAGCCATGCAAAATGGGCATTCGACGCGGTCCGGACGGGCGAATTTGGCTCATGGACAGCATGAGAAATGCTCGTTTTGACAGCGAGTGCGATGCCGATAAAAGTCCGCCCTGCAGGATCGATATCATTCGATCGGCTGGCACCATCCGGCTACCATTTGTCTGGATTATCTACTATTATTGGAGAAGTTTATGTCCAAAACTCGCATTATCACGTGTGCTCTCGCTGCCGCCGCGCTCTTCATCGGCGGTCAGGCTGGAGCGCAGGCTCCGAATCAGATTTTCGCCTGCGTCAACAACAACAGCGGATCGGTCAGGATCGTCGCTGAAAAGCCGACCTGCCTGCCCATTGAGCATTTGGTCGTATGGAATGTCATCGGACCACAAGGCCCGGCCGGACCCGCAGGTGCGCAAGGACCTGCGGGTGCGCAGGGACCCGCGGGTCCCCAGGGCCCAGCCGGAGTCACTGGCGCGCAGGGTCAAGCGGGACCTCCGGGCCCGACTGGGCCTGCGGGACCTCAAGGGGCGGCAGGACTGATTCGGGGCGTCACCGAGTTCCTGTGCAGCGTGAGTGGCACGCTCAATCCAGGTGACCCACTTCTGTTCATCTCCACGTCCCACGCCGCAGGCGATTTTATCTTGACTAACCAAGAGACGATCAGCTCTTTCGTACTGCAGCCAGGCTTATATCAAATCCATCTGAGCGGCTCTAATTTGACAGCCCCTACGGGGGCTGTCCGGGGCAGTATATTACCCGTGCTGAACCCTCATAACGATGACGCCCTCCCGTGGACCACTATCCCCAATGGCGGTACGAATTCGGGCAATGGTGCCCCTCTGACTAATATTGAGGGAGGAGACCGGTTCCTTTCCGTAGATGCGCCCAATACCACTCTTCAAATCCAGAACGTCGGTTTCGGCCCCATCACGACAGGGGGTTCCCGCTGCGAGCTTATTATCACGCTCCTATGACGATAGCAGCGGCGCTCCGGTGAGGAGCGCCGCTCCAGCATTGCGCTCTATAGGGGCGATCCGATAACCCAAAGCCCCACGTCTCGTGGAGACGCCGGACAAGCAAGACGCTATCGAGAAGGCCGCTCAGGAATCAAGACCGAGGCTTGGCGCGCCTGTACGCGGTACAGCGGCGATAGTCAGCGCCAACGCTGTTGGCCAGAGGGTCTAAGTCGGCGGTCGAAAGGTCCAAGCAGGCTCGACCTATCAGGCCCCTTGATTTCGTTCCCTGTCTGTTCTTATCATCGGGCGGCGATATAGTAGTTGACGTACCCAAATGGTCATGATATCGTTGATTAATAAACGGGAATCGACCGCTATGCAAAAATCGGTTATCGAGGCCAAAGCCTTCCAAGATGAAACCGCAGCTTACGCGTGGGTTGAGGCCCGCGTATGGCCCGATGGCCCTATCTGTCCGCATTGCGGCGGCGTCGATCGCATTGGCAAGCTCCAAGGCAAGAGCACCCGTCCAGGCGTCTACAAGTGCTATCAGTGCCGCAAGCCCTTCACTGTGAAGGTCGGCACTGTATTCGAGGACAGCCACGTTCCGATGCGTTTTTGGCTGCAAGCCATGTACCTGCTTTGCTCCAGCAAAAAAGGCATTAGCAGCAACCAACTTCACCGGACCTTGGGCGTTACCCTGAAAACCGCTTGGTTCATGTCGCATCGTATTCGTGAGGCGATGCGCGTTGTCGGTATGGAACCTATGGGTGGCGATGGCAGCACTGTTGAAGCCGACGAAACCTTCATCGGTCGCCTTGAAGGCCAGCCAAAAGCAAAGGCTGGTTGGGGCCACAAGAACGTCGTGCTTACCCTCGTCGAGCGCGGCGGCTCCGCTCGTAGCTTTCATGTGGATAGCACTAGCGTTGCGCAGATTGCGCCAATCGTTCGCGCCAACATTGCCAGAGAAACCGCTTTGATGACCGATGAAGGCCGCCAATATCTTGAAGTTGGCGCGGAGTTCGCCAGCCATGACACCGTGAACCACAGCCAAGAGGAATACGTCCGCGGCCATGTCCACACCAACACTGTTGAGGGCTACTATTCGATCTTTAAGCGTGGCATGAAGGGCATCTATCAGCATTGCGCAGAGAAGCATCTGCACCGATATTTGGCAGAGTTCGATTTTCGATATAGCAACCGCGTCCGACTTGGCGTAGATGACACTGAGCGCACCGAACGTGCCGTGAAAGGCATCGTCGGCAAGAGGTTGACGTATCGAACGCCTCACCACTGAGAGGCCGTATGGGAAAAGCAGGCGAAAAACAAAAGCGGACCCCAAAGACAACTGACAAGCATCAATTCGAGCGGTTTGTGGAGACCGCTCGAAAGCTTGGCGTTGATGAGAGCGAAGAGGCGTTTGACCGCAAGTTTCGAAAGATCATTCGTCCCAAAAAGCGCGGAGGTACTGCGGGGCGCGCCTAGCAGACTCCATTAGGGTCTGTCTCATTGGCGCCAAAAACCGGCCATCAAGGAGCAATTGGATTGCTGGCAGTTTGAACAGAGCGTTCTTTACATGCATCTGTCGATCTTTTGGCGAGACGGCGAAATCGTGGACGTTCCACGCATAGAGATCGGCCGCTTGGAGCGGAAGAACTAGCTTGTCGCTCTTGAACTGAGGAAGGCTTCCTAGATGGGCCTTTAGTTCACCGTTATTGATGACGCTGTAGATTATCGACGCAAACTCACCGACTTTGCCCTGGTCATCGAATATATATTCGCAAAGCGGATCAATCCTGTGATGGCGGCGGTATGCATTGATCGCCATGACAATGCCGAAGAAACACACCATATAAGGATTGCGGAAGCTGGTGTTATACGGCTCGATTAGGCCGTCACCGATTTCCTTGAGATGCTCGTTGAAATCGCTCCAGCGCATGAGGCAATGCACACGATATTGCGCATAACTTGCAGCGATTTCGGTAAGTTCGAATGCTCTCTGATCTATAAGCGGTCGAGTCCAGCCCCGCTTGAACTCGCCGAAACGGCTGTGCGCTTCCGCCGCCTTGAAGTACCGAATGGCCGGCTCCTTCTCTAAGGCGGCGTTCCACTCCGGGGTAAAGTCTGACCAGCGGTCAACAGTCGCGATCAACCCGCCCAAAACAAAGAGCGGATCGTTTGGCTCGCTGCCGCTGTCATCAATGAAAGCCTGCAACATGGTAAGCCAGCAACGTGCGCGGTTGGCCGGAATGAGCCCGCTGACGATCGCACGCACGGGCTCTCGCGGGTCGAAGGGGGCGCTCACGACTCACCCCCACGCACCAGTTGTACCACTTGGGTACGTGAAGTGCAATATCGCCCATCGGGCATGCGAGGCCGGCGTGATCCCCACGACGATCCGGCGCCCGTACAGCCACGGATGCGTGGCGCCGTCCCGGTGCCGACGTTAGGCGCATTGCTACATCAGCCGTATTGGTGCTGGCTGCGCTGCGATGCCTGCGGTCACCGCGTGGCCGTTGCGCTTGTGCCCTTTATTATTCGCTGGGGCGCCGACGCGTCGTCGGACGTGTTACGCCGGAATGCACGTTGCTCGGTGTGCGGACGACGTGGGGCGACGTTGCAGCATCCGAGTTGGTGTGACGCGACTGTGGGCTGGGAGGCGTTTCCTGTGGCATACCGGCGGGTGATTGGCAGCGGCTAGCAGGCGCGACGGCCGTGATAGGCTGAGGCCGCGATGACCTCGGCCTCTCCCAAACGTCACCTCAGCTCAGAGCAACGCCGGGCGCTAGAACTGCTCGCTCGCGACCCGCAAGGCGCCACCGGGCATCTGCTTGTGATCGCACATGGGTTCGAGATGAAAATGCTGGCTGGCCTCGTCCACGAAGGGCTCGCCGCAGCAATAGTGGGCGAGTCAGTGAAGGCCGGCGGCAAGGCGGTCGAGGTCGTCCGCTTCTGGATCGCGGAGGCGGGACGGGACGCTCTTGCGGCTGAGGATTGAATTATGAGCGCAGCACAGACGTTCCGAGAGCTGACCTATACGATGCGGCCACAAGACCCTCATGGGGACGGCACCGGACTGTGATTCGAGAAGGGAGAGCACGGCGGCGACTACCCCGATAATATGCCCCAAGCGATCACAATGACTGACGCCCAAGGGCGATGGGCCGTGTATGTCCCGCTGCGAGTCGGCGGCAAGATCGTCGTTCCAGAACGAGCGGGGTAGCTATGTGCGGCCGCTTCGTTCAACGCTACACTTGGGACGAAATTCAAGATTTGTATGACCTCCCGGACGGCCCTGCCCGTAATTTGCAGGCCCACTACAACGTTGCGCCGACTGATCCCGTCAATGTCGCTGAAGCTGGCTAGCGGCGGCGGTACCCCGTCGCTTCTCGATGAGGTGGCGGAGTAATGCTGATCAAGCCCCGCTTCGGCGATGACGATAATGTGAATCAAAAGTCATAAACCGGACACGAGGCTAAAACATTCAATATGAGGGCCGAACCGGGCTGCGGGCGAAGCATCGACCCACCTCGCGGGAGGGAATCATGAGACGAGTGATTGCGACCGCATTCATGGTTGGGGCTCTTTTGGCATTGGCACCGACAGCGGCGAGCGCTGGCGAGCGACTGTTCGACGGCGCCCTCGGCGCCGCTTCTGGCGCCCTTTTGTTCGGCGCGCCCGGCTTCGTCGCTGGCGGGGTGATCGGTTACGCGGCCGGTCCCCGCATCTCCCGCGGCCTTGGTTTTCACCGACACCATCGTTACGGCTATAGTCGCTACGGCTATTATAGTCGCTGCTGGGATCGCGCCTGCTGGTAGCTGGGGCGTTCCGTCTGTCAAGCGGTAGGCCGAGAATCGTTATTCAGAGAGCAAGCGGTGCGACCCGAAGGCCGCCCCTTGATTGCCGCTGAGTGGACTGAATTAACGGCCATCGGCATCGTTGACGGCAGACGGTCGAAACCGGTTGCGAATCGGAACGGCTTGCGAACTATCGTTGGCTGACACCAATTCTTTCCCGCCAGCACATGAACATGGAGGGATGCCGATGACAATATCCGAGTTGACCAGAACCCGCCCGGTCGCCGAGTCATCGAACAAGCCGCGTCTTCGCGCAACCATACGGAATCTGATCGCGAGGGTACGATTGGGGCTCGGCAAGCTGGTCTCATTCGCCTTCGCCCGCGTCCTGATGATTTTTCTAGTCGGTTTTGCTGCCGGCATAGCTTGGCAGTCCTACGGCGGCGCGGCGAGAAAGACGATCGCTAGCTGGTCCCCACACCTTGCCTGGTTGGCACCGGCGACCGTGCCCTCTGGCGGTTCTGCCGAGCGGTTCAAAGCGGTGTCGCTCGCCCTCACATCGGCGCGGCAAAGCCTCGACAAGCTCTCTACCGAGATTAACAGATTGGAGGTGCAGGGCGGGGAAGCACCGCGGCGCAGAGCCACGCGCTAAGTTGAGAGGACCGGGGATAGTGGCCCTCCTGATGAAAGGCCTCTTAGGTGTGGCGGCGATGGTGCGCCTTCACGATCGCGCGATGCGGCAGCGGTGCCGCTTGCCCGTGGTAATACGGGCTCTCGACACACAGGCCACCGATGCCGAGCATTGTTGTCCTGCACTGCTCCCAACTCGTGTAATAGCACGACATGGCACCACCGGAGCCACTACCGGCCCCTGGTAAGATCGCGCACCACGGATATGAATAAGGTGATTGCGCATTGCCAACCTGCGTTTCAACCAGCAACGCCGCGGCAACGACAAAAGGCGCGATGATCGCCATGCGCATCATTGTCTCTCTCCCTGTCGTCGTTCTTGCTTGCCTCATATTATCCCTTTTGTTGAAAAGGCGGAACGAGTGTCCAGCGCGAACTCTGAGGACCGCAGCGGCGGCTCGCGCCAGCCCTTTACCCATGCGTTATTTCGAGCTGGCCGCTAGGGCAGTGTCCCCTCGGGGCGAGGCCGCTGGGTGGGCTTGCTAGGGGCGGCGGCTCCCTCTGCTTGTTGCCGCCGAGTCAGTGATGCCCGCGGGTGCGCGCCGGCGAGAAGCGGACACGACTCTCTCTGTCTTTTTTTGCTAAGTCGTGGACTAGGACCTCCGGTTCTACGTCGCTGAGCAAAGCCTCCGGTCCGAACATGTGCGTATCGGTACCTTTTGGCACGTATTTTGGCATGGCCGATGTCTTCGGATTAGTTCTGTAGATCGGTGCCCCCCATGGCCCCGGCTTCCAATTCGTTAGATCAATGTGCTTTTTCACCATCTCCTTTTTCGCAATGTCGTTAATTGTGGATGAATCATATTCCGACGGAGGCTGTTTTGGCGCACCAAGCACAACAACCATTTCAATGCGCTCAAGCGTTTCCGGGTGATTCTTCGCCAGCGACCTAAGAATGTACCAAAGGTTGTAGCCCCCGCCCGAAAATCCATAGAATGCTTTAAACGAAGTGTCGTTCAGAAATCGTTTCAAGGCTTCGGTGGCCTGCGGACTCGTCTCGCTCTGCGGCTGGCCCGGAATATCAAGCACCACTGGTTCATAATCTTTGCGTCTTGCATATTCTCTTGCGGCCCACACGTGCAGCGCCCCGAACGGCCACGCAACATTGGTATTCCCTTGCTCGTCCGGATATGTCCCGGCATCGGCGGAATTGCCCCGCAGAATCAGCATCTTTCCGCGCGACATCGACTTCCCTCCTCTAGCGAGTGGTGGACTCCCGGTATTTTGTAAGTCGCGGCAACCTGGCTAACGGTTCAAAATGCACGCAAAAGGCGGGGAGAATTTACCGGCGCCGGGACCGGCCCGCTCCTTCTGCGTCGCCGCCACAATGACGGCGCAGCAGCTTGGCTCACTTGCCGGCAGCCTTGCCGCCCGAGGCGCTGCTCAGCTGACTTTCCCTTGCGGTGCGTTCGTGTTCTTCCTGGGCGCTTTTGATTCGATACTCGTACTCGTGGCCATTGTGCGGTAGCTGTTTGGTGACCTCGTATGATCCGCGGGGCGCAGCGGTGCGTTCGTCGGGTTCGAACTGCACGATCTGCCCAACCGTGAACTTGTGCATGGCGCACTCATTCGGCTGCTGACAGTCAATTTATACGGGATGGATCGCCTGCGTGCCAGCATGAGCGGGACCGGCTCCCGGTCTCCTGCCGGGAGTAGGGCGATCCGGAGAGGGGCGGCCGGAAGATGCCGCTATCGCCCATGCGTTATTTCGAGAGGGCCGGTAGGGTGGTGGCCCGACGTGGCGAGGACGCTGTGCTGGCTTGCTAGGCGCGGCGCTCGATGCTCTTCCGGCAGAAAATTGATGACGGATGAATTTGGGTAATGAACGACATGAAAAATGCTCGCTTTGGCAGCGACCTGAACTTCGAACTTTCTAGACTGCTCATGCGACTACAGTTGTAAGCGTCGGACCGGCGCCTCCGCTTTTATAGCTCACCTTTGGATATGCCACGCGAACATCAGGATAAATTGCAATGCCAGATGATCCTACTCTTGTGCTGCCGCCAGGCCCTAAACGTGTTCCATGGAGGTACGAATGCCCCATGATAAAGTGATTATTATCATTCCGTCCCAGGGCGACGCCAAGAACGCCTTCGAGGACGTCGCCCGGAAACTGAAGAAAGAGGTTTACAGCAACGCGACCATTGTCAAGACGACGGTCACCGACTCGAGCGGTGCGGCCTCGGTTGCATTCACCACGCTCGATGGGCACCCCTTTGCGTGGGATAGGACTCACAACGTCTCACGCGTCCTTACGATCAGCCATGGTTTCGCGGCCGACGGCCCGAACCTCGCGATGTTGGACAGCAGCGTACCGGTGGAGGAGCATCAGCCATGGGGATCGCAGAACGAGGGTCGCGACCTGTCCGACCCAGCGCAGGCCTTCTGGACATCGGTTGGCAGCTCGCTGCGCGCGGACGGCAAGATCATTCTGCTCGGCTGCGCGATGGGATCCGGCGCCTACGCCGCGAACGTCGCCAAAGCCGCCGGCAAGCGCGTGTTCGCCGCGACGGATGAGATCGGGGCCGTAGTTATGCTTGTCCTGGCGTCGGCTCGGCCGGCGCTGTCGCTCCAACCGGAGTCGTTATGTTGGCGCGACTATCCAATCCCTGTTACCGCGGTAAACTACGAAAAAGCATTTGCCTCGGAGACATTGGCTCCAGACCCGATCTCGATAAACGGAAAAGTCGTGACCACAGGAATCGCCGAGAAGACTCTCGACGGTCTCCTGGGCGTTGCTTCGACCGTGGTCGAGGATTGGCAGCAACGCAGCGATCAGGAACAGTGTGAGTATCTGCTCGATGTATTGCGTCAGCATGCGAACACGATGCATCTGTACAAGCTCGGCGTAATCAAGCTGAAAAAGATGTCGGGTCTGTTTCGTGTCGTCCAGTGGGAGCTTCCCGGCGTGGGAACGCTGCGCGCTTTTCTTCATAAACCTTCGGCCGCGGAGCCCGAGGCAGCTTACCTCTATCATCTGACGCTTCTTCCCGTTCCGTTGGACAAGGTGCAGCGCAGGAAAGGGAAAGGCTATGTCCTGACCAAGCCGGGAGCGCCGAAAATCGAATGGAACACCGAAACGAATCGCCTCTCGATCTCGACCCGCGCCGGCGGCGGGTAACGAGCGGAGCTTGCGAGCGGCTCCAAAGCTGGCCAATCCCGCCCCGCTGCGCCGCCATCGCACGACGGCGCAGAAGGCCGGGATCGGTTCACACGGCTAACAGCTTGCGCATGGCGCCGGAGATCATTGTCATCCATTCCGACTCTTCGCCGTCGATTCGGTCTTCGTAGCCCCAGGTTTGAAACGCCCAGTTCAAATTCGAATATCCATTGCCGTAGCGCGACGATCCGAGGTATTCGAACAACGCTATCAAGCCCGCGGCCGTCGTTGGCTCCGTTTCGAAGATATTCCAGAAGGCAGCCGTTTCAGCGTGGCCAGCTTTGGATTACGGAGCAAAAGGAAAAGCTCGGCATTAAGTTGTCGCGGCCAGCTGCGATTCGGGCACGACTTAACACGAGTGAATCAGCCGCCGCCGCCAAGCCGTCGCGCAGCCGGCCGGCGAAGAAATGAGTGCGACACAGTGACTCAGCTATCGCTCTGGCGCCGCTCTGCTGTTGCCCGGCCTGCTGCGCGTGCACTCTCGACGATGCGGTCGAAGTCCAATACCGCGGCAAGCTGCCAGGCGAACGCGGCGGCGGGCGGCTTGCTTGGCGGGCTCGGTCGCTTCGTCGTGGGTGCCCACGGGGTTGTCGTGATTTTCGCTCTGGTCGCGGCGGCGCTGGCGGCGGCCCGCGGGGCGGGCGCGGCAGGCTGTGGGGTGTGGCGGAGGGGCCGCGGGTGGAAGGGGGCGGCCCAAAGGGCTATCTTAGGGGCAAATAGGAGACGGACTGATGGCTGTCCTTACTGCCGAGATCGACGAAGAAACCAAGCGCAAGGCAGAAGCGGTCTTGCAGCCGGCGGGATTCACTACCGCGGAGGTAATGCGATGGACGATTGTACAAATTGCCCAGAACAACGCTTTGCCGCCCGGATTGCTTGAGGCAGCTCGCGAAGAGCGTGATTTCAAGCTGGCCGCAGAGCGCCGTAACGCTCCAATAACCGCCACCTGGGATGAGATGCGAAAGAAGCATGGCCTATAAAGTCGTCTTTCGCGGTGATTCTTCTAAGGAATTTGATCACTTAACCCAAGGCCAGCAAAAAGCGATTGCAGCCAAGATAGACGCCATTGCGATCGATCCCATGGCCGATGGTAAAACCCTCGAAGGTTACGCACCTTTGCGCCGCGTGAAGGCGGGCGACGTCAGGATGGTCTACGATCCGGAGCCGGATGCGCAGGGGCGCATCTCTATTTTGCGCTTCGGGACTGATCACTCGGTCTACGATTTAGACCGTTTGGTATCGGCCGCAAGCTTGGTCGGTGTATCGTCTTTTCCATTGATGATGTTCAGCGCCTTTACGAGGTCTTGCCATGCCCCTCCGCCTCGTCCGTCGCCCCAAATCGCCAAACTGGATCATCCGCGGCACCCTCCGCGGAATCAGAATTGAGGAAAGCACGGGAGTTGGTGACAAGAGGGCGGCGGAAGAAATCAAAGCGAAACGCGAGGCCGAGATCCTTGCTGAGTCCGTCTACGGTCGTCGCGCTACAGCTACCTTCGCGAGCGCCGCCGTGAGCTATCTGGAACACGGCGGCGACAATCGCTTTCTTGAGCCGATCATTGAGCATTTCCGCACTACGCCACTCGCCAAGATCGATCAGGACGCAATAGATCGCGGCGCCCGCAAGCTCTATCCCAACGCCGCCGATGCGACCCGCAACCGTCAGTTTTACACCCCGACGATCGCCGTCATCACCCATGCGGCGAAACGCAAATGGTGCGAGCGCCTGGTGCTTCAACGGCCGCGCAAATCGCAAGAGCGGACACGATGGCTGAAGCTCAAGGAAGCCAACGAGCTGATCAACGCCTGCAACAAACATCTTCGGTCGCTGGTGATCTTCCTGTTCTACACGGGCGCCCGCTGCGGCGAGGCACTATGGCTTGATTGGCGCAATATTGATCTGGAGCGCCGGCAGGTGATCTTTGAGAAGACCAAGAACGGCGAGGCGCGTGGCGTGCCGCTACATGAGCGCGTGGTCGCTGTTCTAGCCTGGATTTCCACGGAACGAAATTGGCCTAACACGGGACGCTTGGCGAGCGCTACTGGACCAAGCGGAGGGATCGGCCGTTCCACCACGGGACTGCGACGGGTTTATCGAAGAGACCCGAGGCGAGGACGATCGG
>WNFC01006475.1_pt1 | contig 16678 bp, 16 predicted proteins | sample 5400541 | NCBI WGS metagenome assembly WNFC01 (sample SAMN13153342, study PRJNA577476) | soil metagenome | isolation source: 120 cm saprolite under Douglas fir tree site 2 hole 2 replicate 1 | place: USA:California | collected 2015-04-18
ATGATCACGTCGGGCCCTTCGGCACGGAAGATTTCCCAGGCTTCACTGCCGTCGGCGGCGGTCAAACATTCGTGGCCCAGCCGCTCGACCGCGGATTTCAACATCATCCGCGTGGTACGCCCATCTTCGACAACCAGGACCTTCATCGTCGTTATGGCAATCATCGGCCGGTTCCCTGGCGTCCTGAGCCGCCACAGCGTTTCGTGGCCGACCGCATCGCTTCGCTCGCTCCTTTCCAATGTTGCAGAAAAGAAGAAGGAAGAGAAATTGCTTCCGCCAAGGAGCCGCGGAGCAGCGGTGGGCAGGCCGCGCAGCGGACGTCGTGCTGCCGTGGCGTGGCGGGCCGACCGCTTCGCTGCGCTCGCTCCTCTTTACGAGGTGAGAAGGAAAGGAAAGAGAGAGAATTTCCGCCTCCGCTAGGAGCCGCGGAGCGGCGGTCACCGCGCCAGCGTGGCGTTTCGGGCTGACCGCATCGCTTCGCTCGCTCCTTTGCGGGTGACGGAGCAAAAAGAAGATGGGGACGGGATGGCCACCGATAGAGCCGCAAACGGGGCGGCGTGGCAGAGGAGGCGCGAACGTCGGGGCGGGACGGGGGCGGTTGTCGCAGATGTGTCGCAAGGCCGCGTGTTGGGGCGGGAATGCGTGGTGACGTCCGTCGGCAGCGAGTAAAAGTACTTTGGGAACGACAGCTATGGCCACCATCCTGCTTGTGGAAGATGAGGTCGAGCTCGCGCGGGTGATTACGCGCGAGCTGGTCTCGGCTGGGTTTGGTGTGATGCATGTTCTGGATGGGGAAGCGGCGCTGCAGTGCCTTGGGGGTGACGGCGAGGCGCCCGACGTTGTCGTGCTGGACTGGATGCTGCCGGGCATCGACGGGTTAGAAGTCTTGAGAAGGCTGCGGCAGCATTCGGCTTTGCCTGTCTTGATGTTGACGGCACGGGCAGAAGAGGTCGATCGGGTTATCGGCTTGGAAGTGGGGGCGGACGACTACTTGAGCAAGCCGTTTGGCTCGCGCGAGTTGATCGCCAGAGTCAGGGCGCTCTTGCGCCGGCACGAGCGGCTGCAGGAGATGCTCGCGGACGATCGCGCTGAGGGCACGGCCACGCTGAGTTTGGGGCCGTTGCTGGTCGATCCCACGGCGCATTCGGCGCGGCTCCATGGCGAGCCCCTGGACCTCACCCGCACCGAATTCGGACTGCTGCATCTGCTGCTGCGCAACAAGGGGCGCGCTTTCTCGCGGGCGTACCTGCACGATGCGGTGTGGGGCGAGCCGGCCGTCGAAGGCGACCGCTCGGTCGACAACAGCGTGCTCCGCTTACGCAAGAAGCTGGGCGATCTGGGCGACAGCATCGAAACAGTGTGGGGCGTGGGCTATCGGCTATCGGCACGGGCCAGAAGCGAGGCGACGTGAAGGCCTTTGCGCGCTTGCGCTGGCAACTGACGCTGTCGCACTTGCTGGCGACCGTGTTCACGCTGCTGAGCATGATCGCCGCGGTCGTGCTGATCGCTAGCACGTGGCTGGCGAGCCAGTCGAACACGAGCACGTCGCGCGAGCCAGCAACCGACGCGCGCAGCGTCGCGGGCGTCATCACGGGCATCGTCCAGAACGGGGAAGACCCTGTGGTGCTGAACTCCGTGCTGCGCGCCATCGCCGACGGCAGCCTGCACGCCGTGTTCTCGTTCGGGCCGCCGGCCTGGCGCGCCGACCCGAATGGCATGGGCCTGCGCGATATTGCCTACATCGTCGTGCTGGACCCGACCGGGCGAGTCATCGGCAGCTCAGACCCGTTGGGCGCTGCGTTTGCGCCGGCTGAAAGCAACCAGTGGCGCAGTTTGGCGGCAAACGGGGACGCCAATGGGAGCATGCTCATGCTCAACGGCGGCGGGCCGGCGGCATTGGGCGCGGCGCCGATTTTCGACTCGGCGGGGCGCAAACTGGCGGACGCGGTGGTGGCCAAGAGTGTGGTGGCGCCGCCGACGCCTTCGGGCGGGTTTGACCTGTTGCGCGGCTTGGCGATTTTTGGCGCCGCTTCGGTCGCCGTACTAGCCGCGGCCTCGATTTTTGCGCTGGTCTCATCGAGCCTGGTGGCCTATTTGTTGTCGCGACGGCTCGTACGCCGGCTGGAGCGGCTGGGCAAGGCCGCTGAATCGCTCGCGGCGGGAGACCTCTCCCAACGCGTCGACGCGGGTGCCGACGAGGTGGGCCAGCTCGCGCAGCGGTTCAACAACATGGCTGCCGACCTGGAGCGCACGCTCGGCGACTTGCGCGCCGAGCGCGACCGCGTGGCGGGCTTATTGGATCAGCGCCGCCAGCTGGTGGCCAATGCGTCGCACGAGCTGCGTACACCGGTGGCCACGGTACGCGGGTATCTCGAATCCGCGCTGGCGCGGCCGGACGAGCTACCAGATGGCCTGCGCACCGACCTGGCGACGATGGAGCACGAACTTTCTCGGCTGCAACAACTTATCGACGATCTGTTTGCGTTGTCGCAGGCCGCCGTTGGGCGGCTGTCGATGCGGCTGGAGCCGACTGACGCTGGGGCCGTTGTGAAGCGACTGGTTGAAACGACGGCGCCGCTCGCATGGCGACAACGGCAGGTGCAGGTCTTAGGCGAATACGAGAACGACACGCCATTGGCGCGGGCAGATGCGCAGCGGCTCGAGCAGATTGTCAGCAATCTCCTGGGTAACGCGGTGCGGCACACTCCGCCTGGTGGCCTGGTCGCCGCGGCGGTCAGCACCGAACCTTCGCTGGTACGGGTGGATGTGCGGGATACGGGCGAGGGGATCACGGCCGATGAGGTCCCGCACCTCTTTGAACGGTACTTCAGGGGCAACGGGCAGAATGGCGTTGCTGGGGCTGGGCTGGGATTGGCGCTCGTGAAGGAGCTCACTGAGGCTATGGGGGGATCGGTGGAGGCCAACAGCACCCCAGGGGAGGGGAGCTGTTTTACGATTCGCCTCCCGGTCTCATGATGCTGCGTTTCCCTTCGGGGATCACTGTCATTGGCGGGTTATTGGCGCTGGTGGCGCTCTCCGTGATGGGGATTCAGGTGCTCGATCGCGCGGAGGCATCGGTGGAGGGCAGTGTTCGGCGCTATGCGGTGGCGATCACCAACTCAGATCTCGATGGCGCATTGGCGGAGATCGCGCCCGATCGGCGGGCCAACTGGACTGACTGGGTGCGCAGCCAACTTGGGAACGTGTACGACGTGCGCGGGATCGCGGTGCAGTCGCCCTCTTTTTTGCAGCGGATCAGCCAGCGGATGCCGGCGGGACCGTTTGAGGTGACCGCCGTACTCGACGTTAATCGGGAGTTTCCCGAGGACTTTTACCAGCCAACGGCGCGAGTACCCGTGGAGGAGTTCGAGGGGCGGTGGTATCTGGCGAGACCGCTCCTGGCGAACGGTTAGGTTCTAGCGGTTCGTCGCTTCGTCGTTGCGGCCGCGGAACTCTATTCTGATCGGGGTGCCGTCGAAGCCGAAGTGCTCGCGCAGGGTGTTGTCTAGATAGCGGACGTAGCTGAAGTGGACCATGCGCGGGTCATTGCAGAAGCAGGTGAATTTGGGCGGCGCCGTGCCGGTTTGGGCTGAGTAGTAGATCTTCAGCGAGCGGCCGTGGTCGTTCAGCGGATGGTCCTCGACGGCCTTACGGATCACCGCGTTGAGCTGCGGGGTGGGAATGCGCTTGGTGCGCTCGGCCTGGATGGCCAGACCCTGCGAGACCACGCGGTCGATCCGTTGGCCCGTCTTGGCCGATAGATAAATCACGGGCGCCCAGTCGGCGAACTTCAACTCGCGGCGCAGGATTTCGGTGTACTCCTGCTGGGCCTTGGGGTGTTTTTCAGCAAGGTCCCACTTGTTTACCGCGACCACGAGGCCCTTGTGGCGTCGATGAGTAGCACCGCGACGTCAGCGCGTTCGATCGCGCGGACAGCACGCATGACGCTGAATTTTTCGACGCCGGGCTGGACCCGCCCACGGCGGCGAATGCCCGCCGTATCGATCAGCAAAATCGTCTGGCCATCGCGCACGATCTGGCTGTCAATAGCGTCCCGGGTCGTACCCGCGTCGTCGCGCACAATGGAGCGCGGGCTGCCGACCAGCTTGTTGACCAGGCTCGATTTACCGACGTTGGGTCGCCCGACGATGGCGATCGACACGGCTGGCGGGGCTTCTTCGACCGGCGGGGCCTTGGGAAACCAATCGACAATCGCATCGAGCAAGTCGCCTGTGCCTTCGCCGTGCAGGGCTGACACGAGCACCGGCTCGCCAAAGCCCAGCGGCGAGAACTCGGCCGTAGCGTCCATCTGGCGTCGCTGGTTCTCGGACTTGTTGGCGGATAGGATGACCGGCTTCTTGGACGGCCGAAGCTGATCGGCGACCTCGTAGTCCGCGCCGGTCAAGCCGGTGGCAGCGTCGACAACCCAGACGATGATGTCTGCCTGGCGCATGGCCTCCTCGGCCTGCAGGCGCACGTCGGCGAGCAGGTCGCCATCGCCGGTATCCAGGCCGATGCCGCCGGTGTCGATGACCGTGAACTCGCGCTCGCGCCACTCCGCGGTGCCGTAGAGGCGATCGCGGGTGGTGCCCGGCTTCTCGTGCACGACGGCACGGTGCTCGCCAATGAGACGATTGAAGAGGGTCGACTTGCCCACGTTGGGTCGACCCACAAGTGCGACGATGGGCATGGTGCTCTAGCCGCCAGTCGGCGCCGGCGAGGGTGATGGGACGGGCGTCGGCGTCGGCGGCGCCTGGGTGAGATCGACCTGGACCTGCTTGGGCGAGAAGTCCTCGAGGGTCAGCCCGGTGGGGACTTGAAGCACCTTCACATCGAGGGTCGACCGGCCAGGCCCTTTGCCATTGGCGTCCAGCACCACTTTGAAGTCGCTCGGGTTCAGCGACAAATTCGAGAGCGCGGGCGCCGGGCCAGAAATCGTCACCGAGACCAGGTCGAGCGGGTGCGCCAATTGCACGGAGCCCGACAAATTGATCACCGATGGCAGCACGCGCACGGTCTGATTGGTCGAGATCGTGGTCACGCGCACAGTGACCGTCACCGTCTGACCCTGTTGGAGCAAGATCGTCTTCGGCGGCGGCGCCAAAGCGACGTTGCGGACGACCGTTGTCGAGATGCCATTGATGTCAATCGGCACGGTGTCGACAAAGTTTGCGTTCTGCAGCGCGGCCGAATCGCCCACGAGGGTAGCCGTCGACGGGTTCACCTCGAGCGGCTGAACAACGTAGCCCACCGCGGGTTGGCCTTGCGTGACGGTGTGGACGCCGACCTCCTTGTACAGCGTCTGCTGGGTGATGGGCACCTGCACGCTCAAGGCGGGCGGCGACGTGCGCAGATTCAGATCCTTCAGGTCGTTGCCTCTCGAATCGAGGATGCGCGGCGTGTAGACGCCGTTAATCGACACGGTGACCCCGGCCACACTGACGTCGACGACCGCTTCGGTGGCTTGGCCGACCAGGCTCGCGGCGCCCGTGATGGTCATCTGCGGCGGATCAACCGTTGCCTGGCCGAGCAAATATTGCTGAGGCACCTGGCCCGTCAGATTGACGCGCACGGGCAGTGTCTGCGTCCGAATTTCTTCGAGGTGCAGGCGTACGGTGCCCGGCTCGGGGTCGGCCTGGTGCACGTCGGGATCCGTTGAATTGACCAGGACGGGCAGGTTTTCGTTGTCGCCCGCGACAGTCGTGCTGGCATCGACCTGCGCGGTGAAGCTGTCCGCGCGGAGGCGACTGAATACGCTGTTTGGCGCACGCACCCACAGGTGAATGGGTGACGGCGCGGTGGTCACCACCAGACCGGCAGGCACGTTGACTGGCTGCACCGGGATCGTGAACGAGGTCAGGTTGCGGCTTTCCGGATTGGTCTCGTTCAGGGCAACAAAGTAGAGCAACACCGCCAGAGCGACGGCGAAGGCGGCGCGGCCAAATTCAACGGGGAACGGGAGGCGCATGTGTAGCTAAGGGAACTTCTTTAAAGAAGGAATGGGTGGACGCCTACGCGGCGTCTGACTCCGAATCATCGCGCTTTTCAGGGGTTTCGCGAGGCTTTTCCGTCCGCGGCTGGCGTGGTCGCGGCAGATGCGGCCGAGGCAGATGAGCACCGCCACGGCCGTTCGCGCCGAGCCCCGCCGACGAGCGATCCAGAATTGACAGCACCTTCTGCAAACGCGCTTCGCCGAGATTGCGAACCATGCGGCCCGCGTTGGCCAGCGAGATCGTGCCAGTCTCCTCAGAGACGACAACGGCGATCGCATCGGAGATCTCGGTGATGCCGATCGCGGCGCGGTGGCGCGTCCCAATGTGTTCGACCGTCGGCGACTGGGCCAGCGGCAGCACGACGCCCGCGGCGACGACCCGATCCCCGTGAATGATCACCGCGCCATCGTGCAGCGGGGAGTTGGGCCAGAAGATATTGAGCAACAGGTCGGGCGAAAGCAGCGCGTCCATGGCAATGCCTTTGGAGGCGTACTCGCCCAGCGGCGTCGATCGCTCGATGACCAGCAGTGCGCCGAAGCGACGCTCGGCCAACTGCTGCGCGGCGCGCGCGATCATCTCAGCCAGGCGGGTATTGGGCGAGACGACCGTGGTGCGTGGGATCAGCAGCCCAGCGCGGCCAAGCTGCTCGAGGGCGCGGCGGATCTCGGGCTGGAAGAGCACCGGGATGGCAAAAATCAACGCTGGGATCGAATTACGCAGCAAGAACTGCAGCATCGTCAGGTTGAAGACGTTGCTGAGCACGAAGCCGAGCGTGAGCAGGATCAGGATGCCGCGCACGAGCGTCGCGGCGGAAGTTCCGGAGATCAGGCTGAGCAGCCAGTACAGGACCAGGGCGACGATGGCGATGTCGAGGACGGCACTCACGCCGAACCGACTCGCCACAGATATCCAGGTGCTCTGCAGCAACGCGAGCACGCGCTCGATCAATGCTGCAAAGTCCATGGTCAGTCCGTCGAGCCTAGCAGCCTCAAGAGCAGCGCTTTCTGCGCGTGCAAGCGGTTCTCGGCCTGGTCGTACACGGCCGAAGCCGGGCCATCCATGACCTCGTCGGTGATCTCCTGGCCGCGATGCGCGGGCAGGCAGTGCATGGCGATGGCGTTTGGCGCGGCGTAGGACAGCAGCTGCGCATTGATCTGGTAGCGGCGGAAGATGGGCGCGCGCACATCGGCTTCGCTTTCCTGACCCATGCTGTACCAGGAGTCGGTGTAGACGGCGTCGGCACCCTGGACCGCCTCGCGTGGGTCACGGAACAGCTCGATGGCCCCGCTGTTGGTGCCCGCCAGGGCCTGGTCCATGATGAGCGGATCGGGCTCGTAACCGTCGGGGCAGGCGAAGCGCAGATCGATCCCGAGGCCGGGCGCGGCCAAAGCCAACGAATGGGCAACGTTGTTGCCGTCGCCGATGTAGGCAAGGCGGACGCCGCGCAACGAGCCGTGACGCTCAAAGAGCGTCAGCAGGTCGGCCAGGATCTGGCAGGGGTGCTCGCGGTCGGACAGCGCGTTGATGACGGGCACAGTGGCATGCGCAGCGAGACCGGCGACGTCGGAATGCAGGAAGACGCGGGCAATGATGGCGTCGACGTAGCGGCTCAAGACTCGCGCGGCGTCGACGACGCCTTCACGCTGGCCAAGCTGGATTTCGGCTGGGGAGAGGTACACGGCGTGCCCGCCCAACTCGAGCACGGCGACTTCGAACGACACGCGGGTACGCAACGACGGCTTCTGGAAGACGAGGGCCGCTGTTTTGCCTGCCAACGGCCTGAAATCTGGGTTTGGGAAGCGCTTGAGCTCGAGCGCTTTGCTGAGGAGCGCCAGGATTTCCTCAGTTGAGAGGTCAGCGACGCTCAAGTAGTGCGCGGGCGTGGTGGCAGAACGTCGAGAGAGTGGCAAGGGCGCGGTCTGCGCCGCCCGAGGCGCAACCGGCGACACGGCCGAAGTATACAGGTGTCGTAGCGTGGCGACAGGCGAGATCCCAGCGGGGGAAAGAAATCGAGCTAGGTCGCTCTAGTGGACGGGCGGGGTCTTGACCGCCGTCGGCGTCGGCGGAGGCGACGGAGTTGCGGGGCGAGCCGTCGGCAATGCGGCGGTGGGCGCGGGCTGCGGCGGTAGCGCGAACGTCGGAAGGGCCGTGGCCGCGAACGACGGCTTGGTTGCTTGCGCGCCGGGCGTCTGGCGGACCGCGGTCGGCGGCAGCGGGGTGCGAGCCTGGCCGGGGGTGGGGGTCAGCAGGCTCGACGCGGGTGGTTCGGGCTTGGACGTTTCGAGGTTGCGCGGCTTGTTCGGATCGGGCGTGGGCGTGCGCGCGGGCGCCGCGGGCGCGACAGGAACTGGCGCCGCCGGCAAGCTGCGCGGGACCGCGCGGGGTTCGGCGATCTGGGGTGCGGTGAACGGCGTCCGTGTCGGCAACGGCGTGGGCGGAATGCTGGTCGGCGACGGCAGCGGGGTCGGCGTCTGCGCAGTGAGCAGAGGCGCCGCTACCGCGATCGGCTCGGCGGTCGCCGTCGGCGGCGGGGTAGCCAGCGGCGACGCGGCCAACGCCGCCGCATCCATTTCGACGCGCTGCAGGACCATGGTGCTGCCCAGCCCGAGCAGATACCCACCACACGCCAGCAGAAACAGCATGGCTACGAGGGCGTACTCGACCCGCTGCGATTCACTGAGCCCGTCGTACCAGAAGAACAGCCGCTGCACTCGGGGCGGGTATCCGGCGAACGGCGCGTCCGGCGGAATCCTGGCGCGGCGCTCGCCGAAAATCAAAGCTTGATGACCTTGATCGTCGCGACGCTCGCGGCGTGGCGGATGTGCTCGACCACCGCGGGCGGCACCGGCTCGTCCACCGATAACAGCATCAGCGCCTCACCGCGGCGGGTCTTTCGTCCGACCTGCATAGATGAAATATTGATATCGGCCTCGCCCAGGAGCGTGCCGACCAGGCCAATCATGCCCGGCCGATCCACGTGCTGGGTAACCAACAGATAGCCGGGCGTCGGCGGCAGGTGGAGCTCGTAGTCGTCGATCTGGACGACGTTGGCCCGGCCATCCGAGATCACACCCGCCACGCTGGTCGCGCCCGCGCGGGTGTTGACCGTCACGCGGACCAGGCTGGTGTAGTGCGACGGAGTGCTCGAGCGAGTCTCGACGATGTCCAGGCCGCGCTGCTGTGCGAGCAAACGCGCGTTGACCAGATTGACCGGGGTCGCCGACACCGGCTCGAGCAGACCCTGCACAGCCGCGGCAGTCAACACGCCGACATTGCGGTCGGCGATCTCGCCGCGATAGCTGATCTCCGCTGAGCGCAGGTGATCGTCCGCGAGCTGGGTAGCGAGCTTGCCCAGCATCACCACCAACCCGAGATAAGGCTGGAGTGCTTCGGCGTCTTCGGGCCGCAAGCTCGGCACGTTGACGGCGAACTGGGTCGGCTGACCTTCCAACACAGCCAGGACTTCGTGGGCAACCTGCGTCGCGACGTTGGCCTGGGCTTCGACCGTCGACGCGCCAAGATGGGGCGTGGCAACGACCTTCGGATGCTTCGGCAATGGATCGCTGGCGGATACCGGCTCTGAGCCAAAGACGTCGATGCCCGCGCCGGCCAGGCGGCCTTCGTCCAGCGCGGCGAGCAGCGCCGGCTCGTCGACCAGGCCACCGCGCGCGCAATTGACGACGAACGCGCCCGGGCGCATTGCCGCAATCCGCTCTGCATTGAGAATGCCGCGCGTTGCCTCGGTCAACGGCACGTGCAACGACACGAAGTCGGCGCTGGCGAGAAGGGTGTCCAGTTCGACCGGCTCCAGGCCGATGCGCTGCACGTGTTCGTCTGGCACGTACGGATCGAACACGATGACCCGCATATCCAGACCCTGCGCCCGCCGCGCGACTTCGCTGCCCACGCGGCCCAGCCCAATCAAGCCCAGCGTCTTACCCGTGAGCTCGGAGCCGATATAGCGACTGCGCGACCACTCGCCGCGCTTCAACGACGCGTCGGCCGCAGCGACGCGGCGGGCGAGCGCGAACATCAGCGCCAGCGAATGCTCCGCCGCCGCTACGGCGTTGCCGCCCGGCGCGTTAACAACCACGATGCCGCGCGCGGTCGCGGCCGCGACGTCGATCGTGTCCACACCAGCGCCGGCGCGACCGATCACGCGCAGGCGCGGCGCTGCATCCAACATGGCTTCCGTCACTCTGGTTTCGCTGCGGACCAGCAGTGCTTCCGCCTGGCCAAGGTTGCGCTCAAGAGCCTCTCGATTTCCGACAACGATCTCGACGCGCGTATGTGGCCGCAGGATGGCCAGCCCTTCTTCGGCGATCGGATCGGCGACCAGAACCAGGGGCTCCTGGCCAGGTAACGGCTGCTGCAGGCGCTCCTCTTGAGCGACCGCGAAACTCATCTTGGGTGAAGGCTCCCTCTACCTCTGGGAGAGGGCGGGGGGTGAGGGTTGGTTCGTGGCAGGTACGCACCCTCACCCGACCGCTGTCGCGGCCGGCCTCTCCCAGAGGGAGAGGCGAGCTCTACCTGCAGTGCGCGCAGCGCCGCGGCCAGGTCGTCCTGGTCCACCCAGCCCATGTGGCCAATGCGGATGATCTGACCCTCGAGGCGCCCTTGACCGCCGGCCAGGACCACGGCGTGACGCTCTTCGAGCGCGCGCAGCAGCGCCTTGGCGTCGACACCATCTGGCACGTACGCGGTGGTCACCGTCGGCGAAGCAAACCGCGGATCCGCGACAAGGCGCAGGTCGAGGTCGGCCAAGCCTTCGCGGGCGTACTTGGCCAGGCGCTGATGGCGGGTAAAAAGCTGCTCCAGACCTTCCGCGCGCATCAGCCGCAGGGCGACCTGCAAGCCGAAGAACATGCTCAGTGCCGGGGTCCAGGGTGTGCCACCATCTTCGTCGGCTGAACGTCGGGCGGCCTGCCAGTCGAAGTAGAACTTCGGCAGCTTGGCCTGCTTTTGGCGTTCCCAGGCGCGTGGTGAAATGGACACAAAAGCCAGGCCGGGTGGGATCATCCAGCCTTTTTGCGATCCAGCCACGACGACGTCGCAGCCCCACGCTTCGGGCTCGATCGGTACCGAGCCGATCGAGCTGATGCCGTCGACCAGGAGCAGCGCCTCGGGGCGAACCTGGCGCACGGCCTGGGCAATCTCCTTCAACGGGTTGAGGACCCCGGTCGACGTCTCGTTGTGGGTGACGAAGACAGTGTCGATGTCCGATTCGCGGGAGAGACGGTCAGAGATGACCTGCGGATCGACGGCTTGGCCGGGCTCGAAGTCAATCTGGACGACGTCAATGCCGAAGGCGCGGCCAATTTTGCCCATCCGCTCGCCGAAGTAGCCCATGCTGGCCACCAGCAGGCGCTGGCCCGGACTGAGCGTATTGGCCACGAGCGACTCCAGGCCGCCGGTGCCGGAGCTGGTCAGGGTGACCACGTCATGCTGCGTCTGAAAGGCCCACTTCAGGCCATCGATGCACTCGCGCAGGATGGTGGCGAACTCGGGACCGCGGTGCGCGATCATGTCGCGCGCCAGGGCTTCGCGCACCGCCGGCGGCAGCGGCGTGGGGCCGGGGGTACGCAGATTCTGAGCGGCCATAGTTTGCCCGGACTATACCGGAGGCAGACCTCGGCCTCGCCGCCGCTGCGCGGCTCCCCATCGAGGGTCAAAGAACATCAAAAGACAATCTTCTCAAGCGGGGGGGAAATGCCTGGTGAGGAGGAGGAGGCCCTGTTCGATCGACACCGCCGCCGTTGGGGCGACTGGTTCGTTGCTCACGCCGCGGGTGTCGGCCAGGCGCAGGGTCTCGGCGGTCAGGGGCCAGCGCAGACCATGGGTGCGGACGCCGTGTGCATCGCTGTTCAGGGGGAGCAACGAGACGACTTCGTCGGGCTCGGTTTGCCACATGTAGGGCGCCTCCGGGCGAACGAGGACGCATTCGTTGCGTTCGTCCACAAGTACGGCGGGTGTCTCAACGCTGACCAGCAGGAGTACGTTGGCTAGCGCCTGATCGAGGCGCGGACCGCCCAAAAAACCGAGCAACACCAACAGCGCCGGACGTTCTTGCAGGGCCTTCTCGACAGCGAGTTGGCCATCGGTCGCGTTCTTGTCGCGTGGGTACACGTCGATGGGCACGCCCAGGCGGCGAAGTTCAGCCAGCGTCGCTTCGTCGATCGAATCGAGATCGCCGATGACAACGTCGGGTTTAAGGCCAAAGGCGAGTGCGGTTGCCGCACCATGGTCGGCGGCGACGACGTAACGCCGGGTGGGCTCGTTTAGACGCGCGCGTAAGCGTGACGTCGGCGTGAGCGGCGCCGCGGCGAACACGATGGCCACGGGTTGGCCAGCTGGCACGCTGTTAGACTAATCGGATGCAAGAACCGCGGGCATTCTGCCGGGCGGTCATGCACGAGTACGAGCGCCAGTGGGCGCGCGCAACGGGCCACGGCGTGCGCCACCCGCTACGCCTGAAAATGGAGCGGTTGAAGTCCTGGTGTGACGAGACGTGTACCGCGGCCGACTTCGAGGCCCGACTACTCGAAGCGCAGCAGTCCGAGGACGTTGGCGCCGCGATTCTGGCCGAAGAGCTGCTACCGCTGTGGAAGACGGTGTCGGCAGGTGGCACGCAGCCGACCACCGATCGGGGGACGAGCGCGGGATCCGCTTAGGCTGCGCGCAGGCTCTCCGTCGTCGCCTGCGCCTGCTGTTGCGCCGCGGTGCGCTGTGCTGCGATCTGGGTGGCCATGAACGGTGTCACCGACTCGTCAGGTTCGAGGTACAAGTTGCCCCCACACTCACCGCAGCGCGACCCATTTTTGCCTGGCACAGGTGTTCGCACCCGTTGGTTCGGGACGAATGTGCCGTTCATCAACTGCCCCGCGGCACGGCCACACATCACACATTGGACGTTGAAGACCTGAATCAGCCGGGGAACCCTTACAGCCATCTTGCCCTCCCAAGGCACAATCGCTGGTGCGGGGCTAGCGCAAGATATGTGCCGGACGAGTGGTCTGTGGTCTGTGGTCTGTGGTCAGTGCGTCAGTAGTTACGGTCAGACATTAGCCGTCAGCGGGCATTGCTGCTCGTGATTCTTCCGACCACAGACCACAGACCACAGACCACAGACCACAGACCACTACGCGTACAGGCCCCTCAAGCTGCGGGCCTCAATGATGCGGTCGACGGCCAGGATGTACGCCGCGGTGCGCGTATTCACTTCAAACTTCTCTTTGGTCGCCCAGACCGCGTCGAACGCGGCGACCATCTTCTCTTCGAGCCGTTCGTTGACTTCAGATTCGCGCCAGAAGTAGCCAGAGCGGTCCTGAACCCACTCGAAGTAGGACACCACGACGCCGCCGGCGTTGGCCAGGATGTCCGGCACGAGCAGCACGCCGCGCCGAGTGAGGATCTCGTCGGCCTCAGGCGTCGTCGGCCCATTGGCGCCTTCGACGATGATCCGCGCCTTGATTTCGGCGGCGTTGTCGGCGTTGATCTGGCCCTCCATGGCCGCCGGCAGCAGGACATCCACGGGCAGCCGCAGCAGGCCCTGGTTGTCGAGCAGCTGAGTCCCCGGAAAGCCGCGCAACTGGCCCGTCTCGCGGTAGTACGCCTGCACCCGTGGCATGTCGAGGCCGTGCGGATCGTAGATGGCGCCGCTAACGTCGGAGACTGCCACAACCCTGGAGCCCGCGGCGTGCAGCAGCTTGGCCGCGTTCGAGCCCACGTTGCCGAAGCCCTGAATCGCGACGGTGCTGTCGGCCAGGTCGCGGCCAACACGGCGCAGCGTCTCGCGGGTCACGAACAACAGGCCGCGACCAGTCGCTTCGAGCCGGCCGCCTGAGCCGCCGAGCGCGATCGGCTTGCCGGTCACCACGCCCGGCTCCACGTAGCCCTTCTTCATCGAAAACGTGTCCATCACCCAGGCCATGACTCTGGGGCTGGTGCCCACGTCCGGGGCCGGGATGTCGACGGTCGGCCCGATCAGGTCGAAGATCTCGGAGATATAGCGTCGGGTCAGGCGCTCGAGCTCGCCAACGGACAACTTCGACGGATCGCAGGCCACGCCACCTTTGGCGCCGCCAAACGGAATGTCGACGATGGCGCACTTCCAGGCCATCCAGGCGGCGAGCGCCTTGCAGTCGTCCAGGTTGACATCGGGATGGTAGCGAATGCCGCCCTTGCCCGGGCCGCGCGAGTTGTCGTAGATGACCCGATAGCCCTCGAACATGCGCAGATGACCGTCGTCCATCATCACCGGCACTGACACGACGACCTGGCGCCGCGCGTGGCGCAGCGGCTCGAGTGCGTCACGGTCCGGCTGCAGAACTTCGGCGGCGCGTTCGAGCTGCTCCAGAACGTCGTCGAACGGATTGTGATGGACGCGCGCAGGCGTACCTGATTTGAAGGCCGAGCGCACCCGCCCGGACGAAGTAGTCGAACCCACTACACTGCCATTTGCCATAGCGGAACGTATCCGTCCCATGTGGGCCTGATTAACCTCCTCAACGTTGAGCGAGATGGCCGCGGCCACGCTGCCACGGCCATCCCCTGGATCATAGGACTTTCACATTGTGGAGCTCGGGTATCCGGGTTCAGAGATTCTGGTTGAGAGGTTTGCGGGCCGGGCTGGGCAGGGCGACCGTCGCGCGCCGCTGGCCGGCCAGTGGCGCGAGCCCAATCATCAACACGCCGATGACCAGGTACAGCGCCGGAATACCGCCCAGCGCGACGACGCCTGAGCCGAGAATCGGCCCAAGGCCCCAGCCAAGTCCCTGGGCCGAGCTGGCCGCCCCATACGCCGCGCCTTCACGGCCGGTGGGCGACGACAGCTTGGTTAGCACGGCCATGGTCGCGGTCACTCCAGCGAGCCACACGCCGAGGACAGCGCGGAGCGCCAGGAACAGACCCACGGTCGGTACCAGGGCCTGGATACCCAGAACCAACCCCGAGCCGACCAGCGACACCATCAGCAAGCCGCGTGGACCATGCCGATCAGTCCACGGGCCGAAGAACGGCATGCCCAGAGCAGCGGTGATCGCCGTGAGCGTGATCGACAGACCCGACGCAAGCTCCGCCGAGAGCCAGGTCGGCTTCTGCATGTCCTGCAGATAGATCGGCAGCAAGTTCACCGCCGCGGAATACACGAATGAGGTGCCCAGCTGCAGCAGCAGCAGGCCGCCGAAGCCGGGCCAGCGCAAGGGGCCAAACGTTCGGGCGACGATGCTCTCCGCGGGACCAGGCCGCAGGCGGGCGCGGTTGGGCGGCTCGTCCACCCAGAAGATGGCCATCAACCCGCCGATGAGCAGCAACACACCGCCGAGTACGAACGAGCCGCGGAAGCCCAGACTGCCGACGCTCACCCCGCCGATCACCGGGCCAATCGTGTTGCCAACCTGGACCGCGGTAGAGACCAGGCCGAGGGCAAAGCCAACATTGCTAGCGGGCGTGGCCGCGGCGACCAGGGCCGCGGCAGCCGCCTGTGAGCCAGTGACAGCGCCCTGGACCAGGCGGACCGCCAGCAGCTGCCAGACGTCGCCGACGAAGCCCATGGCAGCGACGACGACCGCACCGCCGATCATCGACCGCACCAGCATCGGTTTGCGGCCGTAGCGGTCGGCCAGGACGCCCCAGACGGGTGCCAGAACGGCCATGGTCAGGGCTGCTGAGCCAGAGATCACGCCTGACCAGACGGCGACTTGCGCGCGTTCGGTGACGCCCAGGGCCTGGACGTACATCGGCAGGAAAGGCAGGCCCAGCCCGAAACCGATCAGACAAAAGAGCTGCGTCGCCGAGGCGATCCAGGCCGTTTTTTCCCACGGTTCGAGAACGGGGAGCCAGGCCTGAATGGTTCGCCGCAGGCCGCGCCGCGTGGGCGCGGCGGAGGGACTCGGCGGACGCATTCGTTCAAGAGTCTACGCTTTGGGCAGCACCCCGTACTTGAGAAAGAGCTCACCATCGAGCTCTACCAACGAGCGGAGCTCGAGATGGATGGTGCCCAGGCTTGAACCCTTGACGATGGTCAAGGGGTCCTCGCCGCCCAGGATTTTCGGGGCGATCGTCAGGAAGATTTCGTCAACCTTTTCGGCTTGCAGAAGCGCTGTGTTGAGGGTTGGTCCACCTTCGCACAAGATGCGCCTGGCGCCGCGCCTTTGTAAGTCTGCGATAGCTTCTTCGATCGAGGCGATGTGGCAAACCTCCACTACTTTTGAATCCACTTCTACTCGGTGATCAGACGTCACGTAAATCACCGTGGGAGATTCGTAGTACGGATGTTGGCGTGGCAGATTGCCGCTACGGGTGATGATGGCCCCCAACGGTTGAGCGGACAGCCCCTGGCTCAGGCGAATTTGAACCATCTCGGCGGGGACGCGCGCCGATAGCGGATCTGCGCGCACCGTTCCCGCACCGTGCAAGACGACGTCCGCCTCCGCGCGCAACTCGCGCATCAAATGCTTGTCCGCGGGCGAGCCAATGCCCACAGCCGACCCATTAACCGCCGCACGGCCGTCCGCGGTGGCGACCATGTTCAACGCCAGATATGGGCGATCCTCGCGTGACGGTTCGCCCAAGAGAGGACGGGGATGGATCACGGGATGACTTCACTCATTCGGAGGTGATATTCGCCGTCACTGAGGATGTGCCGACCGCTGCGCTCCTTATCGAGGGACATCGATATCCCTTCA
>WNFC01003646.1_pt1 | contig 16675 bp, 12 predicted proteins | sample 5400541 | NCBI WGS metagenome assembly WNFC01 (sample SAMN13153342, study PRJNA577476) | soil metagenome | isolation source: 120 cm saprolite under Douglas fir tree site 2 hole 2 replicate 1 | place: USA:California | collected 2015-04-18
TAGCTGTCCGCGGCTGCCAGCACGGCCAGCACCGCCAGGTCGAGCACGCCTTTCAGCAGTTGCGTGGTGTCGGCTTCGGCCTGACTCACTAGACGGGGATAGTACTACGGATTACGGAGTAGTGCAAGTAGCACTCCCCCAGCGCGGTCACTCTCGAATGACGACCTACAGCCTGGGCCGCTGGTACCGCGTCTTTGTGTTCTTCCTCACCGCCTGGTTTGGCGCGGGGATTGCCCTGGTCATCTTTCACCTCGTTACCGCGAACGAATCGATGACCGTGCGAGCATTCCTCGTTCTTTGGGTCGTCGTGGTTGTCTTCGGCCTTCGGTGGTACCTAGTTCGGTACGCATACGATCTGCGGTTTGATCAGGAATGGCTCTACTGGAAATCGCCCCTGCGTTCAGGCAGAGTCTCCCTCCGGGATCTCCGGCGCGTCCGAGTTCGCTGGGGTACAGACGGTTTCATCGAAGCCTCCGATGGTAGCCGGATTTCCGTGCTGGCACAGAAGGGATTCACAAGATTCAGTAAGCGGCTGGCCGATCGCTGCCCCGGCCTTCAGGTTCGGATAGGCTGGGTCGCGCGATTTATCGAGTGGCTTCCAGGCTCGACAATATTTCGCGGCTGAGCCGTAGGCAGCCTTTTGTCGCTGTCCGGGCAGTCGGATCAGCCGGACTCGCCGAACTCTGGACCGAATTGGTTCGGCGTGCCCGGTGTCGCTGGTTGGTCGACCGCTATCCCCCAGGCCGGATGGATTTCGGCCCAGTTTTCGGCGGCCCGGCCCTGGTAGAGGATGCGATGCAGGCTGTTGGTGTCGATCACGTAGGGTCCGGTCACGGTGATGTGCTCTCCCGCCGTGGGCGTTCGCGGGTCGATGAAACCGCCGGCGTCGGCGTTGTTGGTCCGGAACAAGATGCCCTCGGGATGCTGCGGAATGATTTCCACCACGAGGTGAGGGCCGGTCTCTCCGGTGCACGTCTGCAACTCGTTGGCCGGCTTGAGCAGTGCAGCATATTGCGGATCGAGGCGAAGGCGGACGTGGACGTCGCCGTCGGGCTCAACCTTGGTGCAGTCCACCGTTCCGCTCACCGTTCGGCAGCGATCGATCACGTGGAGGCGGCCCGATAGGTAGACGCCCGCGAGCGGCGGGCCCCATTTGCACTGCCCCGCCTGAAGGGTGAACTTCAGGGACGGTATCTGCACCCAGTAATAGCTCGTCAAGGCCAGCACGCCCGAAGTGAGCACGAGGGCAAGTGCGACGATGACGGCTAGCCGGCCGCTCGAACGAAACGTCTAGGCGACCATCGAACAGCCGTCGAGGAATCCCCAGAGCGCGTTGCTGGCGCGCCCGGCCGCGGCGACGACCGGCTCGGGATCCTGGATCAGTCGCTCGAGCAGCTCGCGCTCCCAGGCGCTGTGCAGCTCGTCGGCCTGCGCGTGCACCGACCAGAAGTCCGTCCCGTCGCCCGGCGCAAGCCCGTAACGGCTCATCAGCGACTCGGTCTTGCTGGCGGCGACCTCAGCGGCCTGCGACTCGTAGGCGTAGAGCGTGACCAGGCCCTCGGCTGGCGACCCATCTGCGGTCGCGATCGCAAACGTATCGAGCAGCGCACGAGTCGAGTCCTTCGCCGGGGAGGTTTCGAGCTGGTCGCGGCTGAGCCCCAGCGCGTTGCCGAAGCGGGTGAACATCTCGAGGTGGGATTCGGCCCCGCCCTCTTCGTCGACCAGGTTCTGCAACAGGACTTTGCGGTCAGCCGCCGTGTCGAGTTTCGCCAGCACTTTCGTCAGGTAACCGGGAAAGGCGGCCTCGAACTTGTAGTACTGACCGGCATAGGAACGAAGGTCGTCGAGTGTCAAGTCGCCGGCGAGCCAGCGCTGATAGAACGGATGCGCAAGCAGGCGCCGGCCTGAGATCACCGCGTCGATCTGGGGAATTACGTCCTGTCCTACCACACCCTGCTCCTTGCTGAACGCGTCGACTCGATCCAGACGGACGGAGCCTACCAGACCCGATGGGCCGCCCCGTACGCTACGCGCGTGGGTTTTATCGAGCTGGTCGAGATCGGCTACGCGTTTCCCGGCGGCCGGACCTTCTTCGACAAAGTCTCCTTCAAAGTCCCCGATGGTGAGCGCGTCGCCCTCGTCGGCGCGAATGGCGTGGGCAAGACCACGCTGCTGCGGCTGATTGCCGACCCGGACGAGGGGCACAAGGGAATGATCCGCGTGATCGGACGGCTCGCACGCATGCCGCAGCTGGTTCACGACCCCAGATCATCGGCCACGCTTCGCGAGCTGCTGATCGCGCAGGCACCGGTCGCGTTGGCGCGTGTGGGCGCGACGCTGGTGGCGGCCGAGCGCAGCCTGCAGGCCAGCGCGACGCAAGCCGCCGGGATCGCCTACGCCGATGCCGTCCATCAATGGGGCGAGCTCGGTGGCTATGACCTCGAAGTGGAGTGGAATGCCGCATGCATGGCAGCCATGGGCGAGCCGTTCGAGGCAATTGGAGCACGCCTGGCGAACACCGTCTCCGGCGGCGAGCTCAAGCGCATCCTGCTCGAGGCGCTGTTTCGCTCGAGCGCAGAGGTTCTGCTCCTCGATGAGCCAGACAACTTCCTCGACGTCCTCGGCAAGGAATGGCTCGAGGCGACCATGTCGGCCAGCCGCAAGACCTTCCTCTATGTCAGTCATGACCGCGAATTTCTCGGCAACACCTCGACGCAGATCGTGACGCTCGAGGCGCATCGGACCTGGACGCATCCCGCATCGTTCGCCAGCTACGAGGAGGCTCGGCGGGCTCGAATCGCCGGCCTCGAGGAAGATCACCGGCGCTACCAGGAACAGCGCTCGGCCTTGATCGCAACACTCAGGGAGTACCGGCGCCGGGCGCAGCAATCCGATGTCTGGGGCCCGAAAGTCCGCGCGGCCGAAAGCCGGCTTCGCCTCTTCGACGAGAAGACCGAGCTGGTCGAGCGCCCGCGCGAGCAGAAAGTGACGATCCGCCTCGGCGGGGGTCGGACCGGGACCATCGCGCTGCGCGTCAAGCAGCTCGCTTTTCCCGACCTGACGAAACCCTTCAGCACCGAGGTGCTCTTCGGTCAGCGCGTCGGCGTGATCGGCAAGAACGGCACCGGTAAGAGCCACTTCGTCCGGCTGCTGGCAGGTCACCCGGTCGACCACAGCGGAGACTGGATGCTGGGCGCCCGCGTCAACGTTGGATATTTCTCGCAGCTGCACGACTCGCCCCACCTCGCACGCGCCGCCCCGCTGACGATCCTCACGCGCGAGGGACTCGACCGCACGGCCGCAATGGGCACCCTGCGCCGGTACGAGCTCGACGGCGCTGCCGATATCCCGTTCGAGAAACTATCGGGTGGTCAGCAGGCGCGCCTGCAAATTCTCGTACTCGAGGTCCGCGGTTCGACGATGCTGGTGCTGGACGAGCCGACGGATAACCTCGACGTGGCCTCGGCCGACGCGCTCGAGTATGCCCTCTGGCAATACGAAGGAACGATTCTCTCGGTCACGCACGACCGCTGGCTCCTGAAGTCGTTTCAGCGCTTTCTGGTGTTCGGCTCGGACGGCTGGGTGAAGGAGTCTGACGACCCGACCTGGGACTGATGCTCGTTAGCTATCGTTGCGAGGCGGCATCGGCTCGGGATCTTTTCCAGCGCTAAGGCTGTCGGACAACGACATCGTCCGGCGGTAGGCGGCCCAGACGGCGTCAGCCAGCACTGTTCGCAAACGGCCGCGCTCAAGCTCGTGCAACGCCGCCGCCGAGGTCCCGCCCGGCGAGGTCACCATGTCGCGCAGCTGCGCCGGATGTTTCTGGGTTCGCTCGGCAAATGCGACGGATCCCTTGATGGTTTCGAGAACGAGGTCATGCGCGAGCTGGCGGGGAAATCCGAGGTGCACCGCACTGTCGATCAGCGCCTCCATGACGAGGAAGACGTAGGTCGGTCCGGTGCCGCTGACCGCGGTAGCCATCGCGACGAACCGTTCGTCGGCCACCTGCAGCTCATGGCCGAGCGCGCCCAGCAATGTCTGGGCCTGTTCGCGATGCGCCGGCGTCGTCTCCGGTGTCGCGTACCAGATGTTGACCCCCTCCCCGATCTGGGCTGGTGTGTTTGGCATCACGCGGACGAGGGCGCCATGGTCGAGACCCTTGCGGAGCGTCTGGGTGGTCGCCCCGGCGATGATCGAGATGACGAGCTTGTTAGGGCCGAGGCTGCCGTGCAGCTCCGTAAGGACGCTGGGCATCACCTGGGGTTTGATTCCGAGCACGACGACATCGCCCCGCCTGGCCGCATCGGCGTTGTCGGCCGTCACATGGATCCCGTATTTTTCGCCCAGCGCGTGCCGGCGGTCCGCCCGCGGGTGGCTGGCCACGACCGAGCCCGGAACCAGCAGTTTGCGCTCCAGGACGCCGGCGATGATGGCCTCGGCCATCACCCCAGCGCCGATCACGCTCAGCGTCGATCCCTGGAGCGAAGTCATCGTCGGATTGTACGAAGCCGACGGATCAGGCCGTCACATTGCGCTGAACGCCTCGTAGACAACGACCTGCTGACTGACGGTCTTCACGGCGCCCGTGAAAGGGCTCCCGGGGTCAACTAGCGCCGGGCCCAACGCCCGGTACCATTCGGCCATCTCGGCCATGCCAGCCTCGCGTTCGGCTTCGTTTTCCGCCATTGGACCGTAAACAAGCAGGACGTACTTCATCGTTCCTCCTTGACGGCGGTTGCCGCGGTCTGTCGCTCGGGCTGCGGTGCGCCGGGTAGGGGCTGGAGGCCGTCGGCGGTGAGCATGTAGGCTCCCGGGACAAGCCCACCAGTGGCAAGCCTCACAAAGGCACTGCCGGCGATTACGGGCGTCACCGGCTTCCCGAGTTGCCGAAGGTACTCGTCCTCGCTGAGCCCCATCCGGGCGGCATACGCCGCGGTCGCCGCTCGGCCAAGGTCGGTTAGCGGGGTCAGTTTGGGCAGTACGGCGCTGACCGTGAACTGCAAGCCGGCTCGCTCCGCTTCCTGGGCCGCATAATCCGCCATGAATCGCTGGGCGGCTTTAGCCCCGGCATATCCGCCGCTCAGGGGTGAGCCCATGAGCGCGGCACCGCTGCTCATCACGATGACACGGCTTCCAGGACGGAGCGGCAGCAGAAGCGCTTCCCGCAGCCAGTAGAACGTCATCTGCACATCGGTGTTCCAGTTCGTGGAGAACGACTCCCAGGTCTGCTGGTGCAGCGGGCGCAGCGATGGCGCCGCGCCGGCGACCAGGGCGACGATGTCCGGGCGATACTCCCGCAGTAGCTTGCCGGCGACGCCCGGGTCACTCGCATCGCCGCCTTCGAGTAGCAGATGCTTGTCGACTGCGGCGAGCTCCGAAAGCGGGCTGGTGTCGCGCGCCACGGCCACGACAGATGCGCCTTCGGCGAGGAAAGCCTCGGCCACACCTCTCCCCAGTCCACGGCTGGCGCCAACGACGATCGCACGTTTGTCGGCGAGTTGGTTCATCCTTACCTCCTGTCATCCACTAAGACGCGAGACGCTGACAGGGGCGGGCCTGTCAGGGGTTGGCGTCCATAGGAAGAGGCTGTTGGTGCCGTCAGCGAGCGTACCCGGCGACGATGAGCTCCTCCGCGCGCTTGGCAAGGGGGAAGTCCACGCACTCGCCCTCGTCTACCAGCGGCACGGTGCAAAGATGGTGTCCTTCGCCCGAAGGTACGTCAACGATCCGGGATCAGCGGAAGACGTGGTCGCCGAACTGCTCGGTCGCTGGCTGGAACGCCCGCCCAAGGTCCATGACGCTGGGCGGATCGGTGCCTTCCTCGCGACCAGCGTCTATCACGCGGCCATCGATTGGATCCGCCGCGAACGCGTTGCTCACGGACGCCCGCCTCGCGGCGAGGCCTCGGTGGTGGGAGCGGATACTGGGATGAAGGGAGCCATCAGCCCGCCCGCCGAGGAACTCACTCGGGAAGGCCTGCGGAGTCGGCTCGCCAGGGCCCTCGATCAGCTATCGTCCGCGGACCGGCTGCTGCTCGAAGGACATTACGCCCAAGCCCTCACCCCGTCGGAATCCATGCACCTCCTTGGCATCAACCGGGCCGCCTTTGATCAGCGGCTGCACCGAGCACGCACCAGGTTGGCGCACCTGCTGGCTTCGGCCAAGTCACCTGCCGGCAAAGGAGAAGGATGATCAACCAGCCGCAGTTGCTTGCCGAGCTCGACGCTGCCATCGCTTCGGTCGGCTTCCCCGTGCGCGGCCAGGCCATGGAGCAGGCTTGGGGCCTTACGGAGGAGTCGACGCCTTCGGAAGCCTTCCAGGAGAGGGTCCGGCGTGCGATCGGTGAGGTTGTCCCGGCCGGCGAACTCTTGCTGCTGGTCACCCTACGCGCCAGGCGAGGACGCGAGCACGAACTCGTGGAAGCCGCCGAGGCGTTCGTGAACGCGAGCCGGCAGATGCCCGGCGTCCTCGGATCGACGCTCTACCGATCGCCAGCTGATTCGGTGACGCTGACCCTCGCGGAGCGTTTCACCGGGCGGCCGGCGCTGGAGCAACACATGGCGGCAGAGTATTTCGGGCGCTTCCAACGCATCCAGCGCCCACTCCTGGCCGCACCGGTCGAAGCCATCTTCTATCAGCGTGGGGCCTCTATTTGAAGCCGTTGAGCGTCCAGATGAACAGGCCAACGACGAGCAGAATCGGTGGCGCCAGAACCAGCGACGTCAGGTAGGGGTGAGCTTCCGGCCAGCTAACCGCACCCGGGATCGTGCGTCTCAGCCGCGAGGCGCTTGTGATCCGCCTTGCGTTGACCTGGAGTGGCACGCGCAGGGCGGCCGCGAGCTGCGCCGCATCATCCTCCGTCGGGTAATAGCGGGTCAGCCTCAGCAGGCAGCGCCCGTTGGCGTCGAGGATCAGGAGGCGCGGCTCATCGGCGACGCGTGGATTCATCGTCATGATGATGGGAAACGCGAGCCCGGCAATGTCGGACCGGGAAATCACCCTTGAGGCTCCAAATAGACCCACGCGACGCACGCTCATGTCGTCCACGACGACCATCCGCCGATGGCGGTAGAGCCAGCGCAGAACGACCCCGGCCAGCATCGCGATCACCGTCGCCGCAAGGACCACCTGGGCGATTGAGCCGGGCGTCCGCATCCGCAAGAGGAGCGATGGCACGCCGATCCCGATGGCGATAAGGGCGAGCCACCACGGATAGCTGGCCGGAATGGGACGGGGGCGCAGCGTCATCGGGAGGTTGACCGCAACCGGGCGTGACGGGGTCACGTGTGACGCCGGGTCCGGCTGATCCATCAACAGGACGTGACGCACCAGCATCTCCTGGTCCGCGATCGGCAGGGTCGTGTCGATCATCTGTATCGACACCTGCGTCGATGGGTTCCGCCGGCGCAGCGCCCAATACGACCCCGCCCCGAGCGCCAGCCCGAGGATTGGCACGAGTACCGCGCCCTCGCGAAGGTTTCCTTGCTTGTAGAGAGGACTGTCCTTCGTTTCGATACCGGTGTCGCCCACATAGATAGTGCTGATCGATGCCTGATAAAGCTTGGCCCGCAGCGGCGCGCCAACCTGGAGAGCATCCTCCTGGGCCCACGACGTCATCGCCCAGGTCGATACCGTGCCGCTTGAGAGCTGCAACGTCATGTCGGCGGTGTCACCAGTCTTCCCGCGCGTGATCTTGAAGCTGAGGAGCGTACCGGGGACGAGCGTGAAGCAGGCATGAGATGTCGATGCGGTGGGGCAGAGGCCAGCAGCTCGGTAGGTCTGAACGGCGGCGTCGAGCTGGGAGGAGGCGACCAGCATCACGATGCCGGCGCCGACGCCAATTAGCGGGACGCCGAGGATGTACGACCAGAAAGCGATTCGGCCGAATGACGGCCGTGGGCGGGCGCGGATGACTTGAAAGGGATCGTGGCCGCCGCCAGGGTCGAGCTGGCTCATCATCGAATAACGCCGTAACGCCGTCGGCAGAAACGTCTTGCCGGGGTTGACAAGCGAACGGATGTTCGTTACACTGATACAAAATTGTGGTAGTCGAAGAAGCGATCACACCGAATCCCGAACTCGCAGCCCTTCTGAGCGCCATCGATCGCTTCCGCCAGCGGCCCAGAACGTATCGCGAACCGCAGGAGCTCGCCTCCGAGTTGAAGGGCATTCGGCATGGCCAGGACCTGCTCGAGCTGGAGTTCGCTGAAACGGCCGCCAATTTCAGCAAGACCGAGGAGTACGAAGAGCAGGGCTCGGTGAGCCCCATCGACTGGATCCGCCACCACTGCCGGATGTCCAGCTCGGCCGTCTGGGGCAGCGTCGCGGTCGGCGACCACCTGCAGGAGCTCCCGCGGAGCGTCGAGGCGGTCGAGAGCGGTGAGATCGGATACGCGCACCTGGCGCTGATGGCGAGGACAGCGGACGCACTTCAGGGATCCTCCACCGCCGCGCCCTTCGAGGAGACGGAGCTGCTCGAGAAAGCGCGAGGGTTCAGTGTCGGACGCCTCTGGCACTTCTGCCATCACCTTCGGCACGCCCTCGACCCCGAGGGTTTCACCGCTGAGCAGAAGCGGGCCACCGAGGAACGCAGCCTCAAGCTTAGCCAATGCGAAGACGGCACCCTGTTGCTCGAGGGTTGGCTGGATTCCGTCGGCGGAGCGGCGGTGCGAAGCGCGCTCGAGCCGCTGGCAATGCCCCATGGCGATCACGACGAGCGCAATCGCGAACGCCGTTACGCCGACGCGATGGTCGAGATTTTTACCCACGCGCAAGACGCCGGCTCGCTGCCGCAGCGGCCTCATCTTCAAGTCACCGCGTCGCTGGACACGCTCCGTGGGTTGGCCGGCTCCCCCGCGGGCGACATGGAATACTCGCTTCCGGTCTCGGCCGAGACGGTGCAGCGGTTGGCATGCGACGGCACCATCACGAGGGTCGTCCTCAGCCCGGAGTCAGTCGTAATCGACGTCGGTCGCGCCCGCCGTGTTGTCGCTGGGGCAACGCGCCGCGCGCTGGCCGCCCGCGACGGCCATTGCCGGTGGCCGCACTGCGATCGGCCGGCATCCTGGAGCGACGCCCACCATGTCATCCACTGGAGCAAGGGCGGCGAGACCGACCTCTCGAACATGGTCCTGCTTTGTCATCGACACCACTGGATGGCGCACGAGGGTGGCTGGCAGCTAGTCCAAACGGCCGACGGCGAGGTGCTCACCGTGCCGCCCAAACCACCGGGACTGGCGCGCGCCGCGGATGTTGATGATCCGGTCGAGGCCGCTCGCCGCTTCGCGCAGCAACTGAGCACCGCTCGCGCACCCTAGGCTCGAGAGGCGACCGTGCCCTCGTGGGCGTTCTCGATCCGCGCCACGTCCGCTTTCGGGGCGACCCGCCAGAACCGATACAGCGCCGCGTGCCAGTCATCCAGGATGGCACGGGCCGCCGGCGACCCGGTGTAGGTCACGTGCTGCTCGATCAGGCCCAGCAACCGTAGGACCTGTTCGCCCAACAGCTGGTGCTCGCCACTGAGCCGGTGCGCGTCGACCAGCTCGGCGTTCACCATGCCCGGCAATCCGATCCCGGTGTCGTAGACAAAGACTTCGCCCCCGGTCATGCCGGCGCCGAGGTTATGTCCCACGGGGCCGAGCACCACCAGGGTGCCTCCGGTCATGTACTCCGCGCAATGCTCCCCCACGCCCTCGACCACGGCCGAGGCGCCGCTATTACGCACCGCGAAGCGTTCGCCGGCTTTCCCGGCGCAGAACAGCTCGCCACCGGTCGCGCCGTAGAGGACGGTGTTGCCGAGCAAGTACGGTTCGCCCGCATCATCGGCGGGGGGCCGCATGATGATCCGGCCGCCCCCCATCCCCTTGCCGACGTAGTCGTTCGCCTCTCCGATCAGGACGAACTCGATCCCGTCGGTTAGGAAGGCGCCGAAGCTCTGGCCGGCTGCGCCGGTAAACGTAAACGACGCCGATCCAGCCGGCGCCGACGCCCCAAATTCCCTCGCCAGCGCGCCCCCCAACCGTGCCCCGACCGACCGGTCGCTATTTTGGATCACGTAGCTGGCTCGCACATGGGCGCCGGTCAAGACCGGGGTCAGCGCATCCAGGCAGACCCGATCGCCCAGCGCCGATGACGGCCGCTGCAGTGGAATCGACGCGACGAATCGGCGCGGCTCCGAGCCTCCGTCGCTCAGCAGCGGTGAGAGGTCCATGCGGTTCGCTCGCGGATCGTCGGTGATGCGCTGCGACAGCAGGTCCGTCCGGCCGATCGCATCGTCGAGTCTTCGCAGGCCGAGTCCAGCCAGGATATGACGGATCTCCTCGGCCACGTGCGTCAGATAGGCCTCCAGCATCTCCGGCGTCCCGGCGAACTTGGCCCGCAATTCCGGTCGCTGGGTCGCGATGCCCACCGGGCAGGTATCGAGGTGGCAGGTGCGCACCATGATGCATCCTTCCGCCAGCAGCGCCGCGGTGCCAAAGCTGTACTCGTCGGCGCCCAGCAGCGCGGCAATGACGACGTCGCGACCCGACTTGATGCCGCCGTCGACCCGCAGGCGGACCCGATCGCGCAGGTCGTTGATCCGGAGCGTCTGCTGGGTCTCGGCCAGTCCGATTTCCCACGGCATGCCGGCGTTCTTGATCGACGACAACGGACTCGCCCCAGTCCCTCCATCCATGCCGGCGATGTGCACCACGTCGGCCAGGCCCTTGACGACGCCAGCAGCGATCGTCCCGACGCCGGCTTCGGAGACCAGCTTGACGGAGACCGCCGCGAGGGGATTTACCTGCTTGAGGTCATAGATCAGTTGCGCGAGATCCTCGATCGAATAGATGTCGTGGTGGGGCGGCGGTGAAATCAGCGCAATCCCCTGCTGGGTGTGTCGCAAACGGGCGATCTCCTCGGTCGCTTTGTGGCCGGGCAGCTGGCCGCCCTCGCCGGGCTTCGATCCCTGCGCCATCTTGATCTGCAGCTCGTCGGCGAACACGCAGTATTCGGGTGTCACGCCGAAGCGGCCGGATGCCACCTGCTTGATCTTTGAGTTGCGGTCGATCGGCAGTCCCCTGGTGCGATAGCGGGCCGGGTCCTCGCCGCCCTCCCCGGTGTTGCTCTTGGCGCCCAGCCGGTTCATCGCGATCGCAATCGTCTCGTGCGCCTCCGCGGCGATGGAGCCGTGTGACATGGCCCCGGTCGAGAAGCGCCGCAGGATCGCGACGGCGGGCTCGACCTCATTGAGCGCTACCGGCGGGCCGGACGGCCGCATCGCCAGCAGGTCCCGCGGGTAGGTCGGGGGCCGGTCATTCACCAGCCTGGCAAACCGCTCGTAGGACGCGTAACCATTGCCGTCCGGTCCGGTGGCCACCGCGCGTTGCAGCGCGTGTGCCGCTGAGACTTCTTTCACCGACGCGCCCGCCGGCACTAACGGCGCAGCGATCTCTTCGGCCGCCGCCGACTCGTGCAGCGCGTCGACAATATCGGGATTGGTGGCGTGATACTCGGTGCCCTGCTTGTGATGCTTGAAGAAGCCGGGGCTCTTGAGCGCCGGCGCCGATGCCGCAAACCCTTCGGCGTGCAGCGCCAGGACTTGCGCGCCCAGGTCGGCAAAGGTCGCGCCGCCGAGCGGGGACGGCGTCCCGGCAAAGCCGAAGTCGACCACGCCGGTATCGAGCCCGATGATCTCGAAGATCTGCGCACCCTGGTAGCCGTCCAGCGTCGAGATGCCCATCTTGGCAAGCACTTTGAGGGTGCCGTCCTCGAGCGCGCTGACGTAGTGCTCCTGCGCGCTGCGCCCGTCCGCCTCCCCTTTGAGGTGGCCCGCGGAGGCCAGCGCATTGATGGACACCAGACCGAGGCGCGGACAGATCGCCTGCGCGCCATAGCCGAGCAAGCAAACGACGTGGTGCACCTCCCGGGCTTCATCGGTCTCGACCACCAGGCTCGTCAGGCCACGCAGGCCGCGGCGCATCAGGTGGTGGTGCACGGTTCCGACCGCGAGCAGCGACGGGATCGGCGCGCGATCAGGGCCGGCCGCGCGATCAGACACGATCAGGATCGAGGCGCCGAAGCGAGCGGCCCGTTCGGCGTCATGGGCCAGCCGCTCGCAGGCGACCCGCAATCCCGCCGGTCCGTCGGCAACCGGGAAGGTGGCGTCGAGATCGCTCGACGCGAACGGGGTGGCCTTCGCGCGCACCGCGTCCAGCGCGGATGGATAGAGCACGAATGATTCCAGTTGGACCAGGCGGGCAGCAGCCGCCCCACCCGAGAGCAGCGGCGCGGGCGGCCCGAGGTAGCTGCGCAGCGACATGACGAGGCGCTCGCGCAGATGGTCGATCGGCGGGTTGGTCACCTGCGCGAAGCGCTGCTTGAAATAGCTGTAGAGAAGGCGCGGCGGCTGGGCCAGTACCGAGAGCGCGGTGTCATCGCCCATCGAGAAGATCGGCTCTTTGCCCTGGGTCGCCATCGGTCGCAGCACGTAGGTGAACTCTTCCCTGGTGTAGCCGAACGCGGCCTGCCGCGCCACGAGGTCGGGGATCACGTCTTCCGTGGGCTCCCCTGGATCAAGTGACGTCAAGTTGTCTTCCAGCCACCGACCGTACGGTTCCTGCGCCGCGAGCCGTCGCTTGATGCTGTCGTCCTCTTCCAGGCCACCCCGTTCGGGGTCGACGCAGATCATCTCGCCCGGCCCAAGCTTTCCGCGTCGGACGCGGCCGTGCCCACTGACGTCAACCGCGCCGGCTTCCGAGGCGCAGGCGATCAGTCCGTCCTCGCATACGGCGTAACGCAGCGGCCGCAGTCCGTTGCGGTCGAGCACGGCGCCGACCCGCGTCCCGTCGGTGAAGACCAGTCCGGCGGGCCCGTCCCACGGCTCCATCAGGCAGGCGTGATAGCGATAGAAATCGCGAACTGCCGGGTCGACGTCGAAGCCCTCCCACGCTTCCGGCACCAACATCGCCAGCGACTGCCGGATGTCGCGACCCCCCTGGACCAACAGCTCGAGCGAGTTGTCGAGCATCGCCGAGTCCGAGCCGGTTTCGTCGATGACGGGAAGCAGCAACGCCTCGTCGGCCCCGTCCCGCGTACCAAGACGGCCTTCGCGCGAACGCATCCGGTTGACATTGCCCTGGATGGTATTGATCTCTCCGTTGTGGCAGAGCATGCGGAATGGCTGAGCCCGTTCCCAGGAGGGGGCGGTGTTGGTGCTGTAGCGCTGGTGGAAGATGGCGAAGGGCGAGGCGAAACGCGGGTTGCGGAGGTCGGGGTAAAAGGCCGCGAGCTGGTCGGCGGCGCACATCGCCTTGTAGGTCAGGGTTCGAAACGACATCGACGCGACGTAGGCGCGCAATCCCGCCGCGCGAACTGCGCGCTCAACCCGCTTGCGCGCCCGGTAACAGCGGGCCTCGGCGTCGGCGCTCGAGACCGCACTCTCGACGGCGATGATGGCCTGCTCGATCACCGGCGCCGTGGTGCGAGCCAGGTCGCCGAGCGCATCGGGCTCGACCGGGACCGGACGCCAGTCGATCAGGTGAAGATGATCGGCGCGGCACGCTTCGTCGAAGAGCCGGCGGGTGAGGCGCCGCTGCTGATCCCCGTCCGCCCCTGGCGCATTGCTGAGGAAGACGACGGCAACCCCGAGCCTGGCGGACGGCTCGAGGTTGATGGCGGCGGGCAGCATCCATTCGCGCAGAATGGTCTCGGGAATGGTCAGCAAGAGACCAGCGCCATCGCCTGAGCGATGATCCGCGGCCACCGCTCCTCGATGACGGACACGATGTAGCGCTGCGAGGGCGGCGTCGACAATACTTCGGCTGGCTCGCCCTCCAGCGTCAGCGACGAAACCGATCCCGCAGGCATCGTGCTCATAGCGAGAGTCGTATAAGCCTGCGTGTCGCAAGATTCGACACCTGACGCTATCCGTTACCGCCGCGATAAACCACGGACGATGGCACCAAAAGGATGGCGCCGCTTGGTCGCAACCACACAAGGTCGCAACTACACAAGGTCAGACCGACTCGCTCCGGGCTATTCCTGGTAAACAAGGGAGCGGAGCGCCGCTGCTTCCGCGGTCTGCGCCAGCTTCGGCATCGCCACCCCGCCCCCAAGCCACACTTTACGACCTCGCAAACGTTTGCGCCAGATCTGACCGATTAACAAGAGGTTAACGTGTGGTCAGGCGGTGAACCGCCTGGCGGATGCAACCGAGGGGCGACGGGACGGATGGACGCGTAAGGCGGGGAGAACGGACGATCGTAACCCTCGAAGACGTCGCGCGGGCTGCGGGAGTGCACTACTCGACGGTCTCCCGAGCGCTCGATCCGATCTCGGCCGCGCAGGTCAAGCTCGAGACCCGAACCCGCCTCCAGGCGGTCGCGAAACGAATGGGCTACCAGAAAGATATGGTGGCCAGCGGGCTAAAACGGGGCCGAACCCACACCGTCGCCGTGATCGCTGGCGACCTCGGCAACCCGAACCTCGCTCCGGTTCTGCGCGGCATCGCCAGCGGGCTGGAGCAGGCGGGGCTGATGACACTGATCTCAGAGACGCAATTCGATTCCGCACGCCTCGAATGGATACTGAATCACCTCATGAGCCGCCGCGTCGACGCCATCATCATGACCGCTGCGCGGGCACGCGACGCGCCAACGCTCCGCTGGATCCGCCGACAGGGCATTCCGCTCGTGCTGGCGATTCAGACCGTTCCCGGCATCCGCTTGCCCGCTTGCGCCAATGACGACCACCTCGGGGGCGTGCTGGCCGCGCGACATCTCCTCTCTCTGGGCCATCGGCGGCTGGCCCAACTTCGGGGACCTATGGAATTCAGTTCCTGCTTCCTTCGCGCCCAGGGGTTCAGCCAGACCGTCGCAGCCGCAGGCGCTGAGGAAGTCGTGGTCAAGTCCACCGCCCTCTGGGGATCCCCCGAATTGGGCGGTGCCCTCATGCGTGAGCTTCTCGATAAGAAAGGCGTTCGGCCGACCGGCATCTTCGCGCACCATGACCTGACAGCCTTCGGCGCGCTAACGGTGGCCGAGGAGCGCGGCTTGACGTGTCCCCGGGACCTGTCGATCGTCGGCTACCACAACTTGGCGCACGACGATCGCATCGCGCCGCCGCTCACTTCGATCGGTCAGCCCCGCGAGGAACTTGGCCGGACCGCCGCCGAGATCCTCATCGCAGTGCTCAAGAAGCCTGGCCGGACGCCGGCGCCACAGCTGGTGCGGCCGTCGCTAGTGGTGCGGAAGTCGACTGGGCCCCCTCCAAACCCCCGATAGCCGGCAATCTCGGCCCCCAAACGTTTGCGACACGGCCTGCACAGCGAAAAGCTGACCTTGATCCGGCGATGCCCTCCCTCGGACGGATCTTGGAGACCGTGCGAGAATCAATGCAATGACCCCAGTCACTGAGCTGATCTCCATTCGTCACACGGACCTCTATATCGACGGATCGTGGCTGCCGGCTTCGGACCAACAGCGCATCGAGGTTACCGATCCCGCAACCGCGGAGGTGATCGCCACCGTCGCGAGCGCCTCCGTGCAGGATGCGCTGGTCGCGGTCGATGCGGCCTCCGAGGCCTTCCGCCCCTGGGCAGCCAAGCCGCCGCGGCAGCGCGCCGAAATCCTGCGCAAGGCCTTCGATCTGATGATGCGCGACCAGGAAAAGCTGGCCGAGCTGATGGTGCGCGAGAACGGCAAGCCAATGGTGGAGGCGCGGGGCGAAGTCGCTTACGCCGCCGAGTTCTTCCGCTGGTTTTCTGAAGAAGCGGTCCGAAACATCGGATCGGTGTCGATCTCTCCGAGCGGCGCCAACCGAATCCTGGTCGAGCACCAGCCGATCGGCGTGTCGGTGCTGGTCACGCCCTGGAATTTCCCGGCGGCGATGGCCACGCGGAAAATCGGGCCGGCGCTGGCCGCCGGTTGCAGCGTCATCCTCAAGCCGGCATCGGAGACGCCCCTCACGGCACTGGCCATCGCCGACCTGCTCGAGCAGGCGGGTGTTCCCAAGGGCGTGGTCAATGTGATTCCGTCGAAGCGCTCGTCGGAGGTCGTCAAAGCGATGCTCAAGGACCCGCGCGTGCGCAAGCTCTCCTTTACCGGCTCGACCGAGGTCGGCCGCATCCTGCTGGCGCAGGCGGCGGAGAACGTGATCAGCTGCTCCATGGAGCTCGGCGGCAACGCGCCGTTCATCGTGCTGGCCGACGCCGATCTCAGCGCGGCACTGGAAGGCGCGATGGTCGCGAAGATGCGCAACACCGGGCAGTCCTGCATCGCCGCGAACCGGTTCTACGTGGAGTCGCCCGTGGCGGAAAAGTTCTCGACCATGCTGGCCCGCGCGATGGGCGCTCTGCCGGTCGGCTCAGGCCTGGATCCCAAGGTCAAGGTGGGACCCGTCATCAATCAAACGGCGCGCGAGAAGATGCTGGGGTTGGTCGAGGAAGCGGCCGGGCATGGGGCGCGGGTGCTGACAGGGGGCAAGGCGCCGAATCGCCCGGGATATTTCGTCCCGCCGACGGTGCTGAGCGAGGTCCCGCCCGACGAACACATCCTCAAGGAGGAGATCTTCGGGCCGATCGCGCCGGTCGTCACCTTCCGCGATGTCAACGAAGCCATCGAGTTTGCGAACCGGACGGATCGCGGCCTTGCCGCCTACGTCTACACGCGCGACCTGGCCAAGGGCCTGGCGATCG
>WNFC01003647.1_pt1 | contig 16675 bp, 27 predicted proteins | sample 5400541 | NCBI WGS metagenome assembly WNFC01 (sample SAMN13153342, study PRJNA577476) | soil metagenome | isolation source: 120 cm saprolite under Douglas fir tree site 2 hole 2 replicate 1 | place: USA:California | collected 2015-04-18
AACGTTTCGCAAATCATTTCCTTAGACAAGTCCCTTCTGAGTGAACGCGTCAGCAAGCTGCCACGTCATAAGTTGGAATTGCTCTTTTCGGGAATCGATCTAGTCCTTGGCAAATAGGCCTCATAGCCGACCCAGCTAACTAAGTGCGACTTGCTTCCGGCATTCCGGGCAATCGCCTCGACAATATCGGGCGCCTGGCACAACAGTAGGATCCCAGATGTACGCCGTCTTCTCGTGTCTTCAACCGTCTCATTCATCGCTCAATCATGCCAGTTTGGAGCCTTTGTAAACCCGCGGATGATCAGTGCGAAATCGGCGTCCAAAGAATCTAAATTCTTTTATGTAAACCCTGTGCTGGTTCGCAGGCATTTCACCGTCAGTTCGTGAAGGTGCCTCCATTAAGTCGCTGAAAGTAAAGCCGCGTAGAATTGAAATTGACCCCCTTGGTGCGTTATCAGGGGTTCGCATTTTTGAACCTTGACTCGATTGTAAATTGCTGAAAAGAAATGGTCGGGGAGAGAGGATTTGAACCTCCGACCCCCTGGTCCCGAACCAAGAAAATCAAAATTCCAAGTGCTTCATTTGGTGTCGCTTAGGAACCAGCGCACCGTTCTTTCTCTCCCTTAGTTGTACCGAAGTTGTACCGAGAATCCGCGTGTTGACGTCGACCTTGGGGCATTTCTGGCCGTGAGTTATCGCCGTGAAGCAGCTCTTGGTAGCCATCCGTGTTGCGTAGTTTCAGTAACTTACGTCAGGACACAGTGGGCCGTCTGATCAAAGCCAACTTCTAGGAGAATCCCGTCCTTCAGGCCGGGGATTGAGCCGAAGTGGGTCTCGTAGCTTAGCCTGAGGCCGGCGTTTCTCAGCGTTTCGTCGTCATATGCCGTATCCCTCTCGACCGCCGTGATTCCTGGGATTTTGATCTTATCGGGTAGCTTGTCAAAAAACTGGCGTCTCGATTCAACCTGCTGGGGCTTTTCGTGATTTGGATTTGTATCGACGTGGAGTCCATCGAATGGTTCGATGCGAATGACGTGGAGTCCATCGAATGGTTCGATGCGAATGTCGATATCCTCGGAAAAGCGATGAATGACCCCAAAGCCCTTGGAGAGTGAAGTGCCGGCTTTGAGCTCAAACGCTAAACCAGCCTGTTTAAGCCCAAAGACGGCGTGCATGATCCAGTAGTCCTTTTCGACGTTTCGACGAGGGCCGGATCGTTGATTTTTTCACTCTCGGCAACAGTCTCGACAAGAGCTTTGAAATCCTCCCTCTGGTGCAGAAAAGACTCAGGCGGCATGTTGCAGCATCTCCTGAAACTTTTTCTGTGTGGAGTATTTGCCGTAGAGAGAAACTGCCCGTGAAAGCTTTCTCGGGTCCATCTCTTTGGTTTTTTCGCGAACGCGGGAAAGGACGGCGTCCTGATCCTCAGCAAGTTGGTCTAATTCATTAACGAGATCGACCAGCAGAAACTCTGGAGACAGCTGCCTTGGAACGTTGAATCGGCGCTCGAACGTGACCAGTCGATTGCCGAGTGGAAACGTTCCATGCCGTTTCTGATTGTAGACAACCCGTTTGTTGTAGAGCTGCGTTGTCCCCAGTCCCAACTGGTTGTAAGCATTCGGCGAGGTAACGACAAAATGGTCTGTTTTCAAGAATGCCTTGACGAGCTCGTGCTCGTCCGCAGGAGCCTCCCCAAACTCGAATTTTCGCGGACAGTAATACAAGCCGGTACGGAGCTTCTGGAGAGTCCCGTCAACAGTCAGTTCTTTGAGGTGTCGATCGACGCTCTGGGACCAAGGCAGAAGGTCCTCCCTGCGGTAAACCCGTCCAGGGCGGAGATGTCGCTTCAATTGTTCTAGCGTGCTGGTCTGCATTGTCCGGATCCTCCACATTTCGTATGCTACGCTCAAAACGTGAATGTGTCAATATTTTTACTAACATTTCATGCATTGATATCGTTCAAGATTATGAATATAAATGGCTTGCATCAAACAACCATAATGGAACGATCTACTTGTATACGCGCGGCATAATTCACTTGTATTGGTACGGTTTAAATCAACGATCCAGAGCGTCAAGTTGGCAGTCGTTTCTCTCATTGTCGAACCCTCTCATCGCTGCGATCTCCGAGACCGCACGCTGTCCTTTAGTCCTACCGATGTGAACCAAGAGGTCTACGGCGCTCCCGATGTTCGCCATGATGGCCCGGTGTGGTAGTTCGATCCCGCTCTGCAAAACGCAATCCGCGAAACGAGTGACGGCTTGCCGATCATTGAGTACCTCTGCGTACTGAGACGCAGGGACTTGGCGTTTCGACTCGGGCTTGTTGAAAGGAGACACCACTATTGAAATTGTTTGATCGTTTCCGATTTGCCCCTGATCCATGAACGACCCGGAACACCAGGTTCCACCGACTTGTCGTTACCAACGAGACCCAGGCATTATCTGAGTGCGCATTTCGTAAATTTCATTCATTTCTCTCGATCACGATAAATAGCCTGATTACGCAGCAGTGTCAGCGAAGAGCCTGGCATAATGGGCGCAGCTGGGCCGGAAGTTTCTATCGTTAAGTGGTAGAAATCGGCGCAGCATATTCGATGTATTAATAGAACAGCCAGCGTTGGCTGGAGTCGTTGATGGGGGAGCTGTGGATGCGCTTCATGATGATGGTGATCCCCAAGGGGTATGAAACGGCAGCTGCGGACGCAGCCCCTGGCGCGGAGGCGGGGCCAAGATGATGGAGTACAACAAGAACCTGCAGAAAGCGGGCGTACTGCTCGGGTTCGATGGGCTTCTCCCGCCTTCGACCGGAGCGCGTGTTTCAACCACAGACGGGAAGGCAACGGTTACCGATGGGCCGTTCGCTGAGGCCAAAGAGGCTATTGGAGGCTACTGGATCATTCAGGTGCACTCGCGGGAAGAAGCGATCGAATGGGCCAGGCGAGCACCGATGGCCAACAACGAGATCATCGAAGTGCGGCAGATTCACGAAATGGGTGATTTCCCCGCAGACGTGAAGAATGAAGCCGAAGGCTTCAAGGAGCTTGCGAACGGGGTTGCAACGGCGTGAGCGACATTCAGGCATGAGCGACACACATAAAGCGATCGAGGCCGTGTGGAAGATCGAGTCCACGCGACTCATCGCAGGGATTGCCCGCGTTACCCGCGACATCGGCATTGCGGAGGAACTCGCTCAGGATGCGCTTGTTGCATCTCTCGAACGATGGCCGGACGAAGGTATCCCAGAAAAACCTGCCGCGTGGCTGATGACAGCGGCAAAGCGGCGCGCCATCGACGCTCTGCGCCGTGGCCGGATGCTGGAACTAAAGCATGGAGAGATTGCGCGAGAGCTGGAATTCCAGCAGCAGCGGCTGGGTGAAGCAATGGATCAAGCTTTGGACCAGGTCATTGATGATGATGTCCTCCGCCTCATCTTTACCGCCTGCCATCCGGTGCTGGCCGTCGAGGGCCGCGTTGCGCTCACGCTGCGCCTGGCCTGCGGACTCACAACAGCCGAGATTGCCCGGTCTTTCCTGGTGCCGGAGAAGACTTTAGGCCAACGCATCTTTCGAGCCAAGAAGACACTGTCCGAGGCTCATGTTCCCTTTGAGACTCCGCGTGGTGACGAGTTGAGAAAGCGGCTTGAGTCGGTGCTGGCCGTCGTCTATCTGATCTTCAACGAGGGATACACCGCAACCGCCGGGGACGAGTGGATGCGGGCAGCACTCTGCGACGATGCACTCCGCCTGGGACGCATGCTCGCGGAGCTCCTTCCCGAGGAGCCTGAGGTCCACGCTCTCCTGGCGCTGATGGAGCTGCAGGCGTCGCGTGCCGCAGCGCGTCGCGGACCAACCGGAGAAGCCGTTCTCTTGTCGGAACAGGACCGTTCTTTGTGGGACCACGCACAGATCCAGCGAGGAATGGCCGCGCTCCATCGCGCGCAGAATTTGGATGGCGGCGCCCATAGTTACGCCCTGCAGGCGGCGATCGCTGCGTGTCATGCGCGAGCCAACACCGTAGCAGAGACCGACTGGGAGAGGATCGTGCTTCTCTATGACGCCCTGCTTCAGATCAGCCCATCTCCCATCGTCGCGCTGAACCGCGCGGTAGCCGTCGGAATGGCCCACGGACCGGCCGCTGGACTCCACGCGCTCGATGCTCTCGCGGCTGAGCAAGCGCTGGCCAACTATCATCTGCTGCCCAGCGTCAGGGCAGATTTGCTCACGAAGCTGGGACGCTTTGCCGAAGCGCGCGAAGAGCTGCAACGCGCCCTTGCGATGACCGAAAACCGTCGCGAGCAGGATTTGCTGACGGCAAAGCTAAACCAGACGCCGCTCAACGATCGATCGAATTGAATCAATGGAGAGAGTTGATTCTTAAAATAAGGCGCGGGCGAAGGAAAAACTTAGACCCTTTGTAGAATTCGGGTCAGGCCATTCGTCGACATAATGAAGGCAGGTCAGATCGGCCGCCCGGACCGATACAGGATAAAAGGAGAAGTTATGCCACACTATTTGGTTGCGATTCACCTCCCCGACAACTTCGACCCGTCCACACAGGACGAAGCGACGGTACACGATATCAACGTGCTCAACGACGAATTGGAAGCTGCTGGTGCCAGGATCTTCGCTGGCGGCCTCAGCGCAGCCAGCCAGGCGAAGTCGCTGCGGGCGCAGCCCAATGGCGAAGTGCTCATCACCGACGGCCCGTATCTGGAAGCCAAGGAGCACGTTGGTGGTTTTACGATAATGGAAGCCGCTGACATGGACGAGGCGCTGGCGTGGGCCCGCAAGGCTGTCATCGCCTGCCGGACGCCGGTAGAGTTGCGCGAGATCCCATACAGCAACCTGCCGAACGGCACACCTCACCCATCGCGCCAGCGAAAGCCGTGAGCACCCCACCGGCGAAACCGGCTCCTCCTCCGACCTCGACAACGGTCTCGGCGACGACTCCGGGCGGACGAGCGAAATGTCCACGACGATTTGTAGAATTCCAGTGCTGCCGTTCGTTAACAAAGTGAAGGCAGGTCAGACTGGCCCGCCCGGAGACCGTTCCAGGAGAAATCATGCCGCAATATCTAGTTGCCATTCACCACCCCGACAACTTCGACCCGTCCACCGTAACGGAAGAGACGATGCGCGATATCGGCGCACTCAACAAGGAAATGATGGCGGCCGGCGTCAGGTTCTTCGCCGGCGGCCTGCAGCCGGAAACCAAGGCGAAGTCGCTGCGGGCGCAGCCCAATGGCCAGGTGCTCATCACGGACGGACCGTATCTGGAAGCTAAGGAGCACGTGGGAGGCTTTTGGATCCTGGAAGTCGCTGACCTGGACGAGGCACTCGCATGGGGCCGCAAGGCTGTCGTCGCCTGCCGGACGCCGGTCGAGGTACGCCCGTTTTTTGAGATGCCCCCCTCAAAATGAGCAATCAATTCACTCGTCGCGACTTCGCTATCCGCAGCGCCGGCTTTGGTCTGGCTTTGGGACTCGCGCCCGCAGCTACGCTGGCGGAGGCTGAGCAAGCCTCGCGCTCAGAAACTTCGCCGGCGGTCGCGAATCCATATTCTCTCGTCGATCCGGAATTTCTTCCTGCGCTGAAGCAGTTCCCCGCCGTTGACCTCTCAGCGGAGATAGTCCGCAAGTTCCGGCAATCGCCCAGCATGCCCCCATTGCCTGGTCCCGCGCCGCAGCCCGTGGAGCGGCATATCCCCGGACCGCCAGGTGCACCCGAGGTTCGTCTTTGGGTCGCTGATCCTGCGCCGGCGGAGAAGAGCAAGCCGGTGTTGCTTCACATGCATGGCGGCGGCTTCATGATGCCCGACCCCTGGTTGCTGCCCCAACTGCAGGGGATCGCGACAGATTGCCACTGCGTCGTCGTCTCTGTGGACTATCGGCTGGCTCCGGAGACGCGCTATCCCGGTTCGCTTGAGGACAATTACGCCGCGCTCAAATGGGTTCACGCCCATGCAGCGGAGCTCGGCATTGATCGCTCCAGAATTGCCGTGGGCGGTGAGAGCGCGGGCGGCGGCCATGCAGCGAGCCTTGCGATTCACGCGCGCGACCGCAACGAAGTCCCCATCGTCTTCCAGCTGCTCATTTACCCCGGGCTGGACGACCGAACGGGCAGCACACGTCCAGCGCCGCCCGCCGTTGGCCACTTTATGTGGAATGCGAGTGCCAATCGTCTTGCCTGGAGCTCGCTGCTCGGCGTTCCAGCAGGCTCGTCCAGGGTGCCGGCAGCCGCCGTCCCCGCCCGGGTAGCCACCGTCGCCGGCCTGCCGCCGGCCTGGATCGGTGTCGGTGCTCTCGACCTGTTCGTCGAAGAAGACATGGAGTACGCGCGCCGGCTCGTCCACGCCCGGAGTCGCAACCGAACTCCTGGTCGTGCGTGGTGCCTTCCACGGATTCGATCTCGTCGTGCCGGACGCCGAAGCCTCTAAGCAATTCAGCGCGAGTTGGAAGTCTGCGCTGCGCAAGGCATTCGCCACTGGCAAAGCTGTTTAGCAGAAAAGCTGAAATTGTCGCGGCGGAGTGCGCAGCAGTAAGGAAATTTTCCTGGACGGTTTGTCGAAATTCGGGTCCGGTCGTTCGTCGTCCTAATGAAGGCATAGGCAATCCGCCAGCCTTAAAAGCGATGAAAGGGCAGCCGCGGCCACCACCGTATTCGCGATCGAGCGCGGCCTCATAGAGAAGGCCCATTCTAAGGAGGAGAACAATGTCTAGAAAAATTAGCGCAATCGCGATCATAGGATTCGCACTGCTTGTAGTGCTCGGTACGGTGCATCAGGCCATGGCACAGGCCGCCGCAACATCGTCTCCCGCAACACCGTATTCGAAGATGGCTCCGATCGACCAGTATCTTATGGCCGACCGAGCCGCGGAAATCGCACTGGCGCGCAGTGCAGCGCCGGAGTCCATTTCACGCGACGCCGAGGTAATGATTCTTGGACGTCACGGATTTGAAACAGCGGTCAAAGGCAAAAACGGTTTCGTGTGTGCCGTGGGACGCTCGTGGACATCCGCTGTGGATGCTGAATTTTGGAATCCGAAAGTGCGGGTTCCCGCGTGTGTTAACGCGGCAGCCGCGCGTTCCTACCTTCTGCGCGTCACCAAAGAGACCGAATGGGGACTGGCGGGACGCACGCCGGCACAGATGAATGAGGCAATCGCGGCTGCCATCGCTAGGAAAGAACTGCCGCCGATGGAGCCTGGGGCCATGTGCTACATGATGTCCAAGGAAGGATACGGCGGCGACAGCGTCCCCCACTGGCCTTCCCACCTCATGTTTTTCTACTCGGGTACCGACCTCGCAAGCTGGGGCGCGAATCTGCCGGGTTCCCCCGTCATTGGTGTGAGCGACTCCGTGGAACACCTGACGCAGTTCGTGGTGGTCGTGCAACGGTGGTCAGACGGAACGGAATATCGCGAAGGCCCTGCTGCGGAGCATCATCATTAGCACCGATACGCCTACCGGACCTTTGCGGACGCGGTCTTTCGAGGACGCGGTGGGTTGGTGCGACCGCTGGTAAACCGTAGTCTGGTTGATGACGAAATAACGGATCACTAGCCTCCATCACTCAATCCCGACTCCTTGAGACGAAATACCGGGGCTACCGCCATGATCTCCGGCCCATCGTATCCAACAACAGTTGGCTGCGGCAATTTGCATAAGTTAGTACCGGGAAACGCGCTTGCGGGCGGTAAACAGGACAGTTTACGATTTGTCGGCAGTCCGGAAGGAATCGCCAAGCCATTCAACAGAACGGGCTGGCAAGCGGCCAGCCCGTCGTATCCAAGCTAAATTGTTTGTACGATTTCATGTCCCGTACTTCATACCGTTGCCCCCGCTCGACCCGTTGCGTTTCCGGTTCGCCTGTTCGATTTCCTGTTTGATCCATTCTGCAAGCTCTGCGGGGCAAAAGCGCACTGCACCCTTGACGTGGAAGCAAGGGATCAGTCCGGCCTTGGCCATCTTGTAGATGTGCTGTGGCGTAACGCCCAGCATTTTTGCCACCTCAGCAACTTTCAGGGCCTCTTTGCGGTTTTCTAATATCTCGATGAGTCTCATCGCCGTTAAACTTTTGAGTAACCAGTTCGGTCATCAAAAGCACCTCCGATTCAATCCCCAGATTTTCCTTGCCTGAAAGAGACACGAACACAACAATTGCCAACCCATTTACGAGACGAGAGTTGCTGATTGTTTGTGGGGGATTGCCAGGTAGACGCAGGGAGGCAATGGACAAACCAATATGAACCCAGCGGCACGCGAAGAGGTGCAGTGGCGCACGTCATAAACTTCTCGACTGACGCAGCTCGCGCTCGGACGGGCCTAAAAACCGGCGCTCGTATTCGTACTCTAGGAAAATTGGATGCGCCTCTCACCCTTCAAGTAAGACTTTAAATGTCTCTGAATTGTCAAAACTTCAACTAGGCGCAGGGCGATACCGCTGCATGCCGCGCCCCGCGCGGCGTTCAACGGAATCAATTTTCTTAAACAGCGTGGACCAAAGCCGCATTTGGCTTGCGAACGTAGAACTTTCAGCATCTCTGCCGCGTCTGAGTGTTCATACGTGCAGCAAATATGCACGTTTCAGGAAGTGACTTATGAACCTGATGCTCGCGCTGATCTTTCTGCAATCCGGCAACAGTCCATGGGAAAACGCTGTCCAGCAACTCCAAACCGGTTTCACTGGCCCGATTGCGAAGGGCTTGAGCCTTGTCGCAATCGTGGTTGGCGGTTTGATGTTTGCCTTCGGTGAAGGCGGAAACAAGCGGATGTTTGCCGGGATTGTCTTCGGCATTGGAATGGCAATCGCAGCAGTGAACTTTCTGTCCTGGCTCTTTCCGGGATCGTAGGAGATGGCATGACGGAACGCCGTATCAACGCCACTCACAAGGCGATCAACAAACCGCTCACGATTCTGGGCGCGGAACGAAAGCTGTTCTTCGTTGCGCTCATCATGGGCGCGGCGGCTTTCAACCTTTTCGGCAGTTTGTTCGGCGGCATATTGCTCTTCGGCTGTCTTTTCCTTCTGGCGCAGTGGGCGACGCGGACGGACCCGCAAACCCTGCGAATTCTGCTCAACTCGGGCAAGTTCCGTCGTGAGTATGACCCTGCAAAATTCTTCGAGCCGAATCTCCGGGTGATTGAACATGCTTAGGCTTTCAAAGATCGTCAAGAGCTACAAGGAAACCGGCGCTCTCAATGAGCATGTGGCGATCTTTGGCTTTCGGATGAGCAGGTCTTTTTGACGAAAGGCGGTGACGTTGGCGTTGTCCTCAGAGTCGAGGGAGTTGATTACGAGTGTTTGGACCACAAGCAGACTGACAGTTTGACCAAGCGCCTGGAATCGGCTCTCCGGCTTCTGGGGCCGCACTACCGCGTCATCAGATCCTCTTCAAGTCCAGCGGCGAGACGATCCCACACAGTGAATACGACAACCCAGTGGTGAGACAAGTGGTTGATGACCGGAGAGCCTGCTTTGAGAGAAAAGCCGGCGAACTGTACTCCCTCCAGATTTACTACGTCATCCTCTACGAAGGAATAGCACATCATCGCAGCATCACGGGCGCGATTGCGAGGCTCGCGTCGGAGCCAAAAGAAGGGCTAGAAGAGCTGAGGGGCTTTCTCAGCAGTAAGAAGCAAACCCTGTTGATGGGCAGTGCGATTGACAGACAACACCGTACGTTGCGGCATCAAGTTCGCAGCCTCATTCTTCAGCTCAGCGATTTTGTCGCGATTGAAATGTGCGGCAAGCAGGAAGCCTTCCCCCTCGATTCTTTCTGAATCCTGAGGGCTGTTCTCGACGCGGCATGGCAGAGGTCGAAATATCGAAGACCGGAAGATTTGGTTTTTGCGAATAAGCGCGGGGGAACTGTAGATCGTCGCAATCTGCTGCGGCGGCATCTCAAGCCTGCTATCAAGAAGCTTGGGTTGCCGGCTACGGTGGACTTCAGGAGCTTCCGAACTATGCACTCAAGCCTCATGAGTAGTGTGGGAGTTCGGCCTGAAGTGACGCGAGACAACATGGGACACTCGACTGTCGATGTGACCCAGAATGTCTACAACAAGACGTGGTGGGAAGAACGAGTTGAAGCCGTGAGCATGGTTGCCGCGACTGTTTGGCGGGAATTCATGCCCATGCCGCAAGCGCCTGGGCCAATGTAAACCTTTTTGTAAACCCTCTGCCCCTTGGCAAATCCAAGAATGGTTGTAAGTTCTTGAAAGAATTGGTCGGGGAGAGAGGATTTGAACCTCCGACCCCCTGGTCCCGAACTTGGGGGCGCGGAGCCGATTTTGTTGTTATTCAATCATTTGAGTGGTGCTTCAACCGTCTCAGTCTAGCTGAATCATGCCAGTTTTGCCGTAATGTAAAATTCCAAGTGCAACCCTAGCCAGGGTGTCATGCGTTCGGCCACCGGTATTTCTAGCCGGGCGCGATTAATAGGAGTCAGCTAGGTTTTCGAAAAGAGATAGTGATGGTATCGCGTTTGGTGAAAGGCCGAAAGCCTCGGCTATTGCCGGAATGGGCGGTTTCCGTTATGACCTCCCAACCCTCGTTCAGCATGATTGCAAGGTGCTTGTCCATTGTCTGCATGCTAGGGAGCAACCTTTGTCGGAGGACCGGTGAATCGGCGGAATCTACTCCGGCGGCAACTCAAGCCCACGATCAAAAAGCTTGGGTTGCCAGCTTCAGTCGATTTTCGAAGCTTCCGCACCATGCATTCCAGCTTGATGAGCAGTATTGGCGTCCGGCCTGAAGTGACGCGGGACAACATGGGACACGCTACCGTAGACGTGACCCAGAATGTCTACAACCGCACGTGGTGGGAAGAAAGAGTTGAAGCTGTGAGCTTGGCTGCGGCGACGGTGTGGCGCGAATTCTTAGCGCAACCCGTACCGGCGACGCGAATGTAAGTCCTTTTGGAAGTCCTCAAATTCCCGGCGATTCTGGAAGTTGTTGAAAGAATTGGTCGGGGAGAGAGGATTTGAACCTCCGACCCCCTGGTCCCCAAACAAAGAAAATTAGCCAAGATGTTGATTTTTCAATCCATGTGAGTGGTGCTTCAACCGCATAAACTCATGTCATTCTTGCTCGGCGATGTCAGTCATTTTCTTATGGGTGCCCCGGAATGGGTGCCCCAGACCGAAGGGATCAATCCAACTCTCGCGCGCATTCCAACCTGCATATGGGCGTAATCTCCGGCTGCCCGCTGCCAACTTGAGTGAAACTAGGCGCGTGACAAGCGGGTCAATTCTCTGTCGTGTTCAACCTTTCGCGGCTTGATCTTTTTACCGACGCCGCTGCCCAGGGCGATTCTCAGATCGTAGTCGTTCTGAAGGTTGAGCCAGAACTGTGCAGGCAAGCCGAAGTATTTCCCCAACCGAATCGCAGTGTCAGCACTGATCGCGCGCTCTCCTCGTACGATTTCATAGATGCCGGGAAAGCCTAGCGCTCTCGCTAGTTCATAGCCGCTTACGCCCATTGGCTCCATAAATTCTGTCTTGAGAATTTCCCCGGGGTGAACCGCAAAAACCTTCCGTCTTTGAGTCATACGTTTCCCTACTTCCTAGTGGTAGTCCACGATCTCCACATCGAAAGCGTTGCTATCCCGCCAAACGAAACACACACGATATTGATCGTTGATTCGAATGCTGTGCTGTCCAGAGCGATCGCCATGCAGGGCTTCCAAGTGATTCCCTGGAGGCACCCGTAAGTTATCGAGCGCGATGGCGGCATTCAAGATGGCAAGTTTCTTGAATGCTCTTCGATGCAGATCAGCAGGCAGGTGCCGACTCTTGCCCGACTGCCATAGTCTTTTTGTCTCTGTGTCGCGGAAACTGGCAATCACACTCCAGTATACTAACGCGCTACGATACTACTGTCAAGCATTAGTATGTGTTGAATGCCCCGCCAAAGAGCGCTCCCCTGCGGTGTGCTCCACGGGAAAAGCCACCAAACAACATTAGAATGATCAAGGACGTAAACTTGGAAAGCGAGCCAAATCTGAACCAAATTCAGCAGTGCGCGATGGCGTCCAGGCGACTTGCTGTAAAGCAGAAGCACAAACACCATCCTGCACACGGTGATTCACGAGCGAATCAAAGCTTAATCGATGCTCTCGAATTCGATTGGCATGCGGCGAGAATGTAAACCTCTTGTGTAAACCCTGCCCTTTTCCAGCCGCTTCACCGCTGTCGCTCCGAGCTCGATTCTGTGAGCCATTGAAGGCAGGAGAAACGCAAAAACAAGAGTGAGCCCCTGGTGCGACGCTAGGGGATCATTCATCACGCTATCTTCTATTTATCTGATTTCAGAGAGGAACCGGGCCAAAACACGGCGGTGCCCTACAGCACCACACCAGAGGATCAATTTCCCAAGCTGTTGAAAAGGCTGATCGTGAAAAGTGCGAACAACTCGAAACTGTACCGAATGTACCGAAAACTGCCGAAAAAAATGAAGCGGCAAAGGCAGCGTAAGCAATTGAGAAATCGAGAGAAAGATTGGTCGGGGAGAGAGGATTTGAACCTCCGACCTCCTGCTCCCGAACTATGAAGAGCCGAATTCCAAGTGCTTCATCTGGTGTCGCTTAGGAGCCAGAAAGCCGTTCTTTCTCTCCCTCAGTTGTACCGAGTTGTACCGAGCTTTCCCGGGCGCCGCCTTATCGCGTTCGCTTCTGCGATAAGCGATTTGAGCCTTTAGAGATTAGGGCTCCCCATGAACTACCCTCGGTCCGGCTGCCGCCGTCCCGCAGACTGGAGGAGAAGGTTTGATGCCGTTGGCCGAAGAGTGCCAGCTCCCGAGGGTAATGGATGCTGCCTTTGACCGTGTGCGAGCATATGTGGAAGCGGTTCTTGCTCGCGGCCCGAATAAGTGAGTTCCAAGGATGAAAGAAGGCGCGCAACCCGTTCCGTTCGAGTCTGCCGATGCAGAGTGCACGCGACTGCGAGAGGAAAATGCCCGCTTGCGGCAGCTTCTGACGGAACACGATATCCCGATCCCACCGACCAAACCTGCGAGCCCGCCTCCCGTCAAGGCGGGATTGCCTCTGGAGGATAGGAAAGAACGAGCCAGAAAGAGAGTCGCACTGTTTCGGAGCCTTTTTCGCGGAAGAGAGGATGTCTACGCGCGACGATGGGAGAGCCCGGATGGCCGGTCGGGATATACTCCGGCGGCCCAGAAGGACTGGAAAGCGATTAACCGGAGCAGGCCGGAGGACCGGAAGAAAGTCGATCAGAAGACACGAAAGTTTTTCTCGTTGACCGACGCGGTGATTGAAAATCATCTGCTGGGGAAAGAAACAATCGGCGTGTACCCCTTGTTGGCGGACGAAACCTGCTGGTTTCTCGCCGTGGATTTCGACAAGAGAACCTGGCAAGAAGATTCGCGCGCGTTCATGGATACATGCCGGGAGCTGAATGTGCCGGCGGCTTTGGAGCGTTCCCGGTCTGGAAATGGTGGCCACATCTGGATCTTCTTTGATCGTGCTATTCCAGCGATCACCGCGCGCAAACTTGGCTGCGTCATTCTGACCCGCGCTATGGAACGGCGCCATCAGCTTGGCTTCGACTCCTACGATCGCTTTTTCCCGAGCCAAGACACGATGCCAAAAGGCGGCTTTGGGAACTTGATTGCGCTCCCTCTCCAAGGCGTGCCGCGAAAGACTGGCAACAGTGTCTTCGTCGATTCCAGTTTTCAGCCGTGTCCGGACCAGTGGGAGTTCCTTTCAGCAGTTCAACGTGTGCCGATAGTGATCGCCGAGCAGATCGTGACCGAAGCGCAACGCAAAGGTGATCTGATCGGCGTCCGGATCAGCGTTACGGATGACGAGTACAAACAAGACCCCTGGACCGTGCCGCCATCCCGGAAGGGGCTGGAACGACCGATCCAAGGACGGTTGCCGGAGCGTGTTCAGATCGTTCGCGCCAACCTCGTATACGTCGAGAAAAGAGATCTACCCTCCGCCATGCTGAACCGGTTGCTCCGCTTGGCGGCATTTCAGAATCCTGAGTTCTACAAGGCTCAGATGATGCGGCTTTCAACATATGCCAAACCGCGTGTCATTGCCTGCGGCCAAGAATTCGCCCAGCATGTCGCTCTGCCGCGGGGCTGTCTGCCGGAGGTAATCGCTCTCCTTGAAGCCCATCGGATCCGGCCGGAAGTCGGCGACGAGCGATTTGCGGGTACACCAATTGACGTTGAGTTCCGAGGCGAGCTACGGCCGCTCCAACTGGACGCCGTTTCCAAAATCACCCAGCATGACGAAGGAATCCTTTGCGCGCCGACGGCCTTCGGGAAGACTGCCGTTGCAGCCTGGCTGATCGCGAAGCGCAAGGTCAACACGTTGGTTATGGTTCACCGGCAGCAGTTACTCGATCAGTGGCACGAGCGCCTAGCAATGTTCTTGAATCTGCCCGCGAAATCGATCGGACAGATCGGTGGCGGGAAGATGGACCGGACTGGACATGTGGATATTGCGGTCATCCAAAGCCTGCACCGCAGAGAAGAGGTAAAGGACTTTGTCGCCGAGTATGGCCAGGTGATCGTCGACGAGTGCCACCATATCTCTGCGTTTACCTTCGAGCAGGTTATGAAGCAAGTGAAGGCCAAGTACGTCGTTGGTCTCACGGCGACGCCTACGCGAAAAGACGGTCACCATCCGATCATCTACATGCAGTGCGGCCCGGCTCGGTTCAGTATGAGCGCCCGCACGATGACCGAGACAACCCCGTTCGAACATAAGGTGATTCCCCGCCATACCGAGTTTCGGACAGCTCAAGAAGCCGCGGACATAACGATTCACGATATCTATGCTGCGCTTGTCGATGACGCCGCCCGCAACGAGATGATCGCCGCAGACGTCATCCGTGCCGTTGGGGCCGGTCGTTCTCCTCTTCTCCTCACCGGCCGAACCGAGCACCTCCGGTATTTCGCGGCGAAGCTGGAGACTGCGGTGAAGCACGTCTTTATCCTCAAGGGCGGAATCGGGAGAGCGCAGCGGCGCGCAACAGCCGAAGCTCTCGCATCCGTGCCAGAGGACGAACCGCGCGTCATCCTAGCGACCGGCAGCTACATCGGCGAGGGGTTTGACGATGCGCGTTTGGACACACTATTTCTTGCGATGCCCGTTTCCTGGAAGGGGACCCTCCAACAATACGTAGGGCGGCTGCACCGACTCCATGACAACAAGCGGGTAGTCCAAGTTTACGATTACGTGGACGACTTGGTTCCGATGTTAGCAAGAATGTACGAGCGGCGGCTAAAGGGCTACAACGCAATCGGCTATACGATCACCCAGGAGGGCCCAGGATCGTTGATAAACTGCCCCGCAGTTTTCATGAAGCGGATGTCCGAGTCGATTATTTACTTCGAACGGTTGGCCCGCGTCACGCGATAGACAGAGCCAACCGCTGCATGCAGCCGGCTGTGCAACACGGCAGAGATCAGAGCTTATTTCTTCTGGACAGTATTGATCCGGTTCTCAAGAGTGCTGATTGACTCGGTGATCTCGTCGAACTTAGGAATATCACCGAATATCATCGTTGTCATTGCGGTGTAATCAGTCCTAACGTTCGCCAGCATGTCATCATGCGGCAGCAGGGCAAAAGTCCCCGGCGCCGCCGTTGCAAGATCAAGATCCGGACGGTTAAAAAACATGCGCGCGTGTCTGACACAATCTGCCGCCATCGGTCGGTCGGCGGCAAAGCCGTCTCCCTGTGGAGGTGCCAACATGCTGTACACGTCGTAGTAATGCCGCGAAACGCGCTGCCCTCCTCCACGCAGCTCTCCACGCTGCTCCCACCAACGACGAAGTCCGTGCAGGATGACGACCTTGTCCCAAAAAGTACTTCCGGGCTCGACTGTGGTGACATTGGCGATATCGAATGGGACATCTTTCAATTCATCGGCCACGTAAGGCTTCACCTTCACAGGGGAATGCGGATCGAGGGCCGACTTTGCGCCCGATTCCACTTTCACAGCCCGACGGATATAGTCCGCACCCTCAGCAGTAACGGTGGGGTACCAGAGTAGTAGAGTCTGTTGATCGGGATCATCAGGATCGGGTTCGATGCGACCACTTCCGGGCGCCAGATTGGCGCCTTCTAGCGTCCCGTGGAGCAATACTTCAATCTGTTGCCGGAGTGCGCCATTGATAAATCGTTGACACGCGCCTCGGATCGCATTGAGTCGTGCGGCACGCTTCTTGCCACTTATCGATTCCAGCTCTTCAACCGTGGCCGGTTCCCCTATATCTTCTCGGAATACCGTAATGTCGATGTCCTCGGAGAAACGTGCGATTAGTCCAAAGCCCTTGGAGAGCGATGTACCCCCTTTGAACAATAATCGTGGGCCACCTGGTTGCAGCCCATTAAACAGGGCTTCGAGCGTCCAACACACCCAAAAGTCCTTTTCGATATTCTGCTCGACCGATCCAATCCGGCCTCCTGTGCTGACAAACAGGTCCCGGCGGTCTTTTTCAGAAGCTGAAAGCACTGTTTTAAAGCCGCCTATCATGGTTTCGCTTCCTTAGGGGCGACTCCGTCTGCAACGGAGAAATCACCTTGATTCTGCGTTTGACTTGCATTACTTGACTGTTTGATCAAATCGCGGACAACCTCCTGCAACCACTCGGGAAGAGTAGACAGTCCAGTACGCAAGTCATCCTGAATTGATT
>WNFC01003648.1_pt1 | contig 16674 bp, 17 predicted proteins | sample 5400541 | NCBI WGS metagenome assembly WNFC01 (sample SAMN13153342, study PRJNA577476) | soil metagenome | isolation source: 120 cm saprolite under Douglas fir tree site 2 hole 2 replicate 1 | place: USA:California | collected 2015-04-18
GGCGTACGCACGATCCCCGAGGAGCCCACGCTCTGTTACATCAGCGGCGTTCAGTTCCTCTCCCATCATGGACTTCACAGGGTATCGCCAGAGCGAAACCACCGCACCAAGCTCGACCTGCGCTGCGTTTGACATGCTTTGCCCTCCTTGACTGCTCAGCTCGGACTTGCCTCTCCAGCTCGCGACGCCGAAAGTGCGGATGAGCGGCGAGCGAAGCTCGTCCGCTCGATTCGTGAGTTATGCGGCCAACGTGCTGCTGATCTATACGTATGAGAGCACCTCGCTGAGCGTGTCGATCGCAGGGATGTCCGCTGCGGGAGGAGACCAATATGACGTGCGCTTCCAGATCGCAACGAGGCCAGCTGCCTTCGCTGCCGTCGCGTCAGCGACGGGGTGATCGCCCACATGGCAGCACTCCGCTGCGTCAACTCCGAGGCGCTCCAGGGCCTTGTGGAAGATGCGACGATCGGGCTTTCCGACGCCTTCTACCTCGGAGATCAGGACCCTCTCGAAATAGCCAAGAATCCCGATCGCGCTGATAGCGCCATGCTGTATTCGTTGCGTGCCGTTGGTGACGATGCCGAGCTGTGTCCCTCTGCGCTCCAGTTCAGAAAGGGTTGAAACCACGTCAGGGAACGGCCGGCAGAATACATGATATCGCCCCCAGAAATGATCGAGCAGGTCTGCCGCGAGTGCCGCTGGGAGGTCAAACTCTTCTACGATCGAGGCGTATAATGCCGCTTTCTTCGTACCATGCCCGTGGTCATCCAGAACGAGCACACGTGAGACGAATACCTCGCGGTCGATGTGGCCAAGGTGTGCAGCGAACGTCGCGTACTGGTCGCGCAGAAGTAAGCGCACCGTTGAATCCCGGTCGAGCAGCGTGCCGTCAAGATCGAAGAGAACGGCTTTGATCATGAACCACGAGGCTCCTTGCCGTATAACGCTGCGTATCAGCCGCTGCCGCAGGCCGGCGCCTGCACGTCACGTTGAAGGCGATCGGTCTCGACTCGCGAGCGTGATCGCTAAGGCTCACGACCTTGCCGTCCTTGATAACCCAGGCGAGCTCGTGACGAGCGTGCGGTCGCCCGTGGCCGGCCTAGACATGGATCACGACCTTGAGGGCGTTGTCGATCCGCTCCGTGTACGTATGGAACGCCTCGTGAATCTGGTCGAGCCTGAAGTGGTGGGTGATGATCGGGTCGGCCAGGATCTTGCCCGCGCTCATGAGCGCCAGCGAGCGGCCGGAGTTCATCCCGCCCTCGCCGCGCGCGGCATAGATGCGCACGTTGGAGCGCACGGCCAGGTTCATGTCGACCTCGACCGGGCCCGCGTACCAGGCGACCACACCGATGCGCCCCCCGCGCTTCACGTTTTCGAGCGCCTCCTGCATCGAGGTGGGCCCGCCGGCGCACTCGAGCACGCTATCGGCGCCGCGGCCGCCCGTGATTTCGCGCACGCGCTCGGCGAGGTTTTCCTTGCGGACGTTGATCGTGAAGTCCGCGCCCAGCCGCTTGCCGATCGTGAGCCGCGAGTCGCGAGTGCCGGTGAGAATGACGCGCGCGGCGCCGAGGGCCTTGCAGAGCTGGACGGCGATGAGCCCGATGGGGCCCGGGCCCTGGACGAGCACCGTCTCGCCGGCAACGTAGCCGCCCATCAGGTCGATGGCCCAGAGGGGCGAGGCGGCCGTCGTCACCATGCAGGCTTGCTCGAAGCTCAAGTTCTCCGGCAGCCGGTAGAGCGTGTTGATGTGGTTGACCGCGTACTCGGCGAAGCCGCCGTCGCAGGTGAGGCCCTTCGCGCGGTGGCCCTTCGAGACGTCGCCGTAGTTCAGGCAGGAGGTGTACCAGCCCTTGATGCAGTTGTCGCAGCGGTCACAGCCCTTGTGCACCTCCACAGCCACCCGATCGCCCACCCGGAACTCGTCGACGCCGGGACCCAGGCCGACGACGGTGCCGGCGTACTCGTGGCCCATCACGAAGGGGCCGGCGGGCTGCCCCATGAGGGTGCGGTGCAGCACCTTCACGTCGGTGCCGCAGATCGACGCGACCTCGACCTTCAGCAGCACCTCGCCCGGTCCCGGCTCGGGCCGGGGCCAGGCCTCGACGTGCATGTCGTCGGCGCCGTGGAGGACCACGGCCTTCATGGTGGCGGACGCCGGCATAAGCTCCTCCCGCCCGCAGGTACCGCGGCGGGCGCTAGCACGTTAGCATAGGGCGATCGGCGCCGGCCTTGCGCTGCAGCAGCCGGTTCAGTAGCGTGTGGACTCCCTGAGCCAGGAAAGGACGCCGAGAATGAACCGAACGCTCACCGTCGTCTGCCTCGCCCTGCTCGTGCTCGCCGCGCCGGCGGCTGCCCAGACGACGCCGTTCACGCCCGACCCAGTCGATCTGGCGGCCGCCAAGCGCGAAGGCGCCGTCACCTGGTACACGTCGACACCGATCGGCACCGCCCAGAAGATCGCCAACCTGTTCCAGGCCGAGACGGGGATCAAGGTGGAGCTGTTTCGCTCCGGCGGCTCCGCGGTGCTTCGCCGCTTCATGCAGGAGATCGATGCGCGGCGGGTGATCGCCGACGTGATGACGATCTCGGATCCCGCCGAGGTCATCACCCTGATCAAGCGCGACCTCGTCGTCCCGTTCCGGCCCCGGCACTTCGACAAGATCCGCGACGAGGTGAAAGACGCCAGGGGCTACCACGTCGCCCAGCGCGTGAACCTGGTCGGCATCATCGCCCGCGCGGACAAGGGCGTCGCGCTGCCGAAGAACTGGACGGATCTCATCGACCCCAAATACAAGGGGCTCATGGTGATGCCCGATCCGTCGTACACCGCGATCCAGCTCATGGTGATCGGGACGCTCTCGCGGAAGTACGGCTGGGAGTTCTACGAGAAGCTTCGCGCCAACGAGATCATGATCGTCCAGAGCCACCAGCAGGTGTCGGAGACGCTCACGCGCGGCGAGCGGCTGATCGCGGCGGAGGGCGCCGATCAGTACGCGTGGCTCGATCGCAAGGCCGGGCACAAGATCCAGACCATCTGGCCGACGGACGGCGCCTTCGCCATCGGCGCGCCGACGGCGGTCATCAAGGGCGCACCCCATCCCAACGCGGGCAAGGCGCTCGCCGAGTTCATGATCAGCGACACCGTGCAGAAGCTCCTGCCCGGGGAGGGGATCTACGCCGGCCGGTCCGACGTCGAGCCCCCGGCGGGGAATCCCCCGCTCGGGCAGATCAAGCTCATGTCCGTCGACTACGACCAGATCGAGAAGGACGCGAAGAACCTCAAGACCCGGTTCAACGAGATCTATCAGTAGAGGGCGGCGCGGGCCGCCCTCTCCGTCGGCGTCAGCGAACCGCGATCGGCGCGACGCTCGAGCCCGTGAAGCCCTGCAGCTTGAGCGGCTGCATCATGAACGCGAACTCGTGCACGCGCTTGGCCGCGAGGTCATCCAGTTTCAGATTTTCCAGCAGATGGATGCCGTTGACCACGAGCATGATCTGGTGGACCGGTAGCGAGATTTGAGGATCCGGGTTCGGCGAGACCTCGACCGGCGGAGTGGCCGCGCCGACCAGCATCGGATCCTGCTTGGCCAGCCATTCGGCCGCCTGCACGCCGATGCCGAGGTTCCCCTTCATGTAGCGGGCGTTGTCCTTCGCCCACAGCTTGCCCCAACCCGTGTGGATGATCACCGCGTCGCCGGGCTGCAGCTTCTGGTTCTGGCGCTGGAGCGTTTGCTCGAGGTCCGCCACGGTGATCTCGTACGTGTCGGGCAGCATGTCGACGCCCTTCAGCGCGGCGACGTCGATCAGCACCCCGCGCGTCATCAGCGTGCCCACTTTCTCGATGCCGACCTTGGTGAAGCCGGTGCGGGTGGCGATGTCGTCCATCTTGAAGCCGTTGTAGACCTTGTCTTCGATTGTCTGATGGGCGAACCCGTCGAGCTGGGTGCCCACCTGGCCGATCCCGCTGTGGAGCACCTCCTCATTGCTGCCGCGGCGGTTCGACGGCTTGTTCATGAAGGTGCGCTTCGTGTGCACGTCGAAGCGCCGCGTCGCGGAAATCGGCATCGACGCGTTGAGGACGTGGCCGAGCTCCACCACCTCGCCGGTGCGCACGAGCGGCGCGGCCCTGAGCACGGATTCGGCCTTCATGTGGTTGCCGGAGCCTCGTTCGTCGGCGGCTCCCCACTTCGAGGGACAGCGTTGACTGTCCGCGGGCGGTCGCCAGGACGGGCTCTGGGCGGCGGCGCTCGACAGCCCGAGTGCGACGATCACCGCGATGCCGATGACGGTGGGGCGCATGGAGTCCTCCCTTGTGATCAGGCGATCTTGATGATGCCCGGCTCGACCGGTTTGAACCGCTCGGCGACCTGCGGGTCGTGGCCGGCGACGATCAACTTCGCGGAGCCCGCCAGCGTGTCGATCGTCTCGAAGGCCGTGAGCATCTCCGGCAAGCTCGTGATGATCTGGACCGGCTGTCGCGTCTCCACGTTGTGGTAGAAGTGCGAGGCGTCGGAGGTGAGGACGACGGTGCCGCGCCGGGTCTCGACGGTGACGATCTGGAGCCCGGCGGTGTGGCCGCCGACGCGGTGGACGCGGATGCCGGGCCACACCTCGTGGTCGCCGTCGACGATCCGGATCTTGTTCGCGTAGTTCAAGGTCACCAATCGCGCCAGCGCGTCGACGTTGGCCGACCCACGAAATGCCGGGGTCCGGCCGAAGGGCCCCGTCCAGAACGCCACTTCCTCCCCCTGGATCCAGAACTCCGCATTCGGGAACAGGCTGTGTCCGGCCCAGTGGTCGTAGTGGAGGTGAGTGATGAGCGAGATCGTGATGTCACTGGCCTTGATGCCCGCGCGCTCGACCATCGCCGCGGGGCTCACGTAGTTGCGGATGCCCCGCGCGCGCGCGTCGTCGTCGAGGAACCCGGTGTCCACCAGGAGCGGGTGGGGACCGCCGAGGATCAGCCACACGAAATAGTCGAGCGTGAGCTTCTCGTGCGAGGACTCGCGGTAGAAGAATTGACATTTCGTCGTGTCCCGCTCCCCGTACTTGAGCGCAAAGACTTCGTACATGACTGATCGCCCTCCTGGCGCGCAACTGTACTATGATCCAGTTTCCCTGACATGACCAAGCGCGAGCGCGTCATGGCGGCCTTGCGGGGCGCGCCGGTGGACCGGGTGCCGGTGAGCCTCTGGCTGCACAACTTCGCCACCGAGAACTCGGCCGACACCCTCGCCGCCGAATCACTACGGCTGGCCCGCCGCTTCGACTGGGATTTCCTCAAGCCGCAGAGCCGGGCCCAGTGCTTCGCGGAGATGTGGGGACTTCGCTACGCGCCCTCGCGCGAGCGCGAGACGCCCTACACGGTGACCCGGGCTCCGCTGGCGACCGCGGAGGACCTGCGCCGGCTCGAGCCCGCGGACGCGAGGGCCGGGGCGCTCGGCGAGCAGCTGCAGGCGCTGCAGGTCATCCGGAAGGCGGTAGGAGCCGAGACGCCCATTATCTGGACGGTGTTCTCGCCGCTCATGGTCCTGCCCTTTCTCCTCGCGGGAGGCCGCGCCACGGCGCTGGAGCTGATGCGCTCGGAGCCGGCGGCGGTGGACCATGCGCTGGGCGCGATGGCGGTGACGCTCGGGGCCTATGCGCGCGCCGCGGTGGCGGAGGGCGCCGACGGCCTGTTCTACGCCACCAACATGGCGACGCGGGAGCTGTCCACCGCCACCGAGTGTCGCCGCTTCCAGCGGCCGCACGATCTGCGCATCCTCGGGCACGTCGAGAGCGCGCCCTTCAACGTGCTCCACGTCTGCGGGGCGGACATTCTCTTCGACGAGTTTGCCGACTATCCAGCGGCGGCACTGAGCTGGGCCACGGTGTCCGGTAACCCATCGCTGGCCGATGCAAATCGGCGCACCGGCCGGGCCGTGCTCGGTGGGCTGCCCGCCAAGCCCGTCATCGCCGGCCTGCCGCCGGCGGAGGTCGCCGCCCGCGGCCGCCGGGCTATCGCCGAGATGGGCGGGCGCTTCCTCCTGCTGGGTCCAGACTGCTCGATCGACCCCGGCACGCCGGACGCCGTAATGGACGCCGCCAGCGCGGCGACGCGCTGAGGCCCCCGGGACGTCTCAGCGGCTTCCTCTCTCCATGATCCGCCCTCCCGTCGTGCCGTCGAACAGCACGACTCTGTCCAGACGGAACCTGAACGAACGGCGATCGCCCACGGCCACCTTCTCCTCGACGTCCACCTTTGCCACGAGCGAGGACGGCCCGCCATAGTCCAGGAAGAGGAGCGTTTCGTCGCCGAGCGGCTCGATGAGACTCACGGTGGCCGGCCAGCTCTCACGCCCGTCGGCGAAGCGCACGTGCTCGGGCCGCACGCCCAGGACCGCGGGACCCGAGCCGCCCCGGCATCCCGGGAGTGTCACGCGAAGGGACTGGGTCACGAAACGAGCGCCGTCGGGCTCCGGCCGGAGCTCGCCCTCCACGAAGTTCATCGCGGGCACCCCGAAGAAGCCGGCGACGAACCGATTGACCGGATCGCCGTAGACCTCGAGCGGGCGCCCCACCTGCTGGATCCGCCCCTGGTGCATGACGACGATGCGATCGGCCATGGTCATGGCCTCCGCCTGGTCGTGGGTGACGTAGACGAACGTCGACCGGAGCGCTGCGTGCAGGCGTTTGAGCTCGGTCCGCATCTCGACGCGAAGCTTGGCGTCGAGGCTGGAGAGCGGCTCGTCCATCAGGAAGACGGACGGCTGCACGACCAGTGTGCGGGCCAGCGCAACCCGCTGCGCCTCGCCGCCCGACAGCGTGGCGGGGCGCTTGTCGAGCAGGTGTCCCACGTGGACGGTGTCGGAGACGGCGCGGACCCGCGAGGCGATCTCCTCGGGCGCGACGCGCTTGATCCGGAGCGGAAACGCGATGTTGTCGAAGACCGTCATGTGGGGGAAGAGCGCCAGGCTCTGGAAGACCATGCCCAGGTTGCGCTCGCCGGGCTCCCAGTCGGTGACGCACGCATCGCCGATCCAGATGTCCCCCGAGGTTGGCGTCTCCAGCCCGGCAATCATGTTGAGCGTCGTCGTCTTGCCGCACCCCGACGGTCCGACGAGGACGACGAACTCGCCGTCCGGGATCGCCAGGTCGATCCCGTCGACGGCGCGTGTCGCGCCGAAGACCTTCGTCAATTGCTCGAGTCGGATGCCGGCCACGTCCTATTTCCGAAGGAGCCCGAAGCTGAAGCCCCGGAGCAGGTGCTTCTGGATGAGGAAGCCCATCACGACCACGGGCAGGGTGGCGAGGGTTCCGATGGCGGCCTGGGGACCGTAGTCGCGCCCCTCGTTGGCGGACTGGAACTTGTTGAGCGTGATGGGCAGCGTGGAGACCTCCGTGTTGGTGAGCGTGATGGCGAGCAGCAGCTCGCTCCAGTTGAGGATGAAGACGAAGAGGAAGGTCACGACGAGGCCGGAGGCGGTGAGAGGAAGTACGACCGAGCGCAGCACGCGCAGGCGCGAGGCCCCCATGAGCCGGGCGGCGCGCTCGAGCTCCACGGGCACTTCCTCGACGAAGGCGAGCATCATCCAGATCACGTACGGCAGGCACGTGGCCACGTAGACGAGGATCAGTCCCGTGTAGGTGTCCAGGAGTCGTAGGGTGACGAAGTACACCACGAAGGGCACGGCGATGACGATGGGCGGCACCATCCGGATGGAGAGGATGTTGTACGGATAGTTTCGCCCGCCGGTACCGAAGCGGGCCCAGCTGTACGCCAGGGCGCTGCCGAGGACGACGGCGAGCAGGGAGCCGACCCCGGAGACGATGAGACTGTCCCCGATCGGTTTCAAGATCTTGAGCGTCTGCCGGCCCAGCTCGAACGTCGAGGTGCCCGGAGTCAGGACCTTGACGTAGTTCACGAGCGTGGGCTCGTGTGGGAACCAGCGCGGCGGCCACGTCACCCACTCCCCCGCGTGCTTGAACGACGTCATCACCATCCAGTAGATCGGGAAGAGGGTGACGGCCGTCCACGCGAGCAGGAGCGCATGGCGGACGAGCGGGAAGAGTGAGCGGCGCCCGCGTCTCACGCGACGCCTTCCTCGGCCAGGCGCCGCCGCTCACGGCGGAGGACGCGGATGGCGACGAGGCTGTACATGGCCACCGCCACGAGCAGTACGAGCGACATGGCGGCGGCGTCGGAGACGCGCGCGAACTCCCAGCCCACGCGCCAGAGATAGACGGCAACCGTCTCGGTGGCGTTGCCAGGCCCGGCCTGGGTGAGCAGCATCGGGTAGTCGAAGATCTTGAGGGCTTCCATCGAGCGCAGGATTACGGCGATCGCGATGACCGGCTTCAGCAGCGGCAGCTCGACGTGCCAGAAGATCTGCCAGCGGCTGGCCCCCATGACCCGCGCCGCCCGGATCGGGTCCTCCGGCAGCCCGGCGAGGCCGGAGGTAAAGATGAGGAAGGTGAGCGCCGTCCACTGCCAGACGTCCGCCCCGATCACGGCGAGTTGGGCCGGGGTGTACTCGGACAGCCACCGCACCGTGATGGTGCGGCCGGTGAACAGGCTCAGGAGCTGGTTGAACGGTCCCTGATCGATGAGCAGCATCGAGAGGTCATAGCCGACCACGGCGGGGACGATCATCATGGGCAGGAGAAACACCGTCGTGTAGAAGCGTCGGCCGCGGAAATGCCGGCGGCAGAGCAGCGCCAGCCCGAAGCCGAGCAGGAGCTCGAGCGGCACCGCGGCCGCCGCGAAGCCGAACGTGCGGGCGAGCGCCCACAGGAAGCGCTCGTCCTCGAGGGCGCGCTGGAAGGAGTCGAGCCCGGTAAAGGCGGCGTTCCACCACGTGCCGCGCGTGATCCGCCAGGACAGGAGCGAGAGATACACGAGAAGCAGGAAGTTCGGGAGCAGGAGGAGGGCGAAGAGCCCTTGCACCGGGATGAACGGCAGCCACCTGAAGACGCGCTCCCGCTCGAGCCAGCGGCGCAGGCCGGTCATCGGGCTCAGTCGGGAACGTTCTTGGTCGGGTAGGCGGCCTTCAGCGCCTTCCAGCCTTCGATCTGCTGGCGGCGGCCGATCTGGTTGGTGATCTTCTCCCACGCGGCGGCCGTGTTCTTCAGCGCGTCCTCGGCAGTGATCTTGCCGAGTAGCGCTTCCTGGACATTCAGGTCGAGGGCGTCGTTGTACTCCACGGCGCCCTGAATCAGGATCATCGGCGCCATCACCTGCGCGTTCTTGAGGTGGATTTCTACCATCTCTTTCGTCCGCGCCTTGATGACGCGCGGATCGGTGAGATGCGACTTCCGGTACGGGTCGTAGACGGTGTTGGGGCCGGCCACGAGGCGTGCCGACACCTCCTTGCTGGTCATGTACTGCGAGAGCCAGTACGCGGCCTCCGGGTGCTTGGCGTAGTTCGAGACATAGAAGATGTTGCCGTAGCCCTGGAGCGCGCGGCGCACGAGCTTGCCGCCGACCACGTAGCCGGGCACCAGGCAGTACTTGTTCTTGCCAACAACCTTGGAGCGATCCGGATGCTCGGCGGCGATCGCGATCGACGGGTACGTCATGATCGAGAAGGCGTTACCACCCGCGTAGAAGGGGTAGGCCTGGGGAGTCGCCCACCCCAGGATGTCCTTGGGCATGAACTTCGTCAGCGCAATGTAGTCTCGGAGCGCCTCGACGCCTTCCTTGCCGGCGATGAGCGGCTTCATACCGTCGTCGAACGGCATTCCGCCCTTGGCGTAGAATTGCTGGAGCCACCAGCGCCAGCCCCAGCCACGCGCGCGGTACCCCATCGCCCCGTACAGTTCGGGCACCCCGGTACCTTTCGGGTCACGGGTGAAGAACTCCGCAAGCTGGTACCACTGCTCATAAGTGTCGGGGCAGCCGGGCTCCCAGCCGTACTTGGCCTTGAACTTCTCCCCCTCGCCGGGTGCTTCGATCAGGTCCTTACGGATCACCATGATGAAGTTGTCCCCGTCCGCGACGAGGCCGTAGGTCTTGCCCTTGTAACGAGCCTGCTCCTGGAAGCCCGGGACGATGTCATCGAGGTCGGCCTTGCCGCGGGCCACGAGGTCGTCGATCGGGCGGGCCAGCCCGGCCTCCACGAGATCCGGCAGCGAGATGGGGTCGCCGATCCAGAAGTCGAAGCTCCCGCTCTTGGCGACGGCCTCGGACATGGCCTTGGCCTGGACCTGGAGGATGCCGACCTCGAAGTAGTGGACCCCGATGCCGGTCTCCTTCTCGAAAATCGTCATCTCCAGCGTGCTGCCCGCGGTGAAGATGGAGGGCATCATCATGTTGAGCTTGAGCGATGTGAGGCCCTTCGCCTGCATGTAGGCCTTGGCGCCGCTGATCGCCCGCACGTCGGCCGTCCCGCCCGGGGGCGTCTGCGCCGAGGCGGCGGTGGACCCGGCGACAAGCAGAGCGACCGTACCGGCGATGGACAAGAATCCGAAAGCTCGCTTCATGAGCGTCCTCCTGATCGTGATCTCACATCGTCGGGCTGGAGAACTCGCCGCCGAGCGCGACGAGCGCCCACGGCGCGCCCTGCGCGTCCCAGCTGAACCCGATGTGGCCGCCGAGCGCGTGCTGGTCTCGGAAGAGCCGCTGGATGGGATACCGATCGTAGATGCCGTTGGCACCGGCGAGCGCGTGGAGCGTATCGACCGCCTCGGTGCAGAGCTCCATCGCGTAGGCGACGTTGCGCTTGAAGCGGAGCTTTTCCTCGATGGTCGGAGCGCGGGGCTCCCTGGCAATCCGCTCGGCCTCCAGACAGTCCGCTCGGATGACGAGACGGGCCGCGTCGACCATCGCGCCCGCGCGGGCGACGCGCAGCTGCACGGCCTGGAAATCGCGCATGCGCATGGCGGTGTAGTTCGTGCTGCGCTCGCGGATCGCCTCGACCGTCAGCTCGAGCGCCGCCTGGGCGTTGCCGACGCCAGCCGCCGCCAGGCAGTGGGAACCCAGGGCCGAGAGCGGAACCTGGTAGAGAGGATTCGGGTTAACGCTCGCCCCCGGAAACTGGCCGCCGCCGCGCGCCAGGTACATCGAGAGGGCGCGGTGCTCCGGGACGAACACGTCCTTCGCGCGGACCGACTTGGATCCCGTGCTCCGCATGCCGAGCACCTTCCAGTCGTCCACGATCTCGTAGTCGCTCCTCGGCACCAGGCACATCCGGTGATCGACGACGTGCTCCCCGTCGCGGACCATCACCGCCAGCATATTCCAGTCGGCGGCGTCGACCCCGCTCGAGAAGTTCCAGAAGCCACTGATGACGAAGCCGCCGTCGACCCGGCGCCCGCTGCCCTGCGGGTAGGCGATGCCCGAGGCGATCAGGGCATCGGGGTTTTTGCTCCAGACTTCTTCCTGGGCGCGCTCGTCGTACAGCGCCAGCATCCAGTGGTGGACGCCGAGGTTCGCGACGTTCCAGCCCGTCGAGGCGCAGCCGCGGGCGATCTCGGCGGGGATATCGAACAGCGACACGAACTCGAGCTCCATGCCGCCCCAGCGTCGCGGCTGGTGGAATCGCAGGAGGCCCGTGCGATGGAGGTCCTCGATCGTCTCCTTGGGCATCTCGCGTCCGGCCTCGGCGCGCTCGGCGCGCTCGCGCAGGACCGGCACGAGCGCCCGCGCCCGGCGCATCGCCTCGTCATAGTCGACGTCGGCGAAGCTTGCGGACGCCCGGCCGGATCCCGTCATGCGCGCATGCTGGCGACCTGGGGCATCTTCGAGTAGTCCTCGCCGCCCCAGTCCTGAACGTCTTTCAGCCCGAAGAAGTTGAGCTCGATGGTGAGCCCGTTCGGGTCCTTGATGAAGATCTGATAGAGATCGAACTCCGGGAGAGAGCGCGGCTGGAACTCGAGACCCCGTGACTTGAGTCGGCGGATGAAACCACCGGGCTCGGTGGCCAGGAATGCGATGTGGTCGACCACGCCTGCGTGGTCCGTCACCGCGCCCTTCGGGGTGCCCAGATAAAAGAGCTCGGCGTTGTCGATGCCGTCCGGCCCCATGTGCACCTGGATCTTGCCGTTCACCCCCAGCCAGTAGCCCGGGAAGGGGAAGCTCGGCCGCGGCATGACCTCGAAGCCCAGCACGTCGCAGTAGAAGTCCTTGGTCTTCTCGAGGTCGTTCGCCCGGATGAAGTAGTGATTCAGCTCTGTCAGCGGCATGGGTTCCTCCTCGGCGATTTCGCCGTCTTGGGGCCGATGGTACGCGAAACGGCTCCGGGTGCGCAAAGCCGTCGGGACTGCTGGACCAGGGCCGGCATCCGCCGTATCCTCCCGGGCGGGAGGAAGCCATGGACCCCAACGCGAAGAAGACCACGCTCCGGATGATTCCTTACGGCCTCTACGTCTTGACAGCGGCCCACGCGGACGGCCGTGTGGCGGCGGGCACCGTCAACTGGGTGACCCAGGCCTCATTCGAGCCGCCCCTGGTCGCGGTCGGCGTCAAGACCGACTCCCATGCCCACGCGCTCATCAAGGACACGAAAGCGTTTGCCTTGAACGTCCTGGGCAAGGGGCAGCAGGCGCTCGCCTTCACGTTCTTCAAGCCGGCCGAGCGGAAAGGCGACACGATCTCGGGCGAGCCCTTCCGTCCGGGCACGACGGGCGCGCCGATCCTGGCCAGCACGCCGGCGTTCATCGAGTGCACGCTCGAGGCGACGGTCGAGAAGGGCGATCACTCCATCTTCGTCGGCAAGGTGGTCGAGGCCGGCCTCGCCAAGTCGATCGACGGACGGGCCGACGACGCGACGCTGTGGCTGAAGGAGCTCGGCGAGAAGGTCTTCTACGGCGGCTAGTCGGTTGGCGCGCCGTTGCCCCGGCCGCGGATGAGCGCGTCGATCCGCGCGATGAGAGCGCGCATGTCCGCCGACAGCTGACGCTGCTCCTCGACCAGCTGGTGCTGCCCCTCGACCAGCTGGCGTTGGCTCTCCGCCAGATCGCGCTGACTATCGACGATCTGGCGCTGCCCATCCGCAACCGCACGCAGGATCGTATGGGTCTCCATCGCTTGCTCTCGTAGCGTGACGTCGAGCTGCGCAAACCGCGCTTCGCTGAGCCGATTGTTCTCGCGGAGCGTCCGCAGTACTTCGCCGGGCCAGTTCTGCGGGAACGCCCGTAGACCCGTCGTGAGCAGGAGCTTGACCGCTCCCAGGTCTTGATGCAGCGTCTGTAGCGTCACTCCGGAACGTCTGGCTGGGCTCATCGACTACCTAGACTAGCGTGCTTCACACGCCGGCCCCGCGTCAATGTCCTCGAATTAGAACGCCTGGACCGGTGTCGCGCCGGATCGTGGTCGAACGGCGCGCGGAGCAGCCGCCGCGAGCGCATGCGAGCCAGCGGACTGCTCAAGCGCGCTGCGATGGCTCATTTGTCACGCAGCCGCTCCGGCGCTCGTCGCAGCAACTCGACGTACTCGGGCCCTCTAGAGAGGCTCGACCAACTGCCTCTCCAGAACGCAGAGGAGATTCCAAAGCGCCCGTTGTTCGGCCTGATCCTCGATGACGAGCGACTCAGAATCTGAGTAACGGGACAGGAGCTCGATCTGCACCTTTTGACTCATCTCTGCGCCGTCCCCCGCCCGGTATCAGCCGACGCCGCAGGCCGTCGGCTGCATGCCGTGGTTCGACGCGGCAAAGCTTCCGCGCTCAACGTGGCGAGCGTTCGACCCAGCGCGGAACCAACACGATCAGGAGCCAGATGGCTGCGCCGAAGGCCAGGGTGATCAGGAAACCCCACTCTTGCCTAGGCGAGGAGAGTGGTCACTCGCTTCACGGCCCGTGTCGCAGCGAACTTGACCTTCGTGATCGGCTGATCCGGGTGCGCCGGATTGGGAACAAGCCGTCGCCGCCGAGAGTCGACGAACAGGTCGAGCTTCTCGAGCACCGTCTGCCCAATCAGGACCTCGTCACCGAGTATCAGGGCTTCCTCGAGAGTGTCTCTCCCGTCGATCTCGACGACGAGAGGCTCTGTCACGCTGACGGTCTCCGTTCGTCCATCGGCGTACTCGGCCATTCGCTGGCCTCGAACGCCGAGACCGAGACGAATGGCGACTTCGGGCGGGACGACCATGCGAACTGCGCCGGTGTCGACGAGCGCATCCGCCTCGTAGGTCCTAACCTGTTCGGGCGTCATCATGCCCCGTCGGACCAGGGCCTCGTCCACCGCGTTCGTCAGCTTGACCGCGACCCGAACCTCGCCCATGCCTGATTGTGACCGTTCCAATGATCAGGCACCTCCTCCCGCCCTTCACGAATCCTCGGCCTCCCGGAGGCGCGAGCGCCGACGAAGGGCCGAGGATCTTCGATCGCTTTGCGTCAGCGGCCTATTCCCTTGTGCAGCTCGGCCAGCGGCACGATCCGCCCGTGCAGCGGCAGGATCTGGTCCACGGTCAGGCTGAGGCGCTTGATGTTGTCCGACAGGTTCACCCAGTTCGAGTTCAAGGTCGCCGGCGTCGGCGCATTCGGTGCCGGCGGGTTATACACGTCGGCCTCCACGAGGACCTTCTCCTTCTGGAGATACACCATGATCACGCCGGCATGGTGGTTGTTGCCGGCGACGTTGTGGATCTCTACCGTCCGGGTCCCGTCGGTGAGCACTCGTTTGTCACGCATGCCCTCGACCGTGCCCTTCTTTCCCGACTTCGCGAGACGGTCGGGGCGGACCGTGGCCGGTGCGGCGAGCGCCTTCTCGAGGAAGGGTTTGTTCACGTCGTGGGCGATGACGGTGATGCCCTCCGCCGCGATCGCCCGGAGCCCGCCAGCGTGATCGAAGTGGTGATGCGTCGCGATCACGTATTTGATCCGCTTGCTCGGAACGAGATTCTTGACTTCGGCCAGCACGGCCACGGCGCGATCGTCGTTGAGCGGGCTCTCCACGAGGATCACGTGATCCTTCATCTCGATCAGCACGCTGTGATGGGTGCCCCCGGTGATGTACCAGACCCCGTCGGCCGCCATTTGGCTCGTCACCCGGGCGTAAGGCGCGGGCGTCTCACGAATCGGGTCGGGCACGGGAATGTCCACGGCGACGTTGGGCTGGACGTCGCTGACCGTCAGGTCGAGGGCCGGATACGCGCCGATCGTCTGCCGGATCTTCGTCGGGAACTTCACTCCGGCGAAGTCCTTGTAGTCCGAATAGCGGATCTCGACCGTCACGTCGCCGAGCACGGCGTTCGGGGCCACGGCGACGATCTTCTCCACCAGGTTCTGGGTATCGATCGTCGCCTGCACCTTGAAGCGCCCGGGAGCGGTGAACGAGATCGTCCGACCCTGGACGGTCGCGTTGTTCGCCATCGCGGCCTTGACGACCCCGTGTGGCGTGGTCCACAGCTGGAGCTGCCGATCGACCAGTGCGACCGGCGTCGGGTTGGTCGCTTCGCCCACCACGTTCCAGGCAAAGTCGCCGCTCGCGACGAAGATCTGGCGCTGCTCACCCGCGACGGGCTGTCCACCGCCGCCGCGCGGTGGGTTTTCGCCCTGCGTCCGCACGAGCTCGTCGCGAATGGAGGCGTTCTCGTAGTTCACGGCCCGCGTGTAGCTCTTGACGATGAACCGCGGCCACGGCGTGTCCGGGCTGAAGTTCTGGCCGACCTGGAAGTTCACGCCGCTGCCCGAGTACTGGATCGACTTGACGCTCGCCGCACCCATCGCCTTGGCGACGTTCTCGAGCGCCGCGCGCCCGTCCTGCGCGTAGCCGGCGAGCGGTGAAAGCAGCACGAGGGCGGCAGTCAGCACGATGGCCCCGCCGGGCGAGGCAAGCCGATAGAGGGGTCTGTGCATACCTGACCTCCCTGGGCGACCGGATTTGTGGTCGGGATGCTAGCAGCGCCCGTGACTGGCGTCAAACGCCGGAAGCGCGTAAAGTCCGCACGAGACTCACTCGTAGGCTCGCAGTCCCACTCCTCACCTCGAAAGGAGCAGACCTTGAGCACACAGCCCTCCGTATCCACCGCTCGTGACGTGGTCCGACAAGTCGCGCCCAAGCTCATCGACCTGAGCGAGAAGGTGCTCTTCGGCGACGTCTGGGAGCGCCCCGGCCTCTCCAAGCGCGACCGCAGCCTGATCACGGTCGCGGCGCTGACCGCCATGTACCGAACCGACCAGCTCCCCGGACATCTCGAGCGCGCGCTGGCCAACGGCGTCACGCGCGAGGAGATCGGCGAGCTGATCACGCATCTGGCCTTCTACGCGGGCTGGCCCTCGGCGATGACCGCCGGCCAGATCGCGCGGCGGGTCTTCGACGCGAGGAAGCCATGAAGATCGGCTTCATCGGACTCGGCACCATGGGACGCCACATGGCGTCCAACCTGATGAAGGCGGGTCACCAGCTCGTCGTTAACGACGTGCGACGCGAGGCGGCGGCGCCCCACCTGCAGGGCGGGGCGTCCTGGGCCGACACGCCGCGTGCCGTCGCCGAGGCGACCGAGGTCGTGTTCACGTCGCTCCCGGGCCCCGCGGAAGTGGAGGCGGTAGCGCTCGGCGAGCAAGGTCTCCACGCGGGGCTCGCGGATGGCAAGGTCTACTTCGACCTCTCGACGAACTCCCCGGCGCTCGTGCGGCGGATTCACGAGGTGTTCAAGCGCCGCGGAATCCACATGCTCGACGCGCCCGTGAGCGGCGGCCCTCGGGGCGCCGAGTCGCGACGCCTCGCGCTCTGGGTCGGCGGAGACGAGGA
>WNFC01027422.1_pt1 | contig 16673 bp, 14 predicted proteins | sample 5400541 | NCBI WGS metagenome assembly WNFC01 (sample SAMN13153342, study PRJNA577476) | soil metagenome | isolation source: 120 cm saprolite under Douglas fir tree site 2 hole 2 replicate 1 | place: USA:California | collected 2015-04-18
TGAGTAAAGCCCAAAGTGACGGTGATATGATGTGTAAGCAGCAACAGCAAATGTTCTGTAAGCGGGCGACTTGTCAGCACTGTCACTGTCAGCATGCTATCATCACAACAGCCCGATTTTCTTCTCTCACTGGCCGATGACACCGACATCATCCCTTGGATTAATAACCTACTTCAACACGAGGACCACGACATTGCAGACATCGCGTCTCTCGAAAAACAGCTGAATCACATCGTCCCAGCCCTTGAGGTTGCCTCGGAGGATCTTTCGCTCCACATCGAACGCCTCATAGATGAAATTTCACGTTCGGCTTCCCGCTTGCCCTATGACCTTCAATTCATGCGTGATGGCGCGTTCTCCGTGCAGGTCGCCCTCAACAACCTTACCACCCGTTCCTCTTCCTTCTCCCCACAGTCCTCTGCTACCCTTGACAAGCTCCATTCCCTCGATACCATCAAGAGAAACATGGAGCTAGCACGCGACGTCCTTCGCGAGGCAGAGTCTTGGAGTACACTTGAGTCCGAAGTCTCGTCTCTCCTTTCCGAACAGAGCTATGAAAAGGCCGCGGAGAAACTCTCAGAGGCAAACAAGTCCATGGTCGTGTTTCAAAACACTCCAGAATACGAAGCCCGTCGTACGCTTATGATTTCGCTTCAAAATCAGCTCGAGGCCTCTCTCAGCTCCGCCCTCATCGCGGCTATCAACAGCCACGACGCTACCCTCTGTCGTAGCTACTACTCCATCTTTGCCAATATTCAGCGCGACTCGGAATTTAGGGCGTACTACTTTGGCTCTCGCAGGAGTTCGCTGGTTAACATGTGGCAAGACGCCACGCTCTCTGACATTGGTGATCCATCGGTTTCTGCCCCAGTCGCAGGCCAATCCACCCCCGACTTCCTTAATGCTTTCTTCACCAGCTTCCTTTCTATCCTTAACGCCGAGCGTACATCCATCTCAGCCATCTTTCCAGACCCGCAGTCCACCCTTTCGTCTTTTATTACTTCGACGCTGTCCTCACTTCAGCCCACCTTTGCTGAGCGTCTCTCCGCGTTTAGTAATCACCATGGGCCAGCAGCACTTCCCAAACTCATCACCATTTTCCATGCGACAGAACGGTTCGCTGTTGCTGCCGATAAGATACTCGAGCGTACGGAGCTTTCCTCTGCTTTACATTCCCACCAAAACGACGGCACAAATTCAGAATCAACATCTAGGGCAGTCCGGCGCCGATCCTCTCACGCAAGACTCTCCATTTCTCGTCGCATGTCACTCTCTGTCTCTGGTCCTGGCGCCTTCCAGCTTGCGGGAAGTGGCCTTGATTGGGACACCGAAGTTTACGAGCCTTTTCTCGAGTATCAAGTCTCGTATGGCGTCCTCGAGACAAAATTCCTCTCCTCGTCCCTTCCTGACCCATCTTCACAAGATGACCCGGCAAGAGCTTTGCGGGAGCGCGCGCTCGACGTGTTTTCTCTAGCCGAGGAGAGTCTTTCTCGGATGCAAGCATTCACGCACGGTTTCGGCGCCGCCGTCCTTGTGTCATCTCTCGATGAATTCCTGTCGACGTTCATTGACGCCTCGCAAGCCTCATTCACGTCATCTACCCCGACCCCAACGTCAGCTGCGTCGGTTATGGCTAGCTCCAGCGCGGAGGATCTGGCTGACCTCGACTATACCCTCGAGGATTACTCTACTATCCAACTGTGGCTCCACCTTCTCGAGTCCCTTCGCGGTGTGCGTGATCGCCTGTCCGTTTTCGAATCGCAACTACGTGGCACCCTGCTTCAGACTTCTACCGCATTCCGTGCTCGCGCTCAAGATCCACGGGCAAGTGTTCCGGGCACTACGCGTGGCGTGCTGCAACTACTCTCAGAGTCGACGCTCAACTCCCCTTCTCTGCAAGACCTCCTGGACTCTGTACACCTACCAGATGGTCGCCTATCTAGCCAGGATTCTGTTCGCCCTCGGGGGTCTCCGCTCCTAACGAAGGCACATGAGACCCTGAATGTCGCGGCTAGTCTCGTCCAAACCTCCCTCCAGGTGGCGATGCTATCTCCCCTCCACAAATCCCTTTCTAGTTATGCATCTTCACCCCTTTGGACGGCTTCAGATCAGACATCGCGACGGGCAGGGGGCGCGGGAGCGACGAGTGAAGCAGCCATCCCGACGTTCTCGTTGTCACCGAGTGAGGCGATGCAACATGCTGCCGAGGGTCTGCTCAATCTCCCACGGCTATTTGAGGTCTACGCGGACGACGACGTGTTTGCGTTTTCCATTGAAACCCTTCCGCATATCGACTTTAGCTTGTTAGAGTCGCTCATGGAACCAGCTACAGTAGAACCAACGCCCATGCACGTGCGCCGAGCATCAACTACTCGTATTCCACCCAGCGTTGTCCCCTCTGGATTAACCCCAGAGGCAATCGCAAGCATATGGCTTTCATCCCTGGGGCTCTCTCTTCTGAAACACCTCACCCAAAATATTCTTCCTTCCATACGTTCTCTCACGACGGCTGGTGCGGCGCAGCTTGCGTCGGACCTTGGGTACTTGGGGAACATCGTCCACGCTTTGGGTGTTGAGAGCAAGGAGCTCTCTAGGTGGATCGAAGTTGTCAGCATGGACGATGAAACGGGCAAAGCGATGGTTCTTGACGTAGACGGTGCTGATGTGACATTTAGCTCGGTTGCGAAGATGCGTGGCTGGGCCCTCACCCCCGCATAATATCGGTCCAATGGATGAGGGGTTGAGCTTCAGAAGCGTGGGGTCTCTGGGGTTTGCTGCTGGTTGACGGTCATCTTGCCCCAGCAACCCTGAACATGTGCGTCTAGTTCATCACATCTCGGATCTAACTTCATGGTCTGACGCTTTGGCAGTTGGCTCCTAGGCGTTTCCGGCTGCGTCCTATTCAGCGAAGGAGGATAGCCATCGATGATTGTACGCGTCCCTCGAGAAAACCATGTGTTTCTAACTCTTTGTTCGTAAAAGCGAGGTTATTCGCGCTGATTGGGGAGCTTACTACAATACTGTATTAATGCGTGTTGGTAGTCTTACACTACAGAGCTAAAACGCGTTGATGGAGTGTCGATGGTCGCGTAGGTTGTGGTCCCGTGATTATGACGTGACTGGACGTAACCTGATCACGCGGCCTGGCGCGCGCGCTAATTTGAACCCTCTCCTCCTACCATCGATCTTGAAACGCAATATATGCGTGAATAGACCGCAAACCTGAAACTTGGACCTGGCATAACCCACAGACGATCCAAGTGGAGGGTCGCCGGTTGCAATGAGCTCCCGTTACCTCCGACCCAAGTTCGGTTTCGAAGACCCCGCTCAAGAGTCCGTCCTGTTGCGCTCTATCCGCTCTGCTCTTCGCGGCTCAAATCCCGACCGTGATTGGCAACACTCTGCGTTTTATGACGCTTCCTCCGCATCCGAGGCTGAGGACGTGGTGGAGGAATTGCTCTGGGACCAGGAACGAGTTGTGCTGTGCGCAGGGGGTGTCATCCAGAAGCAGTGGTCGTTTCTTCACGAGGGACAACCCGTGCAATGGGCTTGTAATGGCTGGCTTCAACAAGCTGGCGCCATCGCCGCGTCGCGGTCTTCGGGACATTACACAAACGATGCCCACTCGGGGCTATCGCGTGATCGCGAGCGCGATAACCGCACCCGGGCTACATTTGGTCCCTTCGAAAGGGCAGAACAAGAGCGCAGGCGTGAGATTGAACCGGAGGAGCGAGTGCGTGCTACCTTTGTCTTCCTTCGCAGTGTGGGTTGGATATACCTTCGGAATGGAGTCGAGTACACGTTGATCATCCAGCGCGTTTTGGAACCGACGGAGGTGCAAGAAGCCGAGCTGACCGGCGACGACACCCTTCCGACCGTCTTCTCTCTCACAAGCCCCCTAGCCGAGGCTACCGTCGTCGACCATGCCGCTAACATCGTCGGCGGATTTCACTCCGTTCCGCTCTCCTTGATCCACGAAGACGACTCTTCGGATCAAGTCTCCGAGCCTCTTTCAGCCTGCGAAGTGATCGTCTGGGTCTCCCACCAGGGTCACGGAGAAGACAGCGATCTGCTTGTCACCGTCCACCCCGACCGGCGCCAGCTGAGCGTGTGGAGGTATGCCTACGTCAGACTCGGCGACATACCCTTCTCTCAAGCGCAGTCTCGGTTTCGCAAGAAGCGCGCGTCCATGGCCGCCGGTGCTCCCGATAATCAACGACAGACCCCCGCGGGCAACGAAGGCTTTGCTTGGCGACCGCAGCCCCCTCCAGAGGATCACCATCCTTTGGAAACTTTCCCTACATCACCTGCACGCCATCACTCCTCCATGTCTTCTCTGAAAACCATGTCCTCCCTCTCCGCCCCAAAAGCCCTCGCACCCCTAGTCACGGGGATATCGAGGGCCCAATTGTCTCTTATGGGGGAGCAGCGATCTCCTGATCGAGAAATTCGTCGTATGATTCTTCGCGGAAGAACGGAGCCCGACATCGCCTTAGGTCCGGCTGACTACACGCGTATGCGTTCTACTCACTGGATCACCAGACTATTTACTATGGACTTGACTGAGCACGAGTACGTGATCCAAGCACTACTAAATCACTACTCTAACAGGGATTTCTTATCCCGGATAGTTCAGCTGACTGGCCAAAAATAACTATTTCGGTATTCGACCAACGTTTTGATGGCCAGGTCGACCGAACTCTCCTCGGTGTATGTCGGCCAGCATCCGAAACCGTGACAATCCTCTCGGTGACTAAAAGTTCAAACCATACGGTAGGAATTACAAAAGTCGGAAAGCACCCTGCGGTGTCGGTAGCCTCCATGCGCATAATGAGGTCTAATATTGATGATCTTCTCGTCGCCGAGCCTACTGGTGCCTTGACGATTCTCACTCACGGATTACAAAAATACAACGCTTCCACGGTGGGAATAACCGGTGTTATTCCTCATTTTCGCTCATCGGGCCCTCCTTCACATTCAGAAGTGCCGATGGAAGTGGATGGCGCGAGTGCTCATCTGTCGCCTAACAGAGTCGTCGCTTTAAGAGACCCAATTCGTTCTGCCGTCACCATCGAGCTACTTGATGAGAGCGTATCTCGGGCCACGATTGATTTTACCCCCAAGGACTTGCTCACGAAGCAGTGCCTAGAAGTACTTGCACTTACCCTCCCTGCGGACTGGTCCTTTGGGTTACACGTAACATTCACGGACTCGTGGAGGTCTCGTCGACTCAGTTCCAACCGCGAAGCTGAATTCGAGTGTTTCAAGTGTGCCTTGCTTACGATACTCGAGATTGAGCCATATCAAAAGGACCAGGAAAGAAACCTGAACCCGTGGGAGCGTCTAGCCTATTCCACCTCCTTTAGCTGCCTCGAGGACGACGTCGTGCTTTCGCGTTTGCAGCTCCCCCGGCTCCCGTCTCTCAAGGCCCCACCTCTATGCAAGCGACCGCATCCCCTCCTCGCTCCAGTGCTGAATGCTTTACATATGCTCGGAGAAGATCTTCGCCTTATGGTACACCGACACGATGAGGTTTATCGTCTTGCGGGTTTGATATGCCTCATCGCGAGTATCATCCGGCCCGAATGGGCGGATTATTGGAAGCGCTTCTGCCCTAATGTGACTTCGGATTGGGTACATGGTACGTATCATCCTGCTGAAGCAGAGGAGTATTCTATCTCACATGGACCAGGTTCCTCCTTCGTCGATGACCGCCTTCCTGTCTGGCCCCCAGATATGACAGCCATGTTTTATGGAAGGATAAATAACCCAGACTGGAAGCTACCTTGGTACGACATCCGCAAGCTCGCATCCCAGTTCAAGTTATCTCCCAGCTACGCGTATGGGAGACTTGAACCCCTCGCCAACCTCCGTCAGCTTACCTTGATCTACCGATGCCTCGCAGACAAGATGGTTGAAGACAGTCGAAAGCGTGCGGAGAATGTTATGCATCTGATGGTCAGCCACCAGATCGGCCTAGCGTTCCTGAATGTTATGCCCCTCGGACTGGCAGCTCCACTCCGAGAAGCCGCGAGAACATGTCAGCTGGCGCCAGGTCAAGACTGGCCTGCTGCTGCGTACGAGTTCATTGGCCGTAATGACCTGGCAGAGGGCGCGAATGCGGATCCCGGTCTCCTGAACGTGAACGGCTATCGAGCCGTGAAGGAGTTCTTAGTAAGTAGTCTCGTGGGATAGCGCAAGCTCCAACTAAACACAACTTAGGGTAACCGCCACCGACCGAGTATACCATCGCTACTTTATCATGCAGTTTCTGCGGCGGCCGGAGAAATCAGTGCCAGCTCGGGAGTGGAGTTGAACATCGATTACTTCACTCGGATTAGATTTGGTCAAGACAAACGCCTTGACGAGGTTGCGCGGATGTTGCAATCCTCGGAGGTGCCAACAGTCAGGATGATTGAACGTCCTGAGCTCAGGTGCGTTTCTGAGCGCAACGCCGTTTAACTAACTGACAGCAAGGTTGATCTGATGTTTCTCACAGCGAACATGACCAGGCCAAGGAACAACAAAACCATGTCCTTCGGATCGCCGAAAGAACGCTTTCTCTACCCTTAGGCCGTGCCTTATTCACGTTCGGTTCCGTGCCTACAGTAACTCGAGAGGCGTATGCCATCCCGAAGATTGAGTTTTCGATCTATCTTCAGCCCCATAACGTCACCATAGCTCCAGAGCCGAACAAGATACCTCTGGACAGTCTTAACTGGGGAGACTTCCACAACGGTGTCGCCGCAGCGCTGAGGATATCACCTTCCTCGACTGTCATCGAAAGCTCGTGGATCAAGTTCAACAGGCCTTCTGAATTAACGCCCGAACATGCCGGGTTCCTGTATGGACTAGGCCTGACTGGTCATCTACGGGAGATGTTAACGTGGCACACCTTTGGCTATCTGACCCCAAAGCATGACCTGACGTCTATTGGCATATTGCTCGGTCTGTCCGCAGCAAACGTCGGCAGTGGGAACAGGCATGTGACCAAGCTACTTGCCGTGCATACACCCGCCCTTCTCCCTACTCCTACTATAGATCTTAACGTTCCTTTAATAACCCAAGCAGCGGGCTTGGTCGGCCTCGGACTCCTATATATGGGCTCGAAAAACCGACGGATGGCCGAAGTCTGCCTAAAGCAAATCAGCCGCAACGATCTCACGCAGCCGGACCTCAGCAACGAACACCGCGAAGCTTATGCTATGGCTGCAGCGCTCGCCTTCGGAATGGTCACTTTAGGTGGGGGCTCCGTCGTGCCAGTACCCGCGGATGAGGCGCTGGTTTCGGAACTTCGTATCCTCATTCATGGGGAGGCCCCTTCGTATATGCGCGGCAGACGGACGCGAGCGGCCTTCGACATCAACCTTACCTCCCCTGCGGCAAGTATAGCCCTAGGTCTCATGTATTTGAGAACCGAGAGCCAAGAGGTCGCCGATATACTCTCCATCCCGGATACAATCATGGCCCTAAACCGCATCCCTCCCAACTTCTTGTTGTTGCGTACGTTCTCCAGAAACCTCGTCCTCTGGGGCCGTATTGTGCCTACTCGGGAGTGGATCGATGCGCAACTTCCAGCCTACATCGTCAAGGCTTTGGACGAACGGACGCAAGGCAAGTCTATCGATGACGCCATTGAACTTGCCTTTTACAACATCGTCGCGGGATGCTGCTTTGCGATAGCCCTCAAATATGCGGGCACGGCCCGGGAGGAGCCATACTTGTTACTCATCAACTATTATGACACGTTCAGTCGGATGGCGTACACTAACGGTAGGATCAGCATATCGTGGTCACCCTCGGTGTCATTGACAAAGGTTGTGAGACAGGACCGGCCTACGATCATAAGATTAAGCGGCATGCGATCCGCGATGGGTTAAACCTCATATCGATCTCATTAAACATCGTGATGGCGGGAACTGGAGAAATCAATTGTCTTCGGCGGCTTCGATACTCGTACGGCATGTACAATCAGGCAATGCGCTACGGCACCCACATGGCGACTCACATGTCACTTGGGCTTCTGTTTCTGGGTGGGGGGCGATACACTTTAGGAAGCTCCGATGCGGCCGTGGCGTGTTTGATTGCTGCCTTCTTTCCCCGGTTTGCCCCCGTATCCTCTGATAACAAATCGTATCTGCAGGCTTTGCGGCATTTGTGGGTGTTGGCAGTCGAACCGAGGTGTCTCATCGCGCGAGACGTCGACACGAAGGAAATTGTTTACCTTCCTGTGAAAATAAAGGTTAAAGAAGGTTCAGACGTCGAAATGGCCCAGTTGATATCCCCAACTCTTATCCCTGACTTCGACAAGGTCCTCTCTATCCGTGTCGACACCCCTAGATACTGGCCATTCTACCTCGACCTAGCAAATGTTCGGCGACACAAGGATTCGCTTCTTCGTAGCCAAACGATATACGTTAAGCGCCGAACGGCATTCTTGAGCTACTTGGAAGACCCGAAGGGAAGCCGCAGCCTTTTCGTGCGCTCAGGGTCGTCTTCTGGTGACTCTGCCACGCTTGATTTCCCCCAGCTCACCGACACGAAGGCGCATCCTGCTGGGGATCTCAATCAATTTATCTCATCCTTCTCCATCGACCCTTTCTTTTTGGCATTTGCCGATCACTTTTGCCGGAATGATTCCGAGACAGGTCCAGAGCAGCTTTTCAACGCGTACTGCCGAGCAAGTCTGCTCGATAGCATCCTGCAAGACAAACCCCAAATGCTCCAGTCCCACCTCCTGCTGTATCGGTACCGCACCATGCGGCCCTCCTCGCGCCACTTCCATCTGCGGCTCCAAGACCTGCGTTTCGCCGTCGATTTTTACAGCAAGCTCTACGACCGGCGGTTCAGCGGAAGGAGCGAGAGCAATCCGCGAGCGCCGTTGATTCGCGAGGGGACGTTATCCGGCACGCTGTACGCCCTGGACCAACAGCTCGAGGATGTCCGGACCAACCCCACGTTCCTGTCTGCCCTCGGGGCATACGCGCGCGGGGAGTCCATCCCCACGAGCGTGATGGGCGTCGTGGGCGCGAGTGCGATCGCGTGGTACCTGCTGCGAAACAACGTGCCTGTGTCCACGCTTCTGGGCGTTTTGCAGGGTCTCGCGCAGCGCGCGCACGCGACGTGTGTCGAACTGCCGCCACCGGAGGGCTCGGGCGGCGATGCTGTGGCGCTGGAGCGCGGTATACGCGAAGTGCTTCACGCTACTGGAACGCAGATGACGACGACGCTGGGCTCTGGGTGGGCGATGCGCTCTCTCGACGAGATCCTGCAGGTATGGCGTACAACGTCCGTTGCGAGCGGGCAAAGCGCGTCGGCAGAATAACCACCCTCGGCGTCTGAAGAGTTTTGTTTTTTCTCGCCGCTAGGCGCTATGTCATGACACTCAAATCCCAGGCGGGCGGCGCCATGGACTCGATATTTGTATCTGTGTAGCCTGGCAGGTGGGGCTCAGGCGACCGATAGAGTACGGTGCCCAGGTCCCTGCTTCCGTCGTTCACACAAAACAGACGCCCGCGTGTACTCATGTACGTGGTATAATGATACAGGTTTTTCAACGGACGAACAACCTACAATGCGTCCTGAGACGTTCCCTTTACATTCCACTCTCGAAAAGTGCTTTGTTCAAGCTCGCATTAATGAGCACTGATCTACGCTCCTCTACAGCCTACAGAGAACTCAGCACGACAAGTTTTTGTACATGAAAGTGGAACACGTACAGCGTTCAACCGATCCAACATGCTGACTGTTGTTTGCCAGTTGACGCATGCGTCGGTAATCGAAACGCCGTATCTAAGACAGGAAGGGCCCTCTGGGGGGACATCCTGTCTGCCTTCGTTGATGTGGGACTCGATCATCACGCCAGTGATATTCCTATCGCCGGAACGTAGCTGTGTACAAATATCGTCGAGAACTTTCGGCTGATTGTTGTGGTTCTTTTGCGAGTTGCCGTCTGTCCTTTTCATTTCAGCATGAGGTTACAAGATGCGTACGGGAGCTGCAGATGCGCACGGCTGCAGTCAATCATGATCGATGGGTAGCACTGAGGGCGTGCTTTAGCGATCGCACTCGCCGCCTCGCGGACATGTTCAGCGGCGAAGTTCGGACCCTTCGGCATGGCGTCAATCGCGATGGTCATCCCCCCGTCCGTGCCATTCTTGAAACCGATTGGGAAGGATACACCGGAGGCGAGCTCGCGATGGAGTTGAGACTCGGTAGTGCGTGCGCCGATAGCGCCCCAAGAAATAAGGTCGTTGAGATATTGCGGGGATATGGTGTCGAGAAGTTCCGAGCCGACGGGAACGCCAAGATGGGTGAGGTCACAAAGGAGCTGCCGAGCGGTGCGAAGCCCCTTGTTTATCTGAAAAGAACCATCTATGGCAGGATCGTTGATAAGGCCTTTCCAACCAACTGTTGTACGTGGTTTCTTGAGGAATGTCAGGAAAGAGTTCGGAGTTCAGGAAAACGAAATCACCTCACTGAAATATATACGACCCAGTCAACAGGACACACGTAGCAGGTCAGGGGTAGACGCACAAATAAGTCCGCATTATTATTTGGAGGTTCGGCCACGACGGCATCTTCCCCTTTAGAAGCTTCCCGTAGTCAAGTGCCTGCTCGGGTGAGTGGATCGAACAAGGACCGACGATGACGAGCACTCGATCGTCGTGGCCAGCCAATACCCGTGCGGCGTGGTAACGAGCGGAAGCAATTGTACGCTGGGACTCTGGAGTAGATTGGATTTCGTGGCGAAGGAGCGCCGGTTGGATGAGGGGTTCGTACTGGGGTCACGGTAAGGGCAAGAATGGGTCAAGAGAGAGGGCTCCATACGCCTATGACTCGGCGATCTGAGATATACTTTTGCATACTCAAGTCATCGTCGAGGTTGGGTAGGGGAGTGGCGGCTGCCACAAGCGGTCTGGTCATGTCACGGCTGAAATCGAAGGATCCTAAACGACCGCAGGGATATCAGAGAGCGAAAAGAAGAGAAAGCTGGCGTGTGGAACGGCTAACGTCTAAAATGCGTGAGGGACTCGGATTCGTCCATGGTGGGTGTGGCGGTAAAAATTTGCAGAGGCGGGCGGGCCGTGCAAAGCCAGAGATGACTCCACCTTTGAACGTGACCATCAACCTGTCCCCTTCCCCTGGCTTTTGCATAAAGTCGAAACTACTGCAGCCGGGAGTACTCAATGTCACATCCACGCAGAATCCCGTACCGATTCCGCAAGGTCTCAAGGTTTTCGTCAACATAGCCTGGTCCAAAGATGTCCCTCCACCCCTCGATGGCGTCCAAAAGGCCCTGGAGTATGCCGCGCATAATCGCCGAATGGACGGGAAGAGCCAAAGGGAGAGCCCAATATCAGTCTTCACCTTCGACGGGCGGCTGGACACCGATAAAGGTACGAGCATTTTTCTAGTATACACTTTTCGCGCGCGCGAGACTGGACAATTCGCGTATCTTTGACGTGTTCCAGGATCTTTTCGCTGACCCAGGTTATCACATAGTGGGAAAGCCAGCCCTCGTTTTCGACTGCATTTACAACTCATCATTAAAACATCATGCGTCGAAGGATGCTGAGTTTAAGAACTTCTTGATGGGTACGTGCACTCGTCAGTTTATAATGACGTGTTGGATACTGGATGATGGCCAAACCGACTTTGCTGTGCATTATTGTATCCATGTCATCACCTCATCGGGGCCCGCTCACGTCCTTCGTCGTGATCCAGAATTCGCTTTACAACAAATCGAGGCACAGAATTCGATTTCGCTCTCACGCACCCTTGGCACACCAAATATCTCCTCGAAAGGCGTTCTAGAGCAGCGAGTGGTCTCCATCCCGGCTACATCGTTCCCGCCTGGACACCATTTTCGTCCGTCGCCGGACAAACGTCCGCCCAAGAAGCTTATTGAGGAAGTCACCAGTAGCCAAGCTACTGCGTCGAAGACCGATGCATCCAACAAGCTTTCTTCCCTCGGCTGCCTACATCCAGAGAATGCTGTGACGCCTCATAGTAACAGTGCAGTCGAGATACCATCCTGGACGTGGTGTCAAGAAGGTGGAGAGATCCGTATTACCATCCAAGTTTCGAAACTAGTACGCATTTAGCGTCCTCGATTTCACTCCTGTTCCCAATCTGACATTCACCAGACCCGTGCAACCATCTCTTCTGCGACCCTTGATCTTGAACCTCGCCGAATCACGTTGCTGATTCCGGACCTCTATGCGATCGACATTGACCTTGGGCTTTCTGACGCGTCACCAGGGCAAATGTCGTCCTGTATCAGCGCTGATCCTCGAGGGATGGAAAATGTCTTGACGCTTAAGCGAGCCCGGGAATTGGACGTCGATCGGGCACGAGCAGAGTGGCACGTTAATGAACGATGCTTGGTGATTGTAGCATAGAAAAATTTCCCACCACCTGTCGTTCATCGCTGGTCCACCTTGCGTTGCTCTCAACGGCTGCCGATCGAGCGCAACTTTGTAAGGGACAACGCAAGGTGCATCAGTGCTGAAGTTATTTTATTTTGTGCGCCGTTGATCCTCATGAAGGAACCGATAGAACTTTTGGATTCAGATGCATTCTAGAATTCTATTCGAACCGCAACCCTGAGTGGTACCTTGGAACGGGATGACGTTACCACCACAACGATTCCTGGTGCGATGCAATCAGTTGCGCAGTCACCTGTTGAGCGTCGAGCTCGACAGCTGTGAGAATCGTACTGTAAGCTGGCCCGAGCTGGACCTCTCGCCACCACATCGAGTCTCCTCAGAACTCAACCAGCTGGTCTGAACCATCGTACGAACAAAAACAGCTCGGTTTTGGGCCGAAAACAAGGCACATTTTCCGCGTCCGTCGCCCTCTCCTAGAGGTAAGACGTGTGTCATTTAATCTGATTTTTCAATAATTATTTGCAGACAGGTCCACACCCACACTGCCTTCAAATTCAAATTCAAACCTAGAGCCGGTTCCGCTTGGGAACGTTTTGGGCCAGTTTTGGGGCCCATGGGATTTTTCAACCAAATGGGCAATTCCCGGCAGAGAAAGTTGACTCAGGCCTGATGGGGAGACACGAATCCCCATTAGCGATGCCCAATGGCCTATTCCGTTGCGGGTCATGATTGCGATGATCTCTCCCTGATTTTCACTCCTATACATTAAGAAGGCACACACTTAGGCTCCAGCCTCGTTCACTGAAACAACGCGTGGCCGGTGTGATCCATAAGTACTGCGCGTCGAAATGATCGGTGGGACGCGGACCTTTGCCCTCCTCTTCCCCCCGCGTCTTTCTTACAACGATCTTCTTCGTGTCCCTCGGAATTCGGAATGGCCGTCATAGACGCTGTCTCTACTGTCACCACCAGTTCAAGCGCGCTCACAGTAGCGAATAATTTGCGTATTGCGTCTATTGCCGTCGCTGCCTATGAGTACGTCGCCGGTAGCTTCTTGTTGTCTCGCGTCGTGACCTACCCGTCCGCCAGTTATCTTATCACCATCCCTTCCGAACTCCGGCTATACAAGACTTCAAGTCGACGTAGGTAAGAATATCATCGCCATGATGCCAAGATCGCGCTTTGATTTTGATTGGAACACATCCGTTGGACAGCTTGGGCTTCATTCTATTCGTCCTCATTCGGTATGTTTAATTAACATCGCCGTTAGGAACGCTTGCTCACACGTTCTGTAGATACTGGAGCATAACTCTATTCGTCATCAGCGGTGTGGGGTTCTTCTATCATCACTTCTCGCCAGAAGCTTGCTCCCACTTCGGTTATCTCGCACCTGTGTTCAAAGGTACGGTTCCAGTGTCCTACGCCATCTAGGTGCCAGAGGCTGACTGGACATTCAGTCGTCCAAGTCATGATATCGCAAACAATCCTAGGTATTCGGTGTGTCTTGATCATCCCGTTCCACACCACCGAGTCCGACAACAAGCCGCAGAGCGTATAACATTGCCCACCGTAAACAATGGGTAGCCCGTGCCCTTATAGCGACATTTTTCGTCGCCCTTGTGGTTCGTTATTATCGCTCTTCATCTAATGATTGCCGTCTCCATATGAGTGCAGTTCGAATGGCTCTGTGAGCTACACCAACGGTTTCGTGAGTAATACAACCTTCGCCAGACGAGCAAATGATTGACCGACCCTATATTAGCCGTGCAGACGAGTGTAAGTGCAACCTGTTCTTCTGTTCGAGAGGGTGTATTCAAAGTCGTGGGGCTATGCCTTTGATCAGGGAAAGTACGTTTAGTTCCCCCCCTCCGCTGCTACCACCTAGCCGTTGTCTGTCCTGATAAGATTTTCAGTTGCGTGATCGGAACTCCTCACCCGGACCGTGTCCTCTCGGCCTGGACATTTTACTTTGTGGCCATGATATACGACTCTCTCGCACTGTCTATCTCAACATACTACCTTCTTAAGATACAAGCAACCACAATCTCTGCGTAAGCTATGTTCCTGTAACATGTGGCGTCAGCGCTGACACCTTGCAGTGCCTCGAAACTTTTGAAGATGTAAGTCATCTTTCAGGTAGTGGCGATGATCAATCTTAACCCAGATCAAGGTTGTTATATGATGGCCTGGGGTATTTTGTTGCGCTTACGGGTACGTTTCTTCGATGGGTCGTTAGTCCTCGTCCAACTGCTCTTCGTTCAGCCGTAAACCTGGTGAATATCGTGCTGTATCGACAGACCAACCATGTCATTCAATCATCTGGGTATATCTTCCTCCTTTCCTTATCCATCGTCGTGAACCTCACCATGTGTGCCGTAAAGTGTAAACCTCGCGTATGCGATCACTTGGATCATGAGTCAACGAATTTTGATCCACGTTCGGGGTGCGTACCCTACCATGCTCAGACTGGCGCTGATGCGCTGATAACTTGATGATGTTGGTAGAGGCAAGGCCACAACAAACCGAAGTCATTGTATCACCGCCACCATCATTTAACACGAGCTCGTCCGCCATGCGCTCTGAGAGAGAGCTGAAATATACAGCCAGAACCGATGAAAGTCTGACGACAATGTTGCCAGACGTTTCTGTCAACCCCCCAACCGAATTTGATATCGAAGTGCATATTGACAGGTCGATAATCAAGGATGCCAGGCCGAGACCGATATATGGGGATGCTGTCGGTCCAGACGGTTTTACTAGTACTGTTCCACCTGCTCAAGGCTGCCCTGTTTAAGTCTGCTTGTCTCATCTTGTGTATGATTACTAGTGTGGGTTCAAGAGTATTAGTGTCTTTCTTTTGTGTTTTAGGGACATTATTTGGATTTCTTGGCCTTGAATAGGAATATTGAAACATCGATGGTTTGACCAATGGCGTCTACGACCCGACACGACGGCGTTGTCTAATGAAAGTCATGTGATCATATAAGCCTCAATGGCGACGGCGTTTTGCAACAGCCATTGCCTTGGCCCTGTGCCTTGTGTCAAATAAAAGTGAAGGATGCGGAGGCCGGGTTGTACAGTTTACGCGGGGTCACAACTCGGAGGAGGACAAGGAAGTACGATAAGGCAAATGCACGCATTGTCCCCTCGTACCTTTTTTTACCACAACATTCTGATTCTGATGTCCTGAGGGTTGATACAGTACAATTTGTACGATCATCAAGATTTTTTCGCAATCAGGGTGTTTCACTCGCGCATAAGCCAATAAAACACTCCCATGGGCGAAGCGCCGTAATCTGTCAAGTGGTGTCCTCCGTCTACAACACCACCCCATGGGCTGATTGGAGGCAGTGGGGCTGCGCGGAAGTCAAACCTAACCTTTCGTTTCGGGGGACTGGTCGGACAGCTAACCTGAAAAGTGACCTTTCCCTTCCAGCCGCATGAAACGGGGATGTAATTACTTTGTAGATTACAGTCAGTCAGTTGTAAGCTGTAGGGGGAAACCCGCTCCGCTTCAGCCGGTCCTGGCATAAATCAAGTTGTCACGCACGGCCCAACGGCCTTCAAGTTGGCCCGGCTCTGTACCGGCTCGGCTCCGTCCTCGTACTGTACTGGATCAACCCATGGAGGATGGACAAGGCGCGCGCGCTTCATAAGCCTGACTGCCTTTTTAGGTTAGCTTCTAAGAGTGTAGGGACGATGCTGATGGCGAGCCGATTAAATTTGAATTTCACTACCGCACTGCCAGTGCATGGTGTGTCGAGTCCTCGCTGCATACACCATTCCATTCTTCCGCCACATCAGCTGGTCAGGTGCTGGGGGCTTCTGAAGGTGGTCCTCCTTTTAGATCCAAGACAGCTCGAGGACATCGTCTGTCTCTGTCCGAGAGACCTCAAGCTACTAGTGCGCCCTTCCCCCCGTCCACGGGGCATCTCTTGAAGGTCTTTAGGTTGAGATTGATGCTGGTACATTCAATTGGAGCCTCAAGAGACGAACGGTAGGCCACTGTGATTTGGCTCCACGCTACATTCTTCTTACGTTAGGACAGGTAGCGGTGGACGGGCAGTTATCCCTACGACCTCCGAGTCGTTGCTGGCGCAGAACGACAATTAATGGCGTCCCCTAAAGGATGTCCACCAAAACATCTTTGAAGTTGGGTCGTCATCAATTAGTACGTTCTGCAAATCCAGCGCATCGAAACGACAAAGTGTTACCGTACCGTGACAGTTCCTCCCGAACATCTCATGCGGTCGATGGGCGTGCTAGACATAGTTACCATTT
>WNFC01003653.1_pt1 | contig 16668 bp, 9 predicted proteins | sample 5400541 | NCBI WGS metagenome assembly WNFC01 (sample SAMN13153342, study PRJNA577476) | soil metagenome | isolation source: 120 cm saprolite under Douglas fir tree site 2 hole 2 replicate 1 | place: USA:California | collected 2015-04-18
CGTCACCGCGGTTTCACTCGAAACAATGGCACCGAGTTCGATGGCTTCTCCCGCCTCGACGATGGCGATCCCGAGTCTTACTGGAAGAGTAATCCATATCTCACGCAGATGTTCACCGGCGAGGACGACTCGCTTCATCCGCAATGGGTAGTAATAAACCTGGAGAAAAAAGAGAGTGTCAACGCAATTCGCATCGCCTGGGCCGAGCCTTATGCCCAGTCATACCAAGTGCAGTATTGGGTCGGTGACGGCGATGCCATGGATGAACAAGACAAGGGAGCTTGGAAAGACTTCAGTTCCGGAATCGTCACCGAGGGCAAGGGCGGCGTCGCGACTATTCGCTTACATACCTCACCGGTTGAAACGAGATATGTCCGTGTGCTGATGACCCGGTCGTCGAACACCTGCGACACCCACGGTTCCAGCGATCGTCGAAACTGCGTGGGCTATGCGATCCGGGAGATCTATTTGGGAACGATCGGCGCGGATGGGACCTTCAGGGATCTTCTACGCCACTCCCCCGATCAGAAACAAACTTTCACTCTCTGCTCCTCGGTTGACCCCTGGCACGACCCCTCGGACTTGTACGTTGCGCCTGACCGCATGGAATCAGGCGACCAGCCGGGCTTCGATCTCTTTTTCACCAGTGGCATCACCCGCGGCCTGCCCGCGATCATTCCGGTAGCCATGCTTTACGGCACCCCACAGGATGCGGCCGCACAAATGACCTACATCAAGAAACGTGGCTACCCCGTTTCATACATTGAGATGGGAGAAGAGCCCGACGGTCAGTACATGCTTCCCGAGGACTACGCGACGCTCTATCTACAGTTTGCCACTGCGCTTCATCGCGTTGACCCAAGTTTCAAGCTGGGCGGACCAGTCTTTGAAGGCGTCACTGAAGACATCAAGGTCTGGCCTGACGCGCAAGGCCGTACTTCATGGTTGGGGCGTTTCCTCGACTATCTAAGAGCCCACAATCGCCTTCAGGATCTTGCCTTCATGTCCTTCGAGCATTACCCCTACGACGGATGCGAGACTCCCTGGAAGAATCTCTACCAGGAACCGGAGTTGATTACTCACATCATGCAGGTATGGCGAGACGACGGATTGCCGCCCGGAATTCCTCTTCTCGACACCGAAACCAACGATCACGGCGGAGAGGCTGCGGTAGATATCTTCGGCGCCCTCTGGCTGGCTGATTCTTTCGGCGGTTTTCTCACGGCCGGCGGCCAGTCCACTCACTATTATCACGACCTTTCGTACTCGCCCCCACATCCTGCCTGCGACAACAGTTGGGGAACGTACCACATGTTCATGGTGGATGAGCACTACCAGATCAAGCGGCGCACTGCCCAGTTCTTCGCCGCTCAGATGCTCACCCAAGAGTGGGCGGAACCGAAGGATGCCGAGCACCGCCTGTTCCGCGCCTCCAGCGATGTGAAGGATGCAGAAGGACACGTGCTGGTAACCGCCTACCCTCTACAACGTCCCGATGGCCAGTGGTCGCTCATGCTCATCAATAAGGACTACCACCATGCGCATCAAGTCCACGTCGTTTTTCACCCAGGGGACAGCAATCCGCCGCAGTCTTTCCTCGGCCCGGTCACAATGATTACTTTTGGGAAGGCTCAATACCAATGGCATCCGAATCGAAAAAGCGGGTACGCAGATCCGGATGGTCCGGCCGCAACTTCCACGCTTGTGGGGGATGAGAGAACGCTTTACACCTTGCCCGCCGCGTCGGTGACGGTGCTACGCGGAAACGTGCCGGCCGTCGACCGGCCGTAAGCCGCTTCGCAGGTTTTCTCAGCGAGCAGTTTGGCGGCGCTTTCGCTACTGTTGCACGGCTTGCTTCAGTGTCGGTTTTACACCGACCGCCGAGATACTCGAACTGTCCCAGCCTCCGCCCAGTGCTTTGACCAGTAACACCGAAGTGACCAGCCGTTGTCCCTGAATCTGGGTAGCCAGTCGTTCGTTGCCCAGCACCTGCTCTTGCGCCGTGATTACGTCCAGGTAAGTCACCAGCCCGCCGGTGTAGCGCGCATTCGCCAAGATCAGAGAATTCTGCGCATCCGCAACCGCCCGTTGTTGCGAGTCAGATGCCGCAGCCAGTGCGTTTAATCCGGAGAGCGCGTCTTCAACCTGCTGGAAAGCCACCAGTACCGATTCGCGGTAGTTGGCAACATTTTCGTCACGGACCGCCTTTGCATTCTCTAGCCGTGCGCGGTTGCGGCCTCCTGCAATGATCGGTTCCATCAACGACAACCCTACCGACCAAATGGCGCTGGGCGCATCTACCAGTTTGGCAATGTCCGCACTCTGGAAGCCGGCTCCGGTGCCGCTTAGAAAAATGCTGGGATAGAATGCGGCTTTCGCAACTCCAATTTGCGCGTTCGCCGCCGCCACTTCTCGTTCCGCAGTTGCGATGTCGGGACGCCGCTGGATCAACTCGGAAGGCAGGCCGACCGGAATCGCCGGAGCTTGCGCATCCAAAGGTCTCACCGGCGCTTTGAATGCGGACGCGGGTAGTGCCTGTAGCGCGGCCAGCGCATGTTCAAACTGCGCTCGCTGCTGCTGCAGCAACGCCAGCTGCGTATAGGAGGAATCGAGTACGGTCTGTTGTTGCGCGACATCCAGGCCAGAGACTGCACCGCCCGTGTGTCGCTTATCGACCAGCTGCAGTCCTTCTTTCTCGAAGTCAATGGCCTTCTGCACCACCGCAATTTCGGCGTCGAGCTCGCGCAACTGAAAATAGTCGGCGGCCAGTTCCGAGGTCACCATCAGGCGGACGTTCTCCAGGTCGGCAGCCGATGCCTGCAGTGACGCGTTGGCCGCCTCCAGGTTGTGTCGCACCCGGCCAAACAAATCCACTTCGTAATTCAGCGTGAACGGGATGTTGAAAACGTTCTGCGTGATCGCACGAGGAACAATGGTGGCGCCATTAGTCGGCCGGTTCGCCGATAGACGTTGCCTCTCGCCATTTACGCCGCCGTCCAGCTCTGGAAACAGGCCCGATGCCGCGACCCTTGCGAAAGCCCGAGCTTCTACCAGGCGCGAGGTAGCGGCTTTCAGAGTCTGGTTATTGCCCATCGCCCGATCTTCATATTGGTCGAGTTCGCTATCGCCAAACAGCTTCCACCACGCGTTTTTCGGAAGCGAGTCGAGAGGACTCGCCGGCTGCCACGGCACCGGCGACTGCCAGTACTGCGGAACCTCCGTATCCGGCTTGGTGTACTTCGGCCCGCCGGCGAACGCAGCCACACTCGACAAAAACGTTGCGGCCAAAAGAAAGCGAGACTTCATGAATGGCCGCCCTCTTTCGTCACATGCACGGATTGTCCCTCTTCCAGCGAGTCGCTGGGATTGAGAATGATATTTTCGCTGGGATCGAGTCCGCCGAGGATTTCAACATCGTTGCCATAGTCCCGCCCGATCACCACTGCCTTCAAGTGCACTTTGCCGTCGCCGTTCACCACTGCCGCGCGCGGCCCCTCCGCCCGAAACAAGAGCGCATTGACCGGCACCGACATGCGAACTGCGGCGACTTGGACCCCGAAATGTACCTGGGCGTAAGAACCAGGGAACAGCTGGCCATCGCGGTTCGGAACGTCGATTTCTGTTCGTAAAGTGCGTGTACTTGGGTCGATGGCATCAGCGCTACGCGCCACGCGGCCAGTAAAGCGCCGTCCCGGAAACGCCGGCAGTTCAATGGTCGCGTTCAGGTGGTCACGTACCGATGGCGCGTAGATTTCGGGAACGTCCACGTAAACCCGGATGGGGTCGATCTGCGCTACGACAAACAGCTCCTGGTTGGTTCCGCTGTTTCCCGCATTGATCAAAGCTCCAATATCCGTGTTGCGTTTGGTGATGACTCCTGAAAATGGGGCATAAATATGCTTGAACGATTCGAGCTGTTCGAGCCTACGCACATTTGCCGTCGACGACGCCAGCGACGCTTGCGCCTGCGCATAACCGCTCGATTTCTCGTCGGTTTCCTGCTGGGCGACCGCATCCATTTTGCGAAGTGTGTCCCATCGTTGCGCCGATGTTTTTGCGAGATCGAGTTGCGCTTCCGCCTGGTTACGTGCAGCGCGCGCTTGCATCAGTTCCTGATCAATCTCAGGAGTCTCGATGTCAGCCAACAACTGTCCCTTTTGCACATGGCTGCCGATGTCTTTGTACCAGTGCTGCAGATAGCCGCTGGTGCGAGCATAAATCGGAGACTCCGTATAAGCCTCTAGAGAGGACGGGAGCACCAACTCCTCTTGTGGCGGCGCTACCTTAGGCTGAATCACGATGACGCTCGGTACCGCCAGGACTTCGGTCTCCTTGGCCAGGGCGCGGCGCTCCCCCAGGCGAATCACCAGCGCAACGGCGGCACCCGCGATCAGCAACACCCCGAGTACCACCAATAGGATGTAGCGATGCTTCTTTTGCGTGTTCGCTACTACGTCCGTTTCATAAGCCATCGTCGCGCCTCACGAGAAAAACAAAAATCAGGGTTTTGCCGGCAATGGTGATTGAGCACGCTTCACCCGCCAGCCATGAAAAATGCTGAACACCACCGGAACAAAAAACAAAGTAGCCACGGTCGCAACCGTGAGTCCACCAATCACAGCCCGACCCAGGGGAGCGTTCTGCTCACCACCTTCACCGAATCCAAGCGCCATCGGCAGCATGCCGATGATCATCGCCAGTGCGGTCATGATCACAGGACGCATGCGGGTATAGCCGGCTTCGATAGCGGCACGAATCGGATCGGAACCCTCCGCCATCCGTTCGCGGGCAAATGAAATCATAAGAATGCTGTTGGCGGTTGCCACGCCCATGCACATCACCGCGCCGGTCAGCGCCGGAACGCTCAAGGTGGTATGGGTCAGAAACAGAATCCAGAGAATGCCAGCCAGCGCACCCGGCAGCGCCGTGATGATAATAAAAGGATCAAGCCATGACTGAAAGTTGACCACGATCAGCAAATAGACCAGCACGATCGACATGGCCAATCCAATCAGCAGGCCCTGGTACGACGACTGCATAGTTTCTACCTGGCCGCGTAGGTTCAACTGGGTGCCTCTGGGCAGGTGCTGTTGAAACGGCTTCAAGAGTTTTGTCGTGTCATCTGAAACGCCCCCCAGATCGCGACCGTTCACCGTGGCGAACACGTCTATCGCCGGGAATATGTTGTAGTGACTGACCACCGCCGGCGAAGTTTCCGGAGTAGCAGTGGCCAGGTTTGCCAGTACCTGCGGCGAGGTCGTCCCAACCCCGCTGACCGGGGTATTCATTAAGGCCTGGAGAGTGTCCACTCGGTATTGCGGCGACTGCACCGCCACGCTGTAATTGACTCCGTTCTTCGGATTCACCCAGAAGGTGGGCGAAGTCTGAAAACTGGAACTAAGCGACACCAGCAGGTTCTGGGCCACGTCGCGCTCGCTCAGGCCGACCTGTTGTGCCCGCACTCGATCCACATCCAGGTGCAGCGTTGGGTTGTTCATCAATTGTTGAACATGAACATCCACCGCCCCCGGCACGTGCCGCAACCGGTTCGCGATTTGTTCGGCGATTACGTAGTTCTGAGCGTAGTTCTGGCCCGACAACTGGATGTCAATCGGCGCTGGCTGGCCGAAGTTAAGGATTTGGCTGACGATGTCAGCCGGCTGGAAAAAGAACTCCACGCCAGGAAAAGTTCGTGGTAGTTCTTCTCGCAAACGCCGAACGTATTCTTCCGTGGGGCGATGGTCTGGATTCAAGGACACCAGAATCTCGGCGTCGGAAGTGCCAATCGTCCCCGCATTGCTGTAAGAAAGATTAATTCCGCTGTAAGGCAGTCCGATGTTGTCCACAATTGTATTGATTTCTTTCTTAGGCACCTGCCGCCGAATCTCCTGATCCACTTCATCAACCAAGCGCGCGGTTTCTTCGATTCTCAATCCGGCCCGTCCTCGGACATGGAGACGGAACTGCCCGGCGTCCACGTTGGGAAAAAAGTCGCGGCCCAGTAAAAAGGCCAGTCCTCCAGACAGCAGGCAGACGCCCAGGAATACCGTAACGAACATCCCACGCTGTCCCATGATCGCTTCCAGCGTGTCGCGATAGGATTCACGCCGCCGCTCAAACCACTTTTCAAAATGCGCCTGCGCGCGTCCAAATATGTTGCTAGGAGCGCGCTGCGAGTCTTCTTCATGTCCGCGCAACAGGTACATGACAAGGGTGGGAACCAGCGTCCGCGAAAGCAGGTAAGACGCCAGCATCGCGAAGACCACCGCCTCCGCCAGGGGGACAAACAGGTAGCGCGCCACTCCAGTCAGAAAGAACATAGGCACGAACACAATGCAGATTGCCAACGTCGACACAAATGCAGGTACCGCAATCTGTTGTGCGCCATCCAGAATGGCCTGCTTTAACTCTTTCTTCATCCCCAGATTGCGCTCGATATTCTCCAGTTCCACCGTCGCGTCGTCCACCAGAACTCCAACCGCAAGCGCCAGCCCTCCGAGGGTCATGATGTTGAACGTCTCCCCGAGAGCGCTCAGCAGGATCACTGAAGTAAGAATCGAGAGCGGAATAGAGATGGCGATGATCAGTGTGGTACGCCAGTTTCCCAAGAACAGCAAAATCATGGCGGCGGTAAGGCAGGCCGCGGTGAGACCTTCTTTCAGCACCCCTTGAATGGCTGCGCGCACGAACAACGACTGGTCAAACAATGGCGTCAGCTTTAGATCCTGCGGCAAAGTTTGCGCAATCTGCGGCAACATTGCCCTGACATTTTTCACTACGTCAATCGTGGACGCCCCGCCATTCTTCATTATGGTCAACAGCGTTCCCCGAACTCCATCCTGCCTCACGATGTTGGTTTGCGGCGAGTAGCCGTCGCGCACATGGGCCACGTCGCGAATGTAGATGGTGGTACCGTTGTCGGTTTTGATGGGGAGATCGTTCAGTTCGGCAACCGTTTGCGGACTAGCATTCAATTCAACCTGGTGTTCGAGCTGTCCCAGCTTCACCGTGCCGGAAGGTAAAATCAAATTTTGCGCGCTGATGGCATTGACCACATCCACCGGAGTCAAATGCTTGGACTGCAGCGCGGTAGTGTCGAGATCAACCGATACCAACCTCGCCTTGCCGCCCCAGGGAAACGGAACCGCAGCGCCCTCGATGGTGATCAACTGGCTGCGCACAAAATTAAGCGCAAGATCGTTGAGTTGCTGTTCGGGAAGGGTCTTGCTGCTCATTCCGACCTGCAGGATCGGAACACTCGAGGCTGAATACTGGATGACCAACGGCGGAGTAGTACCGGGGGGCAAGAAACGGATGCCGGTCTGCGATATTGCCGTTACCTGAGCCAGGGCCGTCTGAATGTTCGCATGCGGACGAAAGAATATTTTCACCACCGCCACGCCGTTGAGCGACTGTGACTCGATGTGCTCGATGTCGTTCACCAATGTTGTAAGGCCCCGCTCAGTCTGCGAGGTGATGCGATCCGACATGTCTTTGGGGGAAAGCCCTTGATAATTCCACACAATGCTGATGACGGGAATATTGATATCCGGAAAAATATCCGTCGGCGTGCGCAGGAGTACGACCGGAGTGAGGATCAGGATCAACAGCGCCATCACAACAAAGGTGTATGGTCTGCGTAACGCTAGTGCAACAATCCACATTGATGATTATCCCGGCCTTAGTGTGGTGTCCCGCAAGCGGCGAATCCGGCTGGCCGGTTCTCCATAGAAAGGATAGATGCGAGACGGTGCGTATCGGATTTATTTTTGATATGGTTGCAAAATCATGTCCACGCAGCATACAGCAGCCAAGGTGGCGCCCCGCGGGCCCGGTCGCCCGCGCAGCGAAACGGCCCGCAAGGCGGTGCTTCGGAGCACTCTCGTCCTGCTCAAGCGGGTAGGATTCAATGACCTTCGTATGGAATCGGTTGCCGCGCGCGCCGGCGTCGGCAAAGCCACAATTTACCGCTGGTGGCCCAATAAAGCGGAATTAGTGATTGCAGCCTTTGTCTCGGCCGTCGAACAAGAATTGAGCTTTTCCTCACAGGGGCCAGTTCTGGAGTCCATCCACCAGCAAATGCGAAGATGGGCAGTGATCTACCGCGGCCCTCTCGGCCAGATTGTTGCCACGGTCGTTGGTGCGGGACAGTCGCAACCAGAAATACTTCAAGCCTTTCGATCCCATTGGGTCGAACCCAGGCGAGTTGAAGCCCGCAAACTGCTGCAGCAGGCCATCGATCGAGGTGAGATTCGCGACGACCTCGATCCCGAAACCGTGTTCGACCTGCTTTACGGTCCTCTCTATCTCCGCTTGCTTCTCAAGCATGCTCCCCTGGACGAAAACTTTGCGGACACCGTGTTCAGGGTCGTGAGCCCCACCCTTTCCGCGAGGAGCAATTCTCAAGCAAGTGTCTAAGACCTCCGACACACTGCACCTGATCCTGGAGTAATATGCTTGGGTTCTGAGGGGCGTTCCCTAGCAACACAGGACGCGCGTCCGCCGCCGGCTAATCCTGAACTTCTCGGATGGTTTCAGCGTAAGTACGAGGCATGAGCATGGAATTGAAGATCACAAATCTTTCCAAGACCTACAAGAATGGCGTCAAAGCGCTCGACAACGTCTCGCTGACCATCCCGCACGGTATGTATGGGCTTCTCGGCCCCAACGGTGCAGGGAAGTCCACGCTGATGCGGACGCTCGCCACTCTGCAGGAGCCGGACAGCGGTAGCATTTTTTTCGGCGAGATCGATGTTCTCAAACAGAAGGACGAGGTCCGCTGCCGCCTGGGATACTTGCCCCAAGAGTTCGGCGTCTATCCGCGAATCTCTGCCCAGGACATGCTCAGTCACTTGGCGCTGTTGAAGGGAATCACCAGCTCCCGTGAGCGCAAGGAGGCCGTTGCCGCCATGTTGCAGCGCTGCAATCTATACGACCTCCGCAAGAAGGCCCTGACCGGCTTTTCTGGCGGCATGCGGCAGCGTTTCGGCATCGCGCAGGCGCTCATCGGCAATCCGCAGCTTTTGATCGTCGACGAACCGACGGCAGGCCTCGATCCCGGTGAGCGCAACCGCTTCTACAATCTTCTTTCTGAGGTCGGGGAGCAGGTGATCGTGATCCTCTCCACCCACATCGTCGAAGACGTTACCGACCTGTGCACCAATATGGCGATCATTCATGAGGGCAAAGTACTGTACGAAGGCGAGCCTCAGGCCGCCATCTCCGAGCTCAACGGCCGGGTCTGGAAGCGTTCAATCGAGAAGACAGATCTCGCCCGCTACGAGCAGAGTTTCCGCGTAGTCTCAAACAAACTGGTGGGTGGGCGTCCGTTTCTGCATGTGTTGGCTGACCAATCTCCGGGCGACGGTTTCCTGCCTACCCAGCCTGACCTCGAAGACGTTTTCTTCACCAAGATCCGCAGCTGGAATTAAGAGGCGGCCATGTTCTTGCAAATCGCCTGGTTTGAAATTCGCTACTGGCTCCGTTCCTGGATGTTGTGGATCTTCTTTCTGCTGATTGCGCTTGCCGTCTTTCTTGCCGTCAGTACCGATCAGCTCCAGTTGGGCTTCGCGCTGACCAACACCTATCACAACGCGCCTTTTGTCATTGCCAACTACTACGCGGTTATGGGCCTGCTGACTTTGCTGATGGCGACGGCGTTCGTGAACTCGGCCGCGATTCGCGATTTCCACTACAACACCAGCCAGATCATATTTTCCACCCGGCTAAAGAAACTCGATTTCCTGATCGGCCGCTTCGCCGGAGCCACCCTGGTTTCCGTGATACCCATGCTCGGCGTCTCGTTGGGCATTCTGCTTGCCAAGTACATGCCCTGGGTCGATCCAGACCGCTGGGGTCCGGTGATTTGGCAAGCCCATCTTAAAGCTATTTACGTCTTTGCCCTTCCTAACGCATTCTTCATGGCAGCGCTCCTGTTCGCGGTCGCGGTGCTGGCGCGGAACGAGATTGTTTCATTCGCGAGCGCGCTGGTCGTTTTGGTGGGCTACATCGTTGGTGATGCTCTGGTGCAGGACATACGCCACGAGCATGTTGCCGCTCTGCTCGATCCCTTCGGCATCCGCACCTTCGGCTTGTTCACCAAGTACTGGACGGTCTCAGAAAAGAACACTGTCGCTGCAGGACTAGACGGTCTCTTGCTCTGGAACCGCCTGCTTTGGATCGGGATCGCATTCGCGATCTTCATCTTCGCTTGCTTCAAGTTTGATTTTGCCGAGAAACGCCGTAAGAGCCGCGCGCTTGAGCCGGAGTTACCCGCAGCCGCAGTCCCGCTGGCTGTTCCTATGCGTGTAGCTGAATTACACGCCGCGCCCTTCACCAAGTTTGCGGCTTCGCTGCGAGTCCATTTGCTCGGCATGCTGCGTAGCACTTTCTTCATTGTGATCATCATCGCAGCGCTGGCCAATTGCATTCCTAGCATCGCCTTGGCGGCTAACGAAGGTTACGGTAATCAGACCTTGCCGGTCACTTATTGGATCATTGACATCATCCGCGGAACCCTCTACCTGTTCCTCGTCATCGTGATCACTTACTACGCCGGCGTCCTGGTGTGGAAAGACCGCGACCAACGCGTGGACGAGATCGTTGACGCCACCCCTACTCCCGAATGGGTCTCCTACGCGGCGCGCATCGTCACCTTGCTCGTCATGCTCATGCTGATCCAGGTGGTCGCTCTGCTCAGCGGCGTGGCGGTGCAGGCCTGGCATGGCTACCACCGTTTTCAGTTCGGCTTGTATCTTGACGATCTGTTGGTTCGTGACCTCTCGCTCTTCGTCTTCCTCTCTATACTTGCCTTCTTGATTCACGTGCTGGCCCCTAATAAGTATCTTGGCTACTTCGCCTATGTTGGATTCCTGGCAGCGAACGCCTTTGCCTGGCGCCCACTGAATGTCGCGAGCCTAATGGTACAGTTCCCCAACCGGCCAGATGTTACTTACTCCGACTTCTTTGGCGATTTGCCCTACCGTACCGCCTGGAATTGGTTCACCGTTTATTGGCTGTTCTTGAGTGGCGGGCTCACCCTGGCTACCGTGATGTTCTGGCCACGGGGCAAACAAGACCGCTGGGAAGACCGCGCCCGTATTGCTGGTTTGCGATTTGGACGAGGCTGGCGCGCGGCCACAGTAGTTTGCCTAATCGGGTTCGTCGCTACCGGCGCGGGGATTTACTACAACACCAAAGTCTTGAATACAATTTCCGGCGCCAAAGACACTGAGCGCCGCCAGGCCGACTACGAGAAGACCTACAAGCCGTTTGAAAAACAGCCTGAACCCCGCATCCGCAGCGTGAAGTACGCCATAGACATCTTTCCTCGCCAGCGCAATATGAAGATGAGCGGAGAAGAGGTTATCTACAATCCTTACGGCACGCCATTGAACGAAATCCACTTTTCGCTTGATCGTAAGTACGATGTCGGAATCGACATTCCCGGCGCCGCTCTCGACAAAGACGACAAACGCCTCTCCTATCGCATTTACCGTTTCACGACGCCGTTGCAGCCAGCCGAGAGCCGCACCATGCACTTCACGGTGGCAAGCAAGAACCGTGGTTTTGAAAATGAGTTAAGCAATGTGGAGATCATGCCGAATGGCACTTTCTTCAATAATACCGTCGCGCCCGTGATCGGCTACGACACAGAGCGCGAGCTCAGTGACGCTGTTATCCGCCGCAAGTATGGCCTGACAGAGGTTGACCTGATGCCGGCGCTGGAGCGCGACTGCACCGAGGATTGCCGGGAAACCTATATCCCCGGCCATTCCGACTGGGTTGAGGTTGAGAGCGTCATTTGCACGACGCCTGAACAGATTGCCATAGCCCCGGGTTCGCTCGAAGGGGAATGGCCGCAGAACGGCCGTCGGTGTTTTCAATACCGGCTCGATCACTCTTCATTGAATTTCTACTCCTTTATGTCCGCGGACTACCAGGTGGCGCGCGAAGACTGGAACGGCATCAAGCTCGAGGTCTATTACGTGAAAGACGATCCCTGGAACGTGCCGCGGATGATGAATTCGATGAAGAAGTCGCTCGATTACTACACTAAGAACTTCGGCCCCTACGCCCACAAAGAGGCGCGAATCATCGAGTTTCCGCGCGTCGCCAGCTTCGCCCAGGCCTTTCCTGGGACCATGCCCTATTCCGAGCGCATCGGATTCATCGCCAACCTGAACAAGCCGGATGACATCGATTTTGTGTTCTATGTCGTCGCCCATGAAATGGGACATCAGTGGTGGGCGCATCAGGTGATCGGCGCCAATATGGAAGGCGCGACCTTCTTGTCGGAAACCCTCGCTCAATACTCCGCGCTCATGGTCATGGAAAAAGAATATGGCCGCGACATGATGCGCAAATTTCTGAGTTATGAGACTGACAGATACCTGCGCTCGCGCGGACGCGAGCGCCTGAAAGAACATCCGCTGCTTCGCGTGGAGGCCAACCAGGGATACATTCACTACAACAAAGGCAGCGCCGCGCTCTATTACCTGAAAGAGATGATCGGCGAAGATGCCGTCAACCGCGCTCTCCGTAAGCTCATTCAGCAGTATGCGTACGCTCCGCCACCGTATCCGACCTCTTACGCGCTTGAAGATGCACTGCGCGAACAGACTCCGCCGCAGTTGCAATACCTGATTAAAGACCTGTTCGATGACATTACGATCTTCTCCAACCGCACCCTCGATGCCACCGCCCAGAAACGCAGCGACGGCAAATACGACGTCACCATAAACGTGGAAACACGTAAGTTCAAAGCCGACGCTCAGGGGAACGAGATGGAAGTTCCCATCGACGACTACATCGACATCGGCGCCTTCGCCAAACCCGCCAAGGGCAAACAGTACGGTGACACGCTTTACCGCGAGCGCGTTCACATGACGCAGAAAAATTCAACCTACACATTTGTGACCGCGTCGTTGCCGGAGAAGGCAGGGGTGGATCCGTTTGCCCTACTGATCGATCGCGTGCCCGATGACAATACCAAACCGGTCACTCTCGTGAGCGGCACCAGCGCTGCACCGAATCAGGCAGCGCCCCCTGGCGCTCCATAATAAGCCTAGGCGGACCACCCTCGAGTCCCCGCACGCAATCTCGGTTTGAAAGCGCCACTTATGAACTGTACAGTTCATTTAAGTTAACTGGAGAGTATATGAACGATCGCATCGTAGTTACGGCGTTGCACGCACGCTCTAATTTCGGCAAGCTACTTCGCCGGGTCGAGGATGAGGGCCGTTCCCTGGTTATCGAGAAGCGAGGGACTCCGCGGGCGGTTTTGCTCAGCATCCGCGACTACGTGCGCCTCGCGGCCCCCGAGCCTGAAGTCCTGCAAATTATCGGGCGGGAATCCAGGGCAAAAGGAACGAACCGGACTAGTTCGCGGCAGATCGATGCCGTCATCAAAGCTGCCCGCCGATCGAAGCGCAAGTGATTCCCCTCCGGCTTGTGATTGACACGAATGTAGTGATTTCGGCGGCGCTCAAACCGCAAGGATTGCAGCGCACAGTGATCCTGCTCGCCTTGGCTAAGCCCGCCCGCTGGTACGTAACGGATGAGATCTTATCTGAGTACGCCACTGTCCTGGCCCGGCCCGAACTCAGGATTCGGAAAAGCCTCCGCCAACAATTGCTGCAATTGATTCGGAATCAAACTCGGTTGGTCGTTCCCTCGCGTTTAATTCAAATCACCACTGACCCCGCCGACAACATCTTTCTCGAATGCGCCGATGCGGCTCGTGCCGATTACGTGATTACCGGCAACGAGCGCCCTTTCCCCAGATTTTGGAAGAATACGAAAGTGATCAGCTCTAGAGAATTTCTAAATATGATTGCTCCCCACCTCACCGAGTAATGAGGGAACCGCTGCGGAGCTTCTTGCACAGAGGCTTGCCATAAGGGCAACTCGTCAAGCCCGCGCTTTACTTTGCACTGACTTCGCAGGCCCCCGACGATTGAATGGCTTTTGCCTGCCCCTTCAGATAGGTGTCCCAGAATGCGGTTGTTTCCTGCAGAATACAGGCGCGAAAGCGCCCGCCCGTAGCGAAAGTTAAATGATCCGCGCCGTTGACAATGACCTGATACTTGCCTCCCCCAGGCATGTGCTGGAAGGGCTGCGTCCGCCACTCCGGAGGCTGACCGCCGATTCCCCGATCCTTTGTCCCACTCATGGTCAGGACCGGAACCCCAACACGGTCCCAGGAGTGATCGCTGAAGCCTTCCGCGCCTGCCCCCTGCGGTGACATAGCGATCACGGCGTGCACATGTTTGTCGCGGAAGGACTGCGCCGAAGCGTTGGGCGTTGCTCCGGTTGCGCCGCCGATTAAAAGCGCCGTGCCCGCCCCCATCGAGTGCCCACTGACCCCGATCTGCTTGTTGTTGATCTTGCCATGAATCTCGCGCACTTGACGATCAATCAACTTCAGCGACGAAAGAATGAATCGTATATCGGCAGTGCGTTGCCGCTGCATCTCAAATGCGGTTGCGGGATCTCCCGCGGCGCGCAAGCCAGCCTGGACCAGGGCATCGCTGTCGCTGCCGATGTGAGTGGGAAAAATCACAATGTATCCGGCGTCGGCCCATCCCCGGCCTAGGTATTCGTAGCCGTCGCGTGTGCCGCCGTAGCCATGCGAAAAGACGATCAGAGGAAGCGATCCGGATATGTGGCCGGGATAATAAATCTTGAGCGGGACCTCACGATTGCGATCGGGATCGCGCAGCGTGAGTGCCGCGGTCAGCGGGGAAGAAGATGCCAGCGGCGGCGCGATTTCCTGACCGGTTGCTTCCTGAGATGTCCCCTGCGGAGTCGCCGCTTGCGCCGCCGCCGATTGCGGAGTAGAAGAACGCGGATGGGTGGGTTGCGCCTGCCCGGCTGGATGCGTTGCATTACCAGAAGTAGAAGTGGTAGTAGAAACCGGCGCCGGCGAAGACGGTGAGGGCTTCTCGGCGGGCGGTGGACTACTCGCCACAGGTGTGGGCGTGGTAAGAGCAGCGACCGGTGCTGTGGGCGGCGCTGCTTTCGATGAGTGGAAACCCACCAGCCGTCCCGACCAAAATCCGAAACCCAAAAGCGCAATAGCTACAACCGCCGCCAACACGGCCCACACAGGACGAAGCGAACGCGGCGTCGGCACTCCTGTCGTCACAGTCTTGCTTTTTGCCGACGGTGCGTCAGGCTGTGTGGGAATCGCTACCACCCCGCTGTTGGTGTCCCGCACCAGCCGTTTCAAATCGGCCATGAGTTCGGATGCATGCTGATAGCGCAGTGCTATATCTTTCTCCAGCCCCTTGTTGATGATGTCTTCCAGTTTGGACGGAAGCTCCGGATTCAGCCGCACCGGCCCTGCGGGAGCGCGATTCAGAATGGCGTCGAAAATCACGCCAGATGTCTCGCCGCGAAACGGCGTCACCCCGGTCGCCATTTCGTAGAGCATCACTGCAAAGGAAAACAGGTCGGTGCGTGCGTCCAGAGGTTTGCCGCGCACCTGCTCAGGCGACATATACGCGATGGTTCCCAGCGCGGTGCCCGGGCTGGTCAATTCCTGTGTAATGGCGACCGTTACGTCGCTCATCTCTGCCGCCGATCCCGACTCCGAACCCGGTTTGTGCGGCGTAATCTTGGCCAACCCAAAGTCGAGAATTTTCGCGTGTCCGCGCTGGGTAACCAGAATATTTCCCGGCTTGATGTCGCGATGAATAATTCCCTGCGAGTGCGCCGCGTCGAGCGCGTCTGCGATCTCAATCGCCAGGCTGAGCAGGACGTCGATCTCCAACGGTCGCCCGGCGATGCGGTGCCGCAGCGTCATTCCGTCGAGGTACTCCATGGCGATAAAGCGCTTGCCTTCATGCTCACCAATTTCGTAGATGGTGCAAATGTTGGGATGGTTCAAGGCCGAAGCCGCACGCGCCTCGCGCCGAAACCGCTCCAGCGACGCCGAGTCTTGCGCCACGCTCTCGGGAAGGAACTTGAGCGCCACAAACCGCCCCAGGGAAGTGTCTTCCGCCTTATAAACCACACCCATCCCGCCTCCGCCGAGCTTCTCGACGATGTGGTAATGCGAGATGTTTTCGCCAATCATGGTTTCGTCAGTTGTTATTTCGCCAAATGTACTTTAGCCAATCGGGCGGGACAATCATGTTATGGGCAGCGCGGCAGAGTCGTCAATTTGATGGGGATGTAGCAAAAGTACTGGCGGAGAGGGAGGGATTCGAACCCCCGATACCCGTTAAGGTATGTCCGCTTTCGAGGCGGATCGTTTCAACCGCTCACGCACCTCTCCGAAAAGCAGCTGTCAGCTATCAGCCCGTCAGCTTTCAGCTTAAAAGGCCCTACTGCGCCCTGCGGGCTCGGAAAAACTCCTGCAACAGGTCGGCGCATTTTCCGGCTAGCACCCCTCCCCGAACCTCAATGTGATGGTTCAAGCCAGGATGGTTCACCACCTGCATCGCCGAGTGCACGGCGCCGGCTTTGGGGTCGTTTGCGCCGTAAACTAGGCGCCGAATGCGAGCGTGCACCAACGCTCCCGCACACATCGCGCACGGCTCAATTGTAGCAAACAGCTCGCAGCCTCCCAGCCGATGGTTGCCGATCGCGGCACCGGCTTCGCGCAGCGCGACGACTTCCGCGTGGGCAGTGGGATCGGAGTCGGCGATGTTGCGATTGAAA
>WNFC01003654.1_pt1 | contig 16667 bp, 15 predicted proteins | sample 5400541 | NCBI WGS metagenome assembly WNFC01 (sample SAMN13153342, study PRJNA577476) | soil metagenome | isolation source: 120 cm saprolite under Douglas fir tree site 2 hole 2 replicate 1 | place: USA:California | collected 2015-04-18
GGGGCATGGGTTTCGATCTCTATCCGCTACAGACTATTGAGAGCAAGAAGCAGTACTACGCCAAGGCGATGGCGGAAAAGTGGTTGACTGTTTTCACGCATGACCCGAAGACGCCTTGGGCTTATGTGGAGAAGGATGAGTTGGGGAAGATGGTGGCGCGAGGAGTTTAGTTCGTATTATTCATCCGGTGCGAGAATTGCAACGGCAGTCCCGCGGGCGAGAGCGCCCGCGCCACACAACCTGGCTTCGAAAAAGTCCTCCACCCTCCCCAGAATTTCCACTGCGCTCTTCGATTCGTAAATTGCCTTGCGAAGGGCGGCCCCGCCCGGAACGCCGTGGGTGAACCAGGAGGCGAACTGCTTCATCTTGCCGACGGCGTCGGGGAGTTCTTCTTCGATCAGCATCTGGAAATAGGTGCGGATCATCTGGTAGCGGTCGGCTTCGCTGGGCTCGTCATAGAGACGCTCCTCAGCGGCTAAAGCCGGGCGAGAACTCGCCGCGACTTTGGCACGACTGAAGTCGTGCCCTTCCCGATCCGTGTCAAACGCGGTTTTCGAGTAGCTTCCGGCAAAGGCCGTCGAGCTTCGCTCGACTGGACAGCCGGGGGCGGCTGTCCCCACATGGGCATTGCTGATGGCAGCCTTTTCCATCCCCGCGCAATACTGCTGGATCTGGCGGAAGATCCAGGGATTGGAGGGGGCGGTGCGGCCGATCATGACGGCGTCGCAGCCGGTTTGGGTGACCATGGCGCAGGCGTCTTCGGGAGTGCGGATATCGCCGTTGCCGATCACCGGAATTTTCACTTCCGATTTCACCGCGGCGATCCATTCCCAGCGGGCGCTGCCGCTATAGCCCTGCTCTCGAGTGCGGGCGTGCAACGCGACCGCGGCCAGGCCGCAGGATTCCGCCATGCGCGCCAGTTCCACGCACACGATTTCGTCATCGCTCCATCCGGCGCGGAACTTCACTGTGAAAGGAATCTTCACTACGGCGCGCACTGCTTCGAAAATCTTTCCAATGGCCGGCAGATCGCGCAGTAGTCCGGAGCCTCCATTGCATTTCACAACTTTCTTCGCGGGACAGCCCAGGTTCAAATCGACCACGTCGAAGCCGAGGCCTTCGACCAGGCGCGCCGCTTCGGCCATCACTTGCGGATCGCTGCCGAAAAGCTGCGCTGAGATGGGATGTTCGTCTTCGTAGAAGTGAAGGTAGCGCTTAGCCTTCTGATCTTTCATGCGGAGCACGCCGTCGGCCGAGGTGAACTCGGTCATGATCAAGCCGCAGCCGCCGAGGTTGCGGATGAAGCGGCGGAAGACCGTGTCGGTAACGCCGGCCATGGGGGCGAGGACTGTGGCTGGCGCGATTTGGACAGTGCCGAGGGAAACGGTTGTGGGAACAGGCTTCAGCGGCGCTGCCTCGCGGGCAAGAGTGCCCGCGCCACACGAGCTTACCGTCGAATTGTCCCAGAACTTCTTCACGGTTCTTATTCTACTTTGCCTGGCAAAATGAAAGCCCTCGCCCGAGGGGCGAGGGCTAATTTCCAAGCATTGCTTCAGCGAAATAGTTACTTCTTTGCTAGCTCGGGCTTGGCGGGAGCAGGAGCGTTCTTGGCGTATTTGCGGCGGAAGCGCTCCACGCGTCCGGCAGTGTCCATGAGCTTCTGTTTGCCGGTAAAGAAGGGATGGCACGCGGAACAGATTTCTACGCTGAGGTCTCCCTTGTGAGTGGACCGGGTAACAAAGGCATTGCCGCAGGCGCAATGCACGCGAATTTCGTTGTAAGCGGGATGAATGGCTGCTTTCATGGGATTCAGACCTCGATAAGGATGCTTAGATTCTACCGGAATGCCCAAGGATTCAGCAACGGCCCGGCTAGCTCTTCAGAAGCGAAACTGGTAAGACACCTTCACAAAGAACTGCCGGCTGTCGTTGAGGTAGCCCCTCGCAGTGTTAGAGACCCCCACACCCGGCACGACGCTAAGGTTCTGCAGGTCGCTATTGTAGCCGACATAAATCGCCGTGCCGGGATGCACCAGATACGTGATTAGAAAGTCGGCATTGAACTGCCGCGACGTTGGCAGGTAAGTGTAAAGCTCCGCCGCGCCGGGCGTGTTCGCCAGCAGTGAATTGTATTGCAGAATCATGCGCAGCGAGAGTTGCGGCGTGAACTGCCAGTTCCATTTGCTGCGCACGATGTGATCGTTGAAAATGCCGCGATTTGTCGCGATCGTCCGCAGGCGCTCAAAAAGATATGTATTTTCAATCTTCAGCGGCTTGATGGGCCGAAACGTCAGCGTCCCAGTGGCCGTATCCAAACGCGATAAAAGAGATTGCGGCTGGGCGTTCGCCGAAGGCACGAAGTTCACTCCGTCTCCCCAGTAGTAGCTCGCCTTCACGGTAGCTTTTTTGAAGTAACCGGTTTGAAACGCCGCCCCGCTGCGGTGCTCGTGATAGTCCTGGTTCTGGCTCACGGCCAAACCTAGATAAGCAAAATCCTGCGGCCTCAGCCGCTCCCGGAGTTCTTCATACGGGAACAAGTAGAAGATGGTCTGGGCGCGCCCCTGAATCGCCAGGTAGGGGTCGTAGTCCGTATCCAGGCGGTTGCCTTCATGATCGAAGATGTAACGCTGGTTCAGCGAAGGGCCCCAGTCGAGGATCCAGCCCTTCTTCGGACGGAAACGATAGTCAATTATTTGAAAGAGTTCGCGGATGTCGACGCGGTTCACGAATCCTGGCATGGTCACGAAGCCCGGGCTAATGTCGTCGTAAATGCCTTCGTAGGAAAAATGCAATCCTTCACGTTTGAGGTCGACCTTGTCGGCGGGACCGGCGTAATAGTTGCCTTTTCCGACAGTGCCCGAGTCGAAAGGGAACAGGTTGGTCTCGCAATTGTTGCTCGAGTAGGCGGAGGAAACAAAATTGCCCGCCAGGTTGCTGGAACTCACGACGGCTTGGCCCTCGAGGCTCCAGTTGGCATTGAATTTCAACCGCGTGTCCAGTCCGCCGACGCGGTTAAACTCGCCGGTCGTTGGACATTCCCAGTCGGTGTACAGAGCTCCGACGCTGGATTCCTTGAAGATGTCCCGGCTGACGCGCGCTATCGTAAAGTAGGATCGCGTACTGGCGAGCGGAAAATAGTTGGCGACCGCCTGGCCGGGACCGCGGTCATCGGTGGCCATCAAGCCCACCGAATACGGGCCTTCTTTTCCCGTGAGGCGAATCCCGGCGGAAGGGTCTTGAATGTTGCGCGTGAAAAACAAATCCAGAGGGGTACGGAAGTAATCTTCGTTTTCCAGGAAGAACGGACGCTTTTCCGGAAAATACACCTCGAATCGCTGGTTCACCGTAATCTGGGGATCCTCCGACTCCACCTGGCTGAAGTCCGGATTCGCGGTCATATCCAGTACGAAATGATCATGGATGACAAACTTCGCATCCATACCCGGCTGTCCTTGGACCGTGGCGTGTTGAAAAAATGGATTGCCGGGATCCCGGGTATCGAGCGCACGGAAGCCGCGCATCACTCCGTAAGGAATCAGTTCGATGCTTCGGCCGGGGGAGATTCCCTCGAGACCGTAGAGCGTCGCTGCCTGGCCCAGCCTGCCGGAGACTTTGTACGAAATCTGCGGCCAGAATGCATCTTCGGTCTTGCGATAGATTCCGCGATAGAGAATGATCCCCCATTCCTGCTGTTTCGTCGCGGGAAAGCGCAGGCTCTTAAACGGAATGGCGATCAACACCACAAAGCCACGATTCGTGACCTTTCCCCGCGAATCCCAGACGGTGTCGAATGACGTGTCGAAGTTCCCATTGACTTCATCACGCGATGCCTCGTTCCAGATCGCATCCCATTGCACACCGAGGGGCGTGGTTTGGAAGGCATAGGCGCGCCGCCGGTCGTGAAAAGTATCGAGCAGAACTTCGACCTGGTCATCGTCGTAAATGTCTTCCCGCCGCGACAGTCGAGCGCGGACTTTCTTGGGATCGTCGAAGCACACAAACGCGATGTACAGATTTTTCTGGTCATAGCCGAGATAAGCTTCGGTTTCCTCGGAGATTTTTTCTCCATCGTGGGGATTGCGCTGCACGAAACCGGTCACCTTCGCCATTTGCTGCGCGATCTCGCCTTCGGGCTTCATAGTTAAAAAGTCATCCAGGGCAGGCGCGCGGCTCAGGCGCGGAATCGTCAGAGCCGGGGGCGCTAGTGCCGGCTTTGGCGCGGGCTTCACCTCCGGGTTCTTGATGGCTGGTTCCGGCAACTGGGCCGAGGGCGCGGGATTCTGCGGAGATGGCTCAGGTGTCTGTCCCGGCGGGTTGGGATTCGCTTCAGGAGGCGGGGGCGGGTTCTGGGGAGTGGTCTGCGGATTTTGTCCGGTTGTATTTTGCTGCGACGATGTATCCTGCGCTGCTGACGTGGGACTCTGCACCAGGACCGTTTGCTCCGAGGGTGAGCCCAATCCATATTTCAGGGACCCGGGCAGCATCAACGCACCTGCCACGCCAAGTCTCAGAAACCTCTGGAACGAAGGGACTCGAACTCTATGCACTCTATCCGACCGCAAAAAACGCCCTCACGTTCCCCTTTCTTCGGCCCCCCGAGGGAACCCAAAAAAGATACACCATCAGCGCGTCTCACAAAACAAGAAACGACTGTTTTGCGGTTTCCGGAACACAATTATGCAGCAGGCCTATGGCGGGTCCATCGAAAGGAAATAGTCTGGCGGGCTTGCGACCGTGGCTATTATCGGAGGCAGATTAGACTCAGAACAGCGAACTCTGCCTGCGGCTCGGGATGATGTTGAAATAATCGTAGGCCAGTTGAGTGGCGACGCGCCCCCGGGGAGTGCGGTTCAGGAATCCGATCTGCATCAGGAACGGCTCGTAAATCTCTTCAATCGCATCCGGCTCTTCGGCCAGCACCGCCGCCAACGTATTCACGCCTACCGGGCCGCCCTGATATTTTTCGATAATCGTCAGCAGCAGTCTGCGGTCCACTTCGTCGAAGCCGTATTGATCTACCTCTAGCATCTGCAGCGCGGCCTGTGCCGTGGGCAAATCGATCTTGCCCGCCCCCCGCACCTGCGCATAGTCGCGCACGCGCCGCAAAAGGCGGTTGGCGATTCGCGGCGTGCCCCGGGACCGGCTGGCAATCTCGCTGGCCCCAGCGCCGTCAACCTCCACCCCTAGAATCTCCGCCGACCGTTCCACGATCACACGCAAATCTTCCGGAGTATAAAACTCCAGCCGCAGCACGATGCCAAACCGCGAGCGCAGCGGCGCCGAAATCAGTCCCGCCCGCGTGGTCGCGCCGACAAAGGTAAATGGCTTTACTTCCAGCGTATGGGTGCGCGCCGAAGGCCCTTGTCCAATGATGATGTCGAGCTTGTAGTCTTCGAGCGCCGAATACAACAACTCTTCCAGCACCGGCTGCAGGCGGTGAATCTCGTCGATGAACAGGACTTGCTTGTCCTGCATATTGGTGATGATTGCCGTCAGATCGCCCTTAATCTGCAGCAGGGGCGCTGCCGTGGGCTGAAAGTGCACGCCTAACTCGTTGGCGATGATGTTGGCCAGCGTGGTCTTTCCCAATCCCGGAGGCCCGTACAGCAAGACGTGATCCATGGCCTCGCCGCGCGAGCGGGCGGCCTCAATTGCGACTGCCAGATTCTCTTTCACCTTGGCTTGCCCGATGAACTCGCCCAGCCGCTGGGGGCGCAGCTTCAACTCAAACGACGAGTCGTCCTCGACCGGCGCGGCAGAGACCAGCCGCTCGGGATTGTAGTTCAGGTCGGGATTATTCTTCGCCGCCATTCTCACCGGATGTTACCACGCGCGGTACAGACACCCACTGCCGGGAAGCGCACTCGTGGCGTAGCTGGTGAAAGTCTACAATTCACTCAATCTTAACCTCGCTGTTACACAACCTTAACCCGCTGGCCATAGGTTTTCTAGGGATCAAGATCACCCTCGCCAGCCCGGCGAAATCCCACGCATTAAAACAATAGAAGGAGGCACAAACTAATGAAGTCACAAGGTTTAATGATTACTCTGGCGCTCGCCTTGACGAGTGCGGCACTGGCACAAGAGGGCCCTGCCCCGAAAGGCGTGGCTCCTCTGGACCATGTTTTCCTCATCGTGATGGAGAATCACGGGTATAGCGAGATTATCAATAATCCCAACGCACCATTCATTAACCAATACGCGCAGCAGGCTAACCTTGCAACCAACTACTTCGCTGTAGCGCATCCCAGCTTGACGAATTACCTGGAGGTCGTAGGCGGCTCAAACTTCGGTGTTCTGAGCGACAATTCTCCCGACTGGCATAACCCCTCCTGCACCACCAACCTCGCCTCGGGAATACCAAATACCGACACTCCGCCGAGCCCCGCCATTTGTCCGATCTCGGGCAGCGGAACGGACGCAGCCACTCCCGCCCTCGACTGCACCAATGAGGTTTCGGGTCCGCCTTGCGAAGTTAACATCGACGGCATACATTCTTACCCGGGTGCCTCGCATACGCTGGGTATCACGATCGCCGATCAGCTCGCCGCCGCCGGAAAAAGCTGGAAGACTTACCAGGAAAATCTTCCTATGGCCGGTCCCGATCTGGTGAACTTGAGCGATGGAAACTTCACCAACAATACCGATTTCAGCCAGATCAATCCGCAACTGACTCCGCCACTGACCACCGCCGACATCGTTTCGCTCTACGCCGCCAAGCACAATCCTTTCGTCTACTTTCAGAGCGTGCAGCAGGGTACCAACCCGCTGGCCAGCTACGCGAATATGTCTGGCTTCGACGGCATGCACGGGCTGTGGAGCGATCTAGGTTCGGGCAAGGTCCCGAATTTCTCTTTCATCGTGCCCAACCAGTGCAACGACCAGCACGGACGCGGCAACAGCACTGCCTTCTGCAACTATGATCCAACCTCCGACGGTACGCAGGCGGGCTTGAACCCGGCATTGATCATCCTCGGAGACCAGGCCCTGCAGAAGATTGTGACGGCAATTCACGGCTCCAGGGCGTGGAAAGAAGGCCATAACGCCATCGTCGTGGTCTGGGACGAAAACGACTACGCGGTGCAGCCGATCCTCAACCAGGTGGTAGCCATCGTGGACACCAATTACGGCGCGCACAACCTGCAGAGTCGGACGTTCTATACTCACTTCTCGCTGCTCCGCACTTTCGAAGGCGGCCTCAAGCTGCCCTGCCTTAATCATGCCTGCGATGCCACTACCAACACCATGTCGGACCTGTTTGGGGATCGCCGTTAGTTTTGGGCGGTACGGCATAGGAGAAAACATCGACCAGGGGCCAGTTCTTGAACTGGCCTCATGTTTTTTGTGTGACTCTAGTTGGACTGGGCGAAAGCTTTACGATGTGACACATGCTGTGTCACATTATAACCAGGCTTTCTCTCAATATCCGGCAGCTCCAGATACCTGTCACCCCAACGTCGCAACAACGTTTGACATGTGCCACATCACGTGACACAATCTATGGCATGCAATCGGTAAACATCCGTCAGCTTCGCGACACTCGCCGTCTCAAAACCTGGCTCCGCGCCGGAAAGACGGTGGAACTCCGGGAGCGCGACCGTGTTATCGCACGCATTGTGCCTGAAGGTCAGCCAACGTCTACCGCCAAATGGCCTGATTTCGCTGCCCGCGCCAAGAAGGTCCTCGGTGACCAAATTTTGCCCGGAGCCGATCTCGTCATCCTGGAGCGCGGACGCTATTGACGATCTACGCGGACACCAGTTTCGTCGTCTCGCTGTACGCTACCGATCAGCACTCAACGGAGTCGCGACGCAGGATGGTAGCGTCTCCGCTAATTTGGTTTACTCCTCTTCATCACGCGGAATGGGCCCATGCCATCGCACAGCACGTCTTCCAGGGCAAGATTTCCGCCGCCGGTGCGCAGGAACTGAATCGCCACTTGGAAAAAGACCGAACTGCTGGTTTATGGGTGGAAGTTGACATGCCCGATGACGTTTTCGAGGTTTGCGCAGACCTGGCCCGCCGCTACGGTCCGCGCCTGGGCGTTCGCACCCTCGACAGCCTCCATGTAGCCTGCGCGCTTCAATTGAAGGCAGAACAATTCTGGACCTTCGACCAACGCCAGGCCAGATTGGCGAAGTCAGTCGGCTTAAAGATCTCGTAAGACCCAGGCAGATATTACAAGTTGCGCTTATTGTTTTTCGTCTCAAGCGAGAGGATATACCGCTATTGAAGAACGGCGGAACCCGGCTATGGTCGGGTTGTTTGCTTAACGCGGAGCGTAGCCTTTAGGAAATTACTTCGGATACCAATCAAGTAACCGCACCTCAATGCCGGTCCCTTTCAGCCCTTTCTTAAACACGCTCAAATCAGATCCGCGATAGTGGTAAGGAATCACAATCTTTGGGTGAAAGGCCCTTACCGCATCAGCCGCCTCATCGGGCGGCATGGTGTATGGCAGGTTCATGCACACAAACGCCACATCAATGTTCTTAAGCGCCCGCATCTCTGGGATACCTTCCGTATCGCCTGAAAAGTAGAAGCGCTTGCCACCGTAAGTTAGGATGTAACCATTGCCGCGTCCCTTATCATGATAGAGTTTTCCCGCCACCGGTCCGTGTTTCAAGTTGTACGCGGGAATAGCTTCAATCGTCCAGTCGTGCCAACTCTTGGTTTCTCCGTTGGCGATGGGCTTGGCGGCGGTCACGGTTTGGACCACAGCCGGCGGGGCCATAATGGCCGTTTCCGGTTTGCTGAGTTCGTTGATCGAATAGGCGTCCATGTGGTCCGCATGGATGTCGGTAATCAGGATCAGGTCGGCCTTTGGAAGTCCCGTGGTCTTCGCAGCCCGGAAGGGATCCAGATAGATTGCTTTTCCTCCCGCCTCAATGAGTGTGCTGGCGTGCATCAAAGGTGTGATCTTGACGGGCCCGGCAGACGTGGGAAAGACTTGCGTCTCACCGGCGCAGGCCAGCGGCGCCATCGCTAATAGAGAGCAGGTAAGGATGCAAGTAAGTTTCATTCTTTGATGTCGCGTCAGTGCGATCTTCACGTCCGGCTTGAACCGAGCACGAGCCCTCGCTCCGAAATTCCGCTAACCGGGGAAGCCTTACTCGTCCTCTTCCTTCACATCTCCCCGCGCCGCCTTGGCCTTCTCAATTATCTTTTCCTGCAACTGTCCCGGCACCGTATCGTAGTGGTGCATTTCCATGTTGAAGCTGCCGCGGCCCTGGGTCATTGAGGTCAGATCCACACCGTAAGTCAGCATCTCGGCCATGGGCACTTCAGCTTTCACGATGGTGTTGCCGCCCTTGTTGTCCATGCCCTGAATGCGTCCCCGGCGGCTGTTCAAGTCGCCCATGATCGAGCCCGCAAATTCATCCGGGATCGTGATCTCGACGTGCATCACCGGCTCCAGAATCGTCGGCTTCGCTTGTTCCATAGCTTTGCGAAATGCGATGCGGCCTGCCATTTGAAACGACATGTCATTCGAATCCACATCGTGGTAAGAGCCGTCGTACAAGATCACGCGGAAGTCTACGACCGGATAACCCGCCAGATATCCGCGCCCCGCAGCATCTTTGATTCCCTTTTCAATGGCCGGAATGTAGTTCTTCGGAATGGCGCCGCCAAAAATATCGTTCACGAACTCAAACTGTCCGCCGCGTGGCATCGGCTCCATCTTGATCTTGCAATCGCCGTACTGCCCGTGTCCGCCGGTCTGCTTTTTGTGGCGGCCCTGCACGTCAGCTTTGCCGCGAATCGTCTCGCGATAGGGAACTTTCGGCGCTTTCAAAACCACTTCTGTGTGATACCGCTTCTTCAGCTTCGCTACCACGACTTCGATGTGCTGCTGCCCTGTGCCGGCAATTAAAAACTCCTGGGTCTGCGCGTCGCGGAAGAACCGCAGCATGGCATCTTCTTCCATCAGTTTATGGATCCCCGGTCCCAGCTTGTCCTCATCCGCGCGGCTCTTGGGCTCGATGGCAAACGTGATCGCCGGCTCGGAAAGCTTCACTCGCGGATATTGAATCGGGGCTGACTTGTCTCCCAGCGTGTCGCCAGTGAGCGTGTCTTTTAATTTCGCCACCGCGCCAATATCGCCCGCATGCAGCTCCGTCACCGGCACCGCAGTCTTGCCCTGCATGATCGAAATATGCGACAGCTTCTCAGTCGACCCGCGCGAGAAATTCTGGATCGTCGACTCATTCTTCAACACTCCGGAGAAGACTTTGAAGTAGGAAATTCGTCCCGCAAACGCGTCTGACACCGTCTTGAACACGTACAGCGATACCGGTTCGGCGTCGGTCTCATGCCGCTTGGGAGCGTCTCCGTTACCGGAGGACGTCGGCTCGCCTTGTATCCACTCATGCTCGGATGGCGCAGGCGTGTAGTCCACAATAAAGTCCATCACCCGGTCGGCCCCCACATTTCCCAGCCCCGAGCTGAAGATGACGGGAAAGAGCTTGTCCTCTCGAATCGCATTGTGCAGCGCAGGGATTAAATCTTCTTCCGGAATCGTACCCTTCTCGAAGAATTCCTCCATCAGCTTGTCATCGCCCTCGGCCACCAGTTCGACCAGTTGCTCGTGAGCCTCCTGCACCTGCGCGCGCATGTTGGCTGGGATCTCCATCTCTTTACCTTTTCCATTCCCTCCCAGTTCATAGGTGTAGGCCTTCATGCGCACCAGGTCGACTACGCCGCTCAAACTCTTCTCGCTGCCGATCGGCAGCTCGATCGGAATTACATTCCGTCCAAAGGCATTGATCAGCGACTCCAACACGCGCTCCGCATTTGCCCGGTCGCGATCCATGCGGTTCACCACAATCAGGCGCGGCGTTTTGTATTCTTCGCAATCGTTCCAAACCCTCTGGGTCACCACTTCCACACCGGCTACGCCATCCACCACCACGATCGCCGCATCCACCACCGGCAGCACCATCTTGGCCTCATGGACGAACATATTGAAACCGGGCGTATCGATCACGTTGATCTTTGTCTTGCCCCACTCCACATAGGCCGCGGCGGCCGCAATCGACATCTTTCGCGCGATCTCTTCCTCATCGTAATCGGTCGTCGCCGAGCCGTCGTCCACGCGCCCCAGCCGCGGCGTTGCTCCCGCCGTGTATAGCATGGCCGAGAGCAGCGTGGTTTTCCCAGCATGCCCATGGCCCACGATCGCTACATTACGAATATTTTCTCCGGAATAGACTTTCACGAGTAGGCTCCTTCGCAGGCGTGCACAAAGAGAAGGCCCAGAAGAGGATCAGTGCCGCAGACAGGCCAGCCCAACATCACCCGCCAAAACCTAGGATGCTACCACGCGGGAAGCAGCTGCCTCAACCACTAGCCCCCACGGGGTAGTGGGGTAACACTGAAGCACCACTACCCCCCACGGTACCCGTCTCGGTCCAACCAGTCGCTTCGTGGTAGAATTTCGCTCTGAGGAGCCAATATGCGCGCCGTATTCCTTCCTCTGCTCGCTCTCCTGCTCAGTCCTGGGGCCCTCGGTCAAGAGCAGAAGCCCGCTGACACTCAGGACCCAGTCGTCTTCGGAATGCTTTCGCAAAACACCGGCTGCGTCATCTTCAGGGAGTTTCGCAAGACCAGCGGCATGTTCTGGGGTGTTGCAGTAACCACGAAGACAGTGGGCAAGCTTGAAGTCATCGAGACCCAGAACTACACGCTCGATCGGCAAAAGTGGGACGAAACTGTTCAGGACGATATGAACGAACTGCAGCGTATTGCAGTCAGGGACAAGGTTAAGTTCGTCAAGATTCCAAACAAGAAGCCGACTGACGAGCAACTGAAGAAAGCCCGCGCCTTGTGCAAGGAACCTTCCTGACGCTACTCCAGCCATGCTAGGCAACCGCACCAACGAACAGTGGATCTCTCAATACGCCACCAGCCACCAGCACCCCGTGAACCGGGCCTGCCATACGCTGGGCATTCCGACCATCCTGCTCTCGGTCTTACTTTTTCTTGCCAGCATTTTCTTCCATCCCCTGTGGCCATACGCGCTTGGCCTGTTTCTCGTTGGCTGGATTTTTCAATTTATGGGCCATGCCTTCGAAGGCAAGCCTCCGGAATTTCTCCAGGATTGGCGGTTTCTGTTCGTCGGAGTCCGCTGGTGGTGGGCGAAGATTCACGGAAAAGCCTGAGTGAGCAGGATTGCTTAGTCGGCCGAGAAGGAAATCAACCATCAGTAAATCCGCATCATCGAACAAAGCGCCTTGTTCCCTCAACTCGCCCGCTTCACCGATCTCGGCCTGCTGCTTCTCCGTCTCATGGTCGGATTGGTCTTCATAAACAGCGGATACAACCACCTAAAAGCTCCAGCCACCCGTGCCAAGAGCATTGCCATGTCCAAGCCCTTCACCATCTTTCTCGGCGCCGCCGAAGTCGCTGGAGGGCTGGGTGTCGCGTTCGGAGTGCTCACGCAACTTGCCGCTTTCGGTCTTATCGTGATTATGTTCGGCGCCATCGGGAAAAAGATTTTCGCCTGGCACACCGGCTTCTGGGGAGAAAACGCCTCAGGCTGGCATTACGATCTGATTTTTGTCCTCATGAACCTGGTCATCGCCTTCACCGACGGCGGCGCGTACGTGCTGTTGCGATGAACTGGCTTCTGGGCATATGTCAAGCGGCAAGACATTCGACGCACGCCGTTGTTGCTCTCGACATCTGTAACTTGATAAGCTTCGATCACTCCGTATGCATCGTTGGATCGCCAGATTTCTGATGCTTGTCGCGCTCGTGGGCACGTTCGGCCCGCTGGTGCGAGCGGCCACGGCTGCGCCACCGCATGCATGCTGCGTCCGTAAGGCACTTCATCGTTGCCACGATTCGGACCTGGAAACAGAACAACTTGTGATCCGCGCCGCCGATTGCTGCAACAACAACTGCGGCCGCGCCGTCGTCACAAGTCGATGGGCTCACGCTCCGACGCCAGGCATTTCCTGCACCCAGCGCAGCGAGCCTTACCGCAGCCAGTCAAGTATCGCTGCTCCCCGCACGATTTGCAGTCATTTCCAATCCACCCGCGCCCCTCCCTATTACTCCATCGCCTGATCTGGATAGAACCGCAGCCCGAACCGCGTAGGGACAAGCCGCCCTTCAACTCCGCTCAGGGCAGGCTCTCGGTTGTCCTGCCAAGTGGAGCGAGTCATTCTGGCACTGCCCCTATCATCACTGCTTGAGCGGCCGCTGCGGAGGCTCTTTAAGCACGCTCGCACCAAGAGTGAATGGGAGACCTCAATGCGTTTCACCCGCATCATCCTTTTGACGACGGTCCTACTGGCGGCCATCGCTGCTTTCGCCTCCATCTTCGGATCAGTTCGCGGCATCGTCCACGATTCCCAGCATCGTCCGGTGGAAAATGCCATGGTCATGCTGCGCTCGAAGACGTCAGCATGGTCCACCAGCGCCACCACCGATGCGACCGGCCAGTTCATTTTCAACAGCGTCTCCCTTGGCGAATACGCGGTCACAGTGGCCGCTCCCACTTTCAACCAAGCTGCGCAGAATGTTCGAGTGAGTTCGGGATCACAACCCGTTCTGCATTTTTCTTTGAGCGTGGCCACTAACAAGCAGATCATCAACGTCTCCGGAGCTCCCGAGGCCGCTCCCACGGACTCCGCCACTCCCATCACCCTGGTCAGCCGCCTCGATGTCGAGCGCACGCCCGGGGCCGCGCGCTCCAACAGCCTCGCCATGATCACCGACTACGTGCCCGGCTCCTATGTCACCCACGATCAGCTCCACATCCGCGGTGGACACCAAACCAGTTGGCTCATCGACGGCGTACCGGTTCCCAACACCAATATCGCCTCCAACCTCGGCCCTCAATTCGATCCCAAGGACGTCGATTATCTCGAGGTCGATCGCGGAAGTTACGGCGCCGAGTTCGGCGATCGCACCTATGGCGTCTTCAACGTTGTGCCCCGAACGGGTTTTGAGCGCAACCGCCAGGCCGAACTCGTCCTCAGCGCCGGAAACTTCTATCAGACGAACGACGCGCTCAGCTTCGGCAGCCATACTGAGCGCTTCGCCTACTACGCGAGCGTCAACGCCAACCGCAGCAATCTCGGTCTCCAGCCTCCGATTCCTCAAGTAGTGCACGACGCCGCCAATGGCTATGGCGGCTTCGGGTCCATCCTTTTCAATGTCAATCCTTCCAACCAGCTGCGCCTGGTCTCATCGCTGCGCAAAGACTATTATCAGGTTCCGTATGACCCGCATCTTGACGATTTGGAGAGCGCGCAGTTCGATAGCAGCGGCCTTCGTGACGGCGATCACGAGTCTGACGCTCTGATCAATGCTTCCTGGGTTCACACCTTCAATTCGAAACTGCTCTTGACACTCTCGCCCTTCTTTCATCGGAACATCGCGGACTACGAGAGCAATCCGAACGACTACCCCACCGCCTCTACCGACCGTCACTCTTCGACCTATGCGGGGGGTCAGGCAAGCTTTGCCGCAAACTTCAACCGGAACGATCTCCAGGTTGGCTTTTACGGATTCCATCAGAATGACAATCAGCGTCTGGGCATTCTCTTCAATTGCCCGGCTAACGGCGATCCCAATTCCCCGGATTGTGGAGGTCCACCTTTCGCCGATTCTGAGTCCGCTTCCGGCAGTCTGGCAGCCTTCTTCCTCGACGACAAATTCAAACCTTTCTCCTGGCTGACCCTCTCCGCCGGCTTCCGCCCCACGCATTTTGCGGGCAGCGGCATCTCGGAAAACGCGATCAGCCCGCGCTTCGGGGCCACAGTCACGGTTCCGCGCCTGCGCTGGACTTTCCGCTCTTTTTACGGCCACTACTATCAGGCGCCGCCGTTGCTGACCACATCCGGGCCGTTGCTGCAGTTGTGCACCGAAAATGATTGCACTTTCATCCCCCTCCACGGCGAGCGCGATGAGGAACATCAGTTCGGCGTCACCATTCCCTTTCGTGGATGGGCGCTCGACGCCGATACCTTCCGCACCCACGTCAACAATTTCTTCGATCACGCCGTGATCGGCGAGTCCAATCTCTTCTTCCCGCTTACGATTCAAAAAGCCCTCATCCGTGGCTGGGAACTAACGTTGCGATCGCCGCGCATCGCCCACCGTGCTCAGCTTCATCTCTCGTATTCCAATCAGGTCGCCTACGGCGGCGGCGCCATCACCGGAGGCCTGACCGATGGCACGACGAATCTCTGCGATCCCAGCCCGGGCCTCTGCCCGCTCGATCACGACCAGCGCAACACGCTCAACGTCGGAGGCGATGTTACTCTACCTTGGCATGCTTATGCCTCTACCAACATCTACTATGGCTCCGGATTCACCAATGCCTTCCCCGATCAGCCCTATCCCGGCGCTTATCTGCCGGCGCACACGACCTTCGACCTGTCACTCGGCAAGGATTTCGGCGAGCGCTTTTCCGCCTCACTGAATGCCATGAACGTGGCCAATCGCCGCGTAGAACTCGACAACAGCGTAACCTTCGGCGGATTCCACTGGAACAATCCGCGCGAAATCTATGTAGAACTTCGCTACCGCTTCCACTATTAGGAAGCAATGGTAGGGGATAATAGAATTCGTATAGGATGCGAATGAGATTCGCGCAGGATTCGTATCAGGGTATGCCTTCAGGCATCCGCAAGCATCAAATCGTTACTGCGGCTTCCGGCGGTGCGCTTCGAAAACTGAATATGCCCGACAACCACAATTCGTCCTCGCCATCAATTGGGCTCTTCTGTCTATGCGTCCTGCTCGCCTTCTCCTTCGCCTGCACCCGCGGAGCCCCGCCACCCGCCGCCCACACCGAGGCCGGAACCAAGCGCTATTCCCTCAAAGGCAAAGTGATTTCCGTGAACAAGCAGGCCGGAAACGCCAGCATCTACAACGATCCCATCGCCGGCTTCATGGACCCGATGGCGATGCCCTACACCATCAAGCCCCCGGCCACGCTCAATGAACTGCTGCCCGGCGACTCCATCACCGCCGATGTGGTCGTTGAACCCGACAAGTACTGGCTGGAAAATGTCAAAGTCACCAGCCATTCCCTGGCTCCCGCCGGCAAGCCCACTCCGGCCGCAGAAAAGCAGGAAAAGTAAATGAGATACGTTCTAATTCTGCTGGCGACTCTCGGCATTGCCGTTTCCGCCCTCGCCCTGCGCGAGCACTACCGCACCGAAGGCGACTCCCCATGCAGCATCAACGAACGCTGGGATTGCGGCATCGTGAATCACAGCCCCTACGCCGTGTTGAAAGGGACCGGGATCCCGGTTGCAGTCCTGGGCATCGCCGGATATCTCCTCATGGGCGCATTCGCCTGGCGCCGTTCCTACGGTATGGTGCTGGCATCGGCCCTCGCCGGGTTGGTCTATTCTCTCTACCTCGCCCGCATCGAAGCGCACGTCCTCGGAGTATGGTGCATCTACTGTGTCATCTCCTTGGCCGATATCTGTCTGATCATGCTGCTGGCGTTGGGATCCACGGTCGCCGCGCGGTTTCGCAAGTCGTCCAACATGCCGGCGTAGGTTGGTTGTGGGAATTGAGAAAGCTCATGTGGGGACAGCCGCCTCTCGGCTGTCCCGCGACGCGCTCGACTATGCCCGCGAAGACCCAACCCCGCATTGACGAACCCACACCGTTCGCCTAAGATAGCTGCGTTTCTGGTTC
>WNFC01005896.1_pt1 | contig 16665 bp, 11 predicted proteins | sample 5400541 | NCBI WGS metagenome assembly WNFC01 (sample SAMN13153342, study PRJNA577476) | soil metagenome | isolation source: 120 cm saprolite under Douglas fir tree site 2 hole 2 replicate 1 | place: USA:California | collected 2015-04-18
CAAGCCGCACCGCCGTGGCAAGCCGCGCCGCCGTGGCAAGCGCCGCCACCGTGGCAAGCATTGCCGCCGTGGCAAGCATTGCCGCCATGGCAACGACCGCCTTTATGGAACAGCCCGCCGTGGCAACCGCGTCCGCCGTGGCATCCATGTCCACCACCGTGGCAAGCGCCGCCGCCGTGGCAGCCACCGCCGCGATGGAACAAACCGCCGTGACAACCGCGCCCGCCATGGCAGGCACCGCCGCCATTGCAAGCTCCCTGACACCCGTGGCAACCATTGCGGTGGCCGAAGGTCGGGACGTCGGCGCTACCGCTGAGCGCCATCATCAACACGACACTGTACATGCATACCTCCTGCAAACCTAAAATTTCGCCAACCCGAAACCCTCGGCCCAGGGCCGCACTGAAAAGATAGTGAATCTGGCGGGTTTTGCCAAGTGAGATGGATAGTAAAGATAGAGAAAACATGAGTCAATAGTAAACTTAGGCAGAATAAATGAATTATGTCCACCATGATCAAAGATTTGGCCGATTATGCCACATGAACCGAAAACACCGGCAAATGCGTGTTTTGTCGAGTATTTTTCTTGACTTTATCCAAAAAGCCTTGGTCTCGAACTAAACAGGTCCAGGCCAGCCCGATGGGCATCCGAAATCAACCGTGGGGAAGCCTTAATCTGATATCAACTAGCGCAATTTAGCGGACTGGCTTCGTTACTAAGATGATATTTCCCAAAACTCCTAGAATTCCAGAATAGCCGTCGAGGAGGACCTGCCATGAAAGATGCAAGCCTGGAGACTAGGTCAGAGAAACCGGGACCGGCCGGGATTTGGTCTTACTTCATGAAGCGAATGTCCGATCGGACCGGACTTTCTATTTATTGGTTGCAATTCCTTTTGCTGTTGGCTGGCTCCTTGACGGCATTTTTAGTGAGTGAATGGCTTCACGGCATTTCTTGGAATTCCGCGGCTCTGCTATTCCGGGTGGCGACGATTCTGACAGCAGTCGCGGCCATCGTGGTCTTACTTCCTTCGGTGGGACGACGACTCGTAATCAGTTTGGTGATTCTCTTCCATTTCGGTGGAATTATCACGGCAATTAGTTCCGTGTCTCCCGCCCCGTGGTTGACCATGCAGATTTGGACGACCGTCTATCGCCCCTATTTGTATTTCTTGTGGTTGAACAACGCCTACCATTTCTATTCGCCGCAACCCGGGCCCGCGAACCTCTTGTGGTTTTGCATCGAATATGATCCCGAGCCGGATGGGACCAGAAACTTTCGCTGGGTTTTGATTCCCAATTGGGACGAAAAAGAGCGGCCTGTCAATCCGGATGGCACTCCAGTTTTCTCCGGAACCGAATATACTCGGCGCCTTTCATTAGCAGAGTACACAGCCGGCAATGCCGGTGTTCCCGGGGATCTTTATCTACTCTGGGACCGACGCCTGAAGGTAGGAGAAAAAGACAAAATACCTCCTTTCGATCCGCGAGTCCTTCCCTACGACCAACAGTATCGAGCGCCGGACGCCCGTTCCAAGCGGTGGATTCAAGCTTACGTCCGCCATGTCGCCGCCACTTACCCGCACCAGAATCATCCTGAACGCAGCGTCCTGACGGTCAGGTTTTATCGAGTTCTTCACCAAATCCTCCAACCAGGCCAGGTCGTGGAGGGGTTGGACCCTAATGACATAAGTTTGTATTACCCGTTTTATTGTGGCGAATTCGACAAGGACGGAAACTTCACGGAACGCTGCATGAAGATCTGGATCAATTCCGATGGCTATTTCCAATGGGAAGTTCGCGATCCGTATCTGTATTGGGTGATTCCCGCCGAGTTCATCACCCGTCATGCCCAAGGCGCCAACCTCGAGAAGTCGAACGCGAATATGCGGCGCATTCCAGAGCCGGCTCCGGATAGCAAGGAAACGGAGGTGAAGAAATGACTGATCCCTCGACCCATCTCACTTCCGGCCCATGGAAGATTCTGAAAAACATTATCCAATCCTGGGACAGTTTCTGGTTCACCCCTGCCGACCCCACCCGCCTGGGATTCATGCGCATTATTTGCGGAATGGTCGTCCTCTTCATCCACATCGCTTATACGCAAGACTTGCAAGAGTTCATGGGCAAAGATGCGTGGATCGACCTGAAAGCCATCAACGAACATCGGCTGGAGCAACCGTGGCAACTCATGCCGGAGGATTGGAACCCGGCTCCGCCCCAACCGAAGGCGGAAACCAAGGCGGAGGAAGAGTACATCCTGAAATGGTGGGGCTTCAATCCCCGCATGGCCTATGCGAAAGGCTATCCCGCCTGGTCGATCTGGTTTGAAGTAACCGATCCGACCTGGATGATGACCATCCATTACAGTTTTCTGGCGGTGTTCTTCTGCTTCATGATTGGATTTTGCACCCGCGTCACTTCGATTTTGGCTTGGGTGGCCGCCGTTAGTTACATTCAGCGAGCACCGACCACGATATTCGGCATGGACACCATGATGAATATCCTGCTGATCTATTTGATGATCGGCCCGAGCGGAGCGGCGTTGTCGGTGGATCGGCTTCTGAGCAGGTGGTGGGCGGTTCGCGAAGCCCGGCGCCATCATCTGCCGATTCCGCCATGGTCTCGGCCGGCGCCGCAAGTTTCGGCCAATGTCGCCCTCCGCCTCTTGCAAATCCACTTCTGCTGCATTTACATGGCCTCGGGGCTGAGTAAGCTGCTGGGGGCGCCGTGGTGGAATGGCACGGCCGTTTGGGGCACGATGGCCGTCTACGAATATTGTCCCATGCAGATCGGATCTTACGGCGCTCTCCTCCAATTCCTTTGCGCTCACCGCTGGCTTTGGGAACTTACCATGAATGCCGGAGTCGTTTTCACTCTTTTCACCGAGATCGGCTTCCCATTCTTGGTCTGGAATCGAAAGCTGCGCTGGACCATGATTACTTTGGCCGTGATGCTCCATACCGGCATCGCCCTGGTCATGGGTCTCCGAACTTTCAGTTTGCTGATGTATACGATGCTAATCGCATTTGTGCCGCAAGAAACCGTGGATCGCATCCGGGGTAGGTTGGAAGAATGGGTTTCCTCGATTTTGCCTCACGCCGAAATGAGAGAAGACACGCCAACCAATGGCTTGGTCCGATCTTTAGCGGCTGGCAATCAATTGAAGGCGACTTCCGGAAAACTCAATTCTGGATCTTGACTACCAATATCGCTTGCGGTTTAGCGCTAAACCGCAAGCGAAGTTCGGTGGAGATGGGAGAAATTCAATACTTCCAAGCAAACAGCCGCCACGGTCTCTCTGTCTTTTCACGTTTGCCGATTCTTTCAAGTTCCCCTACCTTATCGCCCGATACGAATGAAAAGCCCCGCTTGCGTCAGCGCGGGCGTTGCGCTGAGGGTCGGTACCGACATTTCGGGTGACGTGGTGGTGTGCTCCCATGATTCGGCCGCGAGCTGAGAAGCGAACCACGAAATTCACGCTGTACACGGAACAAAGACCTGCGAATCTTTTCCGTGTAGGGGGTGTTCTCCAAGGTTGTCTTTACCTGCCCTTGCTTGTCGCGCTGCTTTCTTCCGCGGCACGCGGCCAAGCGATTGTCGGCGACACCAGCTACACCAAGCAAACCTTCTTTCGCATTCCCTTCAACACCGATCCGAGCGAGCGCCGGCTCAAGCAAGTTCAACTTTACTATTCCAACGACTTGGGCCAAAGTTGGCACCCCTATAACAGCGTGACTCCCGACCAGCGGTTCTTTGATTTTCAGGCATCGGGTGACGGGGTCTATTGGTTCGCGGTGCGGACCGTGGACGCGGACGGCCGGGGCAATCCGCTCACCATGCAGGGAGTTCGGCCCGGCCTCAAAGTCTGTGTCGATACGCAGCCGCCGGTGATTCGCCTTCGAGCTCTACCAACTCGGGAAGCGGAAGTCGGCATCGACTGGGAGGTCCGCGACGACAACCTGGATACCGCCAGCTTGCGGCTGGAATACCGGCAGCCGGGACTCGTCGAATGGCTTCCTCTGGGCGGCGAGATGGCAACCACGGGGCAACGATACTGGAAACCGACCGCTACGGGGGCCGTGGAAGTTCGGCTCAAGGCTCGTGACCGCGCCGATAATTGGGGCGAGGAAAAAACCGTGGTCGGCGCCGCCGGTTCAACCGGCTCGAACGCCGGCAACATCACCACCTCCACCAATGACCCCCGCCCGATCACGGGCGACCAGGGCATCCATTTGGTCAATAACAAGCGCATCAGTCTGAACTACGAGATCAAAGAGGTGGGTCCGTCCCGCGTCTCGCTCGTCGAGCTGTGGCTCACTCGGGACGGCAGAAATTGGCAAAAATTCAAAGAAGACACGGGGAACGGCCAGACCGGTCCGCAGCCGCCCTTTATCGTCGAAGTGAACGAAGAAGGCCAATACGGCTTCACGCTCTTGGCCCGAAGCGGCGTGGGCCTGGGCGAACGCCCGCCGCAAGTCGGCGATCCCCCTCAAATTTGGGTCGAAGTGGATTTGACCAAACCGGTCGTCGGGATCAAAAGTGTCGATCCGCCGCGCTCCGTCGACGATCGCAACTTGACGATTTCTTGGTCGGCGACCGACAAAAACCTGAGCCGCCAGCCGATCACCCTTTCTTACGCCGAGCAAGCCGACGGCCAGTGGACGCCCATCGCCTCCAACTTGGAAAATACTGGCCGGTATGTTTGGGCCATGCCCGCCAATGTGCCCTTCCGATTGTACGTTCGCGTGGAAGCCGCCGACCGAGCCGGCAACATCGGCAGCGCCCAGACTGCCAATCCCATCCTCGTCGATCTTTCCAAACCGAAGGTCACCATCACCACCGTCGAGCCGCGCTCGCCGTGAGGGCACCTCTTTTTCGTTATTCGAACCAACAATTGTTTAGCCGCGACGCGATAGCGGAGCGCTACGGTTAGCGTGCGAATGAAATGAGCCGCGCACGGAGCGAGTCTTCGAGCGCAGTAAGCGGGGCAATCTTTGGCTGCCCCCCCGCTTACTTCGTTCGTAAAGCTTCACTCCGTCCGCGGCTCTCAAACGACGAAACTGAGTCGCCCCCTATATTTCGACTTGAATTGCCCAACGAGAGACGTTGAGATAAGGTAATGCATCGGGGAAGAGCGTGAGCGGGGAAGTGCCGGCCGACGGCCTTTAGAAAGGCGGATGTCTCTATGAAACCAACGCTCGTTCTCCTCGTTCTAGGTTGTGTATCTCCCTATCTTGCGGCCCAAACGGAAAAGCCTCGAGAGTCTCACCCGCTGGCGCCGAGCCTTCCTCTATTGACCGAAAAGGAAGAAGAAAAAATCGATGAAACGATCGACCGGTTCATTCAGCAAGATATGGGCCAGTTGCGAGGGGAAGAAGGCCGCAAAGCTATCAAAGAATTCCGAGAGCTTGGCCCCGAAGCGATTCCCGGATTGATTCGCGGGCTAAACCGGGCGGCCAAGATCGAGACGAGCTGCCCGGCCGTCACTATCGCCAAAAAACTAGCGATCATGCTCAGAGCCTCCAACGATCCCGACCTGCTGGAATTCGCCCGGGAAAATATCGGCGCCGGCATTACTCAGTCGCGGCACATGGGCGTCATCCGCGATCTGAAAATGGGCTGCATCCTCCGCAAACGGACGGTAGGCAACAACCCGGTGATTGCCCGCACGTCGCCGCGTCAGAATGAAAAGCCGATCAGTTTGGGCGTGTCCGAATCTCCACCGGAAGAAACTCGGAAACTGGTTACTAAATCGAAAAAAGCCTTGCGCGAATTGGCGGAGCAAGACAGCGACGAGGCACTCGGGGAATTGGCCCAAGCCGCGTCATCCAAAGATAAAGAAACCCGCCAGCTCGGCCGAGACTTGTTGACTGACAAAGTTTCCCATCAAGATGACGCGAAGATAAAAGAGTATCTTAAACACGACCGAGCGGTCGTTCGGGCGACGGCGGCACGAGTGGCGGGAACCAATAAACTGGCTCTCGGATCGGAGCTGATCGATTTGCTCTCCGATGACAACTCCGAGGTTCGCGCGGCGGCTCATCAGGCGCTCGTTCGACTGAATCCTGAAAAGGATTTCGGTCCCTCGGCCAATGCCGATCAAGCCGAACGCTCGGCCGCGGTGAAGAAATGGCGCGATTGGTGGGCGAAACAGAATTGACGACCCCGGCCCAGAAGAACTGCCAAATCAAGGATGCCCTGGCTGCCCGTTTGGATATCCCACTTCCCCTAGAATCCCATGCGCTGCTGGATTGGTCTTATTTTTGTTCTCCTGGCCATCGTCGCCGGGGCGTGGCTCATCTATTCGCGCCGCAATATCACTGGCCCGTCGGCTAATCTGCACGTGACGGTGCGAGACGACACCGGTCCGATTTCCGGTGCGAGAGTCCGCTTCCAGGCGGAGCTTGATTCCGTTCTGACTAACTCTGAGGGTACGATTGAGCTGCCTGTCAATTCCACCAGTCCACGCCAAATCACCGCGTCCAAGGAGGGGTACTTCATTGCCGGCTCTCCGTCCGACGCGGGCCACTTGAATTTCCGACTGAACCCACTGCCGGTCCACGATAACGAAAGTTACTCGTGGGTGGATCCGACACCCGACGCGTCCCGGCAACAGAATTGCGGTAACTGCCATCGCCGGATTTACGAGGAATGGTCGGCCAGCGGTCACGCCCGCTCGGCGACTAACCGCCGGTTTCTCAATCTTTATAACGGCACGGACTGGCTCGGCCACAGTCGGGCCGGCTGGAGTCTGCGCGACGAACATCCGGACGGCATCGGCGTCTGCAATGCCTGCCATGCTCCCACTTCTTCCTTCGACGCCGATTTGCGAACTGTTAGCGGTACATCGGCTCAAGGGGTTCATTGTGATTTTTGCCATAAGGTGGCCAAGGCTTCGACCGAGCATGTTGGGTTCACTCATGGCCGATATGGGTTGGAACTGTTGCGCCCGAGCCAAGGGCAAATCTTTTTTGGGCCACTCGACGACGTGGATCGGGGAGAAGACACCTTTGCATCGGTTTACCGCGAGAGCCGGTATTGCGCCAGTTGCCATGAAGGGGTTGTTTTCGGAGTACCGGTTTACACCACGTATTCGGAATGGCTCGAAAGCCCCGCCCGGAAGGAAGGTAAACAATGCCAAACGTGTCACATGGCCCCAACCGGAAGCATGTCCAACATCGCTCCGGGGCACGGGGGGATCGAGCGCGATCCGCACACCTTGGGCAATCACCGATTTTTTGAGCCAAGCCAAGTGGAAATGCTCCGACGATGCCTGTCCATAAAAGCGGAGGCGACGAGCACGGCCGACTTTGTTGAGATTCGGATTCGCCTCCAAGCCGATCAGGTCGGCCACCGAGTGCCAACGGGGTTTGCAGACCGAAACCTGACCGTGGTCGTGGAAGCGTTTGGAACCAATCAGTCGCCCATTAGCCCGACCGAAGGACCGAAGCTTTCGAGCATGGCCGGACCGACTTGGCACGGGAAAGCCGGGAAGATTTATTCAAAACGACTCACGGATTTCAACGGAAAAGGTCCGGTCCCCTTTTGGCGCGCCCGGCCGGAGATCGAGGATAATCGACTTTATCCGGGTCAGTCGGATTCTCTGAAATGGCGGTTCCCGACCGACACGAAGCGCTTGCGGCTGAGGGTCATCTATCGCCGATTCTGGCCCGAAACCGGCCGAGCCAAAGGCTGGCCTGAGGAGGATCTGGTTGTCTTGGAACAGGAAATACCCATCCAGGCCCCAGCCTCCTAGAGCGTCCTGGGGACTCGGCCGATCACACATTCAAGGACCGGGAACGTACACAAACGGCTGATGGGATCGGGGCTCGCCGTAAAACGCGTGGCAGGAGCCGAAGATAAAAATCCATTCACTCTTGCAGGTGCTGCAGCAGAAATCGGGATCGGTCAAGTTGCAGTTCGCGCAAGGTGGTTTGGAATGAATGAGGGCCGGCCAATGAAGCAGTTTGTCGCGCCAGGTTAGCTTCGCGGGCGGGGGGAGGGTATCCGGCCGATTAGCCGGCTGGCTCATTGGCGCGACCATCGGCTGGCTCATAGGCGCGGCCGTGGGACCGGTTGGGAGTGGATTCGGTTCGTCGGCCCCAACGACTTCCATTCCGAACAAGCAAGCCAATAAAGCTCCCGCCATTGGACAAAGCATCCTGGAATTCATGGTCGTCCGCCCTTGCTTCTCATGCGAGTTAAGGAACATAAGATTTATCGACCGGATGGGCCGGACCGTTGAAATCCTCCATCCGAAATGGACGGAAATTTGGGAGTGTCCGGCGGTTCCGGAAAACACCGGAGGAAAAAATGGTTGAATCTGCACGACCTAGGCCGCTTGGGCTAAGCGGGGCGGGAGGGGATTCTGATCGAAGACTTGCTTGAGCAGTCGGCGGTATTCATTCTGCATGAGGCCATGAGTTCCCGGATGAACCTTGGTGACGGCCCGGATCGTCATATCCGACGACCCGAGGTCAATGAGGCCGTGGACTTGGGTATCTTCCAGAACCTCCTTCCGCGATTCCCGCAAGCGCCGGCCGGCTTCGTGCATAGCTCGAAAGACCGACTCCAAATCGGTGCCCGCGGGGACTTTTAAATCCACCACGGCGTTGACATATCCTTTCGAATAATTGATCACGCCCTTAACCTGACCATTGGGGATAATGTGCAACTTACCGTAGCCGTCGCGAATTTGAGTGAGACGAATGCCGACAGCCTCGACGGTACCACTCGCGTCGCCAATCTGCACGTAATCGCCGACCAGATACTGATTCTCAAAGAGAATAAAAAATCCGGAGACAACGTCCGTGACCAAACCTTGAGCGCCCAGGCCGACGGCTAAGCCAACGATTCCCGCTCCGGCCAGGATCGGCGCCGTCTGAATTCCCAAAGTCCCGAGCATCACAATGGCCGATCCGAAATAGAGCACGTACTGGCAAACCGAATGCAATAGGGGCACCAAAGTGCGGATGTGCGAATCAAGTTTCCGATCCTGGCGATAGAACCCAAAAGCTTCATTGAGTAAGACCTGAAAGAATTCGATTAAAATCCGCGTGCCGAAAAGAATGATGATGCAATGGACGATCTTTGGCCCGAATCCGGCCAGAGCCGTCAGCCACTCGACTTCATGACCACATCGCGAGGCCGCCAGGACATACGCCATCGCCTCCAAACAGCGCTGTCCGAACGGCAAGAGCCTGACAATTCGTTCCCAATAATGCTTGAAATGGCCGCAGCCCAGAAAACGCTCGCCATAATCCACCAACGGATGAGTGACGATTTTGCAGGCCTGTGAGACTAACCGCGCGCAAGCCAACACCGCCACGAAAAGAATCGAAAGTCTCACCACGGTGACCAGACCGAGACCCAAGGCGCGGCAGATTGCATCTAGGACCAGAAGCCGCACCAGAGTTATGAGAACTGCCTGCAAAAATGAAAACCACCGTTGGATATCTTCCGCGTTCTCGGCGCAACCTAGCCAACGAATCGCCCGGGCTTGCAACCCGGGCCGAATTCGCCGGATGACTCGAACAGCCAACCAAGCGCCCAAAATTAGACTGGCCACGATGCCCGTCATTTCTATTGCCAAGAATATGTCGCCTGTGGTCAGTTGCCGGAGCCATTCTTCGATGTCCCGGCGAATATCTCGGCCAGCCCAGTGATAAACGATCCCTCCCAGCACCAGAGCCAGCGAAATGCCTAACGTCAACCAGGTCACGAGAAGGCGGAGCCGGCGGACTGCTTCCTGGCCGATGGTCTCCAACCACCGTAGCCCCTTCAACCCGGTCAAGCGGCTGCGGCCGTGGGCCAAGAGCGCTCGGATCACCAAGCCCGCCAAAATGGCCACCACGATCAGGCCGTAAAACGTCAGAAGATTGGCGCTGACCCGCCCGTCCGCTAGGTGCTGGAAGATGGATGTGCCCCACACTTTTGCGCCCTCCTTGTCGAATTGCTCACAACCTAATTCCGGAAGAAGGTAATTCGTCAGGGTTTAGGTGTCAACCGAACTACAGCAGGTCAGTTGACCGGCGGCCTACGATGATATGGGTCTCATTCATGTCATGGCTTATTCGATTGCGCGAAATACGGCATCACGTTAAAGAAATGGATTTTAACCGATACGCTGATTGGGCAATTCGGAGAATTTGGAAAAGGAATTCCATGCGACATCCACCTTTTTTCATCTCGGCGGAGGGGATGCATCCATGGCGCCATCTTTGGAAACCACGAGAGAATTTCAGGTTGTTCCTTTTCCCTCCATTCCCGGCTATGAAATTTTGGAGGAAATAGGTCGGGGAGGAATGGGTGTCGTCTACAAGGCACGTCAAGAGAAGTTGGACCGATGGGTAGCCTTGAAGCTCCTATTGCCGGAATTGGCCCAATCGCCGGAGAAAGTAGGGCGCTTCCAGATCGAGGCCGGCGCGGTCGCTCGGCTGCAGCATCCGAATATCGTGCAGATTTTTGAGGTCGGCCAATTTGAAAGCCGGCCTTTTATCGCCCTGGAGCTGGCACACGGCGGAACCTTGGCGGACCTGCTCGGCACACCGTGGTCGGCCGGAGCCGCCGCCGAGTTTGTCGAACTGTTGGCCCGAGCCATTCACTACGCCCACGAGCGCGGTATCGTTCACCGCGACCTGAAGCCCGCCAATATCCTCTTGACGAATGATGGAGTGGGGAGCGGTCCAGTCAGAAACAGATTCAAGACTCCTCGCGACTTACCGGTCACCATTCACCGGCCGAAAATTGGCGATTTTGGTTTGGCAAAATTACTGGACGACGAGCCCGCCACTAATAGAAATGGCTGGCAAACTCAGGTGGGAGTGGTCCTGGGATCCCCGCCTTATATGGCGCCCGAACAGGCCTGCGGCCGGACTCAAGACATCGGACCGGCCACTGACATTCACGCCTTGGGAATGATTCTTTATGAATTGCTGACGACTCGGCCTCCTTTTCGGGGGACAACCATTCTTGAAACGCTCGAGCAGGTAAAATCTCAAGTCCCGCTCCCGCCTTCCAAGGTGTTGCCTGGCGTTGACAGCGAGCTGGATGCCATTTGCTTGAAGTGCCTGGAGAAGAATCCCAAACGACGGTACGCGACTGCCGACGCGCTGGCCGAGGCGCTCGGTCGATTCCGGAAATCTCTCGAACGGCGATCTCACCCGGCCAGTATTCTTTTCGTGAGCCGTGCCCGGCGGCCTAGCGTCGTATTATTGCAGACTTTGCTGGCTGTCATTTCAGCGCTTGGCTCCGGCGTTACGGTCTGGCAAGTATTTCGTGCCGGCAAAATTACACGTTCGAGCAGCGTAGAGCTCCAAAAAGGGAATGAAAATCATTGGAACTCGGCGGACAGACCGGCGATGCCCGATGAGCGAAATCAACCTTCGAGCGCTCCGTCCGCCATTCTTGCCTTGAATCGGGGTTTGGCCTGCTGCGATCGAGGAGAGATCGTTCCCGGTATGCTTTGGTTCGCGCGCGGCCTGCACGAAGCACCGGTCGAGGAACTGGAGCTTCAACGGCTCCTCCGCGCCAATTTGGCGAACTGGCAAACCAACCTTAATGCTCTCCAATTTTCGTTTCCCCATCCCGGCCAAGTTGAGAAGGTGGGTTTTAGCGCCGACGGCAAAATCGCATTTACTTTGTGTCAGGTCCGGTCCTCGGCGGCCGATCAACACTCGGAAGTGCGTTTCTGGAATTTGACTACCGGACAACAAATCTCAGATCCTATTGTGCGAAAAGAATTAGTAACCATCGCCTCAATCAGCCCCGACGGAAAGGCAGTAATTCTGGCCGGTCCGGGGAACACCGCTTGGCTCTTGGATGTTCCGACGGGTCAACTGATTGGGTCGCCTCTTAGCCATCAGGAAGAGATCACGTGCGTTTCTTTCTCCAACAACAGCCAAATGGTCTTAACCGGGAGTGCCGACCACACCGCGCAGCTCTGGAATGCGAAGACCGGCCAACGAATTGGACCTCCCCTTCAACACTTGGGTACGGTAACCGCGGTGGCATTCAGCCCCGATGCCTGCATCGCTGCAACGGCTAGTGGGGATGGAGCTGTTCGCCTTTGGGATCCGGCCACGGGTCAATCCAAAGGTTTCCAAGTGAAGCATGATGCCGCGGTTCGTGCCCTGGCATTTAATTCCAACGGCCACATGCTCTTGACCGGCGGCGATGATCGAAGCGCCCGGTTGTGGGATGCCACCACAGGCCGGCCGATTGGACAACCGCGCGTTCATGACGATCGAATCCAGGCTGTCGCCTTCAGTCCGGATGGAATGCGATTCGTCACCGGCAGCGCGGATCGAACGGCTCGAATTTGGGAAACGGTCCATCGCCAGCAGCCGCTAGTTTTGTCCCACCAGAGCGCCGTGAAATCAGTTCAATTCAGCCCGGATGGTCGAAAGCTGTTGACGGTGGGCTTGGACTTCACCGCTCAACTCTGGGACTCGAATATGGGCAAACCGATAGGCGGCACTCTTTCCAGTCCGGACAAAGTTATCACTGCCAGTCTCAATCCGGACGGAACGCGAATTCTAACCGGCAGTCCGGATGGGGCCAAGCTTTGGAAGATCGGCGGCGGCTCGCAGGTTTCGCGACTTCTGCACCATCGAGCCAGGATTTCGGCGATCCGTTTTTCACCCAACAGCCATTCTGTCCTGACCACCAGTTGGGATGGAACCGGCCGCGTTTGGAATGCGCAGACTGGGGAACCGATCGGTTTGCCTTTGGAACATAACGGAAGTATCCAGTCGGCTGCCTTTAGCGCCGACGGTGAAAAAATTGTCACGGGAGGGGGAGCTTTGGACAAAACCGCTCGCCTCTGGGATGCCCGCACCGGCCAGCCCCTCGGTCCCCCCTTGCCTCATCCTTGCGGTGTGACGGCCGTTGGCTTTACGCCGGATACCCTGACCGTCGTGACCGTCGGCGCCGATCACATTGTTCGACATTGGAATATCAGTAACCCGACTCTCGGTCCCACCGAGGAGCCTGCCAATCAAAAAAGCAAAGGGTCTGGAAATGATTCCATACTGGCCACCAGCCCCGATGGGAACTTCATTCTCACCGCGACCGAAGATAAATTCGTCCGACTTTGCAAGGCTGCGAATGGGCAACCGGTCGGGCCGGTTTTGCCGGCTGCCGACTCTATCCTTACGGCTTTGTTCAGCCCCGACAGCTCGATGGTTCTTATCGGCGATCGAGGCGGATCGTCCCGGCTCTGGGATGTTGCCACCTCCAAGCCGATCGGTCCCCGTCTACAACATCCGGCCGCCATCAGCGCGCTGGCCTTTGCTCCGGACGGTCGAATGATGGCCAGCGGCGATTCCGAAGGCACGGTTATACTTTGGAAGGCGCCGGAGCCTATGACGGGCGATGTCAGCCAAATCACATCTTGGGTCGAAAAAGTGACCGGGGCGAAGATCGATTCCATTCGCGGATCGAATTCCGGGGAACTATTTCAAAAACGAAGAATAGAGAGAGTGTGGATTCGGCGGAGGTTTTTCAAAAAGCCGCGCCAGGGCCGACAAGGCCCAATGTCGGCAGCGATTGGCAGAAGTTTCTTGGACCATTCGGAACCGGCGTTTCGCCGGAAAGAGGTATCATCGACCCCTGGCCTGCCAACGGCCTCCGGCTGGTGTGGCAAAAGGAGATCGGAACCGGCTACGGCATGCCGGCCATCCGCCAGGGCCGGCTCTTTCTATTCGACCGGGACGCTGATCGGGCGCGCCTGCAATGCTTGCACTCCGCCACGGGGCAGTTTATTTGGAAATTCGATTATCCGACCGATTATGAAGACTACTACGGCTACAACAATGGGCCGCGGTGCTGCCCCGTGGTCGATGGCGATCGGGTCTATATCTATGGCGCCGAGGGAATGCTGCATTGCCTTCGAGCCGGCGATGGACAACTCCTTTGGAAAGTGGATACCCGTTCTGAATTCCACGTGATTCAGAATTTTTTCGGCGTGGGCAGCGCTCCCGTGGTGGAGGGAGATTTGCTGATCGCTCAGGTTGGCGGCAGCCTCGAAAACCGGGACCGGGAAGCGCCGGTGAAGAGCAACGGTTCCGGCGTCGTGGCCTTCGATAAGCTCACCGGCAAGGTCCGTTACAAAATAGGAGATGAGCTCGCCAGTTACGCCAGCCCGACTTTGGCGACCATCGGCGGCCGGCGGTGGTGTTTGGTCTTGTGCCGCGGCGGGCTTCTCGCCTTTGACCCGGCCGACGGAAAGATCGATTTCCACTTCCCGTGGCGCGCCCGCGCTTTTGAAAGTGTCAATGCCAGCAATCCGGTCGTGGTCGAGTCTCTCGCTTTTATTTCCGAATGTTACGGTCCCGGCAGCGCTCTTTTAAAAATGAAGGACGGTGGCTACGATGTGATTTGGACTGACGCGGACAAGCGTTTTGACAAAAGCATGCGCTGTCATTGGAACACGCCGATCGCCCACGACGGGTATTTATACGGGTGTAGTGGCCGGCATACCAACGAGGCCGAGCTGCGTTGCATCGAGCTCGGCACCGGCAATATCAAGTGGCGGCAGCCCGGCCTGGCCCGCAGCTCGCTTCTCATGGTCGACGGACATTTCCTTTGCCTCACCGAGGACGGCATGTTGCTTCTCCTCAAGGTCAATCCAGAAAAGTATGAAGAGATTTCACGGATGGAGCTTTACAAACGGGGCGATCCTGAATCATCCCTAATTCGACCTCCTTGCTGGGCGGCCCCAATCCTTTCGCATGGCCTCCTGTACGTACGAGGCACCGATAAGCTTCTCTGCTTTGAATTGATTTCTCAAGAGAGGAAGGAGTAGCGGGTGGTGCATGCGAGGTAACAACCCAATAAATTGCGAGCCATGAAGGCAGTGGGCCAATCCGAGGTCCGATTTGGCCCAAGGGGGTATTTGTGCGAAAAAGGCTCGATGTTCGCCTTTATTGGCACTGGGCCAATGGGCCAGCATGGCCCAGGGCCTTTTGGGCTGCCAATTTATGGAGATGCCGCTACTTTTCATTTTTTCGCTGTGCTTCTCCATCTTCATTTAATCGTTACTTTCTGACGATCCGTTAAAGTCAACGCCAACGGCATTCCGATATTGTTCGGTGAGTCGCCTGGTTCGGCGTGGCGGGCCACGCAATCCCGCATTATTTGGGGGGCGGGCACGAACTGGGCAGCCGGCAGAAAAAAATACACCGGTCACCAAAAGGAACGGGAGGGGCGGATGGGCAAGTTCAGGAATTCTCTGTTATTGGCCGGAGCCATGTTGACCACGGGCAGTCTGGGCTGCAATCCGTTCGGCATGGGGATTTTCACCCCGATGCCGGTGCCGCCCTGGGTCACGGAGCGGATGGAGGAGAAATACGTCCACAAGAATGACCACCGCACGCCGATCATGCCGCCGATTCGAGACGGCTTCCCGCCGCCCTTATGCGAAGATCCGCCGGATGAAGCGGCCGTGCTCCGGGCTCTACCGCATGTGGTCCGCGGCGTCCCGTATTTCTATGAAGAATTCCGCGATGACATTCAAATCGTCAGCGAGCGAATGGTGGACAAGATTGATCCGGTTCGCTTTTTCCCCTTAATTGGGCCGGCTCAGCTCCACCACTGCCACTGGAAGTGCACGGTGTATTACACCGAGACGGTGGAAAGCGGTTATCCGTTCCCGTTCCAGAACAAGCGCCCGCGGGTGCAGATCGTCTACATCGACAAGGATCATTTGCACTTGTATGCGGGCGACAGTCCCAAGGCGCAGGAATCCGTCACGCGAGACTTGACGGGGAACTAAGACTCCGGTCTTCCAAACGGGGACAGGCGCCTCGATTACTCGGAGCCTGTCCCCGTTTTGGTTCCAGGGACGAAATAAGTGATGATTGTGAAAAGTGATGAGTGATGAGTGACGACCGATGCCTCATCGCTCTTTACACCTCACTCATCACTAGGTCGGAGGGCGGTTGCGATGCGGAAGGGACTAAAAAGGAGCGGCATTCTGCTGATCGCAATCGGTATCCTGGCATTGGCGTATCATTTCGGGAATCAGACCGGGTCCTCAATTCCCTATGAGCCAACTCCATACGAGCCGGCCGATCTTGCCCCGCCCACACCGATTGTCGAAGACACTCCAGGGACGGATTCGATGCCGGTGATTCCCGATGCCAACGATTTGATTAAACCGAGTTTCATCCAACCCGTATCCTCACTCTCCCATAAAGTGAAAATCATTTCGGTCAATGCCGCCCCGTTCGCCCCCGTCGAAATGAAATCCAATCCCGCGATCGATGAGGCAAAACCGGTCGCCCTGGAAAGCACGCCAGTGAAATCAACGCCGAGTATCATCCCTGAAAGAACTCAGGAAGAATCATCTACTCCGGTGCCTTTGGCACCTAGGCGGCGGGTCATGGACGATGATGATGTGGCTTGGCACGTCATTGCCGGTCCAGGTGGCAAGAACGGCCCATCGGCTGAACGATTTTTTCCGGAACCTGGATCAATGTCCCTCGGGCCCCCCGACGGGGTTGTTCTTCACGAGTCGCCGAAACCAGCGATGGCAACAAGCATCCCACCTGCTCCAGTCGAGACAACGAAGCGCAAAGAAGATACGCCTCAAAATCTGAAGCCGGGACCTCCTCCGAAACCGGCTCCTTCGACGGCCCAACCAATTCCCGTTAGGAGTGA
>WNFC01014923.1_pt1 | contig 16661 bp, 18 predicted proteins | sample 5400541 | NCBI WGS metagenome assembly WNFC01 (sample SAMN13153342, study PRJNA577476) | soil metagenome | isolation source: 120 cm saprolite under Douglas fir tree site 2 hole 2 replicate 1 | place: USA:California | collected 2015-04-18
CGGCTCCCACGACCAGCCGGGCTCGAAGTCCCGTCCAAGCGACCAGGGGACGAGCTCGTGGGGGAACCACTCCTTCGTCGTCGTCAGGTGGCGGTCCAGCAGCTGACCGGCCACAGGTTCGAGCTCGGCTACGAGGGCCACGTCCTGCATCCCGTCACCCTACCGACCGGTAGGTAGGTGATCAAACCGTGGGTGCCCGGCCCGGTTCCCGGCCCGGTTCCCGGCCCGGAGGGGCGGCCCCGGCGCCTGGCGGCCACCGGTAGATTGACCCTGCCGGTCGGCGGGCACCAAACTTGACCGGCCGGTCTAGTTCTCACCAAAGCAGCTCTCACCAAAGCGAAGGAGTCGTCCAATGCCCAACGCCGTGATCGTCGACGTGGTCCGCACCGCAGGGGGTAAGCGCAACGGCAAGCTGTCGGGCTGGCATCCCGCCGACCTGGCCGCCGAGTGCCTGAAGGCGCTGGCCGAGCGCAACCACCTCGACCCCGAGCTGGTCGACGACGTGATCATGGGCTGCGTCTCCCAGGTCGGCGCCCAGGCCGCCAACGTGGGCCGCAACGCCGTGCTGGCGGCCGGTTGGCCGGAGTCGGTGCCGGCCACCACCGTCGACCGGCAGTGCGGCTCGTCTCAGCAGTCGGCCCATTTCGCCGCCCAGGGGGTCATGGCGGGCGCCTACGACATCGTGGTCGCGGCCGGCGTCGAGATCATGAGCCTGGTGCCCATGGGCTCCTCCATGGTGCCGAGCGCGGGCCAGCCCTTCGGCCCCGGCGTCATGGCGCGCTACGCCCCGGTGGGCGGCCTGGTCCCCCAGGGGATCTCGGCCGAGATGATCGCCGACAAGTGGGCGCTGTCCCGCCAGGACCTCGACGGGTTCGGGGCCCGGAGCCAGCAGTCCGCCGAGCGGGCGACCGCCGAGGGCCGCTTCGAGCGGGAGATCGTCCCCGTGCCGGCTCGGACCAGGGACAAGGAGACCGGCCAGATCATCGAGTCCAGCGAGATGGTCACCGCGGACGAGGGCATCCGCCCAGGCACGACCCTGGAGACGCTGGGCAACCTGAAGCCCGCCTTCAAGCCCGACGGCAAGGTCACCGCCGGCAACTCCTCGCAGATCACCGACGGCGCCTCGGCGGCCCTGATCATGAGCGAGGAGCGGGCCACGGCGCTCGGCCTCACGCCCCGGGCCCGTTTCCACGCCTTCTCGGTGGTCGGCGTGGACCCGGTCACCATGCTCACCGGCCCCATCCCGGCCACCGCCAAGGTGCTGGAGCGGGCCAAGATGACGCTCGACCAGATCGACCTGGTCGAGATCAACGAGGCCTTCGCCTCGGTCGTGCTGGCGTGGGAGAAGGAGCACCACCCCGACATGGCCCGGGTCAACGTCAACGGCGGCGCCATCGCCCTGGGCCACCCGCTCGGCTGCTCGGGCACCAAGCTGCTCGCCACCCTGCTCAACGAGCTGGAGCGCACCGGCGGGCGGTGGGGCCTCGAGACCATGTGCGAGGGCGGCGGCCTGGCCAACGGCACCATCATCGAGCGCCTGGGCTGAGGCTCTAGAGGCTCGGGAGAAAGGGCGACCCTCCCGGCCGCGGCCGGCTGCGCCCTTCCGGAGCCGCCGCCGTAGGATGGCGCGCCGTGGTGTTGCGGCTGGTCGTCAGCGCGGTGGTCTTCCTGGTGGTCGTCCGGGCCGGGATCGCCGTGCTGCGGGCCCTGGCCCGGCCCGTCCCGCCGCCCCTGCCGCCGGGCGAGCTGCGCAGGGTGAACATGCGCTACCGCTGCACCATCTGCGGGACCGAGGTCAAGATGACCGCTGCCGCCGACGAGGAGCCCGCCCCGCCCCGCCACTGCCAGGAGGACATGCAGCTCGTGGCCCCGGCGTGGGAGTAGTTGTCCCCACATTGTGGACAATGTTGGGGAGTGTCACATGGATGTAACTTGGCAGCAATCTTGCGTTTATCGTCCGCGCCCCATCCACCGGGACGACATCGCGATCAGCGCCAGGTGGTGGCGGTGATGAACCCGCTGGTGATGAGGCCCAGGCCGAGCAGGAGGTACCAGTTGGAAGCCCGGAACTTGAACCCGTGGCCGGTCGGCACCGGCAGTAGCCCGAGGTAGTTGGTCACGATCACCAGCGCGCCGAGCAGCAGCAACGTCAGGATCAGAACCGGCACCCAGCGGGGGCTGACCTTCTGGTCACGCGGGATGGGCGGGGTGTACCTGCCGCTCGGCGAAGGCGTCGCCTTGGGCGTGACCCGGCCACTGGGGGCCGTCCGCCCTTTGGTGCGGATCCGGCGTTCGGCCATGGCGCCCGAGGATAGCGAGCCGGGGAGGGCCCCGTGATCCGGCGCCGGTGGCGCAGCGCGCTGGCGTGCGTGGCCATGGGTTTCCTGGTGGTGGTGGCGGCGACCGCCCGCCGGGCCGATCCGCAGTCCCGCCTCCCGCAGCAGTTCCAGCTGGCCGGGCTCATCCAGCGCCAGCAGGGCGAGACGGCGGTGCTCAGCCGGCAGGTGGGCGAGCTGGAGCGCCAGGTCGCCGGTCTCCGCGCCGCCGGCACCACGCGCGCCGCCGATCAGGCCTCGATCGAGGCGGCCCTCGCCGACGCCGGCCTGCGGGCCGGGACGGTCGCGGTCGGCGGCCCCGGCCTGCGGGTGATCCTCGACGACTCGTCGGTCCGCCGGGCGCCCGCCGGCGGCAACCTCGACGACCTCGTCATCCACTCCCAGGACGTCCAGGCGGTGGTCAACGCGCTGTGGCGGGCGGGCGCCGAGGCCATCGCCATCAACGACCAGCGCCTGGTGGGCACGAGCGCGGTGCTCTGCGTGGGCAACACCCTGCTGCTCAACGGCACGGTGCATTCGCCGCCCTACGCGGTGCTGGCCCTGGGCGCGGCCCGTGAGCGGTTCGAGTCCGACGACCTGGTGAAGATCCTCCACACCGACGCGTCGGCGTTCGGCCTGCGCTTCTCCGTGTCCCACGAGGACAACCTGGCCCTGCCGGCCTTCGCGGGCGCGACCCAGCTCAGGACGGCCCGGGTCGGCGGGTAGCCTCGAGGCCGTGACCGGCCCGGTGGTGGTGATCGACAACTATGACTCCTTCACCTACAACCTGGTCCAGTACCTGGGCGAGCTCGGCGCCGATCCCGTCGTCCACCGCAACGACGCCGTCACCGTCGAGGAGGTGGAGGCCCTGCGGCCGGCGGCGATCGTCATCTCGCCGGGCCCGGGCCGGCCCGACGACGCCGGCATCAGCAAGGCCGTCATCGCCCGCCTCGGGGCGACCGTCCCGGTGCTCGGCGTCTGCCTCGGCCACCAGTGCATCGGCGAGGTGTTCGGCGGCCAGGTCGTGGCCGCGCCCCGCCTGATGCACGGCAAGACGTCCATGATCCACCACCGCGGCGGCGGCGTGCTGGCCGGCCTCCCCGACCCCTTCGAGGCCACCCGCTACCACTCCCTGGTCGTGTCCTCCGACGGCCTGCCCGCCGACCTGGAGATCACGGCCGAGGCCGACGACGGGGTGATCATGGGGCTGCGCCACCGGTCCCTGCCCATCGAGGGCGTGCAGTTCCACCCCGAGAGCATCCTCACCCAAGCGGGCAAGCCCCTGCTGTCGAACTTCCTGGCCCTGGCCGCCGTCGCCTAGGCCCGGGAGAGCACGGCCGCCGGCGGGGCTGGGGCCCCCGCCGTGCGGAGGAGGCCGGGGTTGGGGCCCCGGTCGGGCTTATTGAGTCGTGCTCGTCGTGGGGCCCGAGGTGCTGACCGGGCTGGTCGCGACCGTGATCGTCACCGTCGAGCCCCGGGGCGCCTTGTTGCCCGAGGTCGGCTTCTGGTCGAGGACCCTTCCCGAGTCCGAGGGGTTGGCGTCGGCGGACTGGTGGACGGCGACCTTGAAGCCCGCGCTCTGGAGGTCGGAGGTGGCCTGGTCCTGGGTCTCACCGATCACGTCGGGGACGGCCACGCTGTTGGGGCCGCTGGACACGGTGAGGCTGACCTTGCTGCCGCCCTGCACCCTTGTGCCCTGCGACGGGTTGGTGTCGATGACGCTGCCCTGGGCCACGGTGTCCGACGGGGCCTGGGTCTGGGTGCCCACGACCAGGCCGGCCTGACCGAGGGCGTTGGCCGCGTCCGTCGCCGTCTGGCCCCGGACGTCGGGGACCACCACCTGGCCCTTGCCGGTGGAGACCACCAGGTTGACCGTCGAGCCCTTGGCCGCCTGGGTGTTGGCGGCCGGGGTCTGGCTGACCACCTTGCCCGATGCCACCGTCGCAGATGGCGCGCCCGTCTGGGCGACCTGGAAGCCCGCCGCGGTCAGCTCCTGGTTGGCCTGGTTGGCGTCCTTGCCGGTCTCGTCGGGGACCGCGACGTTGGGCGCCTGGCTGACGACGAGGGTGACGGTCGTGCCCTTGGCCGCGTGCGTCTTGGCCTCGGGGCTCTCGTCGATGACGAAGCCGGGCTGTACGGTGGCGCTGGGCTGGTAGCTCACCGCCACCTGGTAGCCGTTGTCCTTGAGGACCTGGGTGCCGATGAGGGCGACCTGGTTGCGCACGTCCGGGACCAGCGGCCCGGTCGGCGTCCCACCGGTCCCGCCGAACATCCCCGTGCTGCGGCCCAGCAGGTACAGCACCCCGGCGAGCACCACGGCGAGCAGCACCAGGCTGGCCCACCAGATGGCGTTGCCCCTCGGGGGACCGCCGCCGGATCGCTCGTCGTCGGCGGCGGTGGCGGGCACGGTCGCGGTCGCGGGCAGCGCCGGCTGCACCGTCGTGGGCGCCACCGCGGGCACGGCCTGGGTCGCGAGGGGGACCACGGCGTGGACCTCCCGACCCTGGCGGAAGCGCAGCAGGTCGGCCCGCAGCGCCTCCGCGCCCGGGTAGCGGTCGTCGGTCCGCTTGGCCATGGCCTGGAGCACGATGCGCTCGAAGCCCGCCGGCACCGCCGCGTTGACCTGCCGGGGCGCGACGGGGTCCTGGCTCACGTGCTTGTAGGCGATGGCCACGGGGCTGTCCCCGGAGAAGGGCGGCCGGCCGGTCACCATCTCGTAGAGGACCACGCCGAGGGAGTACACGTCGCTGCGGGCGTCGACGGCCTCGCCGCGAGCCTGCTCGGGGGAGAAGTAGGTGGCGGTGCCCATCACGGCGCCGGTCTGGGTCAGGTTCTCCTGCGAGCTGGCCGCCCGGGCGATGCCGAAGTCGGCCACCTTCACGTGGCCGTCCTCGGTGATCAGGACGTTGCCGGGCTTGACGTCGCGGTGCACGACGCCGTTGCGGTGGGCGAAGGCCAGGGCCGCGGCCACGTCGGCGCCGACGCCGGCGGCCCAATCGGCGTCGACCGGCGCCTCCGCCCTGATCACCTGGGAGAGGGTCTGGCCGTCCACGTACTCCATCACGATGAAGTAGGTGGCGTCCTCCTCGCCCCAGTCGTACACGGAGACCACGTTGGGATGCGACAGGCCGGCGGCGGCCTGCGCCTCCCGGCGGAAGCGCTCGACGAACGCCCGGTCGGTGGACAGCTCCGGGAAGAGGATCTTGAGCGCCACGTACCGGTCGAGGCGCAGGTCGCGGGCCAGGTAGACCTCGGCCATCCCGCCGCGGGCGATGTGGCGGACGAGCTCGTAGCGGTCGTTGAACACCCGGGGGGCGGCTTCTGCCATGGCCCACCCAGCCTAAGGCTTCACTTGCCCAGCACTGCGGACATGACCGCCCTGGCGATGGGCGCCGCCACCGTCCCGCCGGTGCCGACCTCCCCCTGCGGGGGCTGGTCCTCCACGATGACGGCGATCGCCACCTTGGGGGCGTCGGCCGGGGCGAAGGCGATGAGCCAGGCGTCGGTCGTGTTGCGGCCGGTCTGCGCGGTGCCCGTCTTGGCCGCCACCTTCACGCCGGGGATCTGGGCGTTGGTGGCCGTGCCCCGCTGCACGACCTGGATCATCATGTCCCGCACCGCCTGCGCCGTCTGCGCGGAGGTCGCCTGGAGCCACTGGCCCGGGCTCCACTGGCGGACCAGGTTGCCCTCGCTGTCGCGGATCTCGGCCATGACATGGGGCTTCTGGATGACGCCGTTGTCGGCGATGGCGGCGGCCACCAACGCCATCTCGAGCGGGGTGGCGGCCACGTCCTGCTGGCCGATGGCCGAGTAGGCCAGCCCGGGCAGGTTGCGGGTGAAGGCCGCCGCGTTCGGGAACGCCGACGCCGCCGGCGCCGGCAGGTCGAGGGGCGGCGCCTGGTCCAGGCCGAAGGCGTGGGCCTCGGAGGTCAGCTTCTTGGGGCCGAGGTCGAGGCCGACCTGGGCGAAGCCGGTGTCGCAGGAGATCACGAGCATCTCCGGGATCGGCCCGCCGCAGGTCTCGCCCCCGAAGTTGTGCAGGGGCTTGTCCGACTGGGGCAGCGGCAGCTGGCTGAGGGTCGGGTACGTCCGGGAGAGCAGGTCCGGCGCCTGGTCGAGTACCGCCGCGGTGTCCATCACCTTCATGGTCGAGCCCGGCGGGTAGCGCTCCCGGTAGGCCCGGGGGAGCATCGGCTTGTCGGCCTGCCTCTGGTAGCCGGCCCAGGCCTGGCGGACCTGGTTCTGGTCGTGGGCCGCCAGCCGGTTGGGGTCGTAGGAGGATGCGCTCCACAGGGCGAGGATGGAGCCGTTGGTGGGGTCGAGGGCGACGACCGCGCCCCGGCGGATGCCGAGGGCGTTCTTGGCGGCCAGTTGGATCCTGGGATCGAGGGTGAGGGTGACGGTGGCGGTGCGGGTCCGGGTGGTGAGCAGGTCGCTCAGCTTGCGGACCGGCAGCGTCTTGCCGCTGAGGTCGTCGTTGTAGGTGCGTTCCACGCCGTCGGTGCCGTAGGTGAAGGAGAAGTAGCCGGTCACCCCGGCAAACAGCTCACCGGTCGGGTACTGGCGCTGGAGGCTGAAGGCGTCGTGGCTGGGCACCGACTGGGCCAGCACCGTGCCGTCCGCGGCCTGGATGGCGCCCCGGGCCCGGCTGAAGTCGCGGGTGGCGTTGCGGGTGTTGCCGGTCGCGTTGGCCAGCCGCCTGGCGTCGACGATCTGGAGCCGGTTCAGCTGGAGGAACAGCACGCCGAAGGCCACCACCAGCACGATCCCCAGGCGGCGGATCTGGCGGTCCATCTAGGGGCCGGAGCCGGCCGCCGGCGCCGCGGCGGGCGCCTCGCTGCGGAGGTTGGCGACGAAATGGCGGGCGGCGCCCAGGGACGCCTCGGTGTGCCCGCCGCGCAGCCCCGCCACCTCCGCGGGCAGGACGGTGGCGTCGGTGAGGTCGGTGTGCTCGGCCACGGTCGGTTGGATCCACAGCAGGCCGCCCGGCCGGCCCTTGTAGATGGTCACCTGATGGCGGTCGAGGCCCACGTAGTACCCGCCCCGCCCGTAGAACCAAACCGCGGCAGCCCCCGCGCCGAGCACAGCCACCAACACCACAACGAAGAGCGCGACCCGAAAGGTCAGCCGGCGGTGGCGGGGTTTGGCGACCGGTAGGGGAGTGGCGGCCGAGACGGGCGGCGACAGGTCCTCGACCCCGGCCGCCTTTCGGTGCGGCCGGGCGTCGAGGGCGTGCTCGGCGCCACTGTCCTGTCCGTCGCGACGGTCGGCCCTTTCTCCCGACCCCACCGCCGCGCTGGCCGATCGGGCCCGGTCGTCGTCATCCACGACGTCGACGACGACCACGGTGATGTTGTCCGCCCCGCCGTGCTGGCGGGCCAGGGCGACGAGCCGGGCCGCGGCCGGGTCGGGGTCGGCCTCCCGGCGCAGGGTGGTGGCGATCTCGTCCTCGGGCACCTCGTTGGGCAACCCGTCGCTGCACAGCATGATGCGGTCGCCCCGGTAGGGCAGGATCTGCCAGACGTCGGGCTCGACGCCGGGGCCCATGCCGAGGACGCGGGTGACGACGTGGCGCTGGGGGTGGACGGCCGCCTCCTCCGGCGATATCTGGCCCTCCCTGACCAGCTCCTCGACCATGCTGTGGTCCTCGGTCAGCTGGGTCAGCTCGCCGCGCTGGAGCAGGTAGGCGCGGGAATCGCCGACGTTGACGAGCGCCAGGCGCTGCTCGCCGTCCTCCTCCACCAGGGCCAGGGCGGTCAGGGTGGTGCCCATGCCCAGGACCTCCACCGCGATCGTGGAGGCCACCTCGCCACCGGCGTGGCCTCCCATGCCGTCGGCCACGGCGAAGAGCGGCTCCGCGATCAGCAGCGAGTCCTCGTTGTTGGGCCGCACGATGCCCGCGTCGGTCGCCGAGCCGGCGCGCAGGGCCGTCACTTGACCACCTCGAGCACGGTGCGGCCGACCTGGATGCGGTCGCCCCGGCTCAGGGCCACCGCGGACGTCACCGGCTTGGCGTTCAGGAAGGTGCCGTTGGTGGAGCCGAGGTCCTCGACGTAGACCCGGCCGCTGCGGGAAAAGATGCGGGCGTGCAGCTGGGAGACGAAGGTGTCGTCCGGGATCGGCACCCCGCAGCCGCCCGCCCGGCCGAGCGTCAGCTCGGCGCCGAGCCCGAAGGTCCGGCCCCGCCGCTCGGCGGGCTCCACGATCTTGAGGCGCAGCTCGCCCTTGGCGCCGGTCCCGGCCCGCGCTGTTCCGCCACCGCCTGCTGGGACCGCGCCCTCGGGCCCGCCGGTGGGCACCCGGGTGACGCTCGCCGGCGGGCGGGGCCGGCCGCCGGCGGGGCTGGGTTCGGCGACGGCGACGGGTCGCCGGCCGCTCATCTCCGCCCACACCGCCCGCAGGACGCGGACGAAGAACAGCCACACCAGGGCCAGCAGCACGAGCTTGAGGACGGTGAGCAGGGATTCGGGCATGCGACCGCCTCAGCCGTCCCTCGCGGGAGCGGTGGGGCCGCCTGCGGTGCGCGCCCCGGCCGTCACGCCGCCTCGAATCGCATCGCCGTGGAGCCGATGGAGATCTCGTCTCCGTCGGCCAGGCGCCGCCGCTCGACGCCGACGCCGTTGACCCGGGTCCCGTTGGTGGAGTCGAGATCGACCACCACGACGTCCAGGCCGTCGCGGCGCAGCTCGGCGTGACGGCGGCTGACGTTGGGGTCGGGCAGTACGACGTCGCATTCCGGCATGCGGCCGATCACGACCGGCTCCTCGCCGATCTGCACCCGCTTGCCGTCCGGCAGCACCACCGAGGCGGCCGGGCCCCCCGCCGGGGCCCGGATCTCGCCCGCGACCATGAACACCCCGGCGGACAGCCCGCGGTCCTCCTCCAGCACGATCTCGGGCGGGCCGACCAGCCGGTAGCCCTCGGTCCGGGCGTGCTCCCGGACGGCCTCGGCCAGCTCGTTGCGCAGGACCTCGGTGAACGACGCAAACCTCTCCATGTCGGGCCGCGACAGTGCGATCGTGAAGGCGTTGGGCACCATCACGCCCCGGATCCCCACAGTCCGGTGGAGGTCCATCTCGCGCGAGACCCGCCGGCCGATCTCGACCGGCGCTAAGCCGCTCCGGAAGGCCTTGGCGAAGACACCCTCGACAAGACGTTCGAGACGTTGCTCGAACTGTTGGAGTCCCATGGTCGGCGACGACTCTACCCACCGTAAAGTCTCCGGAGAGCGTCGAGCTGCTTCCGGTACCCTGACGCGCGCTCACTCGGGCGAGTGGCGGAATTGGTAGACGCGCAGGATTCAGGTTCCTGTGTCCGAAAGGATGTGGGGGTTCAAGTCCCCCCTCGCCCACCGCGGCCGAAGAATGGGTGGCCGAACAGGTGACCACTGCCCGCGATAGCGGCGTGGCCTGGCGCGACATCGGCGCCCTCCTCGGTCTCGGTGCGGTCGTCGCCCGCCAGCGCTATGCGCCACCAACGAAGCCCAGTACTCCTCGGGCGCCATCGTCGTCGGCGACGGGCTCACGCCAGGAGGTGCTGCCCCTCGACCGCTGACGGGTCACGCCTCAACTAACTCGATGGTCCGCTGCGTCGCCCTCACCACCCGATCGTCGATCCTCAGAAGGGAGCTGCCCACGACCTGACACAAACAAAGATCTGTCCCCGCCGAACCCCCGCCACTCGCAGCGTTTGACCGTGTCGGGAGTTACTGCTACGCGCCATCGGGTGGGGCCGATTCAAGCCATCACAGTGGGGCCATATGTGGTTGACATTTCCACGCGGTGCAGACGACGGAGTAGGCGCTTATCTCACCCCCGAAACCGCTCCGGTTCAATAGTCCTCAAGCGCAAATGAGTTGAGGAACTGGCTTTCCCATAGAGCCAGGCGTTCCTGCTCTGTGACTCGCGCGGCGTCGCAGGCGGTCGTCCAGTTGTCGCGGATAACCGCGATCTGTGCATCGATGATGTCCCTCGCGTCAGATTCGGACAGCTGGTAGGTGGCGGCGTGGCGTACGCAGCCCGCCACCTGGCTCAGGCGGTCGCCGTCGGGCCCAATCGCCATCGCCTGTGTTGCCACTCCGCCGGTGCGCGGTTGAGGACACACGTCGTATGCGGGAGTGAGAGTCAACTCAGATCCGTCCCAGAACGCTGCGTGGTTCTTGGCGTGATCATCAGTGTTGCCCACAAGCACGTTGAAGCTGACGCGGCTGAACAGTTCGCGGAGGGTTCGTTCGGGCTCGACAAAGCGCCTGCGGATCTCATCCGCTAGGTCGGCATACGAGGCGCCCACGCCCAGCGGTCCCAGCCGGAGGATGGTTCGGGCTGACACCATGAGTCGGCGCTCGCCTGGAGCGGGCCGGTCGAACCGGCCAACGACCAATACGTCCTTACCGAGGGCGTGCTCGAGCTGAACGGGGGCGACCTCTAGACCTGCCGTCGCGGCGAGGGTCATCGTTAGGCACTCGGCTCGAACGAACGGAAACACATCTCCAGAGGAGCTGAACTTGGCGATTGCTGGACCCTGATCGGTGCTGAGCAATGCCTTCGGACGAGCGCCCCCAGCCGAGGTGCCGTGGAGCAACGCAGCATCGAGTTCTGGCGCGAGCGGTAGGCCGTCATCCACCCGGCGTGCGGCTTCAGCGAGATCCTCCAGCGTCGCAGTAGTCAGGCCGCGCGGGCGGTAGTCGTTAGGTGATGTCTGGAAGTCGAGTCCGCCGATCCTGTCGGAGCTCGACTCAAGCAGATACGTCAGTAGTCCCACCTCTCCCGTGGAGTTCTGTCCGCGACGGTGCTCGATGACTCGCATGCCCCACGCATCAGGACCGGAGTCCTCGATGCAGCTCGCGATCGGCCCGAGCTCGGGCGACTGCGGTCCCGGTTGGAGAGGCAACTCGGGCGCATACACCGGAATGGCATCACTGCGATCGAGGTAGCCCCGTCCATACGTGAAGGTGGTGACCGGACCGGCTCCATCGAGCCGTGCCATAGGCAAGGGCTCGGCCCTTCCTGGTAGCCACGCCCAGACATAGGCGACGCTGGGCTCCGCTTCCGCCATCAGAAGTCGTCGTCCACGAGTTGCCGCTTGCGTACGGATGTCGGCAGCAATGCCAGCCGGTCGGCCACTCTCTCAACTTCAAGCCCGCGGCGCAGCGGATCAGGGTGAAAGAGCGTGACTCCCACAAGGACCGCCGCTTCGAGGGCCGTGCCGAGCGCAACCGACGGGTCACCGCGCTCGACTTTTCGCATCGTGACCTCGGTGACTCCCACCCGCGAGGCCAAGTCCGAAAGTGTCCATCGCCTTTCCCGACGCCCAACACGAACCTGCTGCCCTAGCAACCGCGCCGCTTCCCGTGCTGATGGAGAGAGTCGGCGTGAGCGGTTCATAAATCGAGACTATACTATCGCTAGAGCGCCTCTACCAGAGTTATTCTATGTATCTGTCCAACTATACGCTGGGCTCTTAGCTAGATCTGACCTATGATAACCCACATGTCGGATCTCCAGGACGTCTCCGTCAAGGTGCCCGCAGACCGGCTAGGTGAGTTCTACGAGTGGTTCGGGCGGTGGATGCGTCAGCCGTCTCCCCCCGAACCCCCGAACTCCAACGTCGAGCTCACGGCCTGGGATCCGGACACGGACTACGAGCTCGCGGTGGCTGCTTGGCGCACACTCCCACTCCGCGCGCGGCTCGTTCTCGGCACGCTCATCGACCACCCGGATCGCCGGTACACGGGGGACGAACTGGCGTCATTGCACGACATCCCCAACGGGAAGTACGGCCTCGCCGGTGCCCTCGCTTGGCCCGGCCGGCGGATGCGCAAGCTTGGACGCACGCTTCCGATTCAGGTCGACAACAACCCGAGCGGTGGAAGCCTGTACTGGATGACCCCCCGCATCGCCCGTCTGTGGGGCAAGGCGCGTGACAGGGCCGACGACCCGAAGGATCAGTCCGATGGCCCCTGACTACGACGCGCTTCAACGACGAGACAAGCGTGCCGAGAGAGACCCGGTCCTGCGTATGCTCGCCAAACGAGTCCACGCGTACGACCTCGCGAGCGATCGCCGCGCCTCGGCCGCATAGCCCGGCTCCCACAGGGGCCGGTCCGGCACGTCGAACCGGTGGGGGAGGGATACGCCGCGGCGTTGCGCCTCGGAGGTGGTTCCGATGATCGCCTCACGCCAGCGGCACGCTGGCCCCGGTGTCGTTGACGATCTCCTGCCACACCAGGATCTGCACCGGATAGGCGCGGGCCTGGCCACCGAGATCAAGGGCGACCACTGGCTCCTGGTCGTGCAGCCAGCACACGGTGGCGGCCGGCGCGAACCGGGGATGGTCGACCGGAGGGATGCCGTCGGGCGGCGGCCCGCCCGAGTGGATGGCGTCGGGGTCGATGAGCGGCCTCGGGAACGACGGGTCGTGGGGGTTGTCGAGCGCGGAGGCGACATGCTCACGAGGCGACGCCGCGACTTGGGCTACCGAGGTGCCGTCATCGCCAGATCGGCCCGCACCACTCGGTGCCGACGACGAGTGCAGGCGGAGAGGACGAGCACCCCGACCAACCCGGCGGCGGCCAGCTTCACGTCGCGGGAACCCGTCGAGTCGCCCAGCTGCTTCCCGCCACGAAGGGCAAGTGGCTCGGAGGCTTGTAACGAGTACCACCCAGGGTGGCACACTGTTCCTGGCGACTCACCGAGGTGTGAGGCCGGGAGGGCGGAACGATGAGACGTACGATCGCATGCGCGGCGTTGCTGGTAGCCACCATGGCTGTGCCGCTGGCGGGATCAGCCTCGGGACAGGCCCAGCGCCAACCCGGCACCGTGTCGTTTTTCGTCGAGGACAACACGTCACAGGCGGCCAACGGCGACACCGTCACGCTCAGCACGCTCGAAGAGGGCGGCACGTTCTCGCCAACGGCGAAGACCGCCGATGCCGAAGGCGAGTTCACCCATAAGGCCAGCGACGGCTCCGTGAAGGGCACGGGCAGCTGGCAGGCGACCGCACTGTTGAGCTACCACTCCTTCGGTCCGGCCACCGCCGACCAGGTCGCGTTCTTCGGCTTGCCCACCGGCTCCGAAGGTGGGGACGCCAAGCTCGCCGTCCACCTCACGCCCGAGTCCGGTGGAGCGGGCTTCGACGCCGTGCTGGACGTGATCTGCCAGCTGGGCACCCCGCCGCCCAGCGCGCATGAGGGCATCACGCTTGTCGTCCAGCGGGTGGGGCTGAACTTCAACGAGATCGTTGAGGGCGACAACCTCTTCATCCGCAGCTGACGAGCGTCCAGTCCGGGCTTCAGGTCGGGCGCGCGTTCCGCGGTGGCCGTCCGACCAGGCCCGCCTCACCCAGGTTCACGCCGATGTTGAACCCGTCGGGATACCAGCGGGCCTTGATGATCTCCACCACCTCGAAGGCCATGTGGACGACCGCTGCTGCCTCGTCCGGTTGCAGCGACGAAGAAGTCGGCCTCGTGGCGCCGGGACAGCACGTAGTAGGACGACCGACCTCCGAAGGGCACACACCTGACGCTGGGCGCCGGAGCGGCCGTGGCCGCTCAAGCGATATTATTGGTCGGGCACCTGCCTCGATATCGTCAGCCACCCGCCTCCTACCAGAAGGGATCTGGCAATGAGCGTGATTGTCGTCGCCCGCTTCGCGGTTTCAGATGTCGAGAAGGCCAAGCAGTCGCTGATCTCCGAAGGCGCTTTGATGGAGAAGGTCACCGAGGCGTCGAAGAAGGCCGGTGCCGTCCATCACCAGATGGCCACCGGCGACGGCGAACTCATCGTCATCGACGAGTGGCCGAGCGCGGAAGCGTTCGAGGCCTTCTTCACTGGCGACCCCGACATCCCCGGGATCTCCGAGCGGGCGGGCGCGCAGGTACCGCCGACCGTGTCGGTCTACCAATCGTTCGAAGCGCCGGGAACGTTCTGAAGCGACGGTTCGGTCACACCGCGGTCGCCGGCGTCGATGCTGAACGCGGAAGTGACCGCAGCTAACCAGCTTCAATCCGGACAGGGCACAAATGCGGGTTCCGAGCACAACGCCCAACTCGTGCCGGACACGCTCCGCATCAGCAACGTCTCCGCGAGCGGGGATCTCGTCGGCAGGTGGTTTGTCCCATCACCGATCGGCTTCGGGTTCCGCCCCGAAGACCGGTTCCCAGAGCAACGCCGATTACCGGGAGCGACCGACCTCGAGTGGGCACGTCCGATGGAACCGGCACGGGCATCCATAGGCGTGGGCCGAGTGCGGGCGGGCAGGGGGAACCCGAGCCGGTCGGTCCGTGATCGTCGTACCTAACGTCAGGCGAGCGACCGGGCAGATGGTGGATCTATTCGTCGAACTATGGCAGCTCGGAGACATCGCCACAGCGCCCCAGTCGGCGATCACGGCCGACCGCTGGATCGTGGCCTGTGGCGTTATGGGCGGCGTTGTGCTCGCCTGCGTTGATTCAGTAACCGTCTGTTACGCGCCGAGCCGACGAGGCGACGGCGATAGGCGTCAGGCGTCGTCATGCGGGCTGCGCTGGGCATGGAGTTCCTCCTCAGAGGGTGGTTGGATGGACACCCTTCTGGCGTGACTATCGGCGGAGCACCGTGACGCCCGGATTCAACGTTCAGTCCGTCGCTGCAAACACTCCCGCGAGTGCGTCGAGTGATCGCGGGACCTCCCGGGCAAGGTGGCGCCTTCGTAGCGGGCCGGCCAGCAGGCGGCGGTCGATAGTTCGCAGCTCGCACACCCACGTGACGGTCACCTCGGTCGCACCGGACCCGCTCGGCCTGACCTGCCACGTCCAGGTGACGCTGGACGGGTTGCCGTCGGCGTTGCGGGTCTCGTAGTCGAACCGCCGCTCGGCCCGGTCCATCTCGACCACCCGGGAGATGCTGCCCCAGGAGGGCATGCGGGGCGGGTGCATCTTGACCGTCCACTCGATGCCGACGGCGAGGGCGTCGGGGCGGTCGGTGACGGCCTCGATGGCTGCGTTCCAGGTCGGCAGCCGGTCGATGTCGGTGATCATGGCGAAAACCGCATCGGGATCGGCATCGATGATCGTGGAGGCTTCGCCTCGGAACTGGCGCATCAGGGCGTGCAGAGGTAGACGGCCGCGCCAGGATCGCCGGGCGCAGGGTGGCTGTCGACCGCGGAGAAGCCGGCGTCGGCGAGGAGCTTTCGCGCCAGGCCCTCGGGGAACATCGTGCCGATGCCGGCGCCGTCGTGCGCAAGGGACACGGTCATGCAGTGGAGCGTGCTGACCGAGTACAAGATCGGCGCCATCGGGTTGTGGCGGTTGCCCTCGAGGTCATCGGCGCCCTGAGGTTCCTTCATGACGAAGACGCCGTCGGGGCGTAGCGAATCGTGGATGTTGCGAAGGACCGTGGCCGGGTCGACCTGGTCGTGGATGGCGTCGAACACGAAGACCGCGTCGAACGGTTCGCCGACGCTGAGCCTTGTCGCATCGCGCACTTCGAACCGGACGTTCGCCAGCTGGGCGCCGGCGGCCTCCGCCCTGGCCCGGGCGATCGCCCCGTCGTCGAGGTCGTAGCCGACGAACGTGGACGCCGGGAAGCGCTTGGCGAGCACGACGAGCGCATGGCCGGTGCCGCACGCCACGTCGGCGACGCGCGCCCCGGCTTCGAGGCGCTCCACAAGCCCGGGGACGAGCGGGAGGTAGACGTCGACCAGCAGGCCGTCGTACAGGACCCGGCTGATGGCGTCCATCACATCGGTGAACTCGGGACGGAACTCTGCGTACGGCACCCCGCCACCCTCCTGGAACGCCCGGACGACCTGGTGGACGTGCTTGCCGAGATGGGTATTCATCGCGGCGTAGGGCGTCATGTTGAACGGCCCGTCGGTCAGCACGGCAGCGCGGGCCGGCGACAGGCTGAAGGCCCCGGTCGGAGCGTCGTGGTCGACGATGCCGCCGGTGACCATCGCACCGAGCCACTCCTTGACGTAGCGCTCGTAGAGGCCGGCGCGAGCGGCCAGCTCATGGCTGGTGGCCGGACCGGCCGCCAGTGACGCGAACAGGGCGGTGCGGTTGCCGATGTCGATCATGTAGGACAGGAGGGAGCCGCGGAGGATGCCCATGAGCTCGCCCATGAACTGCTCGACCTCGGCCGGGATGGTCATCGTGTCGGTCATGGCGGTAATAGTGAGCCGCGGAGCGCGCTCGCGCATCCGTGGGACCACGGGTATTAGGGCCAGGCGGTCATCGTGCTGATGGCGGCCAGCTGGGCCCGGTTGCGCGCGTGGAGCTTCGTCAGCAGGGACGAGACGTGGGCCTCGACGGTGCGGACCGAAACGAACAGCCGGGCGGCGACGTCCGCGTTGGGGAGACCATCGCCG